>Ga0307477_10002161_pt1 | contig 15453 bp, 9 predicted proteins | sample atmos_gasesECM2C_FD_203316 | JGI IMG/M metagenome (GOLD analysis project Ga0307477, IMG submission 203316) | Hardwood forest soil microbial communities from Morgan-Monroe State Forest, Indiana, United States - atmos_gasesECM2C_515 | ecosystem: Environmental > Terrestrial > Soil > Temperate...
GCACCCCCGCTACCAGACGCCTACCGTCGCCCTCGTCGTGCAAGCCATCTGGACGAGCATCCTCTGTCTCTCGGGCACCTACAGCCAGCTCCTCGAGTTCGTGATCTTCGCGGCGCTCGTCTTCTACCTGCTCACGGCGGTCGGGCTCTTCGTGCTCCGGGTCCGGCGCCCTGAGGCGCCGCGCCCCGTGCGCGTGCCCGGCTATCCGTGGCTCCCCGGCGCCTATCTCGCGCTGACGGGCCTCATCGCCTGCGCCCTGCTGGTCGAGAAAACGAGCTACAGCGCGCTGGGCCTCGGGTGCGTGGTCCTCGGCGTGCCGGTGTATTTCCTGTGGCGGGCGATGACGCGGGGCTCGGTCACGCCGGCGGGAATCGCGGGTAGTCCCCCAGCAGTTTGATCTCGGCGCCCTGCGCGCGCAGGGCCTCGAGCACGGCTTGCATCGCGGGGTCCGTGATCCGCCCCTCGACATCGAGATAGAAGAGGTACTGCCACGGCGTGACGCGGTCGGGGCGGCTCTCGAGTTTGGTGAGGTTGAGGCCGCGCTCGGCGAACGGCGCGAGCGCGTGGGCGAGCGTGCCGGGGCGATGGGGTAGCCGCAGCCGCAGGGTCGTCTTCGCCGCGACGCCTAGAGCGGGGGGCACGGGGTCTCGGGCGACGAGCAGAAACCGGGTCTGGTTGTGCGGCTCGTCCTCGATCCGCTCCGCCAGGACGTCAAGCCCGTAGCGCCTGGCGGCGAGCGCGCCAGCGACCGCGCCAACCGCAGGGTCGCGGCGCCGCGCCACCTCGGCCGCCGCACCCGCCGTGTCGTAGAAGGCCACGACCTCCACCCCCACGAGGCCCGAAAGGAAGCGCTCGCATTGGGCGAGTGCGACGGGATGGGAGAGCACGCGGCGCACCGCACCACGCCCCGCGCCCGGCACGGCGAGCAAACAGTGATGCACTGGGCTCACCACCTCGGCCACGATGGCGAGCCCGGACTCGGCGATGAGATCGAAGTTGGTCGCGATCGAGCCGACGAGCGAGTTCTCGATCGGGAGGAGCCCGTGGTCGGCCCGGCTGTCGAGCACCGCCGCCGCCACGTCGCGAAACTCGCGGCAGGGGAGCGAGGTGGCCCCGGGGTCGAGAAGGACGAGCGCCTCCTCGCTGTATGCGCCAAGCTCGCCTTGGAACGCTATCCGCTTGTTCGGCACCGGGTTAGACTAACGGACGACGGCGCTTGCCGATAGTGGGCTTCGGGATATATTCGGGGTCCGATGGACCTGACGAACGCGCTGCCGCCCGCCGCTCCGCGCCCCCTGCCCCCGACGCGCGGCTCCCGTTGCCCCGAGTGCGGCGCGCGGTTGGTGCGGGAATCGGGCTGCCTCGTCTGTCGCCACTGCGGGTGGGCGCGCTGCGGATGAAACAGACCAGGCGCTCGGATCGCCCGGAACAGGACGACCAGCTCCCCCTGGTCCCGGCCCCCCAGGTCCACGCGCCCCGCGCCGCCCTGCCCGCCCTCGACCAACGACTCCGCGGCACGACGTTCTTGGGGCTCACACCCACGTCGATCCTCAACTCGCCGCAGCAGACGGGCACCGATTTCTGGTCGATCAATCCCTATGTCGGTTGCGAGTTCGGCTGCAGCTACTGCTACGCCCGCTACGCGCACCGCTACGTCGTCGAGCGCGCGCACGCGCGGGGCGCGGTCAGTGATGCGGAGTTCCGCGAGCTGCAACAGGCGGGAGGGGCGGCGTTCGAGCAGCGGATCTTCGTGAAGGAGCACGTCCTCGCCGCGCTCGACCGCGATCTACGGCGCTACTTCCGCGCGGCGCCGGTCTCGGGCGGGCCGCCCGCGCCGATCGTCATCGGGACGGCGACCGATCCCTATCAACCCGCCGAGCGGCGCTTCCAGCTGACCCGCGCCATCCTCGAGCGGCTGGCGGGTCTCGAGGGGCTGTCGATTGGCATCATCACGAAGAGCCCTCTCGTCACCCGGGACATCCCCGTGCTCCGGCGGCTCGCCGCCCACTCGGACCTCGAGGTCTACGTCTCCCTCATTTCGCTCGATGCCACGCTCGTCCGCCGGGTCGAGCGGCGCTCCCCCCTCCCCGCCGTGCGGCTCCGCGCGCTCGCGCGGCTCACCGGGGCGGGGATCAACGCCGGGCTGATCGTGGCGCCGGTGCTCCCGGGGTTGACGGACGATGGTCCCCAGTTGGAGGCGCTGTTCCGCGCGGCGCGCGAGGCGGGCGCGCGCTTCGTGCACGCGGGGCCGCTGCGGCTCTACGCGGGCGTCCGGGAGCGTTTTCTCCCCGTACTGCGGACGGCGTTCCCGGACTTGGTCGCACGCTACGCCCGCGCCTACGGGCGGGCGTCGAGTCCACCGCCCGAGTACGCGGCCGCGCTCGCGCGGCGCGTCGAACGGCTGCAGGCGCGGGTTGGGTTACCGGTGAACTGCGGGATGGCCGACCGCTACCGCCCCAAGCGCGCGGGGCCGCAGGCCGAGCTCGGCCTTTAACCGCCCGAGCGCGCGAGCCACGCCTCGGCCACCGCGCGGATCGTGCCCGGGGCGTTCCCCTCGGCCCGATTGTTGACGTGAATGAGCGCCTCCTGCTTGCTCTCGACCGCGATGGACATGAGCCGCAACAGGTCGGCTCGGAGGTCCGGCAGCACTTCACGAATCCGGTCGTAGGGCTCGAAGGCGCGGACCGCGGCCAAATACTTGCGACCGGGCTTGAGGAGCGCGCGCACGAAGATGAACCCGGCCGCGAGCGTCCAGGGGGCGTCGAGCTGCGCGCCGATCGGCGGCATGTCCGTCCAGGAGTTGAACACGTGCGCGACGCGATGCGCCTGCAGCACCTCGCCATGGCGCGCCGTGAAGAGTTGCGGATTGCGGAGCTCCACCGCGTAGCGGAAGTCTTGAGGAATCTTCGTGAAGAATTCATTCAACTGCTCGGCCCACACGTCGGGGCTCGGCAGGTCGCCGCCGCGCATCGCCTGGAATTGGAACACGAAATAGGGGGTTTGACGGCGGAACGCCCGCGCGTAGGGCGCGAGCACGGCGTCCTTGAACAGCTCCGGGCTCAAGAAATCGGGATTGGGCCGACCGGAAAGGGCGCCCCAACGCGGGTCGCGGATGAAGCGCCGCGCGGTGATGCGGTCCCAGACCTTGATGCCGCAGGCGAAGCCGGGCGGCAGGACGCGCGCGTACGACACGAGCACGTCCTCCGAAGGCCGATCGTAGAACCCGCTGTTGATCCCCGCCGTCCGAAACAGCGGGTAGCGCACGTACTCCTCCAACCGCCGCAGCGGCTGCGCCCCCACGTACCGGCGGTGGTAGACGTCGCCCGCCCACCCGTCACACGCCCAGGTCGACGTGCCGAACTTGACGTTCGAGGGCAAGGCCGCGGCGAGTGCGACGAGATCCCGAGGCTCGAGGGGGGCGGCGGTCTCGGGCGGCGCCGCGGACGAGGGGCTGGGCAGTGAAGAGTCGCTCATGCGTCGTCCCTTCCTACGTGGAAGGACCAGAGGAAGTTAGCCGGCCCCGCGCCCATCGACGAGTTGGCATCCCGTCGCGCAGGGCCGCGTGCCGGACGCGGCAAAGCGCGCGCCATGAAGCGCACACGAGCTCCAGTTGCGCCACGATCGGCGGCATCGCGGTCCAGGAATTGAGCACGTGATCTTGGGGCCGCATCTCCAATAATCTCACTTCCTTGCAGACCTTGCGGCTTTCTCTTGTTTCGGGATATATTCGGGTCCCTTTTTCCTGACGATGCCCGCCCCTCATCGCCCGAGCGCGTGTGCCGCCTGCTGCTGGATCCCCCTGTTCGCCCTCCGCTGCGAAGAGGCACGGCGTCCCGAGCTCGCCTCCTTGCCCTGCGCGCTCCTCAGTCCCGAGGACCCTCGCCGGGTGTGGCAGGTCTCCTCCGCCGCGCGGCATGCCGGCGTGCGGCCGGGTCTGACGGTCAGCCAGGCGATCGGGCTCTGCCCATCGCTCAAGTTGTGCGAGCCGGATCCGGTCTACTACGACGAGCAATTCGCACGCCTGGTCGTCGCCTTGAGCGACGTGAGTCCGATCGTGGAGCCGGCCGAGCTGGGGCGCGCGTTTGTGGGGATGGATGGACTGGAGCGGCTCTACGGCGGCCCCGAGGAGCAAGTCGACAAGCTCCTGGCGGCGCTCGGCGGGCCGGCGCTCGCGGATGGAGCCCCCGCGGCGCTCGCACCCGTTCCGGTCCGCCTGGGTTGGGGACGGGGGAAGTTTGTCGCCTGGGTCGCCGCGACTCGGGCCCGGCCGGGGGGCGCGGTGATCGTGCCGGTCGGGGGGGAGGCAGCGTTTCTCGCCGCGCAAGCTCTCGGGGTGCTTCCCCTCGATCCCGACACGCATCGCCGGTTGCGACAGCTCGGGTTGCGCACCCTGAGGGAGCTCGTGGCGCTGCCGGAGGAGGCGGTCGCCTCGCAGTTCGGCGGCGCGGGCCGCCGGCTGTGGCGGCTCGCGGCGGGAGCGCTCGCGGAGCCGGTGGTGGGGCGCTGGGCGCCCGCGCCCATCGTCGTGGGACTCACGTTCTTCTCCCCGGTGGCCGACCGCGAGATGCTGGCGCATGCGCTGGATCAGCTGATCGGGCGAGCGCTCCGGCACCCGGGGCGTGCGGGCTGGCGAGTGCAGCAGGTGCGCGTGCTGGCGGAGCTCGAGCACGGCTCCTCATGGAAAATCGAAACGGTGCTCAAGGAACCGACCGCCGAACGGAGCCGCATCGTCGCGCCCCTGGCGACGCGCCTCGCACAGTCCCCGCCCACCAAGCCCGTCGAGCGGCTCACCGTCGAGTTCGTGAGCTCCGTGCCCGGCCCCGCCGAGCTGCAGCTCTTCGCCCGGGATGCGAGCGCCGCCGCGCGGGCCGGGCGCCGGCGGGCGCTGCGCCAGGCCGTCCACGAAATTGAACTCCGGTTGCGGCGGGCGATGCTGTTTCACGTCATCGAGGTCCAGCCATGGTCGCGCATTCCCGAGCGCCGCTACGCACTGATCGACTTCGAGCCCTGAACGTTCCCGTATCGGTCGCCGTCGACCTCGATGGGGACGGCCTGCCGATCGGGATACGGGACGCGGACCACGGGACCCGGCGGATCGCCGCGGTCCGGGAACGCTGGCGCATCGACGACGAGTGGTGGCGGCATCCGATTGCACGGCGCTATTGCGAAGTCGTGCTCGAAGACGGCCGCCGGGTCGTGTTGTTCCAAGATCTCACGAGCGGCGATTGGTTCACGCAGCAGCCGTGACCCCCTCCGTCCCACTCTCGGCGCCGGGCTACGTCGAGCTCCACTGCCACTCCGCCTTCTCCTTTCTCGACGGCGCGTCCTCGCCCGAGCAACTCGCGCTCGCCGCCGTACACCTCGGCTACCCGGCGCTCGCCCTCACCGACCACAACGGCGTGTACGGCTCGATGGCGTTCGCACACGAGGCGAAGCAACTCGGTCTCCAGGCGATCACGGGCGCCGAGGTGACGCTGCTCGACGGCTCGCATGTGACCCTGCTCGTCGAAACGCCGCGGGGCTACGCGAACCTCTGCCGGCTGCTCACCGAAGCGCACCTCGGCAGGGCGGACCGCCGCGATCCCCGGCTCGACTTCGCGTCACTCGAAGCGCGCCACGAGGGACTCCTCATTCTCTCCGGCTGCCGCCACGGCCTCCTGCCGCTCGCCCTCGCGCGGGCCGGGCCGGCGGCCGCCCGCCGGCTGGCTGAGCGGTGCCGCGCGGTCTTCGGGCCGGAGCGGTTTTTCGTCGAGCTGCAGCGCAACCTGGTGCGGGGAGACCTGGCGCTCACCCGGGGCTTGGGCGACCTCGCGCGCGACGCGCGACTCGGCGTCGTCGCGAGCGGCGACGTGCATTACCACACCCGCTCCCGGCATCGCCTGCACGATGTCCTCGTCGCCATCCGGCACCGCACGACGCTCGACGGCTCGCATGCCGTGCGGCGGCCGAACAGCGAGTTCGCCCTGCGGCCACCGCGAGATGTCGCCGCGCTGTTCGCTGACTGTCCCGATGCTGTCGCCATGACCGCCCGCCTCGCCGAGCGCTGCGCCACCTTCGATCTCACGCGCGACCTGGGCTACCGGTTCCCCGACTTTCGCGGGGCGGCGGAGCAGCGGGCCCCGCGAGCGCTCGCCGAGCTGTGTGGGGCCCGCCTCGAGGAGCGCTATCCCGCAGACTCCGCGCACCGCGCCGACGCCACGCAGCGGCTCGCCGAGGAGCTGCGCCTGATCGCGCACCACGGGCTCTGCGGCTTCTTCCTCGTCTACCACGACCTCTTCGACCTCGCGCGCGCGGTCGCGGCCGACGTGCGCCGCGGCTCGCGCCGCGCGGCGGGTGGCGAGGGCACGCTCCTCCCCGGCCGAGGACGGGGCTCGTCGGTATCGTCGATCGTCTGCTATCTGCTCGGGCTGTCGCACGTCGATCCCATCGCCACCCGGCTGTTCTTCGGACGATTCTTGAACGAAACGCTCGCGTCGGTCCCGGACATCGATCTCGATTTCCCGCGCGAGATCCGCGAAGAACTCATCCGGCGCGTCTACCGCCACTACGGGAGCGAGCACGTCGGGCTCGTCTGCTCGTTTCCCACTTACCGCCTCCGCATGGCCGTCCGAGAAGTGGGCAAGGCGCTCGATCTCCCGCCGGGAGAGATCGAGCAGGTGGCGAAGCTCGCGGACCGGCGGTCCGGCAGCCTGGCCGACGAGCTGGAGGCATTGCCCGGCTTCGCGGGGCGGCGCCAGGCGCCGCTCTGGAAGGAACTCTGCGAGCTGGCGGAGGAAATTGCCGGGCTGCCGCGCCATCTGTCGCAACACGTTGGCGGCATGGTGATCTCGAGCCGGCCGCTCGTCGAGCTCGTCCCGCTCGAACGGGCCGCGATGGAAGACCGGGTCGTGTGCCAGTGGGACAAGGACTCCTGCGACGACGCCCGTTTCATCAAGATCGACTTCCTGGCACTCGGCATGTTGTCCCTGGTGGAAGAGTGCGTGGAGCTCGTCGCGCGCAAAGAGGGCCGGCCGCCCGACCTCTCCCGCATCGACTTCGAGGACCCCGCCGTCTACGACCGCATCTGCCGGGGTGACACCGTCGGGCTGTTCCAGATCGAGAGCCGCGCGCAGATCCAGATGCTCCGTCGCACCCGGCCCCGGAACCTCGAAGACTTGGCCGTCGAAGTGGCGATCGTGCGCCCCGGCCCGATCGTGGGCGGCGCCGTAAACCCCTACGTGCGCCGCCGCGAGGAGCAGCGCCGCGCCACCCGAGCGGGCCGTCCCTACGTGCCCCCGGTGGAGCACCCGCTCCTGGCCGACGTCCTCGGGGAAACGCTCGGCGTCATCCTGTATCAGGACCAGGTCCTCCAAGTCTGCCAGGCACTCGCCGGGTTTACCCCCGGCCAGGCGGAGGCGCTGCGGCGCGCGATGAGCCGCCGGCGCAGCCGGGAGCTGATGGCGAGCTTCTGGACGGACTTCCAGCAGGGCGCCGCCCGGCGCGGGGTCCCCGAGCCCACCGCCGCGCGCGTCTTCACTCAAGTGATCGCTTTCTCGGAGTTCGGCTTCCCCAAATCGCACGCGGCGGCGTTCGGGCTCCTCGCCTACCAATCGGCGTGGCTGCGGCACTATCACCCGGCGGAGTACTACACGGCGCTGTTCAACAACCAGCCGATGGGGTTCTACTCGCTCGATGCGTTGGGCCGGGATGCGAAGCGAAACGGCGTCGGACTCCTGCTCCCCGACCTGAATGCGAGCGACGTGTGGTGTACGGTGCACGGCAACGCGGTGCGGATCGGGCTCGGGTTCATTCGGGAGTGGAGCGAGGAGACGGCCGCGGCGGTCACGCGCGAGCGGGAGCGGCAGGGGGCGTTTCGGAGCCTGGGCGACTTCGTGCGCCGCGCCCCTCCCACGCTCAAACGCACGGCGATCGAGAACCTCGTGTGGGTGGGGGGGGCCGACGGTTTCGGACTCACGCGCCGCGAGCTCTTATGGCAAGTGGGGCTCTGGCTTCCCCCCACAGCGGAGCGCGGCGACGACGCGCGCGGGCGACGCCAGCTCGAGCTGCCGCTCAACCACCCGCACGAACACCTCCCCTTCGGCGGGCTCGGGCCCGACGAGCGCATGCTCGCCGAATACGCCGTGCTGGGATTCGCCGCAAACGGCCACCCCCTTGCCCTGGTGCACGACGCCCTGCCCGCGAGCGTGACATCGAGCGGCGGGCTCGCCGCGCTGGACCACGGCGCGCGGGTCGAAGTGGCCGGCCTCGTGGTGGCGCGCCAGCGCCCCGAAACAGCCAAAGGGTTCATCTTCGTGCTGCTCGAGGACGAGGCCGGGATGGTGAACGTGATCGTGCGCCCGGACGTCTACGAGCGCCACCGCGTGGCCGTGCGGGGGGAGCCGTTCTTATGGGTGGCCGGAACGCTCGCGAAGGATGACGGAAGCCTGAACGTCATCGCGGCCGAGGCACGGGGGCTCACGTTATCCGGGGTGCGCGATCGAGAGCCTCCGGAGCCGCAGGCGACCGATCCGCGGGCGGCTCGCCCCTTCGCGTTTCTCAAATCGATGCGCGGCGTGGCGCCGGAGTCGAAAGACTGGGGGTAATCCCGTATCTTTCGCGTGATGCCGCGTCCCCTCTCCCGCGTCCTCTGCCGAGCCGCCCCGGTCTTCTTGGCGGCGGCTTGCCACCACGCGGCGGCCCCCGTCCCCCCTCCTCCCGCCGTCGCGCCCACTCCTCCACCTCCTCCTGCGCTCAGCCGGCTGTTCGCGATCCGCGTGAACAACACCCAGCTCGCTTTCCGGACGTCCGGGAGCGACGGTGCCCCCGTCGTGTTTGTGCACGACAGCTACGGCGACCTGGACGATTGGCGCGCGCAGGTGGACGTCTTCTCCCCCACGCACCGAGTGCTTGTCTACAGCCGTCGCTACCATCCGCCGAACGCCGCGCAGGACGACGGCGAGGTGTACACGCCGGCCCTGCACGCCGCGGATCTCGCGGCGCTGCTCGAAGCCCTGCGGCTCGCCCCGGCACACGTGGTGGGCGCGGGTTACGGTGCCTACGTCGCGCTCGTCCTCGCCCTCGAGCGTCCGGACCTCGTCCGCACGCTCGTCCTGGGCGAGCCACCGGTGATTCCACTGCTGCTCCGCACCCCCGGGGGCGACACGCTGCGCCGCGCGCTCGTCGAGGGGGCCCTCGAGCCGGCGCGGGCCGCGTTCGCGCGCGGGGACTCGCTCAGCGCCGCCCGGCTGTTCGTCAACGGGGTGAGCGCCCCAGCCGGGGGATTCGACGGCCTCCCCGCCGCCCAACGCACCCGGATCTTGGCCCATTCCTTCGCCCTCCGTCGGGAGCTTTCGGCCGACCCGCGGCAAGCCTTTCCCGCCCTCGACTGTGCACGGCTCGGCCGGGTCGCCATGCCGGTCCTTCTGCTCCGGGGCGCGCGCAGCCCCCGCCTCTACGAGGTCATCACGACGGAACTCGCCCGCTGCCTCCAGAGTGACACCCTCATCATCCTGCCGAACGCGGGCCATGCCCTCGAGGCCACGAGCCCGGCGGCCTACAACGCGACCGTGCTGCGCTTCATCGCGGCGCACTAGACGCGCAAGCCGCTCGGGGCCCGAAACACGCGCCCCGAGCCCGGGCACCATGAATCAGCCCTCTTGCGCCGGGCCCTCGCTCGACGACCCGCTCTCGACGCTCCCGCCGCTCCCGAGCCGCTCCTCCCACTCCTCAAGCGAGCGGGGCCAATCCTCTCGCAGCAACCGCGAGAGCGCCCGGTCCGCGTACACGCGGCCACCCGTTTGGCAGGTCGCGCAGTAGTTCACTTCATTCTCCGCATAGCGCACGCGCTGCACGGGTGAGCCGCACACGGGGCAGGGCTTCCGGTAGCGGCCGTGCACGGCCATGGCGTCGCGGAACGCCGTCACCTTCTCGGGGAATCCCGAGCCCGCCGCGGTCCGGAGGCGCGCGATCCAGGCCTCGAGCGTCGCCCCAGTGGCGGCAAGCAGGCGGTCGAGCTCCGCGTCGCTCAACGACCCGGTGAGCGCAAACGGCGACAACTTCGCCTGGTGGAGGATTTCGTCCGAGTAGGCGTTCCCGATCCCGGACAGAATGCTCGGGTCCGTGAGCGCGCGCTTGAGGGTGTGGTTCTCACGCCGTAGGGCGGCGCGGAAGTCCGCCGGCGCCGCTCCCAACACCTCGAGCCCACCGCGATCGAGCGCCGCCAGTGCGGCCGCGCCGCGAACGAGGTGCAGCGCCGCGCGGCGGCGCGTCCCCGCCTCCGTGATGAGGAGCGCGCCGTTCGGAAAGTCGAGCGCCCCAAGCCCGATGCGCCCGGGTAGGGCCGCGCCCGAGGGCCTCCAGCGCAGGCGGCCCGCGACCATCAGATGGATCGCGAGATAGAAGTCGGGCTCGAGGGCGATCACGATGCGCTTGCCCAGGCGGCTGAGGCCGGTCACGCGGCGCGCCACGGCTCGCTCGAGTGGCGGATCGACGGTCCGCACGAGAAAGGGGCTCGCGATCCGCACGGCGCTGAGCGTCTCCCCAAGGATCCGTGGGCGCAGGGCCTCGAGGTAGACGACGATGTCGGGGAGCTCGGGCATCGCCTACCCCTTCACGGCCGGGGCCCGGTGCGACACCTTGGGGCCTGGGCACCCGCCCGGGAACCCGGGATGCCGCGCCCGGCATTCTGGGAGTCGGACGGTGACAACAAGGAGGGGTGTGTGGCCGAACACGAAGTGGCGACGCTCGCCGGCGGATGTTTCTGGTGCCTCGAGGCCGCGTTTGCCGACCTGCGGGGCGTGGAGCGGGTCCAGTCGGGTTATGCCGGCGGCACGGTGCCCAACCCGTCCTACGAGCTCGTCTGCACCGGTACCACGGGGCATGCCGAAGTCGTGCAGATCACCTTCGACCCCACCGTGGTGTCCTACGGTGACCTGCTCCACGTGTTCTTCACGATTCACGATCCCACGACGCCCGATCGCCAGGGCGGCGACGTGGGGACGCAGTATCGCTCGGCAATCTTCTACCACAACCCAGCGCAGCAGGCGGAAGCCCAGCGGGTCATCGGCGAACTCGCGGCACAGACGGTATGGGACGACCCGATCGTGACGGCAGTGGTGCCGTTCGAGAAGTTCTACCCCGCCGAGGAGTATCACCGGGACTACTACCGGCGCAACCCCAACCAGGCGTACTGCCGGGCGGTGATCGCGCCGAAGGTGGCCAAAGTCCGCAAGCTCTATTTGGACAAACTGAAGCAGCACGTTGGCTGAGGGCGGCGCCCCGGCCGTGTCCTTCGCGAACTCCTAGACTCGCCCCGCAGGCGTCTTGCCGAGGTAGGTTCGCACGAGCGGCGCCACGCGCCCCCGCATGAGGGCCGTGCGGAGCGTCTGGGCTTCTTCGCCCGCGGCCTCCACCAGGAACTGCGCGCCGCGCTCCTCACCCGCGCGCACCGCGACCGGAATGCCATCTCGATAGAGGATGCGGTTCGTCGCGAGACCCGTGACCAAATCGCCCGGGGTGAGGATGCCGACGAGATTGAGGGGGTCGGCCCCATTCACCACCACGAGCTCGCCCTTCGTCTCCTCCCGCCGCACGGCCCGCAACAGCCCGACCGCTTCGGGCAGCGCGTACTGCTCGCCCGAGACGCCTCCCACGAAGCGCCCACCCCGGACCTCGCCGCGCGCCTCGAGCCGGCGATACACGCGCAGCAGGTCGCGCCACGGCACGAGCAGGGTCTCCCGGGCGACGAGGCGGCGGAACACGACGCCGTAGCGGCGCAGCCACTGCCAGGCAATCGCCTCGGCGAGCTGCTCCTCGGAGAGCGGGGGTCCAGACCGCACCCGGGACCAGCGGCCCGCGGTCTCCACGCCGAAGGGCGCGACGCGGCCCCGCCGCCGGAACCCGCCGATGGGCCGCCGCCGATCCGAGGGGACAAGCAGCGCCCGCAACCCCGCGAAGCTGTCCGCCGAGACCAAGCCCCACGCCACGAGCTCGCCCAGGCCCTTTTCTACTTCCGTCCGCAACAGCCCGGTCGCGTTCACCAGGTCGCCGAAAAACGACGCCCCGCGCTGCTCGAGGACCTCGAGTAACGCTCGGCCCGAGTGCGAGAGCGCAAGCACCCCGGGGTCGGGCTCGGGGGCGAGCGCGTGCCAGACGGCGCCCCGCTCCCGACGGAACAGCGCCACCGGTGTGCTCCGGATCGGCCCGGTGCGGTGGCCGCTCGATCCGCCCGGAGGCGTGAGGCGTCCCCAGGCGATCTCGCCCGCGAGGCAGAGGCCGTCGAGCCACAAAGGGTCGTACTCCTCCACCCGCGCCGGGAGCAGATCGGCTTCCCACGCCCCCGCCGGCGCCTCGTAGCCGTCCAGCACCTCGAGCACCGCGGCGAGCCCCTCGGGGCCGGACGCGCGCGCGCCCTCCGCGACCCGCTGCCAGCGGAACAGGAAGCGCATGAAGTCGGCCGCCGCAACGGGCTCGATCTCCTGGCGCAGGCGGTCGAGCGTGTATCGATGGATGCGCGCGAGCAACCGGCGCTCGCACCACTCGAGGTCGCTGCGACCCGGCGTGAACCGCCCGCGCAACACGAACCCCTCGTGCTCGAGTGCCGCGAGGGCGACGTCCACGTCGGCCGCATCGAGACCGAGGTACGCCGCGATTTCCGCGGCCGTGGTGGGGCCCACCGCCTCGAGCCGGCCGCGGACGAGTTCCCGCAGCGCATCGGGGCGCGACCACGCCTGCGCGCGATCCCGGGCGGGCGCCACGAGCGGCGGTTCGGTCGGGGCCCCGGGGAAGGCGGCCTCGACGAGCGGCAGGCGCTCTGCCGCAATCCAGAGCCGCGGCTCGCGGACGAGCGTGCCAGCGCGGCCCGCCGCGACGAGTGCGTCGAAGTAGGCGTGCCACGACGAGCCGCGCTGTCCGTTCTTGTCGCTCGCCCCCTCTCCCTCCACCACGGCCCCGAGTACCGTCAGGGCGTCGTGGAGCTCATCCGCGCTCGCGACCTCAGGCCACGCCTCGTCCTTGACGCGCTCGATGGCCGCTTGATCGAGGCGCCCGAACTCCTCGGCGGTCTTCACGTCGAGCCCGCGGCGCGTGATCACCGCCTGAGTGCGGCGCTCCTCGAGGGGGGCGTCGTCCAGGAAGGCGTACGGCTTCGCGTTCAGCACTTCGTGTGCGAGGGGTGACGGCTCGGGCGTGTCGCGCGCTTCGAGCCGGACGCGCCCCGCGGCGATGTCCTCCAGGATGTGCTGCAGGCTCGGGAAATCCATCGCCTCGAGGAGGCAGTCGGCGATCGTCTGCTTCACCAGCGGATGGTCGGGGATTTCGCGGTCGCCCACCAGGTTCTCGGGGCACGCGAGCTGATCGGGGAACACGGCCGCCACCAGGTCCTCCGCCTGCATGCGCTGCAGGGGGGTCGGGACCTTGCGGCCGCCCCGCGCGCGCAGCACCGCGAGGGCCCGCGTCGCGTTCCAGCGCCACCGCGTCCCGAACATCGGGGCGTCGAGCATCGCCTGCACGAGGAGCTGCTCGGCGGTGGCGGGCGCGAGGTAGTGGAACACGTCCTCGAGCGGGAAGCTGTGTTGGGGGCCGAGCGAGAGGACGATGGCGTCTTCGGTGGCGGCGGCCTGGAGCTCGAAGTTGAAGGTGCGGCAGAAGCGCTTGCGCAGTGCCAGCCCCCAGGCGCGATTCACCCGGCTCCCGAACGGCGCGTGCAGCACGAGCTGCATGCCACCCGCCTCGTCGAAGAAGCGCTCGAGGACGAGGGTCGTCTGCGTGGGGATGACGCCCAAGACGCGCTGGGCCGCCGCGAGGTACTCGACGACCTGTCGGGCGGCGGGTTCCTCGAGCCCAGCGGTGGCGCGAAGCCAGGGGATCGCCGCCTCGGGCGCCCCCAAGCGCTCGCCCACGTCCGCGCGGAGGCGCGACACCTCGCTCGAGAGCTCCGGCGTACGGGCCGGGGCTTCGCCAAGCCAGAATGGAATGGAGGGGGGCTGTCCGCCCGCGTCCACGACCCGCACCTGCCCGGACTCGACCTTGCGAATGCGATAGGAGGTATTCCCGAGCTGGAACACGTCGCCCGGCGTGCTCTCGATGGCGAAGTCCTCGTTGAGGGTGCCGACGAAGGTGTCGGTGGGCTCGAGGACCACGCGGTAGTCGCCGATATCGGGGATCGCGCCGCCGGAGGTGAGCGCCGCCAGCCGCGCTCCCCGCCGCCCGCGTAGCCGGCGGTTGACGCCGTCGTAGTGCACGTAGGCCCCGCGCCGTCCGCGCCGGGTCGTAAACCCGACGGCGAGCATCTGGACGACGTCGGCGAAGTCCTGGCGCGCGAGGTTGCGGTAGGGGTACGCGCGGCGGACGAGCGCATAGAGAGCGTCTTCGTCCCACTCGTCGCAGGCGACGGCCGCCACGACCTGCTGCGCCAGGATGTCCAGCGGATGCTCCGGTATGACCAGACGGTCGAGGGCTCCCTCGCGGGCTGCCCGCACGAGCGCGGCACACTCGATCAGCTCGTCGCGGGACAACGGGAACAGGCGCCCCTTCGGGATCGCGGCGAGGTGATGCCCGGAGCGGCCGACGCGCTGCAACAGCGTGGCGATCGAGCGCGTGGAACCGATCTGGCACACGAGGTCGATCGTTCCGATATCGATGCCGAGCTCGAGCGACGCGGTGGCGACCAGCGCCCGGAGCTTCCCCTCCTTGAGGAGGGTCTCGGCGGCGAGCCGCTTCTCCTTCGACAGGCTGCCGTGATGCGACGTCACTTGGTCGGCGCCTAACCGCTCGGACAGGTGCAGCGTCACGCGCTCGGCCAAGCGGCGCGTGTTGACGAACACGAGCGTCGTCCGATGCGCGCGCGCGAGCTCGGCGAGGCGGTCGTAGAGCTCGTCCCACACCTCGGCCGCCATCACCGCTTCGAGCGGCGAGGAGGGAATCTCGATCGCGAGATCGAGGTCGCGCCGGTGGCCACTGTCGATGATCGCGGGGGCCGCGTCCGGGCGCCCGCTGCCCACGAGGAAGGCCGCGATCTCGGCGATCGGTTTCTGGGTCGCCGAGAGGCCGATCCGCTGCAGCGGTCGGCCCGCGAGGTGCTCCAGGCGCTCCAGGGACAGCGCGAGGTGGCTGCCCCGCTTGTCCCGGGCCACGGCGTGAATCTCGTCCACGATCACCGTGCGCACCGTCCGCAGCATCTCGCGCGCGCGCTCGGAGGTGAGGATCAGGAACAGCGACTCGGGCGTCGTGACAAGGATGTGCGGCGGGTGCTTCACCATCGCCTGGCGCTCGGGCGCCGGCGTGTCGCCCGTGCGCACGAGCGTGCGGAGCACGACGTCGGGCAGGCCGGACCCGGCGAGCGTGCCCCGGATCGCGGCGAGGGGCTCGGCGAGGTTCTTCTGGACGTCGTTCGAGAGGGCCTTGAGCGGCGAGACGTAGAGCACTTGCGTGCCCTCGCCAAGCGTGCCGTCCAACCCTTGGCGCAAGAGCCCATCG
>Ga0307477_10002162_pt1 | contig 15448 bp, 15 predicted proteins | sample atmos_gasesECM2C_FD_203316 | JGI IMG/M metagenome (GOLD analysis project Ga0307477, IMG submission 203316) | Hardwood forest soil microbial communities from Morgan-Monroe State Forest, Indiana, United States - atmos_gasesECM2C_515 | ecosystem: Environmental > Terrestrial > Soil > Temperate...
CGTGGTTCGGGTGCGCGCTGCCTGACGATTTCGGCGATTGGCAGCGTGAATACTGGTTCGCTCACAAATCTGTGGCGCTGATCGACAAGAATTACCGCTGCTATCTCTCCTTCACCGGCCGCGACCGCGTGCGCTATCTCAACGCCATTCTCACCAACAACATAAAGGATCTGCCGCCAGGGCATGGCAACGTTTCGCTCCTGCTCAATCCGCAAGGACGAATCCTCGCGGAGCTTGAAACCTACGCGCTGCCCGAAGGTCTATTTTGTGTCTCCTACGCGATGATCCGAGAGCACCTCATCGAAACGCTCGACAAATACATCATCATGGACGACGTCACTCTCACCGATGACACGCAGCGTTTCGGCACGCTGGCGCTGGATGGACCGGCCGCCGCGCGCATTGTCAACGAGCTGACCGGAGTCGATCTGCATTCGCTAGCGGAACTCGCTCGACAGGACACTCGTGCTGGAACGATTCCCTCCACCGTCATTCGCCGCTCGCCCGGAAGATTTGCCGGAGCCGAATTCCTGGTGGAACGCATCCACTTGGAGGCGCTGTGGCAAGCGCTTCAAGAAAAAACCAAGGCCGCGGCTGGTGGCCCCGTCGGCTACTCCGCGCTCAGCGCCCTTCGCCTCGAGCAAGGGATCCCGTGGTTTAGCTATGACTTCGGCGAAAGGCAAATCCCTCACGAAGCCGCGCTGGAAAACAGCCACATCAGCTATACCAAGGGCTGTTACACCGGCCAGGAAATCGTCGAGCGCGTGCGCTCCCGCGGCCATGTGAACCGCCGCCGCGTCGGCCTGCGTTTCACCGGTGGAGCCGTCCCCACACCCGGCGACATTCTGACCTCGGACGGCAAAGAAGCCGGTTTCGTCACGCGAGCGGCATTCGCCCCGGCGCTTTCTTCTGCGATCGGTATGGGCTACGTCCGAAAGGACAACAACTCACCCGGCAATGCGTTGGAATGGCAAGGCGGAACCGCGACGGTTACAACTTTCCCTGCGGACGTGTAACGGCGGCTGCCTTCAAGCGGGCGCACCTGGTGACTCTTAGCTTTTAGACTTTCACCCCGTCGCCAGCATCGGCTGCAGCGTCTTACTCAGCCGCGCGCGATCTTCCTGCGTCATCGCAATAAACTCAATCCCCATCCCTCGTGCAGGCGTAACTCGTCGCACAACGGCGCGCGCCCGGACTTCCCCCAATGGCAAATCCAGTAGCACCTTCACCATGCTGCGAATCGGCACCGGCTGCCGTGTGATCACAAACACTCCGCCCAAGCCCATGCTCTCAAGATAGGAAACCGCTCGACGTGTCCCCGACTGCCACGCCACTCTCAAAGTTCTGGGCGGCATAACGCGCGGATAGCGCCTAAGCTCTGCATCCCCCATGACGAACTCCTAACTCAGCTAGGCCAGAGCCGCTAAGTGTTTGCCAAAATCAAGCCCCCGTCAATGCTCATTTTGTCGTGCAGCGGTCCCCTACGGAGTGTGGCGGTCTTGTTTACGCTGAAGTCTCGAAGGGCCGCCGCCCTTACGGCTGTTCCGCGCCTCCAAGATTCGCAATAGGCCACGAGACTGCAGTTCTTAGAGCTGAAAAGAACCTACAGTCTGCTATTTTCTCAAACTCGCTCGCCGCAGCATCGCCCCCAAATCCACGCCAATCCCAAACGAAAACGTATTCAGCCGCAAAGGCACACTGCGGCTGTAGTCGAACTCGAGATCGATCGTCTTCACCGGCTTCACTTCCACGCTCGCATTGAATCCGTTGTCTCGCGCCAGGCTTGCATCGCCGGTCTGAACGCTGGAGTCCAGGTACCCCTTGCGGTTAGTCGATTTCCCGGTGGCGCCGCACTTGACGCTTCCGCTGCAGCGAAACACGCGGCTGACAACCGTTTGAGTGCCCCACGGCGCCACATCATAGGCCGACCCGGAAACGCTGAACGGCCCTGCGTCCATTTCGGTTCCGGCCTCAAACTGCGCGTTGTAACCAAACGTCATGAACGGTCGGTGAAAGTACTTTGTGTCCTGCACCGTGTTCCCTACGCCTACATCGATAAACGGCGTGAAATTTCCCCATCCATGCTCGACATGATTCGCCCAGTTCCAGGTTGCATGCCCGGTGCTGAAGCCCTTTTTCACATCGCCCGTCGGCGCGCCCAGGTGAATCGTCGACACATAACTCACCGTAGGACCCGGAAAGAACCACTTCAGGTCCGCCCCGACGTTTCCCAAACCCGAGCCCGAAACCGCCTGCGGATCTTTCGCCTTGATTGCGGTGGGTGTGCCAACGAAATAATAGGGAATCCCCAGGCTGACTCCGAAATGATGCGAGAAATTGTACCCGCCTCCAAAACCGAGATCGTATACCGACCCGTCTCCGCTGGTGCTTCCTTCGAATCGTGTTCCCAGGCTCCAACCCGGATAGAAGCCGTCGTCGGATTTCGCTGCTCCGCTGGCCGCCGCGTTCGGACTCTGCGCCTTAACGTCTTGCGCTGCGACCAATGGAAACAAGAGTGCGACAACCGCAACCCAACTCGCCGCGCGCAAGCCTACACCAGACAAAATTCGCTCCATATAATGCATTTCGCCCCCAAGAGCTCTAGTGATGACACTTACAGCATAGGGGCGAAGCGCGTGCGTGAAAGCGCCACTGGAGCCAAGATTTCTCTGGAGAAAACTGTACGCGCGGACAGGTTCGCGCGACCGCCACGTCTTGTGCTTGTACACCCTCACGTAGTCCACCAGCATAGTCTGCGGAAACACCGTCGTCCCGTCCGGAGAACCCGGCCAGTCTCCACCGACAGCCACGTTCAGGATGAGGAAGAACCGGTGATTGAAGACCCACGTCCCGCCGGCCGGCCACTGCGCCGAAGTGAACGTCGCATACAAAATTGCATCCAGATAAAGGCGAACCGTGCCAGGCTCCCACTCCACCGCATAGACGTGAAAATCGTCCGACAATTTCTGCCCCGCCGGCAGCGCGATCGTCGCCGTCAAATCGCTGGTCGCATTCGCGGAGCTTGGGCCATGCAGCGAGCCATGGTTGATTCCCGGTTCCTTGCCGACATTTTCCATAATGTCGATCTCGCCGCACTTAGGCCAGCCAACCGAAGCAAAATTCTCTCCCAGCAGCCAGAACGCTGGCCACATTGCTTGCCCTGCTGGCAGCTTGATGCGCGCTTCGAATCTCCCATACGCCTGCGAGAACAAGCCCTGCGTCTTCAGTCGCGCCGATGTGTAATTGAATTTCCTGCCGTCCGGTCCGGCAAATGCCTCTTGCCGCGCCGTAACTACCAGCTTCCCATCCTCAATCCGCGCATTCTCGCGCCGGTTTGTGTAGTACTCGAGTTCGTGATTCCCCCACCCGCTTCCGCCAATATCATAAGTCCACTTCGAAGCATCCGGCGGCGACCCGTCCTTACCGTTAAATTCATCACTCCACACCAGCGCGTAGCCCTCCGGTGCCTTCTCGTTTTGCGCCTCCCCTCCCAACGAGGGCAAGCTCAATGCAGCAAGTAAACAGATGCAGCGGCGAGTCTTTCGACTCGCCAGCGTCAACAATAAGAAGGTACGCGCTCCTGGAACTTGCCATCGCATGTCCAAGCCCCCGCCCACATGGACACACTACGCCGCACTCGCTAAACTCCCAACCCGAAAACAAAGCGGAGGCATCGTGAAAGCCATTCTCTTTCGCCAGCATGGCGGACCAGAAGTCCTGCAATACGTCGACGTCCCCGAGCCCGAACCCCGCCCCAACGAAGTGCTCGTCCGCGTGCGCGCTTGCGCTCTGAATCATCTCGACCTCTGGGTCCGTGGCGGCTTGCCCAACGTCCCTATCCCGCTTCCCCACATACCCGGCAGCGACGTTGCAGGAGAAATTTCCAAAGTCGGCGCGGAAATCACCACCGTACACGTCGGGCAAAAAGTTGTCCTCGCTCCTGGCGTGACCTGCGGCAAATGCCCCGCCTGCATTTCCGGTCGCGACAATCTCTGCCGCCAATTCACGAATCTCGGTTACATGATCGATGGCGGTTGCGCAGAATTCGTTCGCGTCCCGGAAGTCAACTGCTTACCTTACCCCGAAAATCTCTCATTTGAAGAAGCTGCCGCCGTCCCACTCGTCTTCCAAACCGCCTGGCACATGCTTGTCGACCGCGCTCAGCTGCGGCCCGGCGAAGACGTGCTGATTCTCGGCGCCGGCAGCGGTGTGGGCAGCGCCGCCATCCAGATCGCCAAATTCTTTGGCGCCCGCGTCATCACCACTGCCGGCTCCGACTCAAAGCTCGAGAAAGCCGGCCAACTCGGTGCCGATCACGTCATCAATCACAAATCGCAAAAAATTCGCGACGAGGTCCGCCGCATCACCAGCAAGCGCGGCGTCGACGTTGTCTTCGAGCATGTCGGCACCGCCACCTGGGACGACAGCTTGGCCAGCCTCGCGCTCGCCGGCCGACTGGTCACCTGCGGCAACACCACCGGCTACGACACCAAACTCGATCTGCGCTTCCTCTTCAGCCGCCAGCTTTCCCTGCTCGGCTCCTACATGGGAGCGAAAAGCGAGCTGCACACCATCATGAAGCTGGTAGCCGCAGGCCGCCTGAAACCAGTGGTCGACCGCGTTTTCCCGCTGGCCGAAGCCGCTGCCGCCCACACCTACCTCGAGTCCAGCCAGCAATTCGGCAAGGTAGTCCTAAAAGTTCTGTAAAGAATCGGCTAAAATTCGTCGCCTCGCACTCTCCCTCCCCTGAAGTCCGCGAGACTCTCGCCTCCGCTACTGCTCTCTTATTTACGACTTTTCCTGTCCCGAAGTACCATTGACTAGCAGCCCCGCAGCGATTATTTTCTCGGCTGTTTCCTCCGGGCCCTACAGCTTCCCGCTCTCCGGTTTCGCCCGGCGGCCAGAAACAAATCCCAATTCGTCGGCAGCGAGGTACGGTCATGTTCGTAAACCTCCGACCGTGTACGCGTGTGTGCTTACACGTCCGACATCTGAAGAAAACAGAATGATTGGCAATCTATTGCGCCGCCGCAGCAAACGCTGTGTGACAACGTCTTTCCCTTCGCCAGCCACCTTCCCTGCTCCCGAGGGAGTTCTGCTAGTTGCCGCGGTCACCCCGCATCAACCGTTAGCACCCGCAATGCTAGAGGGCCGCGTACGAAAGATCCTGCAGATGGTTGAATCTGGGACGACTTTCACCATCCGCGATTTGGCCCTCGAATTAAACCTGACCCCCTCGTATCTCCAGCGTTTGTTCAAGCACGAGACCGGCGTGTGCATGGGCGAGTGGTTAAGCGAACAACGACTTCAGAGAGCAGCGCACCTTTTAGCGAACAGCTACATGAGCGTGAAAGAAATTGCCCACACAGTTGGATATGAGCATTCTTCCAGCTTCATCCGAGCGTTTGAACGACGCTTCGCGCAGGCCCCAGCGCGCTACCGGAAACAAAGCGACTACACAAAATGCTAACAAAAGACGAGTTTTGCTAATCACTTCCTCTTGTACGCGTCGCGAGCCGAGTAGTAAAAGGAACTGGCTTCTCGGCACAGGTAGCGTCTAGCAATTACTAGCATCCGGCGAGAGATTCCTCAATTGCTAGAACGATGGCTGTTTGGCAAACGGAGAGGATAGTGCACTTCATACGCTTAGGAGATTAGGGATGAAAACAATAAAGCTCGCCGCGGTGCTCGCATTTTTGATGACGTTATTATCGCCAGGAATGGCGTTCGCACAAACCGATCCGGGCGTGCGCAGCAGCACAGGAGTAAACGCGGGCCAGCCGTTTGCTTCCGTCAGCGCCAGTCCAAGCGACCTGGCCTTCTTCCAAACCGGACTCGCGCAGTTCAACGAGCACCAAACCGTTACTGGAGACAACCCAGGTCTGGGACCACGGTTCAACCTGGACTCGTGCGGGACCTGTCATTCGCAACCGGCCACGGGCGGAACCAGCCCAGCCTCCGGTATTTTCCCCAACGTCGGGCCGAGCCCCCAAAGCCAGGCGATCGCCAACGGCCTCGTGAATGGCAGCACCAACACCATCCCATTCTTCGTCGTGGCCAACGGCCCGGTGCGCGAAGCGCGATTCCCATTCTTCTTTGACCAATTTGGCAATGCCAACCCCAACGCGCCTAACGGCGGAGTAGAAGACCTGTTCACCGTCTCCGGTCGCTCCGATGCCGGAAGCTGCAGTCTGCAGCAGCCCAGCTTTGATGCTGCGAGGGCGGCAAACAACATCATCTTCCGCATCCCAACACCGGTCTTTGGTGCGGGCCTGGTGGCAAACATTGACGACTCAACTCTGATTGCCAACCATAGGGCGCAGCGAGGCAATAATCTGGGGATCAGCGGCACCTTCAATCACAACGGCAACGATGGCACCATCAGCCGTTTTGGCTGGAAGGCCCAGAACAAGTCGCTGATGATCTTCGCCGCTGAGGCCTACAACGTGGAAATGGGCATCTCCAACGAACTGTTTACGCAAGATCGCCCGCTGCCCGGTGAGGACCAATTGGGAAGCGGGCTTCCAGCTAACTGCCTGAACCTCGCTGGGACCGGCTACCCCGAGGACATTACACACTCCGATGGCACAAGCGCCTCCACCGTCACCAGTGATGTCGGGCTGTTCAATGCCTTCATGCAGTTCCTAGACCAGCCCACACCCTCCACTACCTTGCCGGGAGGAGCAACCTCTATCGCCAATGGTCGCAGGCTCTTTAGCGCCATCGGCTGTGCCACGTGCCATACGCCGTCGCTCACCACCCAGGCTTCTAAGTTGACGCTAGGTTTGAGCAATGCTACTGCCAATTTGTTCTCCGACATCGAAATCCATCACATGGGCGTCGGCTTGGCGGACAACGTCTCTCAGGGCGGTGCCGGCGGCGATCAGTTCCGCACGGCTCCGTTGTGGGGTCTGGGACAGCGCATCTTTTTCTTGCACGATGGCCGCACCACGAACCTGCTGACCGCCATCGAAGCCCACGAGAGCAACGGCTCGGAAGCCACGCAGACCGAGCTCAACTTCGACCAATTGCTGACCCCCAGCCAGAGGCAGGACATCCTAAACTTCCTGCGGTCGCTGTAATCCTAGGCCACCACTTCTCCCGGGCGGGACACGAGCGCGCCTCGCCCGGTTTTTTCGATTTCGAGAAATTGGGCTCTGACTATGCATATTAAATTCTCCCGTTTCCTCCTATCTCTTGTTCTATCCATGTCGCTGCTTCCCCGGGCGCACGGCGCCCCTCAGAGCGGGGGCGATTTTTCCGACAATCCGCAGGCCACAAAGCTGCCGACCGAAACCATCCTTGTCAAGGGTGCCTGGTCAAGTGCCAGTGATTCGCTGACCCCTCTCCCGGAAGGTGGGAGAGTGACGAACAACGTCTACCGCAACCAGTATTTTGGCCTCACTTACGCTCTCGCTCCCGATTGGACCGAGAAGTACGGCGGCCCGCCTCCTTCGGACAGTGGCTACTATGTACTAGCGCAAATCAGCCCTGCGGACACATTTAAGGGGACAAGTCGAGGCAGTATTTTGATCGCCGCTCAGGATCTGTTTTTCACGTTAACTACTGCCAGGAACGTCTTGGAGCTGATCAATTACACCAAGGACAAATTGAACGCGGACTACCAAGTGGAACAACCGCCGACGCTGGTCACCATCGCCAGTCATTCTTTCGTCCGCTTTGAGTACGGTTCGCGTGTGGCGGAGCTACGTTGGCACGTCCTGGCGACTCAAATTCGGTGTCATATGGTCCAATTCGTCTTCACCAGCCGCGACACTAAATTGGTCGAAGATCTCATCCAGGAAATGAACAAGCTGAGCTTACCCGAGGAGGCGGGCCCCATTTCGGGGAGAGGCGGGGGTGATTTCCCTGTGTGCATCAAGGATTATGCAAGCAGCGAAAACGTAACGGAGAGAGTTGATCCGGTCTTAACTGAGCGCAGATTCAATCCTGTTCCGGTCCGCATCATCATCGACAAAAAAGGCAAGGTAAAGCACATTCATTTTCTCAGTGCTTTTCCTGATCAGGCAGCGGCAATTAGCGATGCCCTCTCACAATGGAGGTTCAAGCCCTACTTGCGCGACGGGCACCCGGTGGAGGTAGAAACCGGCATCATGTTCGGACGCGCTCCCTGCCCGACAACACCTCGACCACCTAGTGCGGCAACCGAATGATGAATATGCGCTTGCACAGTAAGCGATTCTGCGCGCGGAGGCTGCTCTCAGCCCTAGCCGTGCTTGGGTGTTCTTCAGCCGCGGCACTGGGTGCGAACAGCATCAGGGGATCGGTCCGCAATCAGAGTCGCGGAGAACCCGCTATCGGCGATGAAGTGATCCTTGTTCGGCTCGATAAAGGAATGCAGGAAGAGGCGCGCGCTCAGACCGACGCAACCGGGGCATTTACTCTCAATCTGCAATATCCTGACAAGCCCTACGTGGTGCGCGTGGTTCATCAAGGTGTCAGCTATGAGCAGCGCGCTTTCGACGGCGATGCGCTGTCCCTCCAAGTGTTTGACGCTGAGCCTCAAGTTCCGGGCGTAACCGGCACAATCGAAATTATCCGCGCCGGAACCAAGGGAAACCTGCTTCACGTCTCCGACATGGTCGAGATCAAGAATGCATCAAGCCCGCCCCTGACTCAGGCGAGCGAGCGCACCTTTGAAGCTTATCTGCCGGCAAATGCCAAAATTGATTCTGTCCTAGCCGCAGGTCCGAGTAAGATTTCTGAAATAATTTCTGCGGCACCCGTGCCTGGGGAGCCTGGCCGCTACACGGTGAATTTTCCCTTGCGACCGGGAGCCACCAAGTTCGCTTTCAACTACGACCTGCCATACCACGGCCATGCCACGTTTCTCACAAGGCACGCATATCCGCTGCAGCAGTTCGCGGTCATGATTCCACAAACCATGAAATTCTCGTCGCGTTCGCCAGCCTTCAAGCTCCTTGCCACCGGCAATAGCAACTACCAAGTCCAGGCCGCCACCCAAGTAAAGTCAGGGGAAGGGCCAGCATTTGAAGTCTCCGGAACCGGAGCGCTTCCGCCTATCCGAGAGCAAGCCAAGTCACAGACGCCCTCACAGCGCGCGGCCATCCCCAATCTAGCGTCGTCCGCTGCGAATCGTGCCGCCTTCCTTTCTTCGGCGCGCATTGATTCACGCTCGGAGTTGCCCCAGTCACGTTCGCAGTCGTTGATTTTGGGCGCGCTGACCGCCATTCTTCTGCCAGCCTGCGCTCTCTTAATTTGGCGCGCACGCAAGGCAAGGAGAATCACTACCCAATAACTTGGATCCAAAAATGTAGAGGCCGGGTTTAACCCGGCCTCTTTTGCTCTGCGAGCCTCAGCGTACTCTACGTTATATTCTTTCTAGGCCCAATTCAGCGCGCGCTTGAACGATCCCTTTTCGCTGTCGATCTTCTTCTGCAGCTGCAAAATCGAATACAACAGCGCCTCCGGACGCGGCGGGCATCCCGGCACATATACATCCACCGGAATCACCTGATTGCATCCCTGCACGATCGCATAATTGTTGAAGACGCCGCCCGAAGTCGCGCAAGCGCCCATCGAAATCACCCATTTCGGCTCCGGCATTTGATCGTAGAGCTGCCGTACCACCGGCGCCATCTTCTGCGATAGCCGCCCGGCTACGATCATCAAGTCCGCCTGCCGCGGCGAGGGACGAAACACTTCCGCGCCGAAGCGCGCCACGTCAAACCGCGCCGCCGCCATGGACATCATTTCAATCGCGCAACACGCCAGCCCGAATCCCAGCGGCCAAATCGAGCTCTTGCGCGCCCAATTCACCGCCTTATCCAGCGTGGTGAAGATGATCCCCTCATCTTCCAGCAACTTGCCGAAATCATCCGGCTTGGTCAGCGTGACATGCTTGCCCAGTGATGTGCTCATAGTTCCTCGTCCTCCATTTTCGCACACGCTCACCCTCGAAACAATCCGCGCCTTTCGTGGCACAGCCATTTTTTGGCTGTGCGGACATTCTGCGGTCCACAACCATCCGTTCCGCTTTATAATCGCGCCCATGGCCACCGTCCCTTCCCCGCTCCGCCAGTCCCCCCACCTGCGCCTCCATTGCGTCAACGTATTCGTCCGCGACCAAGACCGCAGCCTCCGCTTTTTCGTCGACCAACTCGGCTTCAACGTCGCCTTTGACACGCGCGTGCAATCCGGCGAGCGCTGGGTCGGCGTGGCCCCTCCGGATGGCGCCGCCATCCTGTCGCTCATCGTTCCCAAGCCCAACTCCGAGCAATACAAACTCATCGGTCGAGCCACGCAAATCGTCTTTGTCACCGAAGACGTCACCGCTAAATTCCAGGAATGGTCGAAGCGCGGCGTGCGCTTCCAAACAACGCCTCGCCTCAAGCGCATCCGCTACCAACTTCAGCCGACGCAAACTGCCGCACCGGCAGCCGCAAGTCAAAGCGCAGAATCCGTCACCGGCAGCGGCAGCATGCTCCTCGGCGAAGAAACGCCGATCTGGGGCGGAATCGTCGCCCGCTTCCGCGATATCGACGGCAACTCCTTTTCGCTGGTCAGTTTCGATGAGCTCACCCACGCTGTGGAAGCGCAACGCCGCGTGATCACCGGAAGACAAGAAGCCGAGCGCCGCGCCGCCCACGAACTCGAAATCGCCAAGCACGTGCAATCCCGGTTATTCCCGCAAACTCTGCCGCCTCTCGCCACTCTCGAATACTCCGGCGTCTGCATCCAAGCTCGCCAAGTCGGCGGCGACTATTACGACTTTCTCGACCTCGGCCAAGGCCGCCTCGGCTTCGTCATCGCAGACATCTCCGGGAAAGGCATCGCCGCCGCGCTCTTAATGGCCAACCTGCAGGCAAATCTCCGCAGTCTCTGCACCATCGCCAAGCAGCAGCCCCACCATCTCTTGTGTTCCGTAAATCAGCTCTTCTGCGAAAACACTACCGACGGTGCCTTTGCTACTCTTTTTTTCGCCGAATACGACGACTCTTCTCGCCTGCTCCGCTACGCCAACTGTGGCCATCTCCCCGCCCTTCTCCTTCGCGACGACGGCAGCGTGACACGCCTCGACGCCACCGCCACCGTCCTGGGCATTTTCAAAAAGTGGGAGTGCGAGCTCGGCGAATGCCAGATCACACCCGGCGACATTCTCGCCCTCTACACCGACGGCATCACCGAATCCTTCAACCACGATAGCGAAGAATACGGCGAGTCGCGCCTTCTCGACTCCCTCCGCCGCCATCGCACGCTCTCCTCGCAAGCCGCGCTCGCCTCCATGGTCGACGAAGTCCTCCACTTCAGCCTCCGGGAGCAGCACGACGACATCACCCTAATCCTCGCCAAATGCCGCCAGTAGCGCTCGCTTTCACCTGTGCAGCCACAGGAGGCAGCGCGTCCGCGAATATGCGGAACTTTACCCATCCCAAGCGCGTAACTCATACTGGATAAGGAGCCAACATGAGCGGACGAACTGCACGCGTGTCCGGCAAAGCAGGTCTCGACTTTTGGGCGACAACATTGTCAGGAATAACGCTGGCAGGAATCCTCGCGCTAGCACCAAATTCGCTGTGCTCACAGGAAAAACCTCAGAAGGGCGCGAGCAAAGACAAAGAATTGTCAGTCACTGTGCAGGGCCCAGACACCGACGCTGGATTGATTGTCAGCGCCCGCGCCACCGCCAAAGAAGCAGGCTTGCCTGTTTACCCAGGATCGATTCCGCACAAGGATCCGGACAAGGACGACAGTCCGGCAGCAAAGCTCGGCCTGTGGGGCAGTTCGTTCGGGTTCAAGCTGGTTGTATTAAAGATGGAGTCGAGAGGCGCGCCCAGGAAAGTCGCGGACTATTATCAGAAAGCGTTAGCCAAGTATGGCCCGGTTCTCGATTGCACGAATGCCGCGCGGACTCAGGAAACCAACGACGACAAATCCAGTAAGCTCACCTGCGGCGACGACAAGCCCGACAAAGGTGGAATGCTCTTCAAAGCCGGCACCAAAGAGAAGCAGCACATCGTCGGAGTCCAGCCCAGCGGGCCCGGCACGGTCTTCCAGTTGCTATACATCGAGGCCCGCGGAGAAAAAAAGACACCTGCCTAACTCTGTTCGCGTCTACTCCGGCGGAACATATTTTCCAGCCAGCAGAATCCGCGACAGCCACTCCGCGTGCGGCAGTCCCGAATGCAACACGTCTTCTGCTTCGCTCTCGACATCGTATTCGACCCGCCGAATGGCGACGCTCTCTCCGTCAATCACCAAATACGACGCGCGTCGATCTCCATCATAGGATTGGCTGACGCTGCCCGTATTCGCTACGGTCATTCCTTTCAGTCGGCGAATGTATGAACAATGAATATGCCCATAGACCACGATCCGTGCACGCAGCGCCGCATACGTGTTCTGTAATTCTTCATCGCTAGCATTGGGCATCGGAGCCCGCCACAAATCGCCCGGGCTGGCATGCACCAGGCAAAAGCCTTCCCCCGAATACTCATAAGGAAGTCCTTCCAGCCATCGCAAGCGTTCTTCACCGATGCTCACCAGCGTCGCCGGAATCATCTCTTGGATTCTGGCAAGAAGTGGCGCGAGCTTCGGCGCCTTAGCGGCAAATTCAGTTAGGCTTTTCGGCGCCCACAGCGTTTCATCAGTATTCCCGCGAACGCCGGCCCACCCCAGCGACCGGACATGATCGACGACCTCCGCGGCGTGTGCTCCCCCATAAGCCAAATCGCCGCCATGCAAAACAAGGTCTGGCGCAACCTGCCGCAAGTCCGCGAGCACCGCTTCAAAAGCGCGCCGATTCCCATGCACATCCGAGACAATCGCGACTCTCATAGTCCCGCCGCCCAAGCCAACAATAACGTCTCGGCCACCGCAGGTTCAATCTTCATCACGAGCCTGCCCCTCGCTGGCAGCGCAAGGGACTCGCTTTTCGCTTTCTGGACGGGCTAGGAGGATGACAGGGTCCGGGAACTCGACCCGGCGTGGAACTTGATCTCATAGAGGGCGCGGTCGGCTGCACTCAGAAGGTGTTCGATGGTCAGACCGTCGCGGGGATACTCGGCAACGCCGACGCTGACGGTAAGGCGCGGGAGCTCGGCATCTTCGGCGAGACGCTGCGAGATACGCTGCGCAACCCTGCGCGCGTATTCGGCGGAGATCTCGGGCAGAACTAGAGCGAATTCGTCCCCGCCATAACGAGCGGGGGTATCGATGCTACGGCAACTGACGTAAAGAACCTCCGCGAGGCGGCAGAGAGCCGCGCTGCCCACGACATGGCCGTGCGTGTCGTTGATCTTCTTCAATCCGTCTAGATCCAGCAGAACAACAGAAAAGGGGTGGCCGTTGCGCTGGTAGCGCTTAATTTCCATATCGATGCGCTCGAGCAACACGCGGTAATTGGCGAGACCGGTGAGGGGGTCGCTGACGGCGAGGTGTTTTGCGCGTTCTTCCTGGATTTGGCGCTCCGAGACTTCGGCGGCAAAAATAAGGATCATCAGAGCTTGGAGGCCAATGAAGGATTGCAAAAGAAGCAAAGAGTCGTTCGGCGATTTGCGAACAAAGGGACCGTAACCGTGTACCGTACCAACGACCTCCATCGTGCATAGAAGGCAGATGACGGCGGAGGCTTCGCGGGGACCGAAACGGAAGGCCGCCCAAACCAAAAAGGGCGTACACAAAAAGGTCCAGGGGTCATTCCTAATCTGCGCGTGGAAGACTGGGCCGAAAACGATGCCTGCCGTTAGCAGCGTGCAAATGAATAAGATCGACGCTTCGAGAAGCTGTTTTTTGGGCCATTTCGGCCAGGGATTCAAAGCCCAGAGAAGCAGGAAGGGAGCGAAAATCAGGGCTCCCGCGGCATCGCCAAGCCACCAAGTGCGCCAGTTGAGCCCGTACTGATTCCAGGGAGCGAAGCCACCCAGCGTGAGACTAGTGACGCCAATCGTGGCCGCCAGCGCAGTGCTCATCATTCCCGCATAGAGACCAAAACGCAGAACGTCCCAACTTTTCTCGAATGCATGGCGGCCGGTCGCGAAACGAGTGACGAGAGAAGTTGCCACGACCGCTTCGAGCGTGTTTCCTAAGGCGATGCCGAGTGACGAAGCGATAGAGCCGGCAGTAGTCAGATTCACAATAAATGCCCCAGCGAAGATCGAAGGCCAGAAGCGGGGGCCCAACATAAGAAGAGTGACAATAGCGATTCCCGTCGGCGGCCACACTGGACTGATGCTGGGGCGCACGGAAGCAAGGTGGAGGCTGAGCTTCCCGGCAACGATGTATGCGGCGGAGACAGCCAAGCCCGTGAGTATCCATTTAAGGAACTGTGATCGTTTCATGCCCAGGTCTCAGGCCCAAGGGACCACGAGAAATGGCAGCCGAGATCGAGGGTGATCCGGGTTCGTGATCTAGCCCCAGCGAGCGGCACCGAGGGCCGTCTTAACTATTGCCACCGGGCTGTTGGATAGGCGAGGAATTTGTAAGCTGCTAGTTTCAAATGAGTTAGTGAGGAGAATACCGGAAGCGAGTAAGGAGAATACCTTAGACCTGATCGCCAGGGTGGGAACGAATGCGCTGACAGGTCTGGTGCTGGTCGCCCAATTCCCGCTTCTTCCCTTAGGAGGCGAGTGCTTCGACTTTAGCCTGTTTACGCCGAGCTTTGTTAGAGATGTCCGGTAACCGCACATATCGTCCACTGGCATGCTCGTTTCCTATTGACACTCTATACGTGGATCAGTATTATTCCTATAGAGATCCGATAGGAGGCATAGATTGAGCCCTGAACCGACAAGCCTTTTGCAAGGGACTTTGGACCTGCTGATCTTGAAGTCGCTTATCGCCGGCGAGATGCACGGATTGGGAATCTCGCGCAGGATCCAGCAGATTACAAGCGGCACTTTTGTTGTTAAGCCAGGCTCGCTCTTTCCCGCCCTGCACCGAATGGAAGAAGAAGGTTGGATTTCCGCTTTTTGGGGAGAGTCCGAGAACAACCGCCGCGCGAAATACTATCGCTTGACCAAAGCTGGAACGAAGCAGCTTGAAGTCGAAACCAAGCGATGGGGCCGCGTTTCCTGGGCTATTGCGCAAGCCCTGGAAGCATCGTAGGGAGGTTTAGTATGCCGCTCCTTGTGAAAGCTCGAAGTTTCCTGCGAAATTTCTTTTCATCTCGTCGTGTGGAGGCCGACCTTGACCAGGAGGTTCATGCGCACCTCGAAATGCTGACCGAGGAAAACATTCGCGCAGGCATGCCGCCGGAGGAAGCGCGACGGGCCGCGCGAATCGAATTGGGCGGCATCGAACAGGTGAGAGAACAGGTTCGCGAAGAACGGCTTGGCAACTGGCTCCACTCCGTGCTCTCCGATTGCCGCTATGGTCTCCGCCAACTCCGCAAGAACCCCGGCGCCACCGCAGTCATGGTCTTTACGCTCGCGCTGGCCATCGGCGCGACCACAGCAATCTTCAGCGT
>Ga0307477_10002163_pt1 | contig 15441 bp, 11 predicted proteins | sample atmos_gasesECM2C_FD_203316 | JGI IMG/M metagenome (GOLD analysis project Ga0307477, IMG submission 203316) | Hardwood forest soil microbial communities from Morgan-Monroe State Forest, Indiana, United States - atmos_gasesECM2C_515 | ecosystem: Environmental > Terrestrial > Soil > Temperate...
AAATGGCGCGCGTTCCATCCGTTGAACAGTCTTCGCCCACGACAATTTCATAGTCGAAATTCACCCGCTGGGTCAGGACGCTATTGAGAGCCTGGCGGATAAAGCACTCGTGATTGTAGGTGATCATAGCTACGCTGACCTTGACGGCTTGGCTCGGTCGTCGAAGACCACCTTCCTTTAGGCTTTGGCTGGTCATTGGCCGAACCCTCATTGCCCCCAAGTTCAAACCGTTTTCGCCAACTGGGCCTTGACGGCGGGTGCGTGAGAGACGGCAGTTCTAATGATCTGGCAAACTTGTGAGACAGTGTCCTTATTCATGGCCGTACCTGTAGGCAGAAGCATGACACCGCGGCACAACTTCTCTGTTTTCGGCAAAACGAGATGCGCGTGGGGGAAGTAGGATCGGTAGGGCTCCATGCGGTGACACCCTGGAAAGAAATAGCGCCGCGCTAGAACATTGTCCGCCCTCAAGACCTGCACGAGCTCATCGCGGGTTATCCCGGCAGCCGATTCATCTACTTCACATACGATGTACTGATAGTTTGACCTCTCGCGTTCATCGTATTCCAGCAGATTCACGCCCGGCACATCTGCAAGCGCGCGACGGTACTCGTGGTAATTTCGACGATTGATGTCGATGAATGTCTCAATCCCCTCAAGAGAAGTCAGTCCCATCGCAGCGCAGACCTCGGTCATTTTGCCATTCGTGCCTATGTAGATGACGCGATCATATCCTTGAAAGCCGAAGTTACGCATGAGGCGGATTTGCTCTGCGAGCCGATCATCATTGGTAAGAACGGCGCCACCTTCGAAACTGTTGAAGAATTTCGTGGCGTGAAAACTCAGGATTTCGCAACGTCCAAACCTGCCAATGAGTTGCCCTTTATACGAGCACCCAAATGCATGGGCAGCATCGAATAGAAGCTGGACTTTTCGGCGCTGAGCGATCTCTTCCAAAGCATCAACGTCGCAGGCCCGTCCCCAAGTGTGCACACCGATAATTCCCGTTGTTCGGGGGGTGATCATGTTCTCGACTTGAGCAGGGTCGAGAACATGGGTGTTGTAGTCTATATCGCAGAAAACAGGGGTGATTTCCTGCCACTGAAGCGCATGTGCCGTCGCCACGAAGGTAAATGACGGCACAACGACCTCCCCCTTGAGGCCAAGCGCGCGAATTGCAATCTCCAGTGAGATGGTGCCGTTGCACATCGCGATGCAGTGGCGTACGCCAACGAATTGAGCGATCTTTTTCTCAAATTCCCGAACAAACGGGCCGTCATTCGTCAGCCAGTTGCGATCGAGCATGTCGTTGATTCGTTCTAACAAACGTTCGCGACTACCGAGATTGGGACGGCCGACGTGCAATGGCTCCGCGAACGTTGGCGGGTTTCCGAAAATCGCCAGTTGCTGGAGCTGGGGTACAAGAGCAGCCTCGAACATTGCGGTCTCTCCATTCATGAGTTCCAGACATGCGTTCAAGTCATAGCGAGTTCCAACTCCTTATACTATACTGCGTCTGGTTAAAATCGGGAATGTGGATTGCGAAGATCAATTTCGAAGAAGCCGGGCACCTTTCTTTTGGGAGATCCCAATTATGCACGACAACCAGCAAGTTCTCGAATACTGGAACCGAGATGAAGTGGAATCCATGTACGACAAGCACCTTTTGAATGCCGAAATTGAGCTCATTAAACGCCGTATCGCGCCAAATGCGAAGATTTTGGATGCTGGATGTGGAGAGGGTGAAGGGACACTTGCCTACTCTGCCGTTTCAGGCGTCATTGTGCATGCGGTGGATTTCTCACAGACTAGACTAGATAAGGCGGCGAAAACCTTGCATGGGCGTACCAATGTCAAGCTTCACCATGTAGACTTTCTGGGGTCATACACTCTGCCGAATGACTACGACATCGTTATATCGCAGAGATTCATGATCAATCTGATGGAATGGAGGCTTCAGCAAAAGGTGCTGCTTGGCCTGATGGAAATGCTCAAACCGGGCGGAAGGCTGCTTATGCTGGAAGGCAGTAAGCAAGGGATGGATTCACTCAACGAATTTCGGGCCGCTTTTGGACTCGATCCAATCCCTCCCAAATGGCACAATCTGTTCTTCGATGACGACGAACTGATAGGATTTATGCAGCAACATGCTTACAATCTTCTCGAAGAAGATGGCTTAGGGTCATATTTTCTGCTGACTCGCGGTGTAAGGCCTACTCTACAGAAGGAGCTAAACTGGGACTCTGACTTTAATCGGTTGGCAGCGACTCCTGTAATCAAGCGCTTACTTGCAATCGACATCAAATTTTCGCGATTGAAGCTATGGATCTTTGGTAAAAGATGACGACCCGCTGCGCCTTAATGAGCAAACTGAGCCCACGGTGAATCGCCACGTCGTGCTTCTCAGTCTTGTGGCCTGTCGAACGCTTGTGTCTTGGAGACAGGCTAGGTCATGTGACTTCTGGTTGAGGCAAGTCCATCGTTTTCAATCGCCTCACTTAGCCAACTCAGTTTCGGACGAACCACGCCCGGAACGCGCCCGTACCAATTTCCGAGTACCTTTCCCTCCACAACCTCAAAGGCAACAACATTGTCTTGCCGCAGAAGCACGATCGATGTGTCTTTCACGATAAGTAAATTAACATAATAGGAACCTGTATTTAGGAAGTCGCCGGGAATGCGTACCGTATGGCGTATCAACCCAACGGGCCGAGGCGCAAAATCTGATACGATGTTAAAAACGCAGATTTCCTCCAGGTTGTTGAGGAATATAGATACGTTCAAAACAGCGCCTGGAAGATAATTCCAGTACGCGAATTCAATTCGCAGTGGCGTGTGAACTGTAATTTGATCGGAGGATCCCGCTTCGGGAATCACTCGTACGGCCCGAAGGCGCACTTGGTGATCGCCTGGCGCCGCCAGCTCACTTTCCCACAGCGATTCGAGATTTGCGACAGTATTCTTCTGCAAATAATGATCGATAACATCACCGGCGCTCCCTGTCTCTACTATCTTCCCTCCGTTTAGCCACAAGGCGCGACTGCACAGACTTCGCAATGCGGTCATATTATGGCTCACGAATATGATGGTCCGACCCTGCCTGGACACGTCCCCCATCTTCCCAAGACATTTCTTCTGGAAAGAGGCGTCACCTACCGCTAGCACTTCGTCCACAAGAAGGATCTCTGGTTCCAAGTGGGCAGCCACGGCAAACGCCAAACGCATTTGCATGCCGGTGCTGTAGTACTTGAGCGGTGTGTCGATGAATTTCTCAACCTCCGCGAATGCGACCATCTCGTCAAACTTGCGATCCATCCCACGCTTGCTCATGCCTAGAATTGCACCACTAAGGAAAACGTTTTCGCGGCCGGTAAGTTCGGGATGAAAGCCAGTGCCGACTTCTAACAAGCTGCCCAAACGCCCGTCAACCTCGGCGAAACCCGTTGTAGGACGTGTGACACGTGAGAGAATCTTGAGCAATGTGGTTTTGCCTGCGCCATTGCGGCCAATCAGACCGACCACCTCGCCCTCATAAATGTCGAAGGAGACGTCACGGAGAGCCCACATCTGCTCACGGCGCGAATGATTACCACTCAGACGGTTCAGCCCGAACAGACGCGCGGGGGCCTTCAATGCGTTTGTAAGAACGTCGCGCAACGCAAAATAGCGCGCGCGCTCGCCGATTGCATAACGCTTGCCCAGGCCTTCGACGTGAATGACAGGATCGCTCATTTCTCAGACCACGTCCGCAATCGTCGTCTCCATCCTCTGGAAATAGACCAGTCCAGCGAGAAGCATTAGAACCACCATCGACGCGGATGCCAGCAGCTGCAAATCGGGAGGCCTTCCTTGCCCAGTAAGCGACCATCGGAAGCTTTCGATGACGCCCGTCATCGGATTCAAACCATACACCACGCGCCAGCGGGCGGGAACAACGCTGCTGGGATAGGCCACAGGGGAAGCAAGCATCCAGAACTGCACGAGGAAAGGCACGACATAGCGAACGTCACGATATACAGCATTCAAAGCAGAAAGCCACAAACCAACTCCCAGCGCGGTTAACACCGCGAGTAACAAGAAAACCGGCAGCAACAGCATCGCCCGAGTCGGGATGATACCGTAATAGAGCTGCAAAGGAATATAAAGCAAGAATCCAACTGCAAAATCGACTAAGCCTGAAATCACGGCTGACGCGGGGAGTATCAGACGTGGAAAATAAACTTTGGTAATGACGCGTTGTTGATCGACAACAACGTTCGACGCATTTTGGAGCGCGGTGGCAAAATACGTCCATGGCAAGAGGGCTGTGTAGTAAAAAACCGGGTACGGGAGACCGAGCGAAGGCATCTTGGCCAGCTTGCCAAAAAACAGACTGAATACAACCATTGTGAGTAGCGGCTGAAGAACAGCCCAGGCCGCGCCGATGGCTGTCTGCTTGTACCGAATTTTGATGTCTCTCCAAACAAAGAAATAAAGCAGTTCGCGGTAATCCGCCATTTCGCGAAGATTAAGTTCCAGCCATCCCTGCGGTGGGCCGATTCGCAACTTATCCTCTCGTGGCACATTTGGAAGAATTGTCATTTACTTCCTTCGCTTAGTCTTGCTCTTTGTGCTGGAGGCATGTTTTGACAACAGCGGCTCCGCCCCTCTGGTGGAGAAGAGAGCCCGTCTAGCTCCTCCCCAACTGGCCGACGTGTTCTCTTACCGCGCCGACCATTTCGTCAAAGATGTTGTCGAGGCTAAGCGTTACGCTCCATCGCGGATAATGACCTTTTAGCTTCGCCAGATTCGAGATGTAGCAAATGTGATCGCCTTTGCGCGCCTGTTCTGAGTATGTCCAGTTGATCTTGTGGCCAGTCAGCGCTTCGATTCGGGAGATCGCCTCCAGCATCGAAATGCTATTGGAGCGGCCACCTCCGAGGTTGTAAACCTCGCCGGGCCGCGGGCTGTGCGCGAATTCCTCGAACGCGCGCACCACGTCAAAGCTGTGAATGTTGTCGCGGACCTGTTTTCCTTTGTAGCCAAACACTGTATACTTTTTGCCCGAGAGTGCCACCTTCAGCAGGTAAGAAAGAAATCCGTGGAGCTCCACACCGGAGTGCGACGGGCCTGTCAGACAGCCTCCACGAAAAATTCCGACTCCCATTCCGAAATAGCGGCCGTATTCCTGGGCATAAATATCCGCGGCAACCTTTGACGCGCCGAAGAGCGAGTGCATGGTGTGATCGATGCGGCAGTTTTCGTCTATGCCTTCGTAATCGGCGGGATCGGAGTACTCGTAGCGCGTCTCCGTCTCGCGCAGCGGTTTCTCGTTGGGCGCGTCACCGTACACCTTGTTGGTGCTCATGAAAACGAAAGCGGCGTCGCGTGCGTGTTGGCGCGTTGCCTCCAGCAAATTCACCGTGCCCAGCGCGTTGACTTCAAAATCCAGGCGAGGAATGTCAGCTGCTTTGTCATGCGAGGGCTGAGCGGCACAATGTATGACCAAGTCGAAGCGATGTTCGCGAAATAGCGCCATAACCCCGTCGCGATCGCGGATATCGAGCGGCACGGGAGTGAAGTGCCGCGTCGCCGCCTTCAGCCGTTCAAGATTCCACAAGGTATCGCCCAGAGGCCCGAAAAACACTCGGCGCATATTGTTATCCACGCCAACGACGTTGTGACCCTGACGATCGAAATACTCGACGGCTTCGGAGCCAATCAGTCCGCTGCTACCAGTAACCAGGATTTTCCAGGGCGCCACTTTGACCTGCCCCCTGCGGTGCGTGCCAATATCACCAGCGCAGGCGTCCTCCGAAAATATCATTATCTTCTACTGCGTGCACACAGTTCGTTTTGGACTAAGCATCTCAATCGGCACGAGGACGAAGCCGATTCTACTTCTTAACGTTGAGTGGCTGGGTGCTATCATCCAGCGTGCTGATTGACGTAGAAGGCGCGGAGGAACGGATCGCCCAGCCACTCCCGCAGACGCCTTCGTGTGAGGGAAGACTAAGAATGACAGCAGGAGCGGAAAGGGGCGGAGTGAACCTCGGCGTATGGCCAAAGATTACTCTAGTCACTCCGGTGTTCAACTCCGCGAAATATCTGGAACAGACTATCCAGTCAGTCATTTCCCAGCAGTATCCCAACCTCGAATATTTCATCGAAGACGGCGCTTCCACCGACGGCTCGCTGGACATCATCCGAAAATACGAAGCTCATCTAAGCGGTTGGACGAGCGAGCCGGACAATGGGATGTACGAGGCACTCAACCGCGGCTTCGCCCGCTCGTCGGGAGAGATCATGGGCTGGATTAGTGCGACGGACATGTTGCACACGAGATCCCTCTATGTCGTGGGCAGCGTATTCCAGGCGTTGCCGCAGGTCGAGTGGATCACCGGCAGGCCGACCGGTTTTTCCGAAGATGGCATGCCGGTGGGCGTAAGCCGCAGTCTGAAGCGATGGTCCCGGTTCCGGTTTTTGGCCGGCTGCAATCGCTATATCCAGCAGGAATCAACGTTTTGGCGCCGCAGTCTGTGGGAAAAGGCCGGTGGCTATCTCGATGCATCGCGAAGGGATGGCAGTGATTTTGAGCTCTGGGTGCGTTTTTTTCGCCACGCACGCTTGTACTCCGTAGACGCACTGATCGGAGGATTCCGCGTCCACTCCGATTCGCTGAGCCTGAACAACTCCGACAAGTACGATCGCATTCATGACGAAATTATTGCTGCTGAACGGAAGCTCACGCCTTGGGGGACGGTGTTCACTGCCTTTCAGGGTCTGAGCCGCGCCGCCCTGAAGATTCCGGGCCTAAACGTTGTTTGGCGCAACACCGTTATGAGTGCTCTTACGCGCCTGCCCGGGCCGGACTGGGCCCCGCTCATCAGCTACCGTAACCACACCTGGACCCTTCGTTAGAGAGTAGATTGTTCGCTGTATCGTTAGGCGCCGACAGGGACGGAACTAGCCTTTGGTGCCCAACCGCCAATGCCGAGGCAGATGTACCGGACGCCGCCAGCGCTGCCGAGGTGCGGCAGGCCGCGCCAGCAGTCAATGACTGTGCGGGTGGTGTCGCGAATGGCCCATTCGTCTATGGAAATTCGCTCGAATTCAGGCCAGAGCGCGGCCACCACGACCACTTGGGAGGCCGCAATGCATTCCTTGGGATCGCCGCAGTAGCGGACTCGGTCACCCAGAGTGCGACTGGCGCCTTCCAGGCCGACAGGATCGGAAACGGCCACAGAAACACCCCTGCCACTTAGCTCCTGCGCGAGCAGGAGTCCGGCTGCCTGCTCGACCACGTCCGTGTTCGTTTTGTAGGTGAGGCCGAGAATTCCGACGGATTCACCCGGCGCAGCGAAGCGCTGTGCCAGATCCGCCAGCCAGGAGACTTGAGACTGGTTGAATTTGTGAGTGACACGAGCCATCTCGGCGGGCGTTCCGAGTTGATCCGCCAGAGCCGCCAGCGCCAGATTGTCGCGCGGGAAACAGGGTCCGCCGTAACTAATTGCACCTTTCAAGTATTTGCCGCCGATCCGCCGGTCCAAGCCGAGCGTGGAAGTAACCACGTCCACGTCTGCGCCGGGCAGTTGCTCACAGATGCGGGCCATCATGTTGGCAAAGCTGATCTTGGTGGTGATGTACGTGTTTACTGCGATTTTCGTTACCTCAGCGTTCACGAAGTTCATTCGCGCCGCGGCAGGCTTGTTTTCGCAGACTTGCCGGTAGAAAGATTCGAGCAGGGCGCCGGTCCGCGGATCGGATTCGCCAATCAAAAGAAAGTCTGGGTTGAGGAAATCTCTGATCACCGAACCGAGAGCGATAAATTCTGGGTTGTAGCACAGCCCGAAGCCGGTCCCCAACTGTTTGCCGCTGGCGCGCTCAAGAGCGGAGCGTACCGGGCCGCCGGTGGACCCAGGCATCACGGTGCTCGTCATCACGACGAGGTGAAAACCGGGTTTGGAGCGCACGGCGCGGCCAATGGTCTCGCACACTGGCAGGACGTATTTCAGAGAAAAGCCTCCGCCCGGTTCGCTGGGCGTCGCCACGACGATAAATGTCGCATCGGAATCGCGAACCGCTTCCTCGATGTTCTGCGTCGCCGTTAGCCGCCCGCATGAGGTGTGGATCAGTTGCGCCAATCCGGGTTCGAACACCGGCGGGCGGCTCTGATTCAGAGCCTCCACTTTGGAGGCATCCATATCCACGCCAATGACATGCAAGCCGCGCGCCGCGATGGCGACAGCCATTGGCGCACCCAATTTCCCCAACCCAATCACACTGACAGTTCGAATCATAAAGCAGATCTCCTAACTGCTTTGTGTCGTGAGACTTATAGCCGAATGAGCATGCATAGCCTCGAATGTTTTGTCCTGGCGAACCGAAAACGACGGAAGATTTACATTTGCCAGTCCCCAGTTTTCGGAGTTCGCGATATGCGGGCGGCGTTTCTGGATCATCTCGCGGAACTCAGGGATTTTGTCCAGAACGGTCCACGGCCTGGCGGTTTGCTCCGAGCGGTTGTGCTCCAGGTGGTAAATCGGATCGGGCAGCACGACTTGTTTCAAGCCGGAAGTGGCGGCTACATAGACGAGATACGAGTCGATGTAGGAGTGGGTCGTAAGCTCCGGATAGCCCCGCAGGGACCTCCAGGAGTCGGCCGACATCAACATGAAATCCCCCGACGCATTCGTATGAACGCGGTTGGCGTGGAGAAACTTCGACAGCGTTCGAACCGGACGAAACCATGGGACGGCTTGCGAAGCGTAGTGCAGGAATCGCCGCGGCTTGTTGAGGGCCACATCGCGCTTGGCGAGATGGTAACGAAATGCATTCAGCGAGCAAAATCGGATTTGGCTGTCGACTCTGAGAGCCGCGGGTATACCTTCCGCGACGTCATAACGATTGACTCGGTAATAGCAATCCGGCTTGAGTTTTCGCGCGGAGAAAAACTTGACCAAGCTATGGCTGAACAGAATATCCGGATTGGTCGAGAGGACAAACGCCCCCTTGGCGTGCCGAAGCCCCACATTCTTCGCCACATACTCAAATATGGGCATGCGGTCGGAGTTGGCGAAGCGCCTGTGCACTTCATTCGAAACTTCCACGATGCTGACTCTGTCCAGCATCCGGGAGTTCGGCCAGCGGATCGCCTTCCTCAGGCGATGCCGGTCAGCCGGCGGGTTCCACTCGACGATGACAAGCTCAGCGTCCAGACTGCACTTCTCCCACATCGCGAGCAGAGCGTTCACAAACACCTGCAGGCGGCCCAGGAAATCCCCGCCGTAATTGTCGTTTCGCGCCGCAACCACAAAGCTAAGATAAGGCTTCATCGGTTCCGATTATCCTACTCCTAATCCCCATATTTTGAAGCGCTTAGCCTCCGTGCGCGGCCTGGATCCTGCGCGGCCCGCTTGATTCCGGCCGTTCCTGTCTGCAACACGGTTCTCGCGGCCTCGACCGCCTCTCTCAGGCCATCCGAAAGATTCGTAACCGCGATACTGCCGACAAGCCGCCTGATTTTTTCCGTCTTGTAAGCTTTGCGTCGCGGACCTTCCGGTTTGGATGTGTCGAAATTCAATTTGCCCTTGTAGTCGCAGTGATCGGCCAGGATTTGCGCCGCTGCTTTGATCTGAGTTTCTTGCCCCCCGAGATTGTAGGCTTCCCCGGACTCGCCGCGCTCCATCAGTTCGACGATCATTCGCGCGGCATCGCGCTCAAACATGAATGTGCGCGTTTGCTCGCCGCTGCCCCAAATCGCGATCTCTTTCTTTCCGCTCAGCATCTGAGCGATTAAAGACGGTAGAACGTGCGGATTCGGATTTGACCAATCGTAGCTAGGGCCGTACAGGTTGGCCGGCCGCGCGATGACGACCCGCATGCCGCATTCTTTCGCGTAATAGCGCGCCTGAAGTTCGCCGATTCGCTTGGCCCACCCGTAGCCTTCATTGGCAAACTCCGGGTTGGCTTCGGTTCCAAGGGATTCGTCAACCGGATCATCGGAGTCCGCATAGACGCAGGAGCTGCTGACGTAGAGGTAGTCTTTCACGCCGTTGATCCTGGCGGCTTCGAGCAGGTTCAGGGAAATCAGCAGACTGTTCGTTAACATCTCGCCGTGATGTTTCGAACTGTAGCCGATTCCGACGGTGTGATCGGCAATGTGAAAGACGCGATCAACGCCTTCCGTGGCGGCCAGGCAGGCGCTTTTGTCTCGCAGGTCCTGCTCCCTGGAAAGGTTAATGTCGGCCACCGCGACTTCGTGAGCATCGCGACGTTCGCGCAGCAATCGCACCACGTTCGAACCCAGGAGGCCAAGACCGCCGCTAACAAGTATTTTCACGAACTCCGTTTCTCATTTCCTAGCCGGACGCATTCTTCCGGCAAAAGTAGGCCGCAAACGGGATTTCCGTGCCGCAGCCACCGAGTTATCTTCTCACGACTTTCGTCCAATACGTGGCGCCGCATGTACCCAACCAGCAACGCGCCGACAGCGTTGAAGCCGTTGATGGCGCGCAGGTTCGGCGTCATGAGCGGGCTTTGGTGCCGTAAGACTTCAGCAGGTGGCGGAAAAACCGGATGCGCCCCGGGGGCGAGAGCTGAAACTCGTCCCGCTCCTGCAGGATGCCGTGCCCGCAGCTTCACCCGCAGCCGCGAGAATGGATTGAGCGTCGTACGCCGAGCATATCTGCCGGAGAAAAGGCTCGAATTCAGCGAGCGGCTCGATCAGTGTCGCGCGGAGGCAGCGCAGCGGACCCCGGTGGGCGCTTCTTGTGAGCTTCGAGTCCGGCCAGGTTGAACAACGAATGGACAGCGTGTTTTGCGGGAGTGAGAATTGTCATTTCACACCCGGTCTGTGCCCTTGCCCTCGATTGCTTCAATGCGCACCACGGAGGTTTCAGTATGACCCGCCTTCACCGCCACCCGGAGTTGCGCTGCGCTCATGGGTAGGGCTACTTTCCTTGTGTACCCGCGAGCTTCTGCTGCTCGATGTCTTCCTGCTCAATGTGCTGCATCATTTCGTTGCGATGCAAGAAATAGGTTTCCATGCTGTGCGTGATGCGCAAAGGAACATCAACAAATTGGTTGTGGACCATCGCGCTCCACGAAATCTCCCCGCGTACCGGTACCATGTGGGTACCCCACTGAAAGATAAAGCCGACATTCCATAGGATGAGCAGCAGCAGAACCGAACTCGCCAATTGGGCTGCCCGAGCAGTCTTACCTAGCCAGCTTGAAAACGCGCTAAAGAGTGCCGAGAGGCCGAGCATAAAAATGGGGGTCAGGGAGACAAAAAAACGATTCCCGTAACTCGATAGGCCATCCCAATCGGGATAGCTGGCAATGAAATAGTAGTAGGCGAGAAAAGTGAGAACGGAACCTATCCCCAGCAAGGAATTGCGCTTGATAAGAAAGGGAAACCCGGCGACCGCGAGAACCAATACCGGTGTCCAGCTAAACATCCCGTGGTCGGCGGAAAACAGAACGTTGAACAGCGCGGGAGAGGTCCAATACCAAGTTGCAATCCCCGGATAGCCGGATTCAAACGGGCTTCCGTAAATGATCTGACGGGTCACAAAAGTCGGCACAAGCGCGGCAAGGAAGACGGCCGCAAATACAGCGCATCGCAAAACCAATTCGCGAGCTCGCGTGACGAACCCATCGCCATGCGACGTCCGCATGCGGAGCAAGTAAACGACTTCGACGCCGGGGAAAATTAACAGCAACACGTTCGGATAATAAACATTTACCATCAAGCCCGCCATCAATCCCAAAAGGGCCCACCGTCTCAATGACCGTTGTGAACTGGTTCGATCCCAGTACCAGAGGAATAGACCCACAGCAAATGCAGACAGAGCGTGCGACCACGAGGGGTTGAAATACATGTAGACCGGCAAGGAACTAGCTAGCCAAATGCCTACGGTGGCCAAAAATGGCCACGGTGGTTCGAAATATTTCATGCCCATCCGGAAAACCAGGAGCAGCGACAGGAAGCCGTAACAGGCCGTCGTTAGCGCCATTGCGAACAAATAGGGGCGCGAATAGCCGTCCGCGCGGATATGCGCTCCAAAATGATTCGCCAAACGAACCGCAACGTGAACTGGAACCAAGACTGGCGCCCACAAGATCGCCGGGCCGACCGAAAAGTGGTTTTCAACATATCCCGTCTTGGTGTACAGATTGGGAAGTAGGCGACCTTGCGCGTCGACGCGGGCCAGCACGAATGATTGATTGCCTGCCAGATAATCGTTATCGAACCGCAGATCGTGGTCGATGAGCACCGAGCGAAGATATGCATAGTAGCCGACTCCGTCACCGCGTACCCACGGGTTTACTAGAGGGAGCGACAACAGGAATGCTAGAAAGAGCAATTTGGCATTGACCGCGAGGTTTTTGGGTTCAGACGCAGCGAGTGCCGAATCAGGGTTTCCCACAGCAAATCGATCACGTTGAAACGATCCGACGGCACGTGTTCCGTTCATTTTTCCACTCACGCTTTAGAATTGCGGAACGGATTCGGTCACAGAGTCCTTTGCATGACACGCGCCCAAGCTCCGGCCCTGGCGACTCCGAAGCCGCCAGGCTGATCATCCAGCGGGAACTCTCAAAGATTCCAACCTAACCGCGACGCCCAGTCTGATTTAGGAAAATCACAGGATGCCGAGCACGCATCCGCAGACCAAGCGCTTCACGCTGCCGAACTCGCAGTTTCTTTCGGCACAGCAAAGAATTCCTTTTTCCTTCGTTGATAATCAGCCACGCGGTCGACGATGTCGGGCAACCCTGCAGAGGGACAGAACCCAGTCAACTCCTCCAGTTTATCAAGGCAAGGAACGCGCCGAAACATATCTTCGAAGCCAGGTTCATACGCTTGGTCGTAGGGAATATATTCGATTGGAGAAGTACTCGCAGTTCGCTCTTTCACCAGGCCAGCGAGTGCTGCGATGGTCACTTCAACACTGCTGCCGACGTTGATCACTTCGCCGACCGCACGATCCGTCGCCACCAACCGCAAGATCGCTTCGACGGCCTCATTCACGTCGCAGAAACAACGGGACTGCTGCCCCGTACCGTACACGGTAATCGGGACGGCGCCAAGAGCCTGCCGTATGAAATTGGGCAAAACCATCCCGTAACGACCGGTCTGCCTTGGTCCTACGGTGTTGAACAGTCTCGCTATAACGACGGGCAGGCGCTTCTCCTTCCAGTACGAAAGCGCCAAGAATTCATCGAGCGCCTTGGATGCGGCATAACTCCACCTGCCCTTGGTAGTGGGCCCCAGCACCAAATCAGCATCTTCGCGGAAGGGGACATTCGTATTCTTGCCGTACACCTCTGAAGTTGACGCAGCAAAGACCAGTTTTCGCTTGCGGCTTGCTGCTTCGAGCACCATTTGCGTGCCGTTCACGTTTGTTTCAATCGTTCGTACAGGGCTTTCGACGATCAGCTTCACGCCGACCGCCGCCGCAAGATGAAAGATTACGTCGGCCTCATCCACCAACTCCGCCAGGAGTTGGCGATTTTCGAGCGGCTCCAGGAAATAGTGCATCCGGTCATACTTTTTGAGGTGCCGGATATTCTCCATGCTTCCCGTGGACAGGTTGTCCATGAGCAGTACCTGATCGCCCCGCTCGAGGAGACGCTCCGCCAGGTGCGATCCAATAAACCCCGCGCCACCGGTAATGAGATAAACCAAGCAGGCCCTCCCTGAACTGTTAATTCGATCCCACTCGCGATTCTGGCTCCGATTGCTCGGTTCGGCGGGATTTTCGCAGCCTCCGGTCTTCTTCCCTGCCATAGCCACCGTACGAATAGGGGTAATAGCGATAGGAGTAATAATAATCAGGAGAACTCGCGTCCACCGCGTTCAGCACAACACCGAGCACGCGGCACTTGACGCCGGCCAGCAGATCTCTCGTGCGCGTGAAGGCTTCCTTTGGAGTCTCCCCGCTGCGGACTACCAATAGGACCCCGTCCACGAGCACCGAAAGAATGACGGCATCCGTGGCGGCCATGATTGGCGGCGAGTCAATAACAACAAATTTGAATCGAGAACGGAGGTCGGCGACCAGTTCCGTTAGTCGGCGCGACGAAAGCAAGTCAGCCGGGTTCGGTGGAATCGGTCCGGTCGGGATAGCCGCGAGATTAGTTATAGCCGGATGCGGCACGGTGATCAAATCCAGCGAGGAAACGCCCGCGAGATAAGAACTCAGTCCGGCATGTTTCCCGTCGACCAAGCTCAACGCCCGGTTGATGCCGGGCTTGCGCAAGTCGGCATCAACGAGCAAAGTCTTGTCACCCAACTGAGCAAGAGTCACCGCCAGGTTGACTGCCGCAGTGGTCTTGCCTTCGCGAGGAAGCGCGCTGGTCATCAGAATAACTTGGGGAGGGTGATCCGCCTGGGACAACAGCAGGGAAGTACGCAGCGCGCGGAACGCCTCCGACATTTGTGACTGCGGCATGTTGTGCGAAATGAGTTCGGCCCGGCCCTCCTTCGGGGTCACGACTGGAGTTCTGAGGAGTTTTGAGAATCGCCCGTGGCGCTTTCCATTGGCGCTCGTGAGCGCGGGGACCACGGCCAGCGATGGAAGCCGCGCGAGAGCTTCTACGTCGTCCGGAGTCTTGACCGTGTTATCGAGATACTCGCGCAGCAAGGCAAGCCCGATGCCCCCTAGTAAGCCCACGACGATGCTCAGCAAAATATTTCGCGTCTTGTTCGGACGGGAAGGCCCAGTTGGAATCAAGGCTGGGTCAACGATTCTGATGTTCGAAGACCGAAGACCAGCCGTAATGCCAGCTTCCTTTAATTTTTGAAGCATGCCGTCGTAAAGCTGTTTGTTTGTGTCCGCCTCGCGCTTCAGGATGTTGTATTGCACGAACTTTTCGGCGTTCGCATTTACTTCTGCTTTCTGCTGATCGAGGGCTTCCTTCAAGAGAATTTCACGCTGGCGCGCTCCACGATAGTCGGCCTCGACCTGATTGCCGATGTTTAATTTCTCGCGTGTAATGAGTTGATCGAGATCCTTCAGCTGCGCCTGGATTCGTAACACCTTGGGATATTTGGGTCCGTACTGGTTCACCGCGTCAGTATATTGCGCGCTGAGAGTGGTCTGTTGCTTCAAAATATCCTGAATCACGGCACTATCTCGCACGGCGGTGATGGCGTCGTAATTCCCGGATTGAGCTAGCTGATAGACAGCTTCCTTATTAATTCGGTCCGCCTGTGCGTCTGTCAGTTGTTTTTCGAGCTCTGCCAGCTTCTCCGCGCTGATGTCACTCTTTTCGTCGATCGTCCAAATCTGGTTCTGACGCTCATAGGCCAGGCGTGCGTCTTCCGCGTTCTCGACCTTGATTTTCAGCTCGTTCAGCTGTCCCGCCAGCCAGTTGGAAGCTTGTGTGGCTGCTTCAAACCGGCTGCGGAAATTCTGCTCGATGAAATTGTTCAAGTGCGCGTTCACCACA
>Ga0307477_10002164_pt1 | contig 15432 bp, 13 predicted proteins | sample atmos_gasesECM2C_FD_203316 | JGI IMG/M metagenome (GOLD analysis project Ga0307477, IMG submission 203316) | Hardwood forest soil microbial communities from Morgan-Monroe State Forest, Indiana, United States - atmos_gasesECM2C_515 | ecosystem: Environmental > Terrestrial > Soil > Temperate...
TCTTACGTGTTCGAACCGGTGCGCTATGCCGGCACGCCACCGATGATCACGGCGATCGCCAATAACGAGCTCGAGATCGGCAATCTTGCTTTCTCGACGCTGCCGATCGCAATCGAAAACGCCGGCATGGATGACATTCGCGTCATCAGCGACGATTTTCAGGACGGCGTGAGCGGCTACGTGTCGAACGATTTTGAGGTGCTCGCCGATGGTCCGATCAAAAAAGTCGAAGACCTCAAGGGCAAGGTGATGGCAACCAACGCCGCCGGCGCCGGCGTCGACATTGCTATGCGCGCCATGCTGCGCAAGCACGGGCTCGAGCCCAATCGCGACTACACCATCATCGAGGCGCCGTTCCCGGGCATGAAGTCGATGCTGATCGAAAAGAAGGTCGATCTCATTCCGGCGGTGCTGCCGTTCATGCTCGATCCCGAGCTGAAGAAAAACGCTCGTTCGCTGTTCGATATGAAAGCCGCAATCGGCCGCTCGCAATTTGTGATGTGGTCCGCCCGCAAGCCGTTTATCGATGCGCATCGCGCGGCGCTGGTCGATTTTCTCGAAGATTCGCTGCGCATTCTGCACTGGTATCTTGATCCCAAGAACCACGATGCGGCAGCCGAAATCGCGTCCCAGCTCACCAAACAGCCGCCCGAGCGGTTTGGCTGGATTTTCAGTAAAAACGATTATTACCGCGATCCCAATCTGATGCCGGACCTCGATGCGCTACAGAAGAATGTCGACATGACGCATGAACTCGGCTTTGCCAAAGCAAGCTTCGATGTCAAAGCGCATTCCGATCTCAGTTTGATCCAGGAAGCGGCAAGCCGGCTGAGATAAAGCGCTTGCCGCGCCGCGAAGGCTTTTCAGCTCACAAGCACGTTGCTGAACTGCCAGGGATCGTCCCGGTCCAAGTTCTCTGGGAAGAGCCGGCCGCGCTCCGACAGCGGCGTCCAATCGGTGTACTGCCCGATCACCGGGCCCAGATACGGCAGCTGGACATCAAGGCAGCGGCGGAAGTCCATCTCATCAGCCTCGACAACCCCGCGATCGGGATTTTCGAGCATCCAGATAATGCCGGCGAGCACCGCCGAGGTGACTTGCAGGCCGGTCGCGTTCTGATAGGGGGCGAGCTTGCGAGTCTCCTCGATCGAGAGCTGGGAACCGTACCAGTAGGCGTTCTTGGCGTGCCCGTAGAGCAGCACGCCGAGTTCGTCGATGCCGTCGACAATGTCGTCCTCACTGAGAATGTGCCAGGTCTTTTGCGGCACCCAGCCGGCACCGGCCATTTCGTGCAGCGACAGGATGGCATCGTCGCAAGGGTGATAGGCGTAGTGGCAGGTCGGCCGGTAGATCACCTTGCCGTTCTCGCGCAGCGTGAAATAGTCGGCGATCGAGATCGACTCGTTGTGGGTGACCAGAAAACCATGCTGCGCTTGTCCCGTCGGCGTCCACGAGCGCACCCGCGTGCCGGCGCCGGGACGCGTCAGATAAATCGCCGCGTCGCAGCCGAATTTATGGTGATGTGCGCCGGACGGCATGGTCTTTTCATGCGTGCCCCAGCCTAACTCGGAAGGCTGCAGGCCTTCGGCAACGAAACCCTCCACCGACCAGGTATTGATGAACTTGCCGCGTGGCTTGGGCGTATTCGCCCGTTGCGTATCGCGCTCGGCGATGTGGATGCCCTTGACGCCGACGCGCTGCATCAGGCGGCCCCATTCCTCCCGGGTCCCCGGTTTGACGAAATCGAGTTTTAGATCTTTGGCGATGTCGACCAGCGCCTGCTTGACCATCCAGGACACCATGCCCGGATTGGCGCCGCAGCAGCTCACGGCGGTAACGCCGCCGGGCCGCCGCCGCCGCAGGTCAAGCACGCCTTCACGCAGCGCGTAATTCGACCGTTCCGACAGCGATCGCTTGCCGTCGAGATAAAGCCCGGGCCAGGGCTCGACGACGGTGTCGATGTAGAAGGCGTCGACGTCCTTGCAGAACTCCATCAGATCGACCGACGACGTATCGACCGACAGATTGACGATCATGCCGCGGCCGGGACCGCAGGCCAGAAGGGGCTTGAGGATGTCGCGATAGTTATCGCGTGTGATCGCCAGATGCAGAAACCTGATCTGGCGCACGTCAAGCAGTTCGCGATCGGCATCGTCCGGGGCGATGACCACAAATTTCTCGTGATCGAAAGCAAGGTGCCGCTCGATCAGCGGCAGGGTGCCCTTGCCGATCGAGCCGAAGCCGATCATCACGATGGGGCCGTCGAAGCGGGCGAGCAATGCTGAATCTGTCATCGTTCTATCCAAAATGAATTGGACCGATATGGGCCGTCAAGCGGACATCGCCGATGGCGCTGTGTAATAGTAAGAAAAGAAATTCGCAAATCCCGCGGAGCAACTGAGATGCCTGCCCTGCCGATCACCTTCGCCTGCGGTCTCTACGACCGGATGCTGGCGCTTCATACCGGCGACGTCAAACCAGACGGCATCGATCTCAATTTTCTGGTTCTCGATAATCCTCGCGAGATTTTTGATCGCATGACCGGCCGGCTCGAATTCGACGTCTGCGAGATGTCGAGCTCGGAATATATCAGCCGCTTCGCGGCGGGGAAGTTACCCTTCGTGGCGCTGCCGGTATTCGCGTCCCGGGTCTTTCGCCATGGCTTTATTGTCGTAAACCGCCGCCGCGTAACCGCGGCCAAAGAGCTTGCCGGCAAGCGTATCGGCGTCCCGCTTTACAGCCAGACCGCCGCAATCTTCGTGCGCGGTCTGATGCAGCACGACCTCGGGATCGATTTGTCCGGCATCGAATGGGTGCAAGGCGCCGTCAACGAGGGGGGAAGTTACGGCCATCCGTCGCTGATGCCACTGCTCAAACCTGTCAAAATCACGCCGAATACTACAGGCAGATCGTTGAGCGACCTCCTCGAAGCGGGCGAGATTGACGCCATTGTCGGCTCCAATCTGCCGCGCGCGCTCGGCCGTCATCCCGACGTGGTGCGGCTATTTCCGGATTTTCGGACCCGCGAACACGATTACTTTCGACGCACGCGGATTTTTCCGATCATGCATTTGATCGTCATCCGCAAGGAACTATACGAGCGGCATCCGTTCGTAGCGACGAGCCTTTATGCCGCTTTCTGCGCAGCCAAGGACTGGGCATGGCAGAAAATGCGCTACCCCGGCACGCTGCGCTATATGCTGCCTTGGCTCCCGGCCGATATTGAAGAGATCGACGCGCTGTTTGGCGGCGATTGCTGGCCCTATGGCGTCGAACCGAACCGTCCGACGCTCGAGGCGATCGTCGGCTACATGGCCGAACAGGGCCTCATCGCCGCGCCGATCCCGATCGAGAAGCTTTTTGTGCCGACTTACGGCTGATTCTTTTCGGCGACCCACGTCTCACACGGTCTTCAAGTGCGCGTCCTTGCGCTTGTAAAGCTCATCATCGGCATAGCCCATCGTATCCGGTTTGCCGCGGCCGAGCATGACCTGGAAATAGACCGGTTCAAGCGAGTCATTCTGATAACCGTGGATGACCCCCGCCGGGCAGGAAATGCACTCCCAAGGCCCGAGCCGGGTTGTGACGCGCCTGCCGCTTTCGTCCTCGACGAAGACGTCGAGTAAACCTTGCAGCACGAAGAAACACTCTTCAACTTCATGGGTGTGCGCCGCGTTACCCTGGCCTGGCTCGACATACATGATCGAGAGCGTGAAATTGCCCGCCGGGATAACGGTCGGATCGCCATGCTTGCCGGAACCGCCGGCGCCAATGAAACGATGCTGCGCGCGTTTGTAACCCTCGATCTTGGCGTCCTCGAACGCCGCCCAGTCCGGTTTCTTGTCTTTAAACCGGCCGACATATTTTTTCATGATTTCGTCGAGTGGAACGCCCTCAAGTTCTTTGGGGCGCGGATGCCGTGCAACACTCATGGCGGATACTCCCTGCTCGCGATCTGAAAGCAACCGCGCCGTACGAGCCTAGACAATGGTCCGGCCCACGGCGTCGCGCAATGCGCGTTCGACCATCACGCCAATCAATGTCTTCCGATAGGCGCCACTGGCATGGATATCGTCTGCGGGATCCGTTGCGGCCGACGCTGCGGCCGCGCTTTCAGCAATGGCCACGTCGGTCACCTCGCGGCCCTCGAGCACGCGCTCGGCGGCGGCAAGACGAATGGCCCGGTCGGCAACGCCGATCGCTCCAATACGGACATTGCGAAATTTCTGCTCTGCCTGCTCGAACGTGACGGCCGCCGCCGCCAAGGCAAAGTCGCCACGGCGCCTGGCAAATTCGCGAAACCCGTAACGGCGCTGCCGCGGCCATGCGGGAAAACGAATTTCGGTGACGATCTCGTCGGGCTGCAATGCGGTCGTAAGCGCGCCACGAAAGAAATCGCCGGCGGCAATCACGCGCGATTGAGCGCTGCCGCGCACAACGATGTCCGCCTCGCAGATGACGACAATGCCCGGCAGCTCCGCGGCTGGATCGGCATGTGCCAGGCTGCCGCCGACCGTGCCGCGATTGCGGATCTGATAATGGGCGATGTGTTCAACCGCGGCGACTAAAAGCGGATGCGCTTGCCGCAATCGCGGATCCTGCAGAATATCGCGCCAGCGCACCATGGCGCCGAGGGTGACGTCCGCAGCGGTGATCGTGATTTGGCTTAATTCGGAGAGCTTGCGCAAATCGACGAGCAGCGTCGGTGCAGCCAGGCGAAACGCCAGCATCGGCACGAGACTCTGGCCGCCGGCAATCGGCTTGGCCTCGCCGCGATGCGCGGCCAGAAGCGCAACTGCTTCGGCGATCGTGGCCGGACAGGCGTAATCGAAGGATGGAAGCTTCATGAGCGTTCCATGGCGTGGACGATGGCGTGGACCTTGGCGTGGTCGGCGGCGCGGTCCAATCCGCCGAAACGGCTGAAATGCGGTAATTTCCGTAGCGGTCGCGCCAGGGCCGGTCAATGGACCACTCGGCGATGTCAAAGCCCGCGGCTTCTGCTAGTTTCGGCGCAACAGCGACGGCTTTTACACGCCCGCTCCGCTTCAGTGGAGGAAACCCATGCTCAAGCGAACGCCGCCCAACGGCAAGAACGGCAAGAAGCACAATGGCGGCGGCAAAAACGGGAAAAGGGCGGCGCGCGTCAGCGAGCTGCCGAAAATCACCATCCAGACCGACACGCGCGAGACCCTGGCTCATGCCGCCAAGGAGAAGCGCGACGACTACTTCATCGTCGACGTCGATGCCCATGTCACCGAGACCGCGTTCTGGTCGGAAATCATCGACCGCATGGACAGCGACGTCTATCGGCAGATGGCGCGCGCGTTCAAGGATCGTGGCGGCTCGCCGCCCGGACTGATCAACGCCACGCCCGGCTTTCTGCATCAGGATGTGTTCGGGCGCATCCCGCACCAGCAACGGCTCGCCGAGAGCGTGCCGGGCGGCCGGACCCACGCCCAGGTGACCCTGGTGCAGCGCGCGATGGATTCGATGGGTATCGACTACATGGTCGTGTTCCCAACGCCGATGCTGGTGCTGGGCATGCATCCGCAAGTCGAAACCGAGGTCGTGGTCGGCAATGCCTTCAACAAATGGCTGTCGGAAGAAATCCTGCCGCAGGACAAGCGCATCAAAGCGATGCTGTATTTGCCATTCAACCACCCCGAAGCCTGCGTGAAAGCGGTCGAGATGTACGCCAATGATCCTGGCGTCATCGGCTATTCGGTGACTTCAACGCGCTTCCGCGCCGTCAATCACGACAGCTATATGCCGCTTTACTCGGCGATCCAGGCGACCGGTAAACCGTTGGCCTTCCACTCCGGATTCCACTGGGGCGATCAGTCGATGCAGCAGTGCAACCGGTTCATCTCCATGCACTCAATCTCGTTCGTCTATTACAATCTCATTCATCTCACCAATTGGATCATCAACGGGCTGCCTGAGCGATTCCCCAAGCTCAATGTGCTGTGGATCGAGAGCGGACTGGCGTGGGTGCCGTTCCTGATGCAGCGGCTCGATTCCGAATACATGATGCGGTCGTCCGAGGCGCCGCTGCTCAAACGCCGGCCGAGCGAATATATCGCCGACATGTATTTCACCAGCCAGCCGCTCGAACGCTCGAATCTCAAGCTCACCGAGGCGACGCTCGATGCAATCCATGCCGAGACGCAGCTGTTGTTTGCTTCCGACTGGCCGCACTGGGATTTCGACCTGCCGAATTCGATCACCAGCCTGCCGTTCCTGAGCGAACGGGCCAAGCGCAACATTCTGGGATTGAATGCTGCTCGGCTGTTCAACTTGGAAGTCCCCAAGCATAAGCTCGCCAGGGCGAAACCGGCGCCGGCAAGCCGCGTGCCGGTAACGGCTTAAGCCGGCAATGCCTGCAGCAAAAAAGCCAAGAACGGTCAAACGCGCGGTCAAGCACGCCGCAAAAACGGCTAAGCCTGCAGTAGCCGTGGCTGACTTCTGCACCCGCGCGCGAGAAGCGCTGAAGCGGGGCACGCCGGATTCCATTACCGACAAGGCTCTGCAGCAGGTATTGTCCGCAGCGGTCAAAATCTATGCCGCCAAAGTGGAACGGCGCGGCCACGATGTGGCGCCGTTTACGCCCGGTTCGGTCACCGCAACCGAAACGGTAGTGACCGCGTGCGGCATGATTCGTGCCGCCGATCTCAACATGTTCGACGTGGCAATCTGGTTTCATCGGCCGCAGGGAATCGAGTAGCGGCGCGCCGAAGCGGCTGCGGCGCTGCATAACTTGGAGACGGAGATTCGGATGCAAGAGGTGGAAATTGGCAAATTGGCTGACATCGCCGATGGCGATTACCGAATCTTCGCCCTCGATAAGCTCGAGGTCGGCATCTTTCGCACCGGCAGTAAGGTGCTCGCCTACGAGAACCTGTGCCCGCATGCCGGCGGGCCGGTCTGTCAGGGCAAGATTTTCAACCAGGTCGAGGAAGTGATCACGCCGGACAAGAAAAGCGCCGGCCTGCGGTTCGGCAAGCAGCGCCACATCGTTTGCCCATGGCACGGCTATGAATTCGATCTCGCGACCGGCTGCCATCCGGGCGATCCGTCGATGCGCCTCACCCCGGTCCCGGTCGCCGTCCGCGACGGGCACATTTACGTCAGTGTTGCCGATCGCGGCTGATTGCCGCCTCGTGCAACACCGGCCTCATAGCGCGGCCCGCCGGCTCGCTGCCCCAGCATCAGGTTTGTTCGCGTAACATTTCGGCGGCAATTTTTTCAGCGACCATGATGGTCGGAATATTGGTGTTGCCGCGCGGGATCGTCGGCATGATCGAGGCATCGATCACGCGGAGCCCGGCCACGCCGTGAACCCGGCCCGCGGCATCCGTCACCGCCGCACGATCGTCGGCTCTGCCCATGCGGCAGGTGCCGGTCGGATGAAACGTGCCGGCGACATTGTGCCGGATATGCTCCGCCAGCGCCTCATCATCCGCTGCCAGCGCGGCAAGATCGACTTTGCGATCGGCCAGCGTGGCAAAGATTGGCGGCGCGAGCGCCGGCACGGCATCAATGAGCGCGGCAATGGCGGCGCTTTTGAGTTTGTTTGCCGGTGTGATGCGATTAAGCCGCCGCAATCGATCGTCGAATTTTACCGGGAAGGTCAGCGGCGTCACGGCGCGCACCGCCTCATGCGCCAGAATCTCCATGCAGCGGCGAAAGCCCCCAATGAAGCGCTTCAGATCTAGCTCATGGCCGGTGAAATTGAACTCGACCAGCGGAGGAACCGCGGGATCGGCCGCCAACAGCGACACGCGCCCGCGCGCCATCGGCTTGAGCAATGACGGCGCCAGATTTGCGACCTGATGCCCAAGCGGACTCCATGACGTCTTGCATTGCACGTTGATGTACATGTCCGCCGCCGGCGCACCGGGCAGGCCGGAGGAGTAACGGAACGCCGTCATCGGATGCGGCCGGATGCTGTTCGATTGCCGGGCTCCGGGCTTTTGCAGAAGCCCGACAAAGACGATGGCATGGTTCGACAGGTTTTCGCCGACAGCGGGCAAATCGGCGCGCACGGCAATTCCGAGATCGCGCAGCGCCGGCCCAGCTCCGATCCCGGCGCGCAACAGAAAGGCCGGCGAGTGGATACCGCCCAGCGCCACGACGATCTCGCGGGCGAAAAATTCCCTTTGCTCGGCGCCGATTCTCGCCCGCACGCCGGCAACGCGCCGGCCGTCGAATACAAGCCCGGTCACGAATGCATCGCAGGCGATGCTGAGATTGCCGCGGCGGCGCACATCGGAATCGAGATAGCAGATCGCCGCCGAGGCGCGCTGCCGTGGCCAGTTGCTCATCGGCACCGCGCCATAGCCGTCGCGAAAATCACCGTTCATATCGGCGATGAAAGCAATCTGCCGTTCCCGCGCGAAAGCATGCACCGCTTTTGCCAGCGGCGCCCATTCGTCTGGTTTGGTGCGCCGGATCGGGACCGGCCCTGCTTTGCCATGCAGCGGCCCGTCAAAATCCCAGTCGTTTTCCAGCTTGCAGTAGTAAGGAAGAACGCTGTCCCAGCCCCATCCTGCCGCGCCCAGCATTTCCCATTCGGCGTAATCGTCAGGCGTGCCACGATGGGCCACCATGCCCATCACTGTCGACCCGCCGCCCATGACGCGCCCTTGCAAAAATCCGACCGGCGGCGAGTTGTCCTTGCGCCGCCAATGCACCTTGAGGCCGGGCCAGAAATAAGCGTCGTTGTAATAGGACCGCGGATAGGAATCGAGCACGTCAGCGGGCTCGCTGCCGGGTGGCGTGTCGCGCCCCGCCTCCAGCAACAGGACTTTCGTTGCGGAGCGCGCTGAAAGCCGGTTGGCCAATACGCAACCGGCCGCCCCTGCGCCGACAATGATGACCTCGAATGCCGCTGTCATCGCAAAACTTCCCCCGGCGCCGATGTGGACGTGATCGGATTGAACATGCCCGCCTCATGCTTTACTTGGTCAGGCGAGACAAGCCCCCTGAAACAACGGCGCTAGGATCAGGAACATGGCAGGAAAGCTTGGACAGGCGGAGCGGGGCCTCCATGGTGTGATCGCCGCAATCGCGACCGCCGTCGATCCCAGAGGCGAGCCCGACTGTGCGCGATCGATTGCGCTGGCGCGCTTTCTTCTGGCCAATGGTTGCGATGGCCTCAACGTGCTTGGCACCACGGGCGAGGCCACATCGTTTTCGCTCGATCAGCGGCGCCGCGTCATGAACGCCTACGCCGAGAGTGGTCTGCCGCTGGACCGGATGATGGTGGGAACCGGAGCCGCCGCGCTTGCCGACGCGATCGCGCTGACCAGGCACGCCGCCGAGCTTGGTTTTGCCGGCGCGCTCGTCCTGCCGCCGTTCTACTACAAAGGGGTATCGGACGACGGACTTGTCGCGGTCATCGAAGCTATTCTGTCGGCAACTACCGCGCGACCCATTCCGCTTTACCTCTATCATTTTCCCGCGCAATCAGGACTGCCATGGCACGTCGCCCTCGTCCGCCGGCTCGTTGCGAGCTTTGGCGGCCGCATTGTCGGCTTGAAAGATTCCTCGGGCGACATGGCTTATGCCCGTGAGGCGGCCGCCATTGCCTCAGGCTTTCGCGTATTTCCGTCCACCGAAGCGGCTCTGCCGGAAGCGCGCTCGGGCCCGTTCGCCGGCTGCATTTCGGCGACCGCCAATCTCAATGCCGATCTTTGCGCGCGCGCTTACCGTTCTGGCGACGCCGGGGCTCTCTCCGAAGCGGTGGCGATCCGCAAATTATTCGACGGGAAGCCGTTGGTGCCGGGAATAAAAGCGCTGCTTGCGCATATCCACGGCGACCCGCAATGGGCACGCGTTGCCCCGCCTTTGTTCGGATATCCAGCCGCCGACCGCGCGGCCGCGATTGCCGGCTATGACACCGTTCGGGCTAAACGCGTCGCCTGATCCGCGCCCTGCATAGAAACAAGGCGCGCCGCCGCGCTGCCGGCGCCTCTGCCTTCCTTTTGACCGACGCCGTTGACGGTATCGCCCCAGGACCCTATAAGCCCCGCTCCCTGTCACCATTTCTTGTGTCCTTCACGTATGGCGAATACGAAATCTGCAAAGAAAGCCGCCCGCCAGGCCGCGCGCCGAACCGTCATTAATAAATCGCGGCGTTCGCGCATGCGCTCTGCAATCCGTAAGGTCGAGGAGGCGATTGCCGCCGGCGATCGTAGCCGAGCAACCGCAGCCATGGCAGAAGCCGAGCCGGCTTTGATTCGCGCGGCGCAAAAGGGCATCGTGCATCGCAATTCGGCGCGCCGAAAAGTGTCTCGGCTCTCGCACCAGATTGCGAAACTGGAAAAGAAATAATTTTTTTGCGCCGGCGCGGACAATTCTCGCAATCCGAATTGTGGATTGCAATCAATCTGTTGCATTATTGTCACGCAGCTTCGGAATATCCTACAGCGCGATCGTGATGCGACCTGCGCGCCGCGACGACCGATGATTCTTGTTTGCTCCCGTTTCGCGCTGCGACGGGTACCCCGTTTCTGCGCGCAGAAGAATTCATGCACAATGAAAGGGTTATCGCACATAGCATGGCACGGACTTTGAATTTGCGACGCGGCAATGTGCGTTTTTTTATTTGTTGCTTTGCTGCGCCAAATCGATTTCGCGCGCGTGTCACATATTGCAGAAATGTGAATCACTAAATTGACTCAATGTCTTGCTCGCGCAGCGGCGATGCCGCGCGCTTCCTGCTGTCGCCGCACAATGCAGAAAGTCCAATGTTGACGCGGTTTTTGCGGTTGCGGGCCGCAAACCGCATGCTAGCCTCCAAATTCCCTTCCGCTCTGAAGGTCTTCAACAACGAGGCAGGCGGAACCCATCGAAGAATGGGTGCGGGATAGGTGTGTCCAATTTGTTGGGTTAAACCGCAGCGTGTTTGTATCGCGGATCGTACAGCTGCAGTTTCTTAGCGGCTGAAAACACGAAGAAAGCGGGTCTCGTTTCGAGACGCTCCGGCTGCCGCCGTGGCGTCGAGAGGGTGATACGAATCCGCAAGCGTTGGAGGTGGGGGGCATGACAACTTCAATTGCAACGGCAATCGATCGATCACCAAACGCGCCTAGCGTGTCTCGGCCTGAAGCTCAGTGGCCTGGAGTTTACCAGCCCGGGGTCCCATCAAGCGGCTGAGATTGGCCGCGGCGGCTCACGTCAGCTTGTTGGCGGCTGCGCGGCCACTTCCCTGTACCGGATTGTAGAGTGTCTTCGCGAAGTCGAGAGCGTCCGCCAGACGTGCTCGCTTCGGTTCCTCCTCGAAAAGAAAAGCGTCGACATGACAAGCACCGATCAGGAGCGATGGCGAAGGGTCAAGGATCAGTTACGTTCTGAACTTGGCGAGGATGTCTTCTCAAGCTGGTTCGGGCGCATGGAGCTCGAAGGCGTGGAGAAGGGATCGGTGCGGCTGTCGGTGCCGACCCGTTTTCTCCGCAATTGGATCCAGTCGCATTACAGCGAAAAGGTACTGCTCAAGTGGCAGTCCGAAGAGCCGGATGTCATGCGGCTGGAATTGACCGTCCGTTCCTCGACGATTCGGCTGCCGACCGCGAAGCCGAAAACGCTGGAGCCGCCGCTGCCGGCGCGCGATGGCCGCGATACCTCGTTTGAGATCGCCGGCGCGCGCGCCAGCGTTCCCTTCATGAACGTGCACGAAGCACTTGGCGGTTCGCCGCTCGATCCGCGGCTGAGCTTCGAGACGTTCATCGTCGGGCGTTCGAACACGCTAGCGCACGCCGCGGCCAAACAGGTCGCCACCAGCCGGCGCGGCGAGCCGCTGATGTTCAATCCGCTTTACATCCACGCCGCGGTCGGATTGGGCAAAACCCATCTGCTGCAGGCAATCACTTGGGCCGGCAATACGGCCGCTGACCGCAAACTACTCTATCTCACAGCCGAGCGTTTCATGTACGGGTTTGTCTCGGCGCTGCGAAGTCAGAACACGCTCGCTTTCAAGGAAGCCGTTCGCGCCATCGACGTGCTGGTGATCGATGATCTGCAATTTCTGCAAGGCCGTTCGACACAAGCCGAGTTTTGCCACACGCTCAACACGCTGATCGACGCCGGGCGTCAGGTGGTTATCGCCAGCGATCGGCCGCCTGCCGATCTCGAGAGCCTCGACGATCGCGTGCGCTCGCGGCTGGCCGGAGGCTTGGTGGTCGAGATCGGCTCGCTTGGCGAAGAACTCCGCCTTGAAATTCTCAAGAGCCGAATTGGCGCCGCGCGGGTGCATCATCCCGGCTTTGAAGTACCCCAGCCGGTGCTCGCTTTCATCGCCAAGTCGGTCACCCACAACGGTCGCGACCTTGAAGGCGCAGTCAATCGGCTGTTGGCGCATAGCAAGCTCACCGGCCAACCGGTCACCGTTGAAATGGCGGAACGGGAGATGCGCGACCTGATCCGTCCGGCCGAGCCGAAGCGGGTGCGCATCGAGGACATTCAGCGCATCGTGGCGCGTCAGTACAACGTGAGCCGCGCTGATTTATTGTCGTCGCGGCGGACCGCCAATGTGGTGCGCCCGCGGCAAGTTGCGATGTATCTGGCGAAGGTTCTCACGCTGCGGTCATTGCCCGAAATCGGCCGCCGCTTCGGCGGGCGCGACCACACCACCGTGCTTCATGCCGTCCGCAAAATCGAAAATCTGGCCGGCAGTGACAGCGCCCTTGCCGAGGAGATCGAGTCGCTTAAACGCCAGCTGCAGGACTAACCAGGACTGGTCGCTTGCCATTTCGCAAGCCCACAATCCGGCAAACCCCTAAAAAGACATGGAAAAGCCCCGCGCGCCCGCGGGGCCGGGCTTGCCGAAAGCCTCGCGGCGCGCCACCCTTATTGTCCGCGTTTCGGCTTCTTTTTCGGACTGGACGATGAAAGTCACCGTTGAGCGATCGGAATTGTTGAAGTCCTTGGGCCATGTCCATCGCGTGGTCGAGCGCCGCAACACCATTCCGATCCTCGCCAATGTGCTTTTGCGTGGCGACCGTTCCAAGCTTTCGTTGAAAGCCACCGACCTCGATATCGAGGTCATCGATACGATTGCCGCCGAGGTTGGCCCCGGCGGTTCGACCACGGTGCCGGCACACATGTTCTTCGATATCGTCCGCAAGCTGCCGGAAGGCGCGCAGATCGCGCTGGAATCATCGGGTGATCGCGCCGCCTTGGCGATACGCGCCGGCCGCTCTCGCTTTACGCTGCAGACGCTGCCGGAGAGCGACTTTCCCGATCTGTCCGCCGGTGAAATGACGCACAAGTTCACGGTCAAGGCGAACGAACTCAAGCGCCTTATCGACAAGACGCAATTTGCGATCTCGACCGAAGAGACCCGCTATTATCTGAACGGCATCTATTTGCACGCGGCCGGCACCGCGAAGGCGCAGACGCTTCGCGCGGTCGCCACCGATGGCCACCGGCTTGCCCAGATGGAAGTCGAACTGCCCAAAGGGGCCGCCGGCATGCCGGGCATCATCGTGCCGCGCAAGACCGTCGGCGAAGTTCGCCGGCTGATGGAAGACGGCGAGACTGAAGTCACGATCGAACTCTCCCCCGGCAAGATCCGATTCACAGTCGGTCAAACCGTGCTGACCTCAAAGCTGATCGACGGCACCTTTCCCGATTACGCACGCGTCATTCCCGTCGGCAATGACAAGGAGTTGGTGGTCGACAAAAAAGAATTCGAGGCGGCGGTCGATCGCGTATCCACGGTTTCGAGCGAGCGCGGCCGTGCGGTGAAATTGTCCGTCAATGCCGGCCGGCTATTGTTATCGGTTACCAATCCCGATTCGGGCAGCGCCAACGAGGAGCTCGAGGTCGAATACGAAGCCGATCCGATCGATATCGGTTTCAATTCGCGCTATCTTCTCGATATCGCGGCGCAGATCGAAAGCGAAGCCGCCGTGCTAAAGCTTGCCGATCCAGGATCGCCGACGCTGATCCAGGACAAAGAACAGCGCGGCGCGCTCTATGTCCTGATGCCGATGCGCGTTTGACAGGGATCGGCAATCGGTCATCAGGTATCGAGGCCGCTTAAGGCCTAATTTCGAACCGATGCCCGGACTCGTCCGCCGCCTGACCCTGCATAATTTTCGCAACTACCCCAGCGCCTCGCTCGCGGCCGGCGCCGGGTCGATCGCGCTGGTTGGGCCGAACGGCGCCGGCAAGACCAACTTGATCGAAGCGATCTCGTTTCTTGCACCAGGCCGCGGTTTGCGCCGCGCCACTCTCAGCGAGGTCGCGTTCAATGAAGGCGACGGCTCTTGGGCGGTCGCCGCGGAAATCGAAGGCGCGCTAGGCCTGGCCACGCTTGGCACCGGGATCGACGCTCCGTCGGAAGACGGAGCAACCACGGCGCGCCAATGCCGCATCGATCGCGAACCGGTGTCCTCGGCCGCGGCTTTCGCCGATCATTTGCGGGTCATATGGCTCGTTCCGGCGATGGACAGCCTATTTACCGGCGCGCCGTCGGAGCGCCGGCGTTTTCTCGATCGTTTGGCGCTCGCGGTCGACGCCGAACACGCGAGCCGTGTTAATGCGCTTGAAAGATCGCTGCGCTCACGCAACCGGCTGCTGGAAGAAGCGCACGCCGACAGCCACTGGCTCGAAGCGGTCGAGCACGAAACCGCAGAGCTTGCGGTCGCGGTTGCCAGCCTGCGGGTGGAGACGGTTCGCCGCCTCGCGGCGGTACTGGAGATGCGCAAGGATTCTCCGTTCCCGCCTGTCGAAGTCGCAATCGATGGCTGGCTGGAGCAACTCATCCCGGCGCATCCGGCAAGCGACCTCGAACAGCGCTACCGCGCGGTGCTGCGCGACAATCGCGGCCGCGACGCCGCCGCCGGGCGTACCCTCGACGGACCGCATTTGAGCGATCTGAACGTGGTCTATGCCGCAAAGGGAATCCCCGCCGCGGATGCTTCGACCGGCGAGCAGAAGGCGCTTCTGATCGGGCTTGTGCTTGCGCATGCCCGACTGCTGCGCGAGATGACCGGAGCGGCGCCAGTCCTGTTGCTCGACGAAGTTCTCGCCCATCTCGATCCCGCGCGCCGGCTGGCGCTGCATCGCGAACTCGCCGAGCTTGGCGCGCAAACGTGGATGACGGGCGCTGATCCGGTGCTGTTCCGCGACTTCGAATCGCTCGCCGGTATCGTCGAAGTGAAATCGGGAACACTGACCGCGTCCGCGAAGCGCGCCTGAGGCGGAACGGGCTGAGAAAATGCATTTCAAACATGCGCGCAGTCGCGATCTTCGGGAACAAGACCGCGCGCCGTTTCTTAACCCGAAAGAAGCCGCAGCGTCGGGTACAAGACAAGGTCATCGCTATGCCGGAACCGGCAGCAGATACGATCGTGCGAAACTTGATCGAATCGCTCGAGCGCCTGCGCGGCGATTTGGATCGCATGGAACTTTGGGCCGCGGCAC
>Ga0307477_10002165_pt1 | contig 15427 bp, 7 predicted proteins | sample atmos_gasesECM2C_FD_203316 | JGI IMG/M metagenome (GOLD analysis project Ga0307477, IMG submission 203316) | Hardwood forest soil microbial communities from Morgan-Monroe State Forest, Indiana, United States - atmos_gasesECM2C_515 | ecosystem: Environmental > Terrestrial > Soil > Temperate...
ATTCGTATGGCGTTGGGCGCAGAACGACGAAACGTGCTGCGCATGGTGCTCCGCGAAGGGACGCTTCTGACGCTTGCTGGAATCAGCGTGGGACTGGCACTCGGAGCCGCCCTGACGCGGCTCATCTCCAGCCAACTTTACGGCCTCAGCCCAACCGACCCGCTCACGTTCTTAGCGGTTTCCATGCAGCTTTTGGGTGTGGCGATGCTGGCGACCTACATTCCCGCGCGGCAGGCGATGAAGGTCGATCCGATAGTGGCGCTAAGGTATGAGTGAGGAAGTATGAGGATTGGGAGCCGGCTTCGGTCGTGGGTGCGGGCGGTGGCGCGGCGCTCGCGGATGGAAGGCGAGATGGATGCGGAGCTGCGCTTCCACATCGAGGCGTTCGCGGAGGATTTGGTGCGGCGCGGTGTGCCACCTCTAGAAGCCTTGCGGAGAGCGGGTATTGAATTTGGCGGCGTTGAGCGCGCCAAGGAAGAGTGCCGCGAAGCCCGCGGCGTGAACTTCGTCGAAAGCTTCATCCAAGATTTGCGCTTCGGCCTGCGCATGCTGAGCAAATCCCCCGGCTTCACGTCTGCCGCGGTCCTTACCATTGGCCTGGGAATCGGCGCAAACGCCGCCATCTTCGGCTTAGTGGACTCCGCATTCTTGCGCGGCCTGCCGTACCACGATCCGGAGCGCTTGGTTCATGTCTGGACCATCGAGGCCGACCACGACTGGCACACCCCTACTCCAGCGCAGTATCAGGCAGTGCGAGACAGCAGTAAGTCCTTTGAGCAAGTAGCCGCAGAGGGATGGGCTGATTATTTTTATAGTGCCGATGGCTCGCTCTCCGAAAACTTGGCGGGGTCCCTTGTCACTCCGAACTGGCTCTCCACGCTAGGCGCTCAACCCTTGCTAGGTCGCAACTTCCGGGAAGAGGAACAAATCGCCGGACGAGATGCCGTTGTCATGCTTTCTTACAAGTGCTGGCACACTCGATTCCATGCGGATCCAGACGTTGTGGGAAAGCAGATTGTTCTGAATCATCGTCCCGTAACCATCATTGGCGTCCTGCCTCAGGCTCTGGGACGCTACGACGCACAGGAAATATTTGCCCCCCTGGTCCTTGGCTCTTACGCAAAACAAGGAAACGTCAGAGCCGGAAAAATGAGAGTCCAGATCATTGCGCGCCTGAAGCCGGGCGTGACTCTCGGACAAGCGCGTTCCGAAGCCGAAATCATCGCTAGCCAGTTTAGAAATCCCGGTGCTGAGGCTGACCGAACCGAACGTCTTGTCGTGGAAGACTTTGGAGAGATGCTCCGGAATTCCGGACCAACCGAACAAAACGCCCAGCGCGGCTTGTGGATGACAGCGGTCGCGTCTGGGGTTGTGCTCCTCATCGCGTGCGCAAACGTTGCTAGCCTGCTTTTGGCACGGGGCGTGAAACGCCATAGAGAAATCGCCGTGCGTTCAGCCTTGGGCTGCACGCACAGGCGCATGATTCGGCAACTGCTGACGGAGAGCGCGTTGCTGTTCTTTTCTGGTGGAGTCATCGCGCTCATCATGACGCGATGGTGCGAGGAGATCATCACGAAGGTGGCCGCCGGCATGCTTCCCGGAGTGTATTTGAATGTGGACGTGCGCGTTTTCATCGTGTGTCTGGCGGTCTCGCTTCTGAGCGCCCTGGCTTTCGGAATGATTCCGGCGTGGCAGGCGACTCATGTGAGTTTGAATGAGAATTTGAAAGAGTCAGCTCCAAATGCGGGCGGTGGATTGTACCCACGGCGCATGCGAAATTCCCTGGTCGGGGGCCAGGTTGCGCTTGGCATGCTGCTGCTCGTGAGCTTCGGCCTATTGTTTCGCAGCTTGCTGCGTGTTGAATCCTCAAATCTAGGCTATGACCCACGCAACGTCCTGACCGCCACCATCCGCTTGCCGTTTACGCGCTATACGGCCCCGTCAGATCGCGCCCACCTGATGCGCGCAGCAGTGGAACGCATGCGCCAGATGCCCGGCGTCGAGTCAGTTGGCGTTGCCAACTCACTTCCGATGGAGGGGGCGGACAGTGATCAATTCAGAATGGAAGGGCCTTCTCCTACTGCGAAACCAATCGAAGACCACGTATACTTTGTCTCCGTAAGTCCTGATTATTTCTCAACCCTGAAAATCCCCATGTTCGCTGGGCGCGCTTTCCGCGAAGCAGATAGTCAAGAAAGCAGTCCAGTTGCGATCATCAATCAAACTTTTCTGAAGCAGTATTTTCCTGGAACCAACCCCATCGGCCATCACCTGGCGTTTGCGGATTCTTTCGTTCTTCACGATGAACAAGTTCATGCCCCCACGGCCTGGAGGGAAATTGTCGGCGTTGCTGCAGATTTCCGCCAGCGCAACCCGGAAGAGGATTTGCGGCCCCTTGCGTACTTCCCGGTGGCGCAAACGCTGCCGGGCCGGTGGAGCATGGCGATCCGGATCCGGGCGGCGAGCGACATGGGGAATGTTGCCGCCCGCATCAGCAACTGGCTTCGACCCGTCGACCCTCAGCTCTATTGGGAACTGGGCAGCATGCCGGCGCAGATTCACGATTCCGAATCGCTGACTCTGCGCCGCCCGTTGATCACCTTGTTCGCATCTTTTGGCGGCTTGGCGCTGATACTGGTGGTCGTCGGCGTATTTGGAGTGACGTCGTACTCCGTCGCCGAACGCACCCGCGAGATTGGCATTCGAACGGCTCTCGGCGCAGCTCGCCTGGAAATCGCCGGGCTGGTTTTCCGAGAATCGCTTAAGGTCGCGTTGGCGGGTCTGGCCGTCGGTACGTTCTGCGCTTTTGCTGTAACGCGCTTCTTTCCTACGGAAGGCATTGGCTGGAGCGGTTCAGGAATTTATCTCTATGGCGTTTCGCGAACAGACACTTTGACCTATACCAGTGCTGCGGTGTTGCTCATCGCTGTCGCGGTCGCGGCTTCATGGTTACCGGCGCGGAGAGCGATGCGAGTGGATCCCATGGTGGCGCTGAGACATGAATGAGGAGAAATGAAGATGTGGAGCCGGCTTCGGTCGTGGATGCGAGCGGTGGCGCGGCGTTCGCGGATGGAACACGAGATGGATGCGGAGCTGCGTTTTCACATCGAGGCATTCGCGGAGGATTTGGTGCGAAGCGGCATGCCGCGCAAAGAGGCGCTGCGGCGCGCGCGCATTGAGTTTGGCGGCATCGAGCGCGCGAAGGAAGAATGTCGTGACGCCCGCGGCGTGAACTTCATCAGCAGTCTCATTCAAGACTTGCGCTTCGGCTTGCGGATGTTGCGAAAGAATCCAGGCTTCACAGTGACCGCTGTGCTTGCATTGGCCCTGGGAATCGGCGTAAACACGACCGTCTTCACCGTGTTCGACGCTGTAGCCCTAAGGCCGCGGGCCGTGCAGGATCCGGATCACCTAGTAGGCGTATACCGCACAGCGGAAGGAGAGGATCGCGGGGCCTTCTCGTATCCAGATTACATTTACTATCGCGACCACACTAAAACCCTTTCTGACTTAGCGATGTGGGGCGGGATAACCAACGTAACCACCTCTGAGCTTCCCGTCGACAGCTCGGAAAACGTGCCGCGTGTAGTAGGCGCGCTCGGTTTTCATCTGCCGCAATTGCTGAAGGGAGGCACCCAGCGGCTGACCTGTGTTTTTGTTTCGGGAAACTACTTTCAACTGTTGGGAGCACAACCGGCGGCTGGCCGGTTGTTCTTGCCGGAAGATGATCTACCAAGCGCGCCGCCAGTGGTTGTTTTGAGCGGCAATTTCTGGCGGAGCCAGCTTCACTCGAATCCTGGTGTCGTGGGATCCACGATTCGCTTTGACCGCGTGGCCTTCACCATCGTTGGCGTGACGCCCGTGGACTACGTTGGGACGCTTTCGAGGGTGCCCGTTCTCTGGGCGCCGATCGCGGTACGGCCTCTCCTTGGCGACAGCACGCGCGAGAGCCTGGAGAACCGCAATGTGCCGGCTGGGATCGTGTATGGACACCTGAAGGCTGCTATTGCCTTGCCTGATGCACAAGCGGAATTGAAAGTTCTGGCAGAGCAGTTGCGCGCAAGATATCCGTACGTTGAACGGAATAATGGCGTCAGTGTCATCAGCGAGCGAACCTTTGGTGCAATTGACGCGGAAGCATGGCCCATCGTAGCCGCTACGATGGGCGCGGTCACGCTGCTGTTGCTGATTGCTTGCGCGAATGTGGCCAGCCTTCTGCTTGCGCGAGCGGCGACGCGCCGGCGCGAAATCGGCGTGCGCCTTTCGCTCGGAGCCGGCCGCCGCCGGCTGTTACAACAGTTGTTAATCGAAAGCACTCTGATCGCTCTTTTAGCCGGCGCCGTGGGTCTGCCCCTCGCGTATTGGACGCTGCATCTCCTTGTCGTGGAAATTGCTTCCGCGATTCCTTCCTACTGGGGCGCCATCGCGTTGCAGGTTACTCCAGACATCCGCATTTTCGGCTACACCGTAGCCATCTCCTTGCTGACGGGAGTAGCGTTTGGTTTGACCCCGGCGTTGCAAGCATTGCGCGTGGATGTCAACTCGGCACTAAAAGATAGCGGCAGCATGCTGGGACAGCGGCTGAGCAAGTCCCGCCTGCGCGATTTGCTCATTGTTGTGCAGGTGGCAGCGTGTCTCGTGCTGCTGATCAACTCGGCGCTCCTGCTGCGAGGCTCGGAGCGAGCGCTCCGAATCGACCCTGGATTTGACACCAAACATGTCGTGCACTTGTCCCTGGAAATGGCTGAGCCCTCCATGGGCTATAGCCAGGCGCGACTGTTCAAGCTCAACCGACAGCTAATGGATGAGATTGGTAGTCTTCCTGGCATTACTGCAGTTACGCAAGCATCACGCGCACCGATTTCTGGCGGCAACCGATTTGTGCCGGTTGGGACTGACGACGCCGCGCCACCAGGCAGCGAGAGCGGCAAAGACAAGCGACCGGCGGCTGGCTACAGTTATGTTCTGCCGAATTATTTCGAGACGCTTGGCATTCCTATCGTCAATGGCCGCAGCTTCACCGTCCAAGAGGCCGAGACCGAGGCTCTTGTTCTGGTTATTAGCGAAGCCACGGCGCGGCGATTCTGGCCCGGCCAAAATCCCATCGGCAAACGTTTAGCGATCGGATCGATGCATGGGCCAGCTCCCTACCCCGGCGTGACGGCTCCGTTTTCTCCCGGCAGCAAGGTAATCGGCGTGGTTCGAGATGTGCACAGCCTCTTTCTGGGCAAAGTTGACGAGTCGTATCTCTATTTGCCGCTTTCGCAGACCCGAGAGTCAACTAGCACACTTTTGGTGCACACCAGCGTCAGCGCATCCAGTCTCCTTTCCGCCCTCGGCAGTGCCGTGCGGCGGGTGGACCCCAACCTACCTGTTGTTCTCGCGCCTCTCGACTGGATGGTTTCGTTTGACCCTTACTTTGTGATTTCGCGGATCGGCGGGATTCTTTCCAGCATTGTTGGCACGCTAGGTTTGTTCCTGGCGTGTCTGGGCGTCTATGGCATGGTCGGTTACAGCGTTGTGGAGAGAACACACGAAATCGGTATCCGGATGGCCTTGGGCGCACAACGCCAGCAGGTACTTGAGCTAGTGCTCCGGGAAAGCGCACGACCGATGTTGTTTGGAACCGTAATTGGAATCGCGGTGTCGGCAGCAATTGCGAGGTTGATTTCGGCCATACTTTTCGGGATGAACCCGGCAGATGCAATTTCGTTCGCAGGCGTCTCGCTACTTCTGATGGCGGTAGCGATGTTTGCGGGCTGGCTTCCGGCGAGGCGGGCGATGCGTGTCGATCCCATGGTGGCCTTGCGGTATGAATAGTTCGCACCGATTGCTTGATCCAAGTCTGCTCTCTCTCGATCCTCGTTGAGTAAAGTAGACCGCACTTTTTCTGCCGCTCATTTTCCTGGGCACGGCTTCGGGCCAATTCCTGCGCCCGGCAGCTTCGCGGCTTCTGCTTTCCCGGTTCCTCCCGAACATGTGACTTGAACCATCATATGGCCATTTTGGAAGCATCGGTTGGCCGACGATTGGCCTGTAAGTCCTGTAAATCCGAAGTCCAAATTAAATGCCTTTTCGGAGGTGTGAACCATCGTTTGGCCGGAACGACAGAATCGGAAAGCCACGTTCCCATCCCGACTGTTCGCCTGCCGCCATGAATTCTCGGGTCTTTTCCTCATATATTTTGGGGTCTTCTCCTCTTGACAACCAGTAGAAGAAGCGTATGTTCCTCTTGGTAGCCAAGGGGAAGAAGGTTTATGCCAGACAAGCCGAGTGATCTCGTCCAGGGCACGCTCGATATGCTCATCCTAAAAACGTTGGCACTGGAGCCTATGCATGGATATGGGATCTCCGTGCGAATCGAACAGATAAGTAAGGGAGTTTTCCGCATGAATGCGGGCTCGTTATTTCTCGCCATTCAACGACTAGAAAGGGGTGGGCTAATCGATGGCGAATGGAAACCCACTGAAAACAACAGGCGCGCAAGGTACTACACTCTGACGGCAAAAGGACGAAAGAGGCTCGACAGCGAAACGCGTGAGTGGGGAAGGCAAGTGGCGGCGATCGCCAGAATCTTAGAGGCATCCTGAGGGGTGTGCTATGCCCTGGCTTCGAAACATCGCAATCGGACTTCGATCACTGTTCCGAAAGGATCAGGTCGACCGGGAGTTGAATGAGGAACTGGGCGCCTACTTGGAGATGGCAGCGGCTGAAAAGATGAAGCAGGGGATGAGCCCCAAGGATGCGCTTCGCGCGGTGCGTTTAGAGCGAGGAAGCCTGGACGTTTCGAAGGAAGTCGTCCGCTCCGCCGGCTGGGAATCCTTGGTGGAGACGTGCTGGCAAGATTTGCGCTTCGGCCTGCGCATGCTACGCAAGTCTCCGGGCTTCACCGCCGTCGCCATTGTCACGCTCGCCCTCGGCATCGGCGCCAACACCGCGATCTTCACCATGACGAACGGCCTGATGCTGCACACGCTCCCCGTGCGCGATCCAGGGCAGCTTGTCGAACTCCTGCACCACTATCCCGGCGAGCCGGAACCTGGGTTTAACGGCTTCTCGTGGGACGCCTACCAGATCATACGCGACGGCAATCATGTCTTCTCGGACCTGATCGTCGGGGCTATGAACTTTTTCACTGTCCGCGGCGATAAGTTGCAGCCGCAGACCGTGTTCGGCGGAGGCGTAGGGGGAACTTTCTTCCAAGCGCTCGGGGTGCGGGCCGCAGCGGGTCGCCTAATCGGCCCCGAAGACGTGCACATGGGCTTTCACGCCCCAGTAGCCGTCGTGAGCTGGTCATTCTGGAAGTCCCGATTCGATCTGGATCCTGCAGTCATCGGCAAGAAAATCGTCGTCGGTGACGACGCCCCGCTTACTATCATCGGTGTAACACAACGCGGCTTTTACGGGCTCAGCTACGAAGCGCAGCAAGACATTTGGTGGCCTGTATCGCTTGGCCCTTCTCCCGGATGGGGACTCGGACTGTTAGCGCGACTGAAACCGGGCGTTTCCCTAGAACAAGCGCGGACGGAAATGGCGGTGGTGTTCCAAAGGGTCGTGAACGTCCCCGACGCCGATCCTTTTGTGCGTCGAATGAAACTCCGCATCGAGCCGGCGGGAAACGGCGTTACGACGCCTTTGAGCCAGATGCTCTCGACACCGCTGACGGTGCTGATGGCGACCGTGGGGTTGCTGCTGCTCCTCGCGTGCGCGAATTTAGCAGGGCTGCTCTTGGCCCGTGGAGCGTCGCGCCAGCACGAAATGGCCGTGCGTGCCTGCCTCGGAGCACCTCGGGCTCGCTTACTGCGCCAAACGCTCACCGAATCGCTTTTGCTGTCGCTGCTCGGATGCGCCGTCGGCATCTTCCTGGCCTACTTCGCCGCTCACGCGCTGATCCGAGTCTTCGCGTCAGGCAGGTTCATCATGGGGGCGCCGGTGCATTTTGAGGCTCTGACAAACCCAGATGCACACGTGCTGTTGTTCACCCTGGCGATCGCGCTGCTCACCGGACTCCTGTGCGGAGCGGTACCTGCTATGAGCGCCTCGAAGACGGAACCAGCGTCCGCGCTGCAACAAGCATCGCGCATCGGAGAATCCAAGTCGCGGCGGCTGTTCGGCAAGAGCCTGGTCGCTTCGCAAGTGGCGCTCTCCCTCGTGCTGATGAGCTCGGCGAGCCTGTTTCTGGAATATCTGTCGCATCTTCGGAACCTGAATCTGGGATTCGAGCGCAATAATCTGCTGCTGGTCACGCTCGATTTCGCGCAGAGTGGCTATAACGCTGCGCAATTCTCGCGGCCGTCGCAAGAGCTGGTGATGCGGCTGGACGCCATTCCCGGCGTAAGCTCAGCCACCTTCAGTAGCGTGAGTCCAATGGAGGGCCCGGGAGCCTCGAGCTTCGCATTTTCGGAAGGCCATCCTGAAAAGCGGACACAGGTTTCCATCAATTATGTTGCCCCGGCCTACTTCGAGACGTATGGCACACCATTTCTCGCCGGTCGCGATTTTTCAGCAGGCGACCAGGCCGGCTCCCCTGTCGCAATCATTAACGAGGCCGCTGCTCGCGACTGCTTCGGGAACGAAAACCCCATCGGAAAAAACATCACCCTGAGCCATATCACCTTGACGAAGGGCGAAAGGACCTATGAGGTGGTCGGAGTCGTCGGCGACGCCAAATACAATGATCTCCAGCAAGCCACGCCGCCTACGATCTATCCGGACCTTCTTCAACAGGGCTTCATTGGTTCTCAGCTGGCGATCCGCACGAGAATCGATCCCAGCGGAGTTGCCGGCGCGGTTCGCCAAACCGAGGCCGCTGTCTTGAAGACTGTTCCCATTGTCCGGATTATGACCATGAACGAGCAGATCGATTCGTCAATTGTTCCACAGCGGTTGATTGCAATGCTTTCGGCAGGGTTCGGCGCGCTCGGTGCGATGCTTGCAGCCATCGGCCTGTACGGCCTGCTTGCGTACACGGTCGCGGGGCGCACACATGAGATCGGCGTTCGCATGGCGCTCGGTGCCGCAGGGACTGACGTTATACGCATCGTCCTTCGCGACGGCCTGTGGATGGTCTGCGCTGGTCTCGCTATCGGAGCACCACTTGCGTTCTGGGGAATACGCGTAGCCACCAGCCTGATCCCCGACCTGCCAGTCGCCAGCCCTCTTCCGATTGTCGTTGCCGCTGCAATAATGATCGCGGTCGGTTTGCTTGCTGCTCACCTGCCGGCGCGGCGGGCGATGCGCGTCGATCCCATGGTCGCCTTGCGTTGCGACTAGGAGGCTACGCATGTCCTTGTTACGGAACATTACAACCGGCCTGCGGTCATTGTTCCGAAAAGAACAGGTCGACCGGGACTTGGATGAAGAGCTTCGCACCTACCAGGATATGGCAACCGAAGAAAAGATGAAGCAGGGGATGAGCCGTAAGGAAGCCCTTCGCGCCGTCCGCTTGGAGCAAGGGAGCCCTGAACTTACAAGGCAAGTCCTCTGGTCTGAGCGCTGGGAATCGCTTGTAGAAACGTGTTGGCAGGATTTGCACTATGGCGTTCGCATGCTCAGAAAGTCTGCCGGCTTTGCCGCCGTCGCCATTGTCACGCTCGCGCTCGGTATCGGCGCCAACACGGCCATCTTCTCGCTGACCGACCAAATCTTGCTGCGCGATTTGCCCGTGCCGCATCCGGAGCAGCTCTTCCTCTTGCGCTCGCCGGGGCCGAATCATGGGCATACGTGGGGCGATGTGGACCAAGGCGCACAGTCATTCTCCTATCCGATGTACAAAGATCTTCGCGAACGGGAGACTGTGTTTTCAGGTTTGCTGGCGTGCCGCCGGATCACCGTGAACGTTTCCGGTCACGGTGAGACGCAGGCCGCGCACGCAGACCTGATCAGCGGCAATTTCTTCCAGACGCTCGAAGTGCAACCCGCTCTTGGCCGCCTCTTCACTTCGAGCGACGAGACCGCTCCGGGCGCGAATACGGTTGTAGTTCTGAGCTACTCCTACTGGTCGCGGCAATTCGGCGCCGACCCATCCGTTTTGAACAAGTCGCTCACCGTGAACGGCATTCCGCTAACCGTTGTTGGAGTGGCTCGCAAAGGATTTTACGGCGTGCAAATCGGCTTAACGCCGGACCTCTTCATACCCGTCACCCTGAAAGCGCAAATGGCGCCGAACCCGAATCAAACGCTTGAGGATCGCACCGACCGCTGGCTGCCCGTCATGGGCCGGCTCAAGCCGGGAATGACCGTCGCTCGCGCTGAGGCGGAGCTGCAGCCGATTTATCAGCCGACTCTGGAATCGGACGCCAAACTGCTGAAGCTCTCCGGGGACGTCTTGAAACGCTTCGTCTCGAAGCCCCTGTTGCTCATTAGCGGCGCGCATGGCCGGTTGGTTTTGCAAGAAGGCGCTCAGGAGCCGCTAGTGGTTTTGATGAGCATGGTCGGCTTGGTCTTGCTGATTGCGTGCGCTAACCTTGCTGGCTTGCTGGTAGCCCGCGGGGAAGCTCGGCAGCGGGAAATTGGCGTGCGCCTGGCCATGGGCGCGAAACGCACTCGGCTGGTTCGCCAACTCCTGACGGAAAGTCTGCTCATCGCCACTGCCGGAGGCGCCGCGGGTATCGCGCTAGCTTGGTGGTGTCTCGACGCCATCATAGCCGCCATGCCTCCTGACCAAGGCATGCTCGGTCTCGTGGCAAATCTCGATTTTCGTGTGCTGTGGTTTGCGATTGCCCTGACGCTGGCAACCACCATCCTTTTCGGCTTCGCTCCAGCGATGCGCGCCACTCGCCTTGATTTGCAAAGCACATTGAAAGATCAAGGGTCGAACGTTTCCGATGGCCGCTCAAACGTTGGTCTACGCAAGGTGCTGATCGTCTCGCAAGTGGCGCTCACGGCCGTGCTGCTCGCGGGTGCAGGCCTTTTTGCGCGAACGCTGATGAACCTGGAACACGCGAATCTAGGCGTGAACACCAGCCACGTGCTGCAATTTTCGGTGGCGCCCGATTTTAACGGCAGCACGCCCGCGCAGACGCTGGCGTTCGCCGACCGTGCTCGGAATGAAATCGCCGCGCTCCCGGGCGTGCGCTCGGTGAGCGTTTCCTCCGCTCCTGTTTTTGCCAACGACGACTACGTCTCCAACTTCACGCCCGAAGGTTATCTGCCCCAGCCTGGACATGTCCCGCCGCCTGGGGACGATACCGACGCCTCGTACGACTACATCGGCCCAAATTACTTTTCGACGATGGGCATTCCGCTCATCGCCGGTCGAGAATTCACCGAGTCTGATACATCCGAGAGCCCCAAAGTTTGCGTCATCAACCAAAAACTGGCGCAGCGATCCTTCGCGGGGCGCAATCCCATTGGCCTGCACATCACCCACGGAGGCGGCAAACTCTATACGGACCCACCGATGGAAATCGTCGGCGTGGTTGCCGACAGCAAATGGGATGACGCGCGGAGCGATATTGTCCCGTTCTTGTACATGCCTTATTCGCAAGACAAGAACCTGGGTCATTTGGCGTTTTACATCCGCACGGAAAGCGATTCAGCGCCCCTGGCCGCATCGCTGCGGTCGTTGATTCAGCGGCTGGACGCGAACTTGCCCGTTAACAATCTGCGCACGCTGGAGGAGCAGGTCAGCAGTTCGATGCTAAACGACAGACTGGTCACCGGCCTTTCCGTTTCGCTCGCGCTTCTGGCGGCGCTGCTCGCGGGGCTGGGGCTTTATGGCGTGCTGGCCTATGTAGTCGCGCGGCGCACACGCGAAATCGGCATTCGCATCGCGTTAGGCGGCGAGCGCGCGGACATCTTGCGGCTCGTTGTGGGGCAAGGCGGGCGGCTCACGGTGGTGGGCGGCGCGATCGGAATCGTTGCAGCGCTGGTAGCGATGCGATGGGTGGCGAGCTTGCTCTACGGTGTGACGGCACACGATCCGCTGACATTTGTCGGTGTCGTCGCGCTACTCGCAATTGTTTCGGCTATGGCTTGCTATCTACCGGCGCGGCGCGCGATGCGTGTCGATCCTATGATTGCTTTGAGGTATGAGTAAAGAACCATGTCCTTGCTGCGAAATATAACGAGCGGCCTTCGATCACTGTTCCGAAAGGATCAAGTCGAGCGAGACTTGGATGAAGAACTAGGCGTCTATTTGGAGATGGAAGCCGCGGAAAAGATGAGGCAAGGCTTAACTCGTAAGGATGCACTTCGCGAAGTGCGACTAGAGCGCGGCAGTCTCGAAGTTACCAAGGAAATCGTGCGCTCTGGGGGCTGGGAATCTTTCGTGGAGGCCTGCGGGCGCGATTTGCGTTTCGCTGCGCGCATGCTGCGCAAGTCCTCTGGCTTCACCGCCATCGCTGTCCTCACACTTGCGCTAGGCATCGGGTCTAGCACGGCGATTTTCAGCGTGGTCGAGTCGGTTCTGTGGCGGCCGCTAGCGTTTCCGGATTCCGAGCGGTTAACGGCGATTTGGTCGACAAACCTCAAGCAGGCCTGGCGCGCGGCACCAGCTTCGCCTGGCGATTTTTTGGATTGGAGGGCGCAAAGCACCGTCTTTCAGGAACTCGCGGCATTTGATTGGGGAGGCCACCATACGATCACAGGCAACGGGGACGCGGAAAGCATTTTCGTGATGCCGGTTTCAGCTAATTTCTTCGACGCACTTCTGGTCAGACCCGCGTTGGGCCGAGCTTTTCTCCCCGGAGAAGACCAAGCGGGGAAAAATCGAGTCGCGCTGATGAGTCATTCGTTGTGGGAAAAACGCTTTCATGCCGATCCCACACTTATCGGCAAGGCCATAACGCTCGACGGCGAGCCTTACGCGGTTGCCGGTGTGTGGTCCTCCGATTTTCACGTGGAATTTCTGGGCAGGGATCCTGACCTGTTCATTCCTTTCACTCTAGATGCGGCTGCGGCCACAAATCGAACCGATCGTCGGCTAGGAATCGTGGGGCGTTTGAAGCCCGGCATCAGTCTCGCGCTCGCCAACAGCGAGATGACGACGATTGCCGAGCGGCTGGCCCAGCAATATCCCAACGAGGACGGCGACTGGCGCATGCGTGTGGAAAATCTGCGGCAGTCGTATACGGCCTATCCCACCGCGACCAGTTTGTTGTTCTTTTTCTTGGGGGCCGTGGCGCTGCTCTTCCTGATGGCTTGCACCAATGTTGCGAACCTCGTGCTTTCGCGCGGATTGAAGAGACGGCGGGAGTTTGCGGTTCGCACGGTGTTGGGAGCTGAACGCAAAGTGTTGCTGAGCCAGTTGCTCGCAGAGAGTTTGCTGCTGGCGCTGTGCGCCGGAGCCATTGGCACGGTGCTGGCGAGGTGGGGAGTCGCTCTCTTCACGGCGGTGCTCCCACAAGAAGATCTCCCGAGAGCAGCATACATCAAGCTGGACGGCTGGGTGTTTGCTTTCGCTATCGCACTCACGTTTGCGACGGCGATTCTATTTGGTCTGATTCCGGCACTGTTTTCCACAAGAGTAGACCCAAATTCCTATCTGAAAGAAGGAGCCCGAGGTATCGCGGGCAGTTTAGGGCAAGCACGGGTTCGAAACATGCTGGTTGCAGCACAAGTGGCGATCGCACTTGTGTTGCTTTTCGGAGCGGGGTTATTCGTGAATAGCTTCCTGCGGCTCGAACACGTTTCCTTGGGTTTTGATCCTTCCAATCTTCTTTCCATGAGATTGGCGTTAAGGGGACAGCAATATTCTTTGCCGGAAAAAGTGATCTTCTTCTATCAGACTCTGCTGGAGAAGATGCGAGCATCGCCTGGAGTTCGCGAAGCCGCTGCAGGCAACGCGGTTCCGCTAAACAGTGGTTCTGTCGTCCGCTTTGTAGTCACAGGCCGCCCCCACACAGGCAGCGGAGAAGAACCGATCGCTTTGGACCATGTGGTCACAACGGATTATTTCCACGTGATGAAAATACGATTACTTGCGGGGCGCGATTTTGATAAGAAAGACTCCATGGGAGCGCCTCGCGTTGCCATTGTCAATGAGAACTTCGTGCGTCACTTTTTTCCTAGCGAAGATCCTCTTGGCAAAGAGTTGAAGGTCGTCGCAGACTGGGGTGAAGATCCTCCTCGTGGCCCTGTTCAACTTGTGGGAGTCGCAGCGAATACCAAAGAAGTAGGCTTGAATGAGGTCGAGTTCGACAGTATCTATTTCCCGTTCTTGCAGAATCCCACGCACGCCATGTACCTCGTTCTTTCCACAACTAATCCCGGCGCCAAAATTCTCGGCTCCGTCCGCGAGGAAGTGCGGGCGCTCGACAAGGACCTGCCTGTCTACAACATTGCTTCCATGGATAAGCGTGTGGCCGATTCACTCGATGGGGAACGATTCAATCTTCTTGTGATCGGCAGTTTTGCCGTCTTCGCGGTTCTCCTTGCGTCGGTCGGGATTTATGGCGCGATTTCTTATTCCGTCGAACAACGAACGCAGGAGTTCGGAATCCGTATGGCACTAGGCGCAAGCCGGGAAGCCATCTATGCGCTGACGCTACGGAAGGCCGCCGCTTTGAGCCTTGCCGGGCTCTCGGCCGGCGTGGCGATATCGCTCGCCTTGGGCCGCATTGCCGGAAGTCGTCTTTACCTTGTTCCGCATGAGCACAACGGGTTGCTCTATGGCGTGAGCGCGTTTGATCCGTTGACGCTCGCAATGGTGTTCACGCTGCTTACGGCGGTTGCGCTGCTGGCAAGCTACATACCTGCGCGGCGGGCTTCGCGCGTCGATCCGCTCGTGGCCTTGCGTTACGAATAAATCATGCCGCCTTCGGTGTCACAAGCGAACCATGAAAATAGCCGCAAAATGTCCGTTGAAAGTAAAGGGGTTATGGCTATTTTCTAAGGAATAAATCATGCCGCCTTCGGTGTCACAAGCGAACCATGAAAATAGCCGCAACATGTCTGTTGAAAGTAAAGGGTTATGGCTATTTTCTGTAGGGACCGCCTTCCGAGGCTATCCGCCTCGGGAAGTGCTTGGCGTTATCGTCGGTTGACTGAGCGGCTGTCCCGGTAAACAATCGCCCGCCTTCCCGCCTCACCAAATCTCTCGGAACATTTCGCCTTCCCCGACGTTATCTACTTCATGCCGGCCGGGTCGAGATCGGCGTGTGCCCGGACCTTCGAAAGGTGCTAACCGGGGGGGCCGCAGGCAGTCCAATCGAGGTGGGGGTCATGGACCAACTGGGCAAGGATATGCGCTTCGGGCTGCGAATGATCCGCAAAAGCCCCGGATTCGCCGCCGCGGCGATTTTGACCCTGGCGCTGGGCATCGGCGGCACCACGGCCATTTTCAGTTTTGTCGATGCCGTTCTCCTCAAGCCTCCGCCATTTCCCGGAGCGGACCAGATTCTCAATGTCTGGGAAAAGCCCCCTGGCGGCGAACGCAACGGCATCTCCACGCTCAATTTTCTCGATTGGAAGAATCAGAATACTG
>Ga0307477_10002167_pt1 | contig 15409 bp, 14 predicted proteins | sample atmos_gasesECM2C_FD_203316 | JGI IMG/M metagenome (GOLD analysis project Ga0307477, IMG submission 203316) | Hardwood forest soil microbial communities from Morgan-Monroe State Forest, Indiana, United States - atmos_gasesECM2C_515 | ecosystem: Environmental > Terrestrial > Soil > Temperate...
TTCGAAGATCTTGCGAAGGACTGGATGCTGACACATGAAATGGTCCACCTCTCATTTCCTTCCGTCGCCGACGAACATCATTGGCTGGAAGAGGGAATCGCGACCTACGTGGAGCCCATCGCACGCGTGCGAGCCGGGCATATGGAAGTGACGGAAATGTGGAGTGAGCTCGTGCGCGACTTGCATCAAGGGCTTCCCGCTGCGGGAGATCAAGGCCTCGACCATACGCACACTTGGGGGCGGACGTACTGGGGCGGCGCGCTTTACTGTTTTCTGGCTGATATCGATATCCACAAGCAAACGAAGAACAAAAAAGGTCTGGACGATGCGCTGCGCGGAATCCTGAACGCGGGCGGCGACATTCGCGAGGATTGGGAACTCGCAAAAGCGCTCGACGCCGGGGATCGAGCCATCGGCGTGCACGCCTTGCGGCCGCTTTACGACCAGATGAAAGATCAGCCCTACGATGTCGATCTTTCCGACTTGTGGAAGCAATTGGGTATTGAACGAGATAACCGGGCAATCCGTTTCGTGGATGACGCGCCGCTGGCCCAGACGCGTGTGGCGATCACTTACGGAACCCTTACCCCGGGCGCGAAAGCGGTATCCGCCGTCAGCGCAATCGCCGGAGATACGGCCATGAATTTCCCTCGGCAGTAAAGTCAACGCGGCAAGCCCCCGCTGGTCGCTTACATGTTTACCTCTCATAGGCAAGCGCAGTAGTTATTGGTCACTGGCAGCATGGCCTGGGAGAACTGCCCGTGTTAGAGTTTCGTTCTAGCCATGCTCGCATACCTTTGCGGTCCAATTGAATTCGCCGAAGACGGCGGCAGACTTTGGCGGCGCAAGCTCGCTCCGTTTTTGAGAGATCAGATCGGCCATCGTGTTTACGATCCGGCGGAAGATGAGCTGAAAAATATGACCCAGGAAGAGGCTGCCCATTTTCGTGAATGGAAAACCGCCGATCTTGATCGCTTTCGCCGCACGGTGCGGAAGATCATCGCCTTTGACCTGGACCTCATCGAAAACAAAGCGGACTATTTGATTTGCTTTTGGCCATCAGCCACTGCTCAAAGTGGCGGCACTCCGGCCGAGTTGACCGTGGCGCACCGCAAGGGAATTCCGGTTTATCTGGTGACACCGATTCCTTTGGAGCAGGTGAGCGGCTGGATGCTGGCGTGCTCCGACCAATTATTTAAATCCATCGAAGAGCTGAAAGAATTTCTGGCTTTGCGCTTTGTGCGCGAAAAACAAACCCAGCTCCGGAAATAGCCGGATCCAAGCCGTTGCTAGCCCGCACGCCCCTGTCCTCCGCTGTGCGCAAACATATGCAGCGGAAGCATTCACTTTCGCTGCCAAGAACAACCTCGCGGATTGATATGCATCCCTGCTAGAATCCGCGCCGCATGAAGAAAATCCTCATCGCCGTCGGCAGCGCCCGCCTTGCAAAAATGAATGCAGTTTCCGCAGCGATCGGATCCTTCGGATCGTTTTTGAGTGCGGATACGGAATTTGAAGTAGAAGGCGTCGATGTTCCAAGCGGCGTTCGCCATACTCCGCTTACCCGTGAAGACACGATGGCTGGCGCGCGCCAGCGGGCCGAGGCATTGCGCAATGTTGCGCGTGACAAAAATGCGCCTTGGGAATATTTCGTAGGCCTGGAAGGAGGCCTGGATGTAATTCGCGAGGGCTGCTCCCAATGGGTTTTTCTCCAGAACTGGGCTTACGCGGCGGACCGCAGCGGCCGGGGATTTTTTGGGCAGTCCGGAGCGGTTCTGCTGCCCGCCCCGCTGGTTGAGTCAGTGGTCCATCAAGGCCTAGAGCTGTCGGAAGCGATTGATTCGTTCGCCGGGAGCCGCGGCATCCGTGACGCGCAAGGGGCCTGGGGCATCCTCACGCGCAATTTGATCACCCGGCAGGAAGCATTTCGGGCCGCGGTGATCCATGCGTTTGCGCCATTTTTCAATAACGCGGTTTATTCGCAGAATCTCGAGCCCGGGGCCGGCTATCCCAGCGTGAAATAAGTGCCGCTTTCCTTTGCAGCAAGATTTAATTCTTGATTGCGTACGGGCAGGCTCAATTTTCACCGAGCAATGTGCTAGCCTAGCGCCAGGAGACCACAGCGTGGACATTGTGAAAGGCAACATGGGCTGGATCGAAGTCGTGGTCGGACCAATGTTCTCGGGTAAGAGCGAGGAGCTCATCCGGCGATTGCGGCGGGCGGAGATTGCGAAACAACGCGTCCAAATATTCAAGCCGGTGATCGATCAGCGCTATGCGAAAAACGGAATCGTCAGCCATTCCGGCCTGGAACTGGATTCCGAGTTGGTGAAAACGGGCGAAGAGATTCTGATCAAGGTAGCTCCGCGCACCGAAGTAGTTGGAATTGACGAAGCGCAATTTCTCGGCGAGAGCCTGGTGGAGGGCTGCGTGAAGCTCGCTGATCTCGGCAAGCGCGTAATTGTGGCGGGGCTCGATACGGATTTTATGGGGCGTCCTTTCGAGCCCATGCCGCGACTGCTGGCGGTGGCCGAAGAAATCACCAAGTTGCTGGCAATTTGCATGCGCTGCGGGAATCCCGCGGTTCACACGCAGCGCCTGGTTGCGTCCGAAGAGTTAATCGTAGTGGGCGCCGGGGGAATGTACGAAGCGCGTTGCCGCCGCTGTTTCGAACCGCTCCTGGCGGCGCAGAAAATCGAAGAGGAAAAAGCCGCCGTCGCGCCGAAAACGCGCGCAGCCACCAGTTAAGATTGCGCTGGCTTCCGATTTAGCTGCGAACGAATTTTCTCCACGATGGCACGGTGTTCCGCGCATCCCACCACGTCTGGCGCCGGTATGGGCTCTTTCGCTGACCGCAACTTTTGTCGCAGGCGCTCGATTCGGCGGTGGCTCACCTCCCACTCGTCTCGGGCAAATTTTCCTTGATGGCGGGCTGACGAGAGGCGCTCGATCGCCGGTGCGACCAAATTCCAGTCATGGCAAATGAGCGCCATGTCGCTACCCGCTTGAAATGTCAGGACCGCCGATTCCCAGGGAGCGCGAACCTTGGCGATCGCTCCCATGGCTAAATCATCAGCCAGAATCACTCCATCAAAGCCGGCATCGCGCAGAATTTCGTGAAGTATTTTCCGCGACAGGCTCGCCGGAAACTCCGCATCGATTTCCGGAAGGAAAATATGGGCGGTCATGATCATCGGTACTCTGGCGGATATAAGTTCCATGAACGGGACCAGTTCTGTCGACATCAATCGCTGTAAGTCGCCTCGAAAAACCGGCGAATCCAGATGCGGGTCAACCGTGGCGTCTCCATGGCCCGGAAAATGTTTCGCGCACGCTAGAATCCCTTCCCCGGCTAGCCCACGCGCGAAGGCCGCGCCCCAGCGGGCGACTCTTTGAGGATCGCCGCCGAAGCTGCGGCCAAGCGTAACCGGGCTGTTGGGGTGCAGGTGCAAATCGAGCATGGGCGCGAAATCCAAGTTGCAACCGGCACTGCGTAACTCGCGCGCAAGTGCCGCAGCCTGGGTCTGCACCAGTTCTTCGTCATCCAATTTTCCGAGCTCTTCCGGCGACACCCACTGAGTGAAAGGTGCAGGCAGCGAAAATCGCGTGCCGCCCTCCTGGTCGATACCAATCAATACCGGTTGGCTTGCCGCGCGCTTGATTTCCGCGGTGAGTGACTGCAATTCCGCCGCGTCGCTGAAATTCCTGGGAAACAGAACGACGCCTCCGAGCCCTTGCCCCAGGAGATCGCACAATTCGCGCGGCAATTGGCGGCCGTGGAAACCAACGATTAATTTTTCGAGCACTTCAGCCGACACTTGCCTCGGTGGAGTCATAGGCTCATCTGCTATGATGCGCGAGTTCAACCCGATTCATTGCATTGTCCTGGACCGTCCTGCAGCAGAGTAGCCGCGGAGGAGCTTTCCAACAAGATGCGTATCGAAGCGCGTGCTCCCACACGAATTGATCTTGCGGGCGGCACGTTGGATATATGGCCGCTGTATTTGTTTCATCAGCCGGCATTTACTTTGAACTGTGCGATTAGCTTGTACGCTTCCTGCACTCTGGAAACGCATAAGACCTCGAAGTCCATCCGGCTGATCTCACTCGACACAAAAAAGCGCGAGGAATTCTCGTCATGGCGCGCGCTCGCAGATTCTTCGCGTTACCGTCTCCCGCTGCTCGCGCAGTTCGCCAAGCATTTTCGCCAGCCGCTCGGTTTGACGATTACCACAGATTCGCAAGCCCCCGCTGGTGCCGGCATTTCCGGATCGAGTGCGCTCGCCGTGGCGCTCGCCGCCGCGTTTGATCGTCTTACCCGCTTGGGTGCGAGTCGAGTCGATTGGATTCACTTAAGCCGCGATATTGAATGCGTTGTTCTTGGCGTTACAACCGGCACTCAGGACCATTATCCCGCTGCATTTGGCGGAGCCAGTCTGATTTCCTTCGATCTTGGCGGCGAACACCGCTCGGAACTTGGCGCCGACGTCGGCGAGATCGAAAAGCGTTTAGTTTTGTGCTACACAGGCAAACCGCGCCGGTCCGGAATTAATAATTGGAAAATTGTGAAAGCTCACATCGATGGCGATCGCCGTGTTTGGCGGAACCTGGAAGAAATCGCGCGGGTGGCGCGGGAAATGCCCGCAAGCATCCGTGCCGGCAATTGGAACGAAGCGGGCCGATTGTTGCGCGAAGAATGGAACTACCGCAGGCGCAATCTCCCCACGATTTCAACTCCTACCGTAGACCGCATTATTGCGCGAGCCCGAAAAGCCGGCGCTCTTGGCGGAAAAGTATGCGGAGCGGGCGGCGGCGGTTGTGTGGCGCTGCTCATCGAGCCCGGTGCGCGAGCGCGGGTAGAACAAGCGGCAACCGCCGCGGGCGGACAAGTCCTTCCCATCCGCATCGATCGCCAGGGTGTTCGCCTCCGCGCATCTCGTTAAGATTTCATATGGCCGCCCGCTTCCGCCGGCGCTGTCGGGCTCGTGCGACCCTCCCATCTGCAACCATCGAGAGCCGCCACGAATCCATATTCATCTAGGCGCCAAAATGCCATAAAATAGGCGCTGAACCAGACCCATGCACATGCGCTGTATTCTCGCAATAGTGGCGGCTATGGCGATCGGTGGCGACCGCGCCGATGTGAATCGCTATCGCACGCCGGTGATGCCTGAGGCGCCGGATATCAAGTCATTGCCAAGCTCAGCTCGCTCTCTAGACCTGTTTGACCCCGGTGTGTTCGTATCCGTAGGGCAGCAAGCCAGTAACAAACAGAACCCGCTCCAGCCGCAGTCCCGGCTGGAAATCATCCGCTATGTTTCCGGGGAGTTTGCCAAGAGTGTGTCGCCGATTCCGGGCGGAAGAAAGGGATTCAGAATTCCAGTGGGGGAGAAGTTGAACCAGGCTGAGTTGCGAAGCGCGCTGCGGCACGAAGGAGCGGCAATCAATGCGGGCGAAACGGTACAAGTCACCAGCATCGAGTTTCGCGCCAGAGAAATCGTCGTGCAAGTCAATGGCGGCGGCAAGAAGCATTTCCGTCTGCGGGAGCATCTCCAGGTGGGCATCGGAAGCTCACAAGTTCCGGGGACCGGCCCGTCCGGCCCGCAAGAAAAGCCGGGTGCCACTCTGATTCTTGACTACGGCCGCCCGGTGCCGGATTTGAGCGCCGATGACGTGATGACCGCGCTGCAAATGTTCCTGAGTTTTTCCAAGGAACAATCCGCCGCGGTAAATTGGGTGGACACCTTGCCCCCTCAATTCAAAGATGCCATCAAGGACCAGAAAGCGGTGGTCGGCATGGATCACGAAATGGTACTCGCGGCCCTGGGGCGTCCGGATCACAAAGTGCGCGAGCGCGATCCGGGCGGCAGCGAGACTGAGGACTGGATATACGGCAATCCTCCGGCCCGGACCGTTTTTGTCACTTTCAACGGCGACAAAGTAATTCGCGTGAAAGAATACGATTGACCGCGTTGACTTTTTTCTCCGCGCACCCTAGCATCACCGTTCGGTAATAACCTCGCGGACGCTTTGAGTCGTTGTCCGCATTCATGGCAGGTGCCGGGAGGCCTCATGTCGATCAAGGTTGGAATTAACGGATTCGGGCGGATCGGGCGCAACATTTTTCGCGCCGCGCTGGAAGATCCCTCCATAGAAATTGCAGCGGTCAATGACATCACCGACTCGAAAACGCTGGCTCATTTGCTGAAGTACGATTCAATTTTGGGCAATCTGCCTAATACGGTCACGCACACGGAAGACTCCATCGCAGTCGACGGAAAAAGTTTTAAAGTTTTCCGCGTAAAGGATCCTGCTGCGCTTGATTGGACCTCGGTCGGCGCCTCGATCGTCGTCGAATCGACCGGGCTTTTTACCAAAGGCGCGGAGGCGCGCAAGCATATTCGCGGCTCGGTGAAGAAGGTAATTATTTCGGCGCCCGCCACCGATCCGGACGCCACCTTCGTTCTCGGAGTGAATGACAAATCTTACGACCCCGCGAAGCATCAGGTGATTTCCAACGCTTCCTGTACCACAAACTGTCTGGCCCCAGTGGCAAAAGTCATTCACGAAACTTTCGGAATCAACGTAGGAACCATGACGACCGTTCATTCTTATACCAATGACCAAAAACTCCTGGATCTGCCGCATCCCGATCTCCGCCGATCGCGAGCCGCCGCGCTTTCCATGATTCCTACATCCACGGGAGCTGCCAAAGCGCTGCATTTGGTCATTCCGGAACTAAAAGGAAAGCTCGACGGTTATTCGCTGCGCGTGCCCACCCCCAACGTTAGCGTGGTGGATTTGACCGTGATGGTCGATAAACCGGCAACGGTGGAATCGGTGAATGCGGCCTTGAAGAACGCGGCCGACGGGCCCATGAAGGGCATTCTTGCCTATACTGAGGAAGAACTGGTCTCCATCGATTTTCGCGGCAACCCGCACTCTTCCATCGTAGATTCTGGATATACGCGCGTGGTGGGCGGGAACTGCGTGAAAATCTTGGCGTGGTACGACAATGAATGGGGCTACTCCAGCCGTTGCCGCGACCTGATCAAAATTCTAGCGTCCAAGCTTTAAGGCGCTCAGGAGATAGGCAGAATCGCGCCGGCCCGCCAAGATGAATAAACTTTCCATTCGCGATCTGGAACTACGCGGCAAGCGTGTGTTCCTCCGTGTGGATTTCAACGTCCCCATGGCAGGAGACGCCGTGGAGGACGATACGCGCATTCGAGAAACACTTCCCACGCTCCGCTATGCTATCGATCAGGGAGCGAGGTTGGTGCTCGCTTCCCATCTCGGCCGTCCTAGAGGCAAGGTAGATCCAAAATATACTCTCGCGCCGGTGGCTGAGCGGTTGCGCGAACTTCTCGGCAAGCCGGTTGTTTTCGCCGCCGATTGCGTGGGCCCCGATGCGGAATCAAAGAGTAAAGGCTTGCGCGATGGAGAAGTTCTCCTGCTTGAGAATGTGCGATTCCATGCGCAAGAGGAAGCCAACGACCCCGAATTTTCACGTCAGCTGGCGCGATTGTGCGATGGACTTTTTGTGTGCGACGCTTTTGGCTCCTCCCATCGCGCGCATGCTTCCGTTGTCGGCATCACGAGATTTGTTCGCCAGGCCGCCGCCGGTCTGCTGATGGAAAAGGAACTGACGTATCTGGGGAAAGCGGTGTCCCACCCGGACCATCCGTTTGTCGCCATTCTGGGTGGGGCAAAAGTCTCCGACAAAATTGAAGTAGTGCAGAATCTGATGAAGCTTGCAGATACGTTGCTGATCGGCGGAGCGATGGCTTACACGTTCCTGAAATCGCAAGGCCTGCCGATCGGAAAGTCGCTCGTCGAAAACGATAAGCTTGATCTCGCTCGTGACCTGCTCGAAGACGCGCGCCACCGCAATTTCCGCTTTGTTCTTCCGGTCGATCACGTCGTCGCGGAGTCTCCCAGTTCAGCGGAAACGAGTATCACCGATATCGCGCAGACTCCGGAGAACTGCATGGGTCTCGATATCGGCCCCAAGACCATCGCGTTATTCAATGAGCAAATTACGCGCGCTCGCACAATCGTGTGGAACGGCCCACTCGGGATTTTCGAGAAGCCCGCATTCGCCCAGGGAACTTTGGCAATTGCGCGAGCCGTAGCGGCAGCGTCGGCCGCCGGAGCTACTTCCATTGTCGGCGGAGGTGATTCGGTTGCAGCAATTGAGCACTCCGGCGTGGCCGCGAAAATTTCGCATATTTCTACGGGTGGGGGAGCCTCACTTGAATTTCTCGCTGGCGAAAAGCTTCCGGGTGTCGAAGCGCTCACAAATAAACCGGGGAACCAAAAGGATGTTTAATTGTCTCGCCGCCCAGTAATCGCCGGCAATTGGAAGATGTACAAGACCCGTGCGGCTACGCGGCAATTCTTTGAAGTGTTTAACCCTCTTGTCAGCGGCTCGAATCATCGCGACATCATGATCGCTCCGCCATTTACTGCACTTTCCACAGCCGTCGAATCCACGGCCGGTACGGCCATTTTGATCGCGGCACAGAACGCGCTGGGAGAACGCGAGGGCGCCTTCACCGGGGAAGTTTCCATGCCGATGCTGGTGGAAACAGGCTGCCGGGGGGTAATTATCGGGCATTCCGAGCGCCGCCAGTATTTCGGCGAAACCGACGAGTCGGTGAATCACAAATTGCGGGCCGCGCTCCACGCCGGACTTACTCCCCTCGTTTGTGTGGGAGAATTGGCCGCCGAGCGCGACGCCAATCTCACGCACGCCGTTCTGAGGCGCCAGTTTGAAGGTGGTTTTGCCGCGTTGACCGACGCGGAGTTCTCGCGTATTCTTCTGGCTTACGAGCCAGTGTGGGCTATCGGCACGGGCCGAACAGCTACGCCGGAAATTGCGGCCGAGGCCCACGGTTTTCTGCGCGAGCTGGCCGGAAAGCGGTTTTCGCCGGAATCTGCCTCCGCACTTCGAATCCTCTACGGTGGAAGCGTCAAGCCCGACAACATAAAAGGGTTGATGGCGCAGGAGGAAATCGACGGTGCGCTCGTAGGCGGAGCGAGCTTGGACGCAAAATCGTTTGCCGCCATCGTAAATTTCTAGCGCCGCCGGTCATGGAGAATTGGCGGCCGTCATAATGGAGTTGTGAATGTCGTCTTGGACGAAGTGGGGTTTATCGTTGCTCATCGCTATCGCCCTGATCTGGGTGGGCTGGCGAATGACGTTTATTCTCGTGACTCTTCACGTAGCCGTTTGTTTCGTGCTGGTGATCGTCATCATGTTACAGAGCGGATCGGCTGCTGATTTGGCGGGAGCCTTTGGTGGCGCGGGAAGTCAAACCGCCTTCGGGCCTCGAGGAGCGGCGACCTTTCTTTCACGCGCGACCACCTGGTGTGCCATCGTATTCATGATGACCTCGCTCACGCTATCGGTGAAGCGCGCCCCGTCCGATGCTGCGGGAGTCCATTCGATTATGGAGGACACACAGCATCCGGCGTCGAAGCCGGACAAGCCCGCGGCTCCGAGCGGCGGACAGATACCGTTGGCTCCGCCGGCGCAAGCGCCCGCGCAGCCCGCTGCGCCGCCCGCTGCGCCGCCCGCTGCGCCGCCCGCTGCGCCGCCCGCTGCGCCGCCCGCTGCGCCGCCCAAAAAGTAACTCCGGTGGGATTTTGCTTGCCGATTACCGAGCAAGCAGCGAGAGTATTTCAGGCTTTTGGGAAGTAGCCCCCATTGCGGCTGTGGCGGAATTGGCAGACGCACCAGCTTGAGGGGCTGGCGGTCGCAAGACCGTGGTGGTTCGAATCCACTCAGCCGCACCAACACCTTACACCGAAAGACGGGGCCACAAGCGGTCCGTGCAATGCCGGGTGGACGGCTTCGCTGCGAGCACCGGGAGCCAGATTTCGTTCTCCGTTAGGGTGGGAGCTTATTTTCTGCGGTTAATCCCAGAAGTCATCGCGGTCCAGAAGTTCAACCCCGATTTGTCTGCGGCCGTCGCCGTCATATTTGCAATAGACCACGCGCGCCTGCGCCCGGCTGCCTTTGTCTCTCCGGCATAGAACAACGGTGCCGCCCGCTTCGACTGCGTGCCTGCACACCAGGCCTGCGCCGTGACGGCTGGTGGTAACCGTCCAGGTTTCTTCTTCCCAGGTGCGAGCGGGATCTTCGCGTCGCAGCCAGACCGGCACGGAGGAAGTGAGCCGGGGGCTACGCCTGATTCGTTTGCTCAATTCCGAAGCGCGCAGAAGGAATTCGAGCAGTTGCGTCTTGTTTTCCTTGTCCACGCTATGAGAACGGTCAGAAATACGCTGAGCTTGTTCCACGCTGGAACTCAAGAATTTCCTGAAAGAGACAATCTCAGAATCGGCAGGCTCGCTTTTCAATCGGTCGTGGCGCGCTTCCAGCTCCTGAAAGCAAGCGGCCAGAAAATGCTCGGTACAGAGCCGTTTGGCGTCAAAATCCGCAACGGCCGGCTCGCCGCAGGGGGCAGAGCTGCAAACGGTTTCCTCCATTGTCTGCGGCAGGTTACTTGACTCTAGTTGATTTTCCACCACACCCTCAGCAATCGAACAGACTAGTATCTTACTTCTCTTTTGGCGCTTTTCCCATGCCCTTGGCAAGTTCTGAAATGGAGCCGCCGACGAATTCCAGATGGCTCCGGCTGTAACTGGCCAATTCGCTGGCGAAGTGCTGGGAAGTTTCAGCCGCCTTTTCCTTTAGCGAGATGAGCGCCTTATCCACAATCGGCTGGAAAGCCTCTCGGAATTGGCGCTCGGCCTCCGCTGAATATTTCTGGCCGGACGCACGAAGATGGTTCAGGGCGAGTTGCGCGGTCTGCTTGCTCTGTGCTTCCAACTCTTCACGCGCGGAATCGAGCCTTTCTCGAATCGTGGCTTCGAACTGCTTTTCAAATCGAGCGCAGGTTTCTTCAATTCTCGCCGTCGATTTTTCCATCGATCGCTCAAACGCTTTTTCCAGTTCGTCTTTGCGCTTGGTCAAGTCCGACGAAACTTTCAGCGCCTGATCAATGCTCGGCGCCATTTGCTCTTTCAAGCGTGAGACGATGCGGCCCACGCCTTCTTTGCGGGAAGCTTCGATCACTCCTTGTACGCGTTCTGCCGCTTTGGTTGCCAGGCCTTGGGAAGACTCCTCCAGCTCACGGCTGCGCTGTTCGACCCTCTCCAACGCTTGTTGCACGTCGGTCTCGAGTTTTTTCTTCCACTGACCGTAAAGAATCCGCGCGCTTTCCTGGCTCGCTTTATTTAATTGCCTGATGGATTGTTCAATCCACGGTCCGGCTTGGGAAGCGCTTGCTTCCGACAAAACCTGCTGGGCCTCTTCGCGAAGCGTGGCGCGCAACTCGACCAGGATAGCCGACGATTTATCCCGCACCGCTGAGGCAGCTGCTTCTGCGAGCATGCCTTCCATCTGCTGTTGGAAATCACCCATTAAATGGCCGACGGGCCGAACGGCCGATGTCGCCGATTGCGGCAGCTCGAGGTGGCGGGCGTTGACCCCTTTCCCGAGCTTGTCTTGCAAGCCAGTCCCGCTGGGTTCCGGACGTGGAACAGCAAACGGTTTGGACTTCGACGTATCCATTTCCAACGTGCGAGCGCCGCTGAAAGGCAGCCAATCTTGCGGCGGAGAATCGATGCCCCAAATATTGCCGGGAGATTCCAATTCCACGGCGGTCTGGAAAAGGCCGGCAGGATCCTGCGGGCGATCGACCCACTTCACCCGTCCGCGCGCCGAAATCGGCGGAGCATTCGGTTTTGCGTTTTTCAATTCGAGAACAACCAGCGCATTGGTCAAAACCTGGTGCTTAGACAAATACTTGAAGCCATGGCAGCTGATGGCGACCGTGGAAACTTCTTCACTGTAGGGTCCGCGAAAGGAGTCCACTCCTTCCACCTTCAAAGCAATGGCATGCTTAACGCGTGTGCTACGCCGGGTTGGCCGGAATGCAGCAGAGATATTCGACATATTCGTCTCTCAGGACTGGAAATTTAGGATAAAGCAGCCAGCGGAGAATGGCGGTTAATTCCACATTAGAATTTTCTATGAGTTACTATCCACGTAGTCGGCAGCGCCTTCTTATCGGCCGATTTAACCCCCGGTAGCAGTTGCGCTATCATGATCAGGGTGAATCAGGCGTCGCATCCAGGTCGCATCTTTTTACTCTCTCCGGTCAACGCTGCTGGCGTTCGCGCGAAGCTGATTACAAGTGCTGGAGCGGAATTTCAGTTGGCGGTGCGGTTGCGCGAGCATGGGCTGCCGGTCGCCGAGGTCTTCAGCTTCATCAGCGGCCTTTACTTTAGGGGAAAGATCGCCTACGCAAATGCCTTTGGCGAGGCTCGCTCCACGGCACCGAGCGCCTACGTCATCATGGCCGGGCGCGGACTGATTCCCCCGTGCACCGTGGTAACGCAAAGCGACCTTCGGAAACTTTCAACCATCCCTATCGATCACCGCGACCCGCGCTTCCGCGGCCCTCTCGAACGCGACGCTCGCGCGCTCTCGGAAACTGTCGGGCCGGACTGCCAAATCGTGCTCCTGGGAAGCATTGCCACTCCGAAATACGTCGAGCCTTTGCTCGGAGTTTTCGGCGAGCGGCTGCTTTTTCCGTCGGAATTTGTAGGGCGCGGAGATATGAGCCGCGGCGGTTTGATGCTGCGATGCGCTCGTGAGAACATCCCGTTAACCTACGTGCCGGTGGCCACCGCGCAACGCCACGGACGTCGACCGCCCAAGCTCCCGAAGCCGGCCCCGCGTAAAGCGCGCAGCTGAACTTGCCGCCAGCGGTGCGCTCCAGACTCCTCGACCTTTCAACACTTTTCAACGAGCGCGCGCGAAATCTTTCCCTTACAATCACTCTTGATATTCGGCTCCGCTTGTATATGATGCCGAATGAAAATTAGGATGTAGTCCCATCGGGCGCTTCACGCGCGCGAGGCAACGGGAGCCAGATTGATGCGACCCAGCAATCGCAACAGCACGAGCGGTTCGGCAGCGCCGGCAGCGATGCTGGCGGCTCTGATAGTGATCATGGTTGCCGTCACCGTGTACGTTTTCGTCGCGAATCCGTTCCCATCCAGGCCGCCGGCGTCGGTTACGAGCGTTGGCCTGCTGGTCGATCATCAATACTTTCTCACTCTGTGCGTCACCGGCGTGGTTTTCATTCTTTCGCAGCTGGGACTTGCCTACGCCATCTGGCGCTTCCGTGATCGCGGCCAGGCTGCGCATTTCACGCGCGGAAGCAACACTCTAGAGATGATCTGGACCAGCGCGACAATCGTCCTCTTCCTTGGGCTGGGCTTAATGGGACGTAAAGCCTGGGCGGACGTGCGATTCACGGCGGCGGAAGCGAACGCCGTTCAAGTGGAAGTCACCACCAACCAGTTCGTGTTCAATTTCCGCTATCCCGGTCCGGACGGAAAATTCGGCAGGCTCGATCCCAAGCAAGTGAGCGCTTCCACCGGGAATGCGCTGGGCATCGACGAAAACGATCCCGCCGGCAAAGACGACATCGTGGTGCCGACGCTGACGGTGCCGGTAGACCGCCAAATCGAATTGCTTATCCGCTCCCAAGACGTGATTCACAATTTTTATGTCCGCGAATTGCGCCTGCAGCAGGACGCTGTGCCAGGAATGGTCATTCCGATTCACTTCACCGCGAATCAAACCGGGCGCTATGAAATTGTGTGCACCCAACTCTGCGGGCTAGGGCATTACCGTATGCGCAGTTTCCTTGACGTCGTCTCCGAAGCCGACTACCAGAATTTCTTGAAGCAGCAACAACCGGGCGCCGCCCAGTGAACCGGATCCATATGCCAGGAGGCCATGCATGAGTTCGCACGCCCACACCGGGCACGCGGTCGTAGTGGAGCCCAGCGGGTTCGTTCGCAAATATATTTTCAGCGTCGATCACAAAGTCATTGGCCTTCAATATTTCCTGCTTGCGCTTACGGCCGTGTGCATCGGAATCGTCCTGTCGCTGTTAATGCGTTTTCATCTGGTGTACCCGGGAGCGCATCTTCCGTTCGTGAGCGGCGGGATTATGACCCCCGAGCAGTATATGGCGCTGGTTACCATGCACGGCACCATCATGGTGTTTTTCGTTTTAACTACGGCGCCACAAGGCGGATTCGGCAATTATTTTCTTCCCATTCAAATCGGCGCGCCGGACATGGCCTTTCCGCGCTTGAACATGCTTTCCTTCTGGGTCACCTTCCTGGCGTTCGTGGCCATTCTGGCAGCGTTCGTGGTCCCCGGCGGCGCACCGATTAGCGGATGGACCGGCTACACGCCACTGAGCGGCATGGGTGAAGTAAGCGGGCCCGGCGAAGGTATGGGGCAGACGCTGTGGATCGTCAGCATCTCGCTTTTCTGCCTGGCATCGCTTTTGGGCGCGTTGAATTTCATCGCCACCACGATTGACTTGCGCGCTCCGGGGATGACTCTGTTCCGCATGCCTCTGACTGTCTGGGGCTGGTTCGTGACCGCCATTCTCGGCTTGCTCGCGTTCGGAGTCCTTTTGGCCGGAGGAATTCTGCTGCTTCTCGACCGCTCTGCGGGGACCAGCTTCTTTCTTCCCGCGGGCCTGGTCGTAAACGATCAAGTGCAGCCTCACAGCGGTGGCTCGCCGCTTCTTTGGCAGCACCTCTTCTGGTTTTTCGGTCACCCCGAGGTGTACATCGCGATTTTGCCGGGCATGGGCGTAGCTTCCCATGTGCTCTCCACCTTTTCGCGCAAGCCCGTATACGGGTACCGCGCCATGGCTATGGCAATCTGCGCGATCGGTTTCCTGGGCTTCATGGTTTGGGGGCACCACATGTTCCTGAGCGGCATGAGCCCCTATTCCGGTTTTACGTTCTCGGTACTGACCATGTCCATCGGCGTTCCTTCCGCAATCAAGACGTTCAATTGGATCGGCACTCTTTGGGGCGGCAAGATTCAGTTCAAATCGCCCATGCTCTTTGCGCTGGGCTTTGTGTCGCTGTTCGTCAGCGGCGGTCTTTCTGGCTTATTCCTTGCTCAACCGGCGGTGGACAATATGCTCCACGCTACCTATTACGTAGTCGCGCACTTCCATCTGGTAATGGGCGTGGCGGCTATCTTCGGGATTTTCGCGGCCACCTATTTCTGGTTCCCGAAGATGTTTGGCCGCCTGATGAGCGAACCTCTGGGCAAGCTTCACTTCTGGTTCACGTTTGTGGGAGCCTACTGCATCTTCATGCCCATGCATTTCGTCGGCCTCGCAGGCGGTATACGCCGCTACGCTGATGCTACGGGCACCACCTACGGTGCCGATCTGCAACCCGCGCATGTGTTTATGACCTACGCCGCCTTCATCACCGGAGCCGCGCAACTAATTTTCATTTTCAATTTTTTCTGGAGCCTCAAGCACGGCGCGATCGCCGGCAAGAA
>Ga0307477_10002168_pt1 | contig 15393 bp, 14 predicted proteins | sample atmos_gasesECM2C_FD_203316 | JGI IMG/M metagenome (GOLD analysis project Ga0307477, IMG submission 203316) | Hardwood forest soil microbial communities from Morgan-Monroe State Forest, Indiana, United States - atmos_gasesECM2C_515 | ecosystem: Environmental > Terrestrial > Soil > Temperate...
GTGCAGTTCGCGCGCGTCGCTGAGCGCCTGCTTGGCTTCCTGCCCGGGGATGTCGGCGACGCTGATCGTCGCGGCGAGCGCCTGCGAGAACGGCCACAGGAACGAGTACGGTTCGCCCAGGTACAGGCCCGTGCCGGGGATGTAGAAGGCCTGCTGCATCGCCGCGAAGGCGATCAGCGCGCGCGCCGGGTTGCCGTGCAGGCCCGGCTTGGGCTTGGGCTTTGATCGCTTCGGTGGCCTGCGGGCGGCGCCCTTGGCGGCGCCGGCGCGGCCGCTCGAGAAGCCCCGGGCGCCGTTTGCCGAGCCGCCGCTCGATTTGGCGGCGCTCGCGCGCGCGAATTCGCTCGCGCGCGCCGGGCGACGCGGTCCTTCGCCGCCCGGCGCGTAGCGCTCGGCGGTGGCCGGCGCTGCCGAGCAGAGGATCGCGGCGGCCGCCAGCAGCAGTGCGATCGGAGATCTCAAGTCAGACGTACAGAACAAGCCGCGATCGCCAAAGGTGCGCCCAAAGCCCTATTGTGCCAGCACCCGTGGACGCGAGGAGGAACTAGGTGAGGACTGTCAGAGAGGCCGTGCTGGAGTTGCTGCGACGGCGCGAGATGACGACGCTGTTCGGTAATCCCGGGTCCACCGAGCTGCCGATGCTGCACGAGTTCCCGCCGGACTTCCGCTACGTGCTCGGCCTGCAGGAGGCGACCGTCGTCGGGCTGGCCGACGGGTACGCGCAGGCCAGCGGCCGGCCGACGCTCGTCAACCTGCACACGGCGCCCGGCGTCGGCAACGCGATGGGGGCGATCTTCAACGCGCAGGCCAACAAGTCGCCGCTCCTGCTCACGGCCGGGCAGCAGTACCGCTCGCTGATGACGCTGCAGGCCAACCTGACCAACCGCGACGCCACGCGGATGCCCCATCCGCTTGTCAAGTGGAGCTACGAGCCGCCGCGCGCGCAGGACGTCCCACACGCGCTGGCGCGCGCGATCCATGCCTGCTCGCTGCCCCCGCGCGGGCCCGCCTTCGTCTCGATCCCGATGGACGACTGGGGGGTCGAGGTCGAGGCCGACGCGGTCGCCCACCAGATCGCGCGCACCGTGACCGGGGCGGCGCAGCCGGCGCCCGCGACGATCGCGAGCCTGGCCGAGCGGCTGGAAGCGGCGCAGCGGCCCGCGCTCGTCGCCGGGCCGGAGATCGACGCTAGCGGCGGCTGGGAGGACGCGATCCGGCTGGCCGAGCGCCAGCGGCTGGCCGTCTACGCCACGCCCGCGCCGGGCGGCGGACGGATCGGCTTCCCCGAGGACCATCCCCTGTTCCAGGGGATCCTGCCGCCCGCGGTCCTGCCCGTCGGCGAAATGCTCGCCGCGCACGACTTCGTGCTCGCCGTCGGCACCTCGGTGTTCCCCTACTACCCGAACGTGCCCGGGCCGCTGCTTGACCCGGGGACCGCGCTCGTGGCGGTCACCGCCGACCCCGACGAGGCCGCGCGCGCGCCGATGGGCGACGCGATCCTCGCCGATCCGGCGCTGACGTTGGGCGCGCTGGCCGAGCGGGTGGGCGAGAGCGAGCGCCAAAGGCCCCCAGCCCGCCCGGCGCCGGAGGCCGCGCCCGACAGCGACCCGATCAGCCCCTCCTCGGCGGTGCGCGCACTGGCCGAGGTCTTTCCCGAGGAGGGGATCGTCGTGCTGGAGTCGCCCTCGGCGACGCTTGCGCTGCGCAACCAGCTGCGCCTTTCCCGCCCGGGCAGCTACTACTTCTCCTCCGGCGGCGGGCTCGGCTTCGGGCTGCCCGCCGCGATCGGCGTCCAGCTCGCGCAAACCTCGCGGCCGGTCGTCTGCGTGATCGGCGAGGGGTCCGCGCAGTACGCGATCCAGGCACTGTGGACGGCCGCCGCCTACTCGGTGCCCGTCACCTTCCTCGTCCTGCGCAACGACGAGTACGCGATCCTCAAGTGGTTCGGGATGCTCGAGGACATCGTCGGGGCACCGGGGCTCGACCTGCCGGCGCTCGACTGCGCCGCGGTCGCGCGCGGCTACGGCGTGGGCGCGAGCGTGGCCGGCGACGCCGAGGAGCTCGGGCAGGCGCTCACCAGCGCGCTCGGCTCCAAGCAGCCGCAGCTGGTGGAAGTCAGGGTCGCGCCGGGGATGGCGCTCGCTTGAGCCGGCCGCGCTCGATCGCGACGCCCGCGGGGACGGCGCTCGCTTGAGCCCCGCCCCGGAATCCGACGATCCGCGGGCGCCGATCGCGCTCGCGCCGCGCGCTGATCCCGACGTAATCGTCGTCGGCGCCGGGCTGGCCGGGCTCGTCTGCACGCTCGAGCTGCTGCGCTCGGGGCACACAGTGGCGCTGCTGGACCGCTGCGAGGCCGCCGAGCTCGGCGGGCTCGCGCGCGAGGCGTTCGGCGGGATGTTCATGGTCGACTCCCCCGAGCAGCGGCGCTCGCGGATCCGCGACTCCGAGCGGCTGGCGCTCGAGGACTGGCTGCGGATCGCCGAGCTCGAGCCGCAGGATCTCTGGCCGCGGCGCTGGGCCGAGCAGTACGTGACGCGCGCGCGCGACGACGTCGGCGGCTGGCTGCGCGAGCTGGGGGTGCGCTTCTTCCCGGTCGTCAACTGGGCAGAGCGCGGCAACTTCGGCGACGGCAACTCGGTTCCGCGCTTTCACCTGACCTGGGGGACCGGCAAGGGGCTCGTGCAGGCCGTCTGGCGCGGGATCGAGGAGCATCCCCGCCGCAGCGCGCTCGACCTGCGCTTCCGCACCAAGGTCGTCGAGCTGCTGCTCGAGAAAGGAGGGGCACGCGGCGTGGCGCTCGAGTCCGGGCTGCAGCTGCGCGCCGGCAAGGCTGTCGTACTCGCGTGCGGCGGGATCGGCGGAAACCTCGAGATCGTCCGCCGCGAATGGCCCACCGACCGGCTCGGCCCGGCGCCGCGGCGGCTGCTGATGGGGTCGCACTACCACGCCGACGGGGCGCTGCACGCCGAGGTGCAGCGCCTCGGCGGCAACGTCACCCACCTGTCGCGGATGTGGAACTACGCCGACGCGGTCCGCCATCCCAAACCGCAGCGCGAGCACCACGGGCTGAAGCTGATCCCGCCCCGCTCGGGGCTGATGCTCGACCCCGACGGCAGGCGCTACGGGCCCGTTCCCGTGATTCCCACCTTCGACGCCTACAGCGCGCTCGAGCGGATGTGCGCCGATCCGCGGCAGTACTCGTGGCTGATCTGCAACTTCAAGATCGCCAAGCGCGAGCTCGACGTGTCCGGCTCCCAGCACAATCCCCACCTGCGCGAGCGACGCCTGGTCCCCTTCCTGCTCGGCGTGCTGCTCGGCAAGCCAGGGCTCGTCAGGCACTTCCTGGCCGGGTCGCCGGACTTCGTGGGGGCCGACACGCTGGGGGAGCTGGCACAGAAGATGAACGAGGTGACCGCCGAGCTGACCGGGGAGCGGGCGATCGACGCACGGGTGCTCGAACGCGAAGTCGGGCGCTACGACGAGACGATCGCGCGCGGCAGGGGGCTGTTCAACGACGACCAGCTGCGGCGGATCGCCCAACTGCGCAACTGGCGCGGCGATCGGCTGCGCACCTGCGCCTTCCAGCGGATCGTCGACCGCAAAGCCGGGGGGCTGATCGCGATCCGCCTGCAGCCGATGGCGCGCAAGTCGCTCGGCGGCATCCAGACCGACCTCGCCTGCCGCGTGCTGCGCCGCGAGGGGGAGACCGATGGGGGGGCGCATTCCCGCGCACACGCGGGCGAGCCGATCGAGCGGCTGTACGCCATCGGCGAGGCCGCCGGCTTCGGCGGCGGCGGCGTGCACGGCAAGCGCTCGCTGGAGGGGACGTTCCTCGGTGGCTGCGTCTTCACCGGGCGGCTGGCGGCGGCGAGCATCGCCGGCGCCGAGCTGCCGCTGCGGATCCCACCGCGCGTCGATTGACCTCCGCGGCGTCGCACGCACCGGCAGCGCGCCGCGGATGGCTGAGCCGGGCGCGTCGGGCGCAGGGCGATGACTAGCTCACCCGCCAAGGACGCATGGGCGCCGCGCTACGACTACGTCGTCGTCGGCCACGTGACCTGCGACGAGCTCGCCGACGGCAGCCGCCGGGCCGGCGGCAGCGCGCTCTACAGCGGGCTGCAGGCGGCGCGACTGGGGCTGCGGACGCTGATCCTCACGCAGGGGCAAAGCGAGGAGATCCAGTCGCTGCTCGAGCCCTTCGGCGAGGAGCTCGACGTGGCGACGATCGCCGCCGAGCAAACCACCACGCTTGCCACCGGCGGCCACGGCGGGCGGCGCCGGCAGCGACTGCTCGCCTGGGCCGGGGAGATCGTCGATCCTCCGATCCCGGCGGGGGCGGGGATCGTCCATCTGGCCCCGGTCGCCCGCGAGCTGGGATCGATTGAGAAAGGTGATGACTTCGTCATCACCCCGCAGGGTCTCTTGCGCAGGTGGCGTCCGCGCACGGGCGAGGTGTTCCTATCTCCACTGAGCCGGGGGCTGCTGCCGCGGCGGTTCGCGGCCGCGGTGCTCTCCGAGCACGAGCTGCCGTTTTGCGAGCCGCTGCTCGACGTCGCTCGCGCGTGCGGCGCCTGCGTGGCGATCACCGCGGGCGGACGGCCCGCGGCGCTGAGGCTCCCCGACGGGAGCACGATCGCCGGGCCGCAGCCGCCTGCGCTGGCGGTGCGCGACGACCTCGGCGCCGGCGACGTGTTCGCCGCCGCCTTCTTCGTCGCGCTCGCCGAGGCGCGCGACCCGCTTGCCGCGGCGAGCTTTGCCACCGCAGCGGCGGCGATCCGGCTGGGCGGGGTCGGGGCGCAGGCGATTGGTACGCGCGAGCAGATCGAAGCGCTCACGGTGTGAAAGGCGTCTCGCGCAAAAAGCGCCGCGGGCGGATCCAAGCCCCGCCAATCCCTCACGCCCTGCGCGCGGGACGCTCCCGTCACTCCCTGAAAGCGCCCTCGCGCGCGAGCGACTGTTCGAGCAGCGCGCGCAGCTCCTCGTCCTCGAGCGCCAGCTCGCAACCGGCCGCGCGCGCCGCCAGCTGCAGGCAACCCCCGACGGGGGGCGTCTCCACCACCGCGACATCTACCTGGGGGGCGCGCTCGCGCACGATGCGGGCGAGCGGCTCGACGAACACCGCTCCCGCCTTGAAGGCGCTGCCGATCAAACCGAGCGGGAAGCGGCCGCGCAGGCCGGTGCGCTCGATCACGGCGAGCACCTGCGCGCCTAGCTCCCGCGCCGCCCGCTCGTAGAGCGCGACCGCGACCGCGTCGCCGGCGTGGGCGACGCGCGCTGTCTGCACCGCGAAAGCCGCGATCTCGCCCTTGCTGAGCGGCCTGGCGTAGACCAGGCGGGCCAGCTCCTCGACGCTCGCCACCGAGAAGAAGTCGAGCGCCGCCCGGCTCAGCGCGGTCGGCGGGCCCGAGCCATCGCGGTCGGCGAGCGCGGCGCGCAGCGAACGGGCCGCAAGCCAGTAGCCGCTGCCCTCGTCGCCCAGCACGTGGCCCCATCCCCCGGCGCGCCAGCAGCGAGCGTCCGGCCCGACGCCGAAGACGTTGCTGCCGGTCCCCGAGATCGTCCCCACGCCCGGGCGGGCCGACGTCGCGGCTGCCCACGCCCCGATGACGTCGTTGACGACGATCCACGCCGGCGGGCGCGCGGCTTTGACGTGCCGGTCGACCGCGTCGGTGTCGGTGCCCGCGACCGCCAGCACCGCGGCGTCGAGCTGCTCGGGGCTCACACCGCCGCGGTCGAGCGCCTCGTCGGTCGCCCGCAGCAGCGACTCGGTCGCCGCCCGCGGGCCGACCGCGTCGGCGTTGCTGGAGGCGCCGTGGCCGAGGTGCAGGCGGCGCTCTTGCACGTCGAGCACCGCCGCGAGCGTCTTGGTCGCGCCGCCGTCCACCCCCATCAGCCAGCGGGCCTCGCCGCCGCGGCGCGCGGCCTGCAGTGGCGGCGGCAGCGTCACCAGCGGGTCGCGTCTCACGGTGGTGATCCTCGCAGCTCGGCGCTCTTGGGCAGGTTACGATCGCGGTCAGTGGTCGAACCGGTGTTTCCGCACGCCTCGCGCGACAGGGGGATGTACGAGTCCTTCTTCCTGCGCGCCGTCTCGCCGAGCGAGCCGGTCGGCGCCTGGATCCGCTACACCGTCCACAAGCGGGCCGGTCAGGCGCCGCGCGGCTCGCTGTGGTGCACCGTCTTCGACGCGGCGCGCGGCGCTCCGTTCATGCACAAGCACACGAGCGCGACGCTCAGCGCGCCGGCGGGGGAGTGGATCGCAATCGGCTCTGGGGAGGAGAGCGCAACGCTCGGGCCGTGGCTTGCCGAGGGGGGGTGCGGAGGCGCCCGCTGGTCGCTGCGGATCCGCGACGCCGAGCCGGAGCTTCGCCACATCGAGCGCTCGTGGCTGTACAGCGCGCCGTTGCCGCGCACGAAGCTGACCTCGCCCGCGCCGGCCGCGCGCTTCGACGGGACGATCGAGCTGCCCGACCGCACGCTCGAGCTCGACGGCTGGCGCGGGATGCTCGGGCACAACTGGGGTAGCGAGCACGCCGAGCGCTGGATCTGGCTGCACGGGCTGGACTTCGCCGAGGACCCGGGGGGCTGGATCGACCTCGCGCTCGGTCGCGTGCTGGTGGCCGGGCACCTGACGCCCTGGGTGGCAAGCGGAGCGATCTGCGCCGGCGGGCGGCGGCTGCGACTGGGGGGGCTGACCGCCCGCGGCGTGCGCGTCGCCGAGAGCCCGGGGCGCTGCTCGCTGACGGTGCCCGGTCAGGGCGGGGTGCTGCTGGAAGCGCACGTCGACAGCCCGCTTTCCAGCTGCGCCGGCTGGCGCTACGCCGACCCCGACGGCGGCGAGCACGACGTGGTCAACTGCTCGGTGGCCAAGCTCTCGCTGAACCTGCGCCCGCGCGCGGAGGCCGCGCTGACCCTGCACAGCGGCCACGGCGGCGCCTACGAGCTCGGTATGCGCGAGCGCGACCACGGCGTCGCGATCGCTCCGTTCCCGGACGGCTGAGCCAGCCTCGGTCGGCCGAGGCCGGCCCGCCGGCGGACGCTCGGGCGCCGAACACTCGAGCGGGCGGCAGAAGCTCGAGCGGGCGAGCGGCGAAGGCCCGAGCGAGGACTGGCTGTCTGGCCAATTCTCGAGGCGCGCTGGTACCGTCAACAACAATGCGCGATGCTCGCGGCGCCAACACCCCCCTTTGCGATTTCCTCGCAGCCGCGCCTCGCGCGCAGGGGGCCGCGATGCGGCTGCTGCTCGCGCTCTCGCGTCGGCGGCGCGGGCGATCGCTGCTCGCCCGCGTGCCGGTCGCCGACGAGCTGGCGCAGACGCTCGCCTCGCTTGGGCGCTACGACGAGCCCGAGCGAGCGCGGGCGCTCGGCTTCGACGCCGACGCTGTGATCGCGCGCGGACGCGCGCTGCGCCGCGCCGAGGGGCGACCTTGACGGCGGCGCTCGGCGGCCTGCGCGCCGACGCCTGCGTGATCGGCGCGGGCGCCGGCGGCGCGGTCGTCGCCGCCGAGCTGGCCGAGGGCGGGATGGACGTGATCCTGCTCGAGCAGGGGCACCGCCACGATCCCGACGGCTTCACCGCGCGGCCGCCGCAGATGCTCGCCAAGCTCTATCGCGACGGCGGTCAGACGTTGACCGTCGGCAACCCGCCGATCGGGCTCCCGCTCGGGCGCGGGCTGGGTGGCACGACGCTCGTGAACTCCGGGACCTGCTTTCGCACGCCCGCCGGCGTACTCGCCCGCTGGCAGCGCGAGTTCGGCCTCGAGGTCTCCGAGCAGTCGCTGCGCGGCTGCTTCGAGCGCGTCGAACGCGCGCTGTCGGTCAGCGAGGTCACGCCCGAGCTGGCGGGCGCCAACGCGGCGGTCGCGCGCCGCGGCGCCGAGCGACTGGGCTGGTCACACGGATACCTGCGCCGCAACGCGCGCGGCTGCGTTGGGTCGGGGGTCTGCGCCTTCGGCTGCCCGACCTCGGCCAAGCAGCACACCGGCATCACCTACGTGCCGCGCGCCAAGCACGCCGGCGCGCGGATCCTCACCGGCGCGAGCGCCGAGCGGCTGATCGTGGAGCGCTGCCGCGCCGCCGGGGTGCGCGCGCAGCTCACAAGCGGCGTGAGCTTCGAGGTCCACGCGCCGATCGTGATCGCCGCGGCCGGCACGATCCACACGCCGCTGCTGATCGCGCGCAGTGGGCTCGGCAGCAGGTCCGGTCAACTGGGTCGAAACCTCTCGCTGCACCCCGCCACCGCCGCGTTCGCGCGCATGTCTGAGACCGTGGACATGGCGCGCGGTGTTCCCCAGAGCTTCTACGTGGACCAGTTCGCCGAGCAGGGCATCGTCTTCGAGGGGATCGCCGGGCCGCCCGCGTACGCGGCGATGTCGCTGCCGCTGAGTGGAGCGCGCCACGCCGAGGCGATGAGCGACTATCCGCGCCTGGCCCAGCTCGGGCTGATGGTCTCCGACAGCTCGCGCGGAAGCGTGCGCTCGCTGGCGGGGCGCACGCTGATCCGCTACGACCTCGACGACACCGATCTCGGGCGCTTTCGCACCGGGCTTGCACGGATGCGCGAGCTGTTCGAGGCGGCCGGCGCGCGCGAGGTGTACCTGCCGTTGCCGCCGGGCACCGAGCCCGACCGGGCACGCCGGCGCGACCTGCGGCTGATGGCGTTTCACCCGCTCGGCACCGCCCGCGCCGACGCCCGCGCCGCCCACGGCGTGCTCGACGGCGACCTGCGGGTGCACGGCACCGGCGGCGTCTACGTCGCCGACGGCTCGGCTGTGCCCAGCTCGCTTGGGGTCAACCCGCAGCTGACGATCATGGCGCTCGCCACCAGGCTCGCCTTCCACCTGCTCGGCAAGGAGGTCCCGTGTCATTCCTGATCGATCCACCGCTGCTCTACGGCGGCGGGCGCACCTACGCCCGCCTCACGCGCGAGGCCCAGCCGAGCGCGCGGCGCGACGCCGCCTTCGGCGCCGCCTACATGGGCCTGTTCTGGGGGGTGAGCGTGGCGCTCTACCTCGACCAGGGGTGGACCGGGCCGATCTGGCGACTGTGCCGCGCCCGCTCGGGGCGCGACTGGATGCTCAACTCGGGGGTGTTCGGCTTTGACTGGCGCCGCGCGGGGCCGCGCACGCACCGGCTGGCGGGGGCGATCTTCGCGACCTATCCGGTGTGGCTGTGGCTGGGGGTGCGCCGCGGGCGGCGCTCAGGCTATGGTCGCGGATGGCGCTCAGCCAAATAGCTGCTGGCCGATCAGCAGCGCGTTCATCAGCGTGATCGCCGCCGCCACCGCCGTACCGGCGAGGATCGTCGCGCGGCGGTTGACGTGGACGCCCATCACCTCGCGGTTGCTCGTGAGCATCACCAGCGGGATGAGCGCGAACGGGATCCCGAACGAGAGCACGACCTGGCTGAGGACGAGCGCGCCGGTCGGGCTGACGCCGAGCGCGAGCACCGCCAGCGCCGGCAGCATCGTCACCGCGCGGCGCGCGAGCAGCGGCACGCGCACATGGATGAAGCCGGCCATCACGACCTGACCGGCGTAGGTACCGACGCTCGATGAGGACGCCCCGGAGGCCAGCAGCGCCACCGCGAACGCGAGCGCGGCGCCGCCGCCAACCAGGTGCGCCAGCTGGGCATGGGCGCCCTGGATCGTCGAGACGCCCGACAGCGCCGGGGTGTGCAGCAACTTCGCGAACAGCGCGAGCATCGCCAGGTTGACGACGCCCGCGAGGCCCAGCGCGACGATCACGTCGACCCGCTCGAAGGCCAGCACGCGGCGGCGCTCGCGGTCGTTGCGGCACGGCATCCGGCCGTTGGTGAGCGCCGAGTGCAAGTAGATGACGTGCGGCATCACCGTGGCGCCGACGATTCCCACCGCCAGGTACAGGGAGCCGGTACCGCGCAGAGCGGGGAGCAGGCCGCTCAGCGACTGGTGCGCGGAGGGGGAGATGCGCAGCGTCTCGTAGAGGAAGCCGGCGAAGATCACGCCGAGCAGCGCGGCGATCGCCAGCTCGAAGCGGCGGTAACCGCGCGTCTGCAACTCGAGGATCGCAAAGGCGATCACGCCGGTCATCAGACCGGCCGGCAGCAGCGGCACCCCGAACAGCAGGTTCAGGCCGAGCGCGGCGCCGAGGAACTCGGCGATATCGGTGGACATCGCCATCACCTCGGCTTGCGCCCACAGGCACCAGCTGACGGCGCGCGGGTAGCGCTCGCGGCACAGCTCGGGCAGATCGCGGTCGGTCGCGATCCCGAGCTTGGCCGACAGGTACTGGATCAGCATCGCCATCAGGTTCGCCGCCAGCACCGCCCACAGCAGCAGGTAGCCGTAGCGGGCGCCGCCCTGCAGGTTGGTCGCGAAGTTGCCGGGGTCGACGTACGCCACCGCGGCGACGAACGCCGGGCCGAGCATCGCGAGGCTCGCGCGCAGGCGTCCGCGCTCGAGCAATTGCTCGAGCGGACTGGAGACCGCCGCGGCCTCGAGCGTCGTGTCGAGCGCGACTTCGTTCACGACGCCCTCAGGTCGATCCGCATAGCCCGCGGCAGCTCGCCGCCGAGTACGTGCTCGTTACCGTCGACGCGTACCAGCAGCGGGCCCCCGAACGGCTGGCGTTCGATCACCTCGATCTGGCTGCCCGGCATGATCCCGCGGCCGGCTAGGTAGCGGAGCATCTCCGGGTCGGCATCGGAGACGCGGACGAGCTCCCCGCTGTCCCCCGGCTTCAGGGCGTCCAGGCTGGGCGTCGGGTGCTCTGAGATCTCGAGCTCGGCGGTCGGGATCGGATCGCCGTGGGGGTCGATCGTCGGGTGGCCGAGCTTGGCGGCGATCAGCTCCTCCAGCTCGTCGGAGAGCACGTGCTCGAGCACCTCCGCCTCGGCGTGCACGCGGTCCCAGGGCATCTGCAGCGCCTCGGCCAGGTACAGCTCGAGCAGGCGGTGGTGGCGGATCACCTCGAGCGCCAGTCGCCTGCCCTGAGCGGTCAGCCGCACGCCGCGGTAGGGGACGTGGACGATCAGGCCGAGCTCGTCGAGCTTGCGCAGCATCCCCGAGACCGACCCGGTGGTCAGCTCCAACCGCTCGGCCAGGGCGTTGGTCGAGACCGGCTCGTCGGCGCGCGTTTCCAGCGTGTAGATCGCCTTGCTGTAGTCCTCGATCGCCGGCGACCGGACGGTTTCCTTGGTGGCCATGCAAACCAGAATAAGGCATACCAAGATTTTCTTCAAGTACAGCCAACGGGTAAACTGGCCAGCCAGCCAAAGTTCTGTAAGATCGTTGCCAGCACCGCCTCCCCGGCCGGCGCTGGCGTCGCTCGGGGGGCGCCCCGGCAGCGCGCATCCATCTCACGACAATCCGCGATTCGGCCCCATGGAGGCTCACATGACCGCCACCGACGTCAATCTCGAAGACCGGCTCCTACTCGAGCGCGACGAGTGGGCCGACGGGCCCCCGCACGAGCTGTTCAGGGCGCTGCGCGGGGGGTGTCCGGTGCACTGGACGCGCGAGGTCACCGAGTTTCCCGGCGAGGGCGGCTTCTGGTCGGTGACGCGCGCCGAGGACGTGCACACCGTCAGCCGCGACTGGCAGACCTACTCCTCCGAACTGGGCGGGGTCACCGTGATCTCCTCGATCTTCCCGATCGAGCTCTCGCGGGCGATGTTCATCGGCATGGACCCACCCAAGCACGACCGTGTCAAGGCGCTGTTCCAGGCCGGCTTCACGCCGAAGCGGATCGCCGCGCACGAGCCGGAGATCCGCTCGATCGTCGCCGCCACGCTCGACGGGCTGCAGGGGCGCGAGCGCTGCGACCTGGTCGAAGACGTCGCCCAGCCGGTCGTCTCGCGGGTGATCGGCAGCTTCATGGGGATCCCGCCGCAGGACGACGCGATCTGGGCGCGGCTGATGAACTCGACGCTCGGCGCCGGCGACCCGGACCTCAACCCCGAGGGGGTGGAGGCGGTGATGCGCAAAGAGATCCCCGAGATCTTCGAGCGCTGCGGGCGGATGATCGAGGAGCGGCGCGCGCGGCCCACCGACGACCTGACGAGCGTGCTCGTGCACGCCGAAGTCGACGGGCAGAAGCTCGAGCAGCACGAGATCGTGATGGGGTTCTTCCTGCTGGTCGCCGCCGGCAACGACTCGACCAAGGCAACCTATTGCAGCGGTATGCGCGCACTGATGCAGGACGACGAGCAGCGCTCGCTGCTGCTTGACGACCCCTCGCTCGTGCCCCAGGCGGTCGAAGAGTCGTTGCGCATGTTCCCCGCGTTCGCGCACTTCCGCCGCACCGCAACCAGGGACGCCGAGCTGGGGGGCAGGCAGATCAAAGCGGGGGATCGCGTGGTGATGTGGTACGTCTCCTCAAACCGCGACGAGTCCCGCTACGAGAGCCCGGACCGCTTCGACCTGCGCCGTTGGCCGAAACGGGGATGCTCGCCGAAGGCGAGTGTCACCCCGGCTTCGGTCGAGCACCAGGCGTTCGGCGCCGGCGGGCGCCACTTCTGCTTGGGCACCGCGCTCGCGCGGCTGGAGCTGAAGGTGCTGTTCGAGGAGACGCTCGCGCGCTTCCCGAACATGCAGATCGACGGCGCGCCCACACGAGTGGAGTCGGCCTTCATCAACCAGCTCAAGGCGCTGCCGGTGCGGCTGCACGGGTGAGCACCGTCACGATCGAGCAGATCGCGCTGGCCGACGAGCCTTCCGCCTGGCGGGCGCTCGGCTTCGCCGTCGAGGGGGACCTGCTCACGCTCGGCTCGATCGGGCTGCGGCTGCTCGGGCGCGAGGCGGGCCGCGGAATCCTCGGCTGGACGCTGCGCGGGGCTGCCGGGGTGGAGCTCGACGGGCTGCCGACGACCGCGTCGGGATCGGGGGACGCGGCACAGCCGAGCACGACCGAGCCGAGCGCGGGCGAGCCTCAACCGGGCGAACCTCGAGCGAGCGAACGTCGGGCTGCCGAGCCTCACGTCGGTCAGCCGAGCGCGGGCGAGCATCCCAACGGGGTCGGCGGCATCGATCACATCGTCGCCTTCTCCCCGGACCTCGACCGCAGCGTCCGGGCGCTGCGCGACGCCGGCCTGGATCTGCGCCGCGTGCGCGAGCAACCCACGCCCGCGGGCGCCCCGCGCCAAGCCTTCTTTCGGCTCGGGGAGGCGATCCTCGAGGTGGTGCAGATCGCCGCCGACGAGCTCGAGCGGGCGGGCGGCGTCGAGGCGCCGGCTCGCTTCTGGGGGCTCGCGCTCGCGGTGAGCGACATCGATCGCACCGTCGCCGCCCTCGGCGAGCATTCCAGCGAGCCCCGCCCGGCGGTCCAGCCCGGCCGCAGGATCGCGACGCTGCGACGCTCGGCCGGCCTGGCGGTGCCGATCGCGCTAATCGACGCGCGGGTCGCGGCGGCTTGAGCGCACTGGCACCTTCCCTACCGACCGACACGTTCGCCAGGCACGACGATCGCGCCCGCTCGCTCTGATTGCCGCTGGGGCGTAGGGGACAATTCGGCGATGGCCGCCGAGGAGGGCCACGAGACCGATGCGCCGGCACCCGGCGAGGACCGCGTAGCGGGCTTCAGGTTCGGGCTCGTCTTCCTGCTCACGCTGACGCTGCTGGTGTTCGTGATCGTCACCCCGGCCGCGAACTGGTCGCGCGCCGTCGGCGTCGCGCTGCAGTGGCTCGCGCTGCTTGCCGTCGTCGCCACCTCGCGCGCGCGGACCGGCGTGCGCCAGCCGGTGGCGGTGGGGATCGTCGCGCTGATGGCCTTCACGGTCGTCGGCGAGGCGGCCGGCGGGCTCTCGGACGCAATCCTGTTCGCGATCAGCGGAACACTCTCGGCGGCCGTCCCGCTGGCCCTGGTCGGTGGGTTGATGCGGCTCGTGCGCGCGCACGGCGTCACGCCGCAGGCGGTGGCCGGGGCGCTCACCTTCTACCTGCTGGTCGGGCTCGTGTTCGCGTGGCTGATCGGCTTCGTCGCCAAGGTCCAGAGCGACCCGTACTTCGCCCAGACGGCGCACGCATCGACGAGCCAGGTCGTCTACTTCAGCTTCGCGGTGCTGACCACCACCGGCTTCGGCGACCTGACCGCCGCCACCCACCTGGGCCGCGCGCTGGCGGTGGTGGAGATGCTGCTGGGCCAGCTCTATCTGGTTACGGTTATCGGCGTGCTCGTGGGCAACTTCGCGGGGAACGCGCGGCGTCGGAGCGAAGCCGCTTGAGCCTCGAGGAGATCGGCGGTGCCCGGTGGGTGGTGGATGCGTGACCGCGGTCAACTTCGTAGAAGGACTCGAGCCATGGACACACTCTGCGAGAGGATAGGAGATAATGCCCACTGGTCGCCACTCTCAAGGCGACCGTCGCGATCACGGCAGCACTACCTTTTCCAGGTCGGTCTTGGCGTCGTCGATTGGGATGGCGAAGGCGATGCCGACGTTGCCGCCGCCTGCGCTGGCGGTCTCGATCTGAGAATTGATGCCGATCACCGCTCCCGCACTGTCGAGCAGCGGGCCGCCCGAGTTGCCGGGGTTGATCGGCGCGTCGGTCTGTAGCGCGCCTTCGATCCTCGCACCCGTGGGCGACTGGATCTGGCGGTCAAGCGCCGATATGACGCCGGTGGTCAGTGTGCCCCCGAGGCCGAACGGGTTGCCGATCGCTGCAACCGGCTCACCGACCTGGACGCCGCTTGAATCGCCGAGCGCAAGTGGGTGTAGCGTCACGCCCGCGATAGGGACGCGTAGAACCGCGATGTCGTGTGTTGGATCGCGTGCCACGATCTGCGCTTTGACCGTGCGTCCGTGCTGAAAGCCGACCGTCACGCTGGTCGCGTTCTGCACCACGTGCCAGTTGGTGAGGATCGTTCCCTTCCGGTCAACCTCAAAGCCGGAGCCCGTGGCGGTGCCCTGTCCCCCGCCTTCGCCCTTGATCAGTTCCGCTGGCGACTGCGCCTCGCTGACCCCTGACGCGTCGACGAACACCACACCCGTCGCATCCTGAGCGTAGATCGCGCTCGCGGACAGGCCGGCATTGCGCGCACCGCCATCGACCACCACCGGCGTCTGCTGCACCGTGACCGTGCTCGCCGAGCCAGCGAGCCCGCCGCCGCTCGCAAGCACAACGACCAGTCCCGCGACCCCGCCGGCGATCGCGCCCGCGGCCAGGGCAAGGGACAGGCCTTTGCGCATAGTCATGGTTTCTGTGGCTCAAGTGGCGACGAGTTGCAGTTTGATCGGTGCTCCGCCGATGCGTCCGGTGAGGTTCAAGCCGCGTTGGGTGAGGGTGCCGTTGAGGCGTCCGTGCACGGTGAAATGGGCAACTGCTCGCTGGCCTATCGATCCGCTGATGGCGACGCCCGGCACGTCGACGAGGTTGTGGACGATCACCTTGCCTGCGTGAAGTTGCCAGTAGCCGCCACGCAG
>Ga0307477_10002171_pt1 | contig 15379 bp, 12 predicted proteins | sample atmos_gasesECM2C_FD_203316 | JGI IMG/M metagenome (GOLD analysis project Ga0307477, IMG submission 203316) | Hardwood forest soil microbial communities from Morgan-Monroe State Forest, Indiana, United States - atmos_gasesECM2C_515 | ecosystem: Environmental > Terrestrial > Soil > Temperate...
GATCGCCTGGAGCTATGGCGGACTGTCGGCCGAGGACATGGAACGCCGGATCGTTCTGGTCGCCGAGCGCAATTATTCGACCAGCGTCAACGGCATCGACCATATCGAGTCGGAATCCCTTCCCGGTTCGGGATTGATCAAAGTCTATTTCCAGCAAGGCGCCGATATCGGCGCGGCTATCGCCCAAATCACGGCGGCCAACGACAACATCATTCATTTTGTGCCCCCCGGCGTCGCCAATCCGTTCGTGATCCAATTCGACGCCTCAAATCTTCCGGTGGTGCAGTTGACGCTGGCGAGCGCCGTCCTGCCGGAGCAGGCGATCTACGATTACGGCGTGAACTTCCTGCGTCTGAAGCTGTTCACGATTCCAGGCCTGTCGCTGGCCGCGCCTTTGGGCGGCAAGCAGCGCCAGATCATCATCGAAGCCGATCCGGCGCGGCTTTCGGCGCAAAGCCTGTCGGCGGCCGATCTCGTCAACGCGCTGCAAACCTCGAACGTCATTGTTCCGGCCGGTCTCGCCCGCATCGCCGACCGCGAATACAATGTCGGCCTCAATTCCAGCCCGAACGAAGTGGAACTCTTCAACGATCTGCCGGTCGGCATCCGCAACGGTGTCACAGTCCTCGTGCGCGACGTGGCCAAGGTCAGCGACAGTTTTTCCGTTCAAACCAATATCGTCCATGTCGACGGCCATCGCGCCGCCTATCTGCCGATTCTGAAACATTCGGACGCCTCGACGCTCGCCGTCGTGGATGCGACCCGCGACATGCTGCCGAAAGTCCAGGCAACAGCGCCGCAGGGTCTGCGGCTCAGTCTCGATTTCGACCAGTCGGTATTCGTCCGCGCCGCGGTCAACAATGTCGTGCGGGAGGTGATTGTTTCCTCGCTACTGGTCTCGCTGATGATCCTGGTCTTCCTCGGAAGTTGGCGCAGCACACTCTTGGTTTCGCTCTCGATCCCGCTTTCGATTGCGGCGGGCCTTGTCGGGCTGTTCCTGGCCGGCCAGACCATCAATCTGATGACCCTGGGCGGGCTCGCTTTGGCCGTCGGACTTTTGGTCGACAACGCGACCGTCGTGGTGGAGAACATCCATCGCAATCAGGCACTGGGCAAGCGCCGGACCGTCGCGATCATGGACGGAGCGGCCGAAGTGATCCAGCCGCTCACCGTGGCCACGCTGGCCATCTGCATCGTGTTCTTTCCGGTCGTGCTGCTCACCGGACCCGCGCAGTATTTGTTCATCCCGCTGGCGATCACCGTCGTGCTGGCCATGCTCGCTTCTTATGTCCTCTCGTTCACCATAGTGCCCGCCTTCGCCCGTTATCTTTTGACCGAACACGAGCCGGTGGAAGGCGAGGGCAGCCGGCTGGTGGTGTTCTTCGAACGCAGCTTCGCCGCGCTTCGCGATGGGTATGGCCGAACGCTGTCGGGCGCGCTGCGCCAGCGCGCCTTTATTTTATCCTGCATTGCCGTGCTGATCGGTTTGACGGCCGTTCTGGGATTCGCCATCGGAAGCGATTTTTTTCCCACCGCCGATGTCGGAATCATCAAGCTGCATATGCGTGCGCCTCCCGGCAACCGCATCGAGACCACCGAAATAGAAGTGCTGAACGTGGAAAAGCGCATTCGCGCTCTCATCCCGCCATCCGAATTGAGGATTATCAATGACCTTATCGGTGCCCCCAACGCTTACAGCCTATCCTTCGTACCCTCCGATAATGTCAGCAGCTCGGATGCCGAAATCCTGATCTCGCTCAAAACGCCACATCGTCCGTCGGCGGACTATATGAGGCTGATGCGCGCCGATCTTCCCGCCGCATTTCCCGGGACATCGTTCTATTTCCAGAACGCCGATATCGTGAACCAGGTGCTGAATTTCGGGCTGTCGGCGCCGGTGGACATTCAGATCCAGGACCCCGATTACAACCGCTCCTATGTCGTGGCTCAGAAATTGCTTACCTCGATCAAGACGATTCCCGGAATTGTCGATGCCCATGTGGTGCAGGCATTCAACTTCCCAGGCCTGGAGGTCGACGTCGATCGCCTTCGTGCAGCACAAGTCGGTCTCACGCAGCGCGACATCTCCAGCAATCTGCTTACGTCGCTGTCGTCAAGCGCGGGCGTTTCGCCGTCCTTTTTTCTCAATCCGATCAACAATGTGAACTACCAGGTTTCGGTGCAAGTTCCGTTGGACAAGATGACAAGCGTTACCGATCTGATGAACGTGCCGGTCAGCTCCGGTCCGCCACCGCAGGCGCAAAGCGCCGGCCTTAAGCCCAGCGTCGCGCCGCCGAGCGAGCCCGCCGCGCGTCTTTCCGATGTTGCCGACATCAAGCCGGTGATGAATGTGCAATCCGTAAATCATTACACCATTCAGCGAGTCGTGGATGTCGCCGCCAATATAGACAGGCGCGACCTCGGCAGCGTCGCGTCCGATATCCGCAAGGCCATCGCCGAAGTGCAGAAGGGCCTGCCCAGCACGACCCAGATCGACCTTCGCGGCCAGGCCGAGACCATGGATGCATCCTTCACGCTTCTCGCCGAGGGCCTCGTTCTCGCGATTTTCCTGGTCTATGCCCTGCTGGTGATCCTGTTCCAGTCCTGGATCGATCCGTTGATCATCATGATGGCGGTGCCCGGCGCGCTCGTCGGCATCGGCTGGATGCTGGCATTGAGCGGCACGACGGTGAACGTCGAATCGCTGATGGGCGCGATCATGTCGGTCGGCATTTCGGTATCGAACTCCATTCTGGTTGTGAGCTTCGCCAATGATGTCCGCGCGCGCGAAAACCTTTCCCCGATCGACGCGGTCATTGCAGCCGGACGCACGCGGTTGCGTCCGATTTTGATGACCGCGCTTGCGATGATTATCGGCATGCTGCCGATGGCGCTTGGTTTGGGCGAAGCCGGTGAGCAGAACGCGCCTTTGGGCCGCGCCGTGATAGGTGGTTTGGCGATGGCCACGCTCGCGACGCTTTTCCTCGTGCCGATCGCCTACACGCTCTTGCGCAAGAAGCCGCCAAGGCTGCATATGCTCGACAGGCAATTCCTCGAAGAAACGGTACCGGGAGCCGTCGATGGCTGAAACCGCGCGAAAGCCGCGACGCGGTTGGCGATTCAAAGCAATCGCCGTCCTTGCGCTGATTGGCGCGGCGTCCGTCGCCGCGGCTTTGATCCTCTCGCAGCACAGCAATGTCGCGGCCGAGCGCGCCACGCTGGAAGCCGATGTCTCGCGCGGGCCACGCGTAGAAGTCACCACCGCGTTGCCTGGCTCGACCGTGCGTGAAATCCGCTTGTTTTCTGACGTTCGGCCCTATCAGGAAGTGACGCTGTACGGAAAGGTCAGCGGTTATCTTAAGACGATCGCCGTCGACAAAGGCGATCTGGTCAAGAAGGACCAATTCATCGCCGAGATCGCTTCGCCGGAAACCGACGCCCAATATGCCAGCGCCACCGCCGATCTGGCGAATAAGAAGGTGCTCGCGGAACGCAACGATCAGCTTTACAAGCTCGGCGCCGTATCGCGCGAGACCGCCGAGCAGGCGGATACCAATTATAAGCTCGCTCAAGCGACATTGAGTCAGCTCGAAACGCTTCGCTCCTACGAGCGTCTGGTCGCGCCTTTCGACGGCCGCGTAACGGCTCGTTTCACCGATGTCGGCGCGTTGGTGCAGAACGCGATGACCAGCCAGACCAGCGCGCTTCCCGTGGTGACGATCTCCGATACCACCCATCTGCGTGTCGACGCCTATGTGCAACAGCAGGATGCAACGTACGTCCATGTCGGAGACGTGGCCGATGTCGTCGACGCTGCAAATCCGGGACGGAAAATTACCGCTCGCGTCAGCCGCACGTCGGGAGAGCTCGATCCGCGTACGCGCACGCTCTTAGTCGAGATTGACGTGCAAAATCCCAAGGATTTCTTTGTTGGCGGAAGCTTTGCCTATGTCACCTTGCACTTGCAGGTGCCGCCGGTACCGCAAGTGCCGCTGAATTCGCTGGTGCTGCGCGACAACAAACAATACGTCGCCGTGCCGGACGACAAGGACATCGTCCATTTTCATCCGGTGCAGGTCGAATCCACCGACGGAAATATTGTACGCATTGCCAGCGGGTTAACGGCCGGCGAAAAAGTCGTCGTGAATGTTCCCGACGAAGTTGCCGACGGCAGCCGCATTCAACCTGTCGCCGTGGTGAAGAACTGAGCCGTCAAAGCCAGGGTCCCGCCATGGAACCCAGAGCATGTCTTTGGGTTATTTCCATGGGAGGTCGTACGGGTTGGACGCGTAATGTCAGTGATGGAAACCTCGGAAGAGCGGCGGGCACGGTTTTTGAGACTTGCCGTAGCAGCGGTAGCAACGGCTGCGAAAATCCCGTTTCCCAAAATCAAAGCAGCCTATCTGAAATTCGCGCAGAATATGCGCTCCGAGGCCGACCGGCTTACGGACGAGTAAATATCTTCGGCTCACGTATGCGGCCCGCCGGTATATTGACGGCGTGAATAACCGCGCCTAACAGTCCGGCAACCCGGTAATCATCAAAGGATCGCCATGCACGACGTCACCGATCGCACCCATTGGCACGAACCCAAGGCCGGCGAAAACGCAGGTCTTGGCAAATTCAAACGGCCGATGATGCCCTATGACCGCTTCATGGAATCCGAAGGCATTCCCGTCTATCGCGCAATCGGCGCGCGCCGGATGCAGGATTTGCCTCTTGCTCCCTGGAAAAGGCTCGGCGGACGCGGCAGCTATATCCAGCTCCTCGGCACCGAAGGGCTGTGGGGTTCCTATGTGGTGGAAGTACCCGGTGCCGGCGCGCTCAATACCGACAAGCATCTTTATGAGAAGGTCGTGTTCGTCATTGAAGGGCGCGGCACCACGGAAGTGTGGCAGGACGGCCAGACCAAGCGCCACGTATTCGAATGGCAGAAAGGTTCGCTGTTCTCCGTCCCGCTCAACGCCTGCCACCGCTTCATCAATGCCGGAAGCGCACCGGCGCTGCTCTATTGCGGCACCACCGCGCCGAATATGATGAACGTCATCGACAATTTCGATTTCATCTTCAATTGTCCGTATTCGTTTACCGATCGCTTTTCCGGCGCGGAAGATTACTTCAAGCCGAAGGACGATCTCGAACCCGATCCTGTCCGCGGCCTTGCCATGCGGCGCACCAATCTCATTCCAGACATCATCAACACACAGCTTCCGCTGGATAATCGCCGTTCGCCGGGCTATCGCCGGGTCGAGCCCAACATGGCCGGCAACCGCTTTTATCTTTGGATCGGCCATCACGAGACCGGCCGCTATTCCAAGGCGCATAAGCACATGTCGGCGGCGGTACTGCTCTGCGTGAAGGGCAAAGGATACACCTACACGTGGCCGGATCATCTGGGCATGACGCCGTGGAAGGACGGGCATGCGGATAAGATTTTGCGCCAGGATTACGAATATGGCGGGATCGTCTCGGCGGCGCCGATGAGCGGCGATTGGTTCCATCAGCATTTCGGAATCGGCAAAGAAGGCTTGCGCGTCTCCGCTTGGCACGGGCCGAACAATCAGCGCTCGCGCAAAGCCGGCCGCCCCGGCGAGCAAATGATCGATGCGGGCGCCATCGACATCAAGAAGGGCGGCGCCGCGATTCCCTACTACATGGAAGATCCCAACATCCGCGTCGAATTCGAAGCAACGCTGAAGCGCGAAGGCTTAACCAGCCGGATGAATTCGGAATTTTATGCCGGCCCTATAGCAGACGGCTCCGAACCCGGAGACGTCATGTAACCGTGTCTTCCTTCCCCCCTTGTGGGGGAAGTTTTCGCGAAGCGACGGAAGGGGGGCCCGCCGCAAAGTCCGAGCTTCAGCGCTCTTATGGAAAGTTCGCAAACCCCGAAGGCGCCGTAACAGCCGGCTGGTTCTGCAAAGTGCGCGTGCCGGTCTGGAAACTCTCGTTTCCGCAGACTGGGCAATCCGGAATTGGAGAGCCATTGTGAACGGAAAGGTCTTCTCCGCAATTTTCGCAGGAGTAGGTCGCCGTCTCGCGGGCAATCTCACCGGCTTTGGCTGTCATAGTGCTTCCTTGGCTTGGCTTTAATGGATGTACACCGCACCGGCGAGCAAGGCGATGCTGCCGAGGATGCTGAAGACGGACGCGCCGATAAACGCAAAGAGAACCTTGAGGCGGCGGCTCGGTTGTCGTTCGGTGCGCATGAGCAGACAACGTACGAGGGCCGCAAACGATGCAAACCGCGAGTTGAGATGTGCGATTGACTTGTCAACCGCCGCCGGCTGCGCGCTGCAAGGCTGCAACCGTCTCTGCGGGCTGATTGAGCGCCGCTTTCATCTTGGTTTCGACAGCCTCGCCGGGAAGGGGATCGATAGGAATTCCGAGCTTGTTGGCATCGGCGAGAAAGGCCGTATCTTTCATCACCGCCGTGAGGGCTGCACGTTCGGCGGCAAGCACGTCCGCGGGCATTCCCGGCGGACCCGCCGTTAGCCGTCCGAGTTCGGAAAGCGCCTGGAGCAGCGCCAGCAGCTTCTTGCCGCGATCGTCCTTTATAAATTGCGCCATCCGGGGCACGCCGGGAAGCGCATTGGCGTCGCCGGAAAGTGCGAGCGCCCAAAACCCGTGCCCGCTCTTAACGAATTCCTTGAGCGAATCGACCGTGCCCACCTGGGCCACGACTTCGCCGCGCAGCATGCTCATCTCGGCTTCATTGCCCGTGAAGCCATTCACGATCTGAACGTTGAGATGCAGTGCATCGGCGAGGATGCGCGTGTCGTTGTACGAGGCTGCGCCTACGCCGGAAGCGGCGAATTTGATCGGCCCCTTCGCTTTGAGCACGTCGTCGAGCGTCTTGAACCGGGAATTGGTCGCAATCAGCAGACCGCGCGTGTCGTTCGCGGCTTTGCCCAGCCAGCTGAATTTCGTCAGGTCGAACATCACCCCCTGGCGGTGGATGAGCTGGTCGTAGATCAGCCCGGTATTGAACATTCCGATGGTGAGCCCATCGGGCCGGGCGGCGTAAATCGCATTGGCGCCGATGATGTTGCCGGCGCCGGGAACGTTCCTCACCAGGACGCGCGAGCCGGGAAGGTGCTTCTGCATGTAGCGCGCGATCAACCGGCCGTAAGTGTCATACCCGCCGCCGGGGGTCGTGGCGACGATGTAGGTGATCGTCTTGCCATTAAAGAGGACGCTGTCCGCGGCCAGCGCCGGTGAAGCTAGCAACAGCGCAACACTGCCGGCCACCGCCAGCCAGATTTTCAGCATCCGCTCCTCCGCCGCTATCGCGCGTCAGAGTAGCGAAACCGGCCCCTTCGGGCAATTTAGCCCAACGATCCTTCCCCCCGCGAAGCGTGAGGGATCGAGGGCGAATAGAAATAGCCGGAGGCGATTTCCGCCCGAGCTGGCGCGGAGCGCCGGGAGGGGGGTGTTGAGGATATGTCCCTATTCAAATCAGATCATCGAGTTTTCAGCTTTAGGTTCGAATCGTTCGCTTCCACCTGCTCGATTCTATCCGCGAGCGCGAGCCAATGCGTCGCCAGGTCGAGATATTCCGAGCGGCGAGTGGGGCTCTTGCGGGCACAATCTTCAGCTATCGCTGCGAGTTCGCGGTAATGACGTATTTGGTCCCCGTGGCGCATTTGGTCACTCATGCCGTCTCCTGGACCCAGCATGGTCTTCTATCGCCGATGCAATGAATGGCCGCTGAACGGCTCGTGCAGAATCGGCGGGGCGCGTAGTCCAATGGCGATGATCGCTTGCGATTTGCCGGCAGCTGGCTTATCCGAAACCATCCAAGGGGATGGGGTTCCCCAAAACCGCCGCTGTGGCTGATGACTCCTGCTTCGCACTAGCAAGTGGGAGTCCGTCGCATGCTTCATTGCCGCGCCGCCGAAGAATTGCCGCCTGTTTCGCCAACCGCGTCTCAGCGGAGTCACCAATCATGACTGAGGTCTGGACGCTTGCCACGATCTGGCTTGCCCTCGCGCTTGCCGCAACGTTGCTCGCAATCTGGCTGAGGGTTTCAGCCGCTCTCACCGAAATCGTCATCGGAACTGTCGCGCAACTGGTTTTAGGACGTCTGTTCGGTGCCGGTGTCCTTGGGACGAGCGTCGCTTGGATTACCTTTCTTGCCGGAGCCGGCGCGATCGTCCTGACTTTTCTCGCCGGCGCGGAACTTGATCCCCTGGTATTTCGAAGGAATTGGAAGGAGGCAACTGCGCTCGGTCTAATCGGCTTTTTTGCGCCGTTCCTTGGCTGCACGGCGGTGGCGTATTGGATCGTCGGCTGGGGGGTGATGCAGAGCTGGCTTGCGGGCGTCGCCCTGTCGACCACTTCGGTCGCGGTGGTCTATGCCGTGATGCTCGAATACGGGCTTAACAAGACCGAGTATGGCAAAATTGTCCTCGCAGCTTGTTTCATCAACGATCTGGGAACCGTTCTCGCACTCGGCTTCATCTTCGCACCATTCGGCTTGAGGACTTTCATCTTTGCCGCGGCTGCCGTGGCCATCTTTCTCGTCCTGCCCTGGCTGACCCCGCCGATTTTCAAGCGCTATGGCAACCGTCCCTCCGAACTGGAAACCAAATATCTGCTGCTCGTCCTGTTCGGGCTCGGAGCGCTGGCGACCTGGGCCGATAGCGAGGCGGTGCTGCCGGCCTATATCGTGGGCATGGTATTGGCCGGGACGGTGGGGCGAGATCACGCGCTGATCCGGCGCTTGCGCACTTTCACTCTGGGCTTGTTGACGCCATTCTACTTCATTCGCGCCGGCTCGCTGGTCTCGATCCCTGCTTTGATTGCTACGCCGGTTGCGTTCGTCGCCTTGCTGCTTGGCAAGATGGTCTCGAAATTCCTGGGAATTTATCCCGCCACGAAAATCTTCGGTTCGCCGCAGAGGGAATCCATGTACACCACCCTGCTGATGTCCACGGGCCTCACCTTCGGCACCATTTCGGCTCTCTATGGATTATCCCACGGCATTGTCGATCAAGCGCAATATTCCATAATCGTCATTGGTGTCGTCGGAAGCGCGGTTATTCCCACGCTAATTGCCAACGCATTTTTCCTGCCGCATCACTTGCTGCCGGACGAGGACGCGGATCTCGTTGCGGGTGGTTCCGCCCCGAGCGCAGAGGAGGTCTGAGGAGGAAACGGACATGTTCGCCAAAATCCTCATTGCCAATGACGGCTCAGAGCATGCTTTTCACGCTCTTGCGCTCGCGCTGACAATTGGCAAAGAGAGCGGAGCGGACCTTCACATGGTTTCGATCGAGGAGGTTTCATACCTGCCGGAGATCGTCGGCGAGGTCAGGGAGGACCAGAATGTGCATGCTCGCCGATTTCATGCCGTCGTCGAGCGGTCGCGCAAGATGGCGGAAGAACGCGGTGTGAGTCTGCATGTGCACGTCTTGCCTGGACACCCGGTCCGCGACATCGTCGATCTTGCGGGCCGGATGAACGTGGAGCTGCTGGTCGTCGGTGCTCGTGGCCATTCCGCTTTGTATGAGCGCATGGTCGGCAGCCGCGCGGATCGCATCGTGCATCTCGCGCCCTGTCCGGTACTGGTAGTGAAGTAAACCCGCTACTTCCCCACCGCAATAATCGAAAACGACCCCGGCACCATCGGATTGGGATTGCCCTGACCGCCCTGTGCCGGCCGCGGCGGAGCGGGCGGGAATTCCGCCCCGATCAGGAGGATGCGATTCGTTTTCGGATCCAGCGTCAGTGTCTTGGCGCTCGGCATGGTCTGCACCGTCTGTTCCAGGGTAAAACTGGCCGGGCCGTTCTCCTTTACGATGGTGAGCGTGCCGTCGGTCTGCGAGCTGAACGCTTCCATGGTGTTGGGGTTGAATACGGCGCCGTCTGTGCCTCTGCCGAGCGGCAAAGTGGTGATGATTTTGCCGGTGTCGGCATTCAAAACCACCATGTTTTGCGGATTGCGGCAGGCAGCGAAGAGAATGCGGTTTCTCGTATCCATCGCCAAGCCGGCGCAAGTCCCGCCCTGGCCGGTAAGATCGTAATGCGCCGTGACCGCAAGAGTTTTCGCGTCGACCACCGCGATATTAGCTTTGTCTTCGATGTCGACGAAGAGATGGCCTCTACCGTCGCTGACCGCTTGCTCCGGCGCTCCGCCAAGATCGATCGTGCCGACGATCGAACCATCCTTGGTATCGATCACCGTCGCGTTGGGCGCTTCGTGACTCAATACGTAGTATCGCTGGTTGAAGGCGTCGAACAGGTAGCCGTCCGGATTTCCTTGCACATCGATTGTTTTGATCGGCTTCAATGTCTTCGAATCGAACATCAGTATGGGCTTGCTGGTGGCGAAACCGTGATTGGTTTTGGGATCGACTGCGGCGCCGTGGGCATTGAAATTGGGAATGTCGCCGACCTGAGTCAGCGAATCGAGGTCAAAAACCGCGATGTGTGCCCCATTCCCCCTGCGCGCCACATAGAGCCGCCGTCCGTCCGGGTCGGCATAGACGTAATCGAATCCGCCCTCACCGCCGACTTTGGCGATCTTGGTCACATGGTAAGGTCCGCTGGCCGGCTGTGCCCATACGAGTGCAGGCGCCATCATCAACGCGCAGAACAGGGAAAATCGCCGCATAGTTTTCCTCCTCAGATTTGCGCAGGAGAATAGTCCCACATCAACACTCGGTCGATACGGACGGCAAGATTTTCCTCCCGTGTGTGGACCGGATCGGCTGCCTTACTGGCGGAAGTTATTGGAATCGCTCATCATCCCTAATGTGAAGGCCTTTAATAATGGCGGATTTGTCTGCCTTCGCCCAAACGGATAAAGTGTGGCCGCGCGTGATAGCGGGGTGCTGAGCAAGCCGCGCATATCTCTCCGTTAACGCATCTAGTGTATAGTCAAGATGGTGGACGACGTGACTGGGGCAATCCACAAGGGCGGGCGCCATGTTCTTTAAGACGAAAGAACCCTCAATCATAAAAGCCGATCTGGTTGTGAACGGGGGGCTGGTCTCAAAAGGAAGCGTGCAAGTCGACGGGAAGGTCGAAGGCGATATCCGGGTGACCAGGCTGACGATCGGGGAGAAAGCGACAATTGTTGGCGATGTATACGCCGAGGAGACGACCATACGGGGCCGCGTCGAGGGCAGTATCATGGCCCGCAGGGTGCATCTTTGCGCCACCTGCCACGTCAAGGGCGATATCGTATTCAGAATCCTGTCGGTTGAGGCCAACGCCCATTTCGAAGGCAATTGCCAGCCCGCCGAAAATCCTCTGGCGCGCACGACTGAGGCTGAGACGCCCGCGTTGGCGCAGGTCCAAGGCGGCGGACAGATGGCCGAACGTCGCCCGGCTCTGGCTCGAGCAGTTTATGGACCAATTTGAATTTTGAGGGAGTCTCCGACGCAGTGACTGATAGCTGTTGCCGTAATCGTTCAAAAAATTCACTATGGCGCGGTTATCAGCTGGCGTTGAGCATGGGCCGGCATGATCATGATACGGAGTGTGATGGAACCTATGATGATTGGAAAACAACAGATGCCTGAAAAAATCGATCAAGATTCTTCGGAAGGTTCGATTCTCATCGGCTCCGGTGTCGAATTCAAAGGTGAGCTCACGGTCCCTAACCGCGTCTCGATCAATGGCACGTTCGACGGTCATCTCAAGGCTAAGGAGCTCTACGTCGGAAAATCCGGGAAAGTCTCGGGCGAAATAGGCGTGGAGGACGCCGATGTCTTTGGAGCGGTGACGAATGCTCTCACCGTCGGCAATAAGCTTATCTTGCGCGCGAGCGGCAGCATTTCCGGCACACTGACCTATTCAAGCATCATGATTGAAGAGGGCGGAGTGGTAATCGGTCAGATCAATAAGCTCGGGGCCGACGCGGAAAAAACCGTCGTCAAATTGCACAAGCCCGGACAAACGTAACGCCTTAGCACTCCTCCAAGTTTTGTCCCCAAGCTGCTGAATAGTTCAGCGCTCCGAGCGTGTGCAGCGTGCTGCATGCTCGAACTCAGAATCCTGTGAATCCCGATTTCTCAACAATGTGGCAGTTTACCGAATGTGGCATCGTGGTCACGCAACTACGATTCGCCCGATCGGACGCACCAAAACGTCTGGCGGAAAGGAGCCGGCTGCGATCGCATGGGGCGATCAGTACCTCAAAAAACAGTCGTGAAGACGGGCGAAAGGGGAACGAAGCCCGCTTAGCGTGCCTAGTTTCACTAGCCGATCACAATACGAGAATGCCGCCTTGGCATTCATTTCGGGGGGTACATGAAAACAAACGCATCCGCACTCGCGGCCCTGCTGGGGTCGGCATCGTTGCTTACGTTGGCGAATTCGCTAAGCGCACAAGCCCAACAGACAGCTCAAGCTCAGATGGCCGTTGCCGAACAGGTTCCCGAGCAGGTCCTGGTCACAGGATCGCTCATCCACGGAACGGCGGTCGTCGGGGTGCCGGTTACAACCTTGAGCGATCAGGACTTCACGCAAGTCGGTGCGATCACCACGGCCGATCTTTTGAAGGAAGTCCCGGCGGTCACTGTTCTCTCTTCGATCAACGTCATCAATACCGGCGGCAACGTGGTGGGCGGCCAAGCGACCTCGATCCACAATATTGGCGGCGACACGACAGGCCCCAAAACCCTGCTGCTGGTGGACGGAATGCGAGTACCCTTCCAGTCAACCTCTCTCTGCATTGTCGATCCGTCGATTATCCCGCAATTGGCCATTGATCGCCTCGATGTCCTCGCCGACGGTGCATCGGCGACCTATGGCTCGGACGCGGTGGCCGGTGTGCTCAACGTCGTGCTCAAGCGCGGATATGACGGAGCAATCACCCGCTTCCAAGTCGGAGAATCGACTGGCCTTGGCGGGCTTGAGGTGATGGGCTCCCAGCTCTTCGGCCGGAAGTGGGACTCCGGTGACATCACGCTCACTTACGAAGGCTATCACAAGGATAAGGTTCAAGGTCCGGGCCGGGATTATCTAACTTACGATTATTCCCAGTGGGGATTGGACAATCGCACGCCGCTGGTCAGCTCGACGCCCGGCATTGCCAGTACCGGCAAACCGACTGAACCCGCATCCGCGCCGGTCGGATTCGATCCCTCCTACGGCACGAGCTGCAACAATTGTTATTCCATCCCCAAAGGCCAGAATGGCGTTGGCCTGACATGGGCCAGCGTACTGGCCAATCCCGGCGTCAAAAACGAATACAATCCTTACAATGATGCATGGTTCTTTCCGGATTCCACGCGCAACGCACTTGTCGTGACCTTCGACCAGGATGTCGTAAAGGACCTCGGCCCCATCCAGAACGTCCAGTTCTTCGCCGATGGGTATTACAACAACCGCCGCCAAATCATCCATTCCGCCGCAACGACAGGCCCAGCAAAAACTAATGCGCTGGAGCTGGCGGTGCCCACGACCAATCCCTATTACCCCATCGGTGCGCCCCCGGGATTGATGGTGGCCTACAATTTCTCCGATGAAATGCTGGGCTATCTGGCATCGGGAGAAGAAGAAGGACGCTGGGAGGGAGGACTCAATTTCGATTTGCCCTTCGATTGGAAGGGCAAGGTGTCCTTCACCAGAACGGAGGAGCACGCTTATGATTCCTTCACCAACAAGGTCAATCCGAATCTGGCCAATGCCGCGGTTGGCAATGTTGTGAAATCCGATGGAATAACCGCTTCGTATGCGAAGCCGGCAAATATCCCCTACCTGAATCTATTCTGCGACGCGACTGCGTTTTCCTGCAACAGTCCCGCGACGCTCGCTTACATCGATTCGCATCGATCGATCGATGAATCGCAATTCTTCGACGAAGCAAACGGCACGCTGGACGGCAAGTTATTCGATCTGCCCGGCGGACCCGTGCGGGCCGCCATCGGCGGTGACTATCTCACCGAACACTACAATTATTATTCGGCTGATGGCAGCGCGTCTCTCCGGGGGGATTCGGCTCCCGGAATTACCATCGATTCGGGCTCGTTCGATGTCTGGGCCGCCTTCGCGCAATTGAACATACCGATCATCGGAGACGCCAACGCATTTCTGTTTTTCCAAAAACTTGAGATCGAGCTGTCGGGCCGCATAGACCGCTACACCAATGTGGGATCGACCAAAAATCCCAAGGTCGCATTCAACTGGGAGGTGGGTGCCGGGCTCACCGTGCGCGGCACGGCGGGCACTTCATTCCGGGCCCCCACATTCAATGAGATTTCGACCATAGCGGGCCCGGTCACTCCGGTTAACGTGGCAGGCGGCGATACCGGCAATAGCGAACCGACCTGCCCTGTGGTGGGAAAGCCCGCAACACCGGGCACCGCGGCTGCGATTTTGGATCCCAACTGTACGGCTGCGCTCCAATTTCTCGGCGGCATCAGCCTTCAGGGCGGAGCGGGCGCGGCAGCCCCCATATTCGGACCAGGACATCAAATTCACCCTGAAACCGCAAGAAACTGGGCCACCGGTTTCGATTTTGCTCCCGATTTCTTGAAAGGCCTCGATATCAATGCCGACCTCTATGACATCAAGATCAACGGCATCATCCAATCGCTGAATCGCGGAACGGGCCTGTCAGACCCGGTTTCGTTCCGTCAGGGATTCTGGATCCTGAACACCGATCCCAATTTCTCGAAATACGTCCAGGCGATTGTCCAGAACCCGAATGCGAGCCCCTTGATCAATCCGGCCAATATTTCCTTCATCGAGTACCGGCTGAAGACCAACATCAATTGGCGCAGCTACGAAGGTTTCGACTTCTCAGGCAGCTACGATGCCGATTTGGGCGATCTGGGCGCCTGGAATATCGGCATCGCGGGCAATTACATCCTTGATCGCCAAACCTTCGACGGCACAAACGTGATATCCGATTACACGGGGAGAGACTCGGGCGGAAGGCTGAATTACCGGACTCGTTTGGGATGGGCGGGCGGTCCCGCCGGCGCATTCAGCGCAACCCTGTTCATGAATTACATGGCCCATTATGGAAACCAGGAGGCGGGCGATAACATCCGCGCAGAGGTGCTTCCCCCGTCCTGCTTCCTGATCGGCAATCCGGCGTGCAACGCCAGCGGTCTGCCGCAATTTGCTCAGTATACGCAGCAATATGCGGTGCTGACGAATTACGAACCGGCGCGGATCACGTTCGATCTCTCGCTTGGTTTTCTGACCGGGGACAGGCCCGCAAACACCTATCTGAGAAATCTAGGGTTCCAGCTTGCGATCAACAACCTTTTGGATAAGCGCCCGAATTTTGCCTACCAGATCGCATTTGCCGGCGGCAGCCCGAGAGCCTTTGACGACCACCAGGACCCGGCCCAACGCGTCATCACTTTCACAATCACCAAGGTCTGGTAATCTCGCTTCGACCCTCCCCTGAGGG
>Ga0307477_10002173_pt1 | contig 15372 bp, 15 predicted proteins | sample atmos_gasesECM2C_FD_203316 | JGI IMG/M metagenome (GOLD analysis project Ga0307477, IMG submission 203316) | Hardwood forest soil microbial communities from Morgan-Monroe State Forest, Indiana, United States - atmos_gasesECM2C_515 | ecosystem: Environmental > Terrestrial > Soil > Temperate...
GCACCGTCGACGTGCTCTTGATCGACGACATCCAGTTCCTCGCCGGCAAGGACCGCACCCAGGAGGAGTTCTTTCACACCTTCAACGCTCTTCACGAGATCCAGCGCCAGCTGGTGGTGACGAGCGACCGCCCGCCGAAGGACATCCCCACGCTCGAGGACCGGCTGCGCAGCCGCTTCGAAGGCGGCCTGATGGCCGACATCCAGCCGCCCGACTTCGAGACTCGCCTGGCCATCCTCAACTCGAAACTGGGCCCGCATGGGCGGCTGGTGCCTGACGAGGTCTGCGCTTTCATCGCACACCGCATCCAGAAGAACATCCGCGAGTTGGAGGGGGCGCTCATCCGCGTCCTGGCCCACGCCTCGATCAACGGCCAGCCCATCACCCTCGACACGGCGCAACGCATTCTCCGCGACATCATCCCGGTGGCGGACAGCGTTCCGGTGACGATCGACGCCATCCAGGACGCCGTCGCCGATCACTACGCGATCTCCGTCGATGAGATGAAGGGAAAACGGCGCGACAAGCACATCGTATTTCCACGCCAGGTGGCCATGTACCTCATTCGCGAGGAAACCGAGTCGTCGCTGCCGGTCATCGGCACCGCCTTCGGCGGACGCGACCACACCACCGCGCTTCACGCCATCGAGAAGATCACCGAGCTCGTACGCGAGGATCTCCGGTTGCAGAACGACCTGCGCCTGATCCGCCACCGCCTGCACACACGCTGAGGATTCACCTGTTGACAACATCTGGACATGCTGTGCGCCACCGGCGATCCGGGGCCATCGGTGTAGAGAGCGTGGACAGCACGGCCATCCCTTGCACAACTGTCAGGCCATTCTCCACCGCCGCTTCCGATCGAATCATGCGGTTGTCCACCAAATGCCCACCCCATACTGCTAGTACTCTTCTCTAGACTCCCGGAGCCGTAGTTAATCGTCCTGGTGAAAAGTCCGTCCGCTCAGAGGTACGTCGCACGCCGATGAAGGTCACAGTCTCGCCAACCGCTTTGGGTGCCGCGCTGGCGCTGGTGTCTCGCGCCGTATCGAACCGGTCGACGTTGCCGGTTCTTGCCAACGTTCTGCTCGAGACCACCGATTCCGGTCTGCGGGTCACCGCCACCAATCTCGACCTGACGATCGCTGCCACGCTGCCGGCGACGGTCCTCACCGAGGGACGCACAACTGTGCCTGCACGGTTGCTGAGCGAATACACGAGCTCTCTGAGCGAGGCGCCGTGCACGATGGAGCTCGATCCGGCCACGCAGGTGCTTCGTCTCCAGTGTGGCGTGCACCGCGCGAACCTGCATGGCATCGACGCCGTCGAGTTCCCGCCACTCCCCACCCATGAGGGAGAGCCGGACCTTGAGGCGGACTCGGCTGTGTTCCAGAACGCGGTGGCCCAGACGGTCATGGCGGCCAGCGCCGACGAAGCGTCACCTGTGCTCACCGGCGTGCTGCTGCTTGTCGAGAACGGCCGGCTGACCCTGGCCGCGACGGACCGCCACCGCCTCGCGGTGAAGACCCTCGACGTCGATGTGCGCGGCAGTGTTCCCGCGGAGTCGGTGATCATCCCCGCGCGGCATCTGAACGAGGTGGCGCGGGCCACCAATGCGAACCGGCCTCGGGTCGGCATCGCGTTCTCGGACGCGCGCAACCAGGTCTTCTTCACCCTTGGCGATGTCGCCATATCGTCGCGTCTCATCGAGGGGACGTACCCCAACTACTCGCAGGTGATCCCTGGTGAGTCGTCTACGACGGTGACGCTTCCCACCGCGGCGCTGCTGCGCGACGTGAGGACTGCGTCGGTCATGGCGCGCGACGCGGCCAACCCGGTGCGGCTGCGCGTCGGCGAAGGCACGCTGACGCTCCACGCGCAGACGGCTGAGGTTGGCGAAGACGAGGCACCGCTCACTGCCAGCGTGAAGGGCGACGACGTGCAGATCGCGTTCAACGCCCGGTATGTGCTGGACGCGCTGTCGGTGCTCGACTCCGAGGAGGTGCAACTCTCCTTCAACGGCGCGCTGCACCCTGGTGTCATCCGCCCCGCCGGCCGTGACGACTACCTGTGCATCATCATGCCGGTGCGCGTCGCGTAACACGGCGCAGCTACATGGCGGTGAAGCGCAGCCGTCGCACCGCCTGTGCGTTGAGCCCCTGGTTGAGCGCGCTGATGAGCCGGGGTGAATCCAGCTGGAGCTGATGTGCCAGCGCGGAGTTGGACGTGGCGATGAGGAGCGCGCCCCGCTCGAGACGTATGGCTCGGCACATCGGAGACAGCGCGGGGCCGAGCATGTCGCTGAGGAGAACGCGGAGCTGCTCGTCGCGCACCTGGCCGCGGACGCCGAGACCGCGCAGAGCGGGATCGAGGATGTCCCCAACCCGGTCGGGTGCCTTGTCCTCGCGGGTCACGCGTCGCTGATCTGACCGTCGCGCACCGTGAAACGGCGTGCGACGTCGAGTGTTCCCAGGTCCTGCAGCGGTTCGGCGGTGGTGAGCAGCACCTGTTGCGGAGCACGGGCGGCCAGCAGAAGCAGCAGATCGCTGCGCCGGCGCGGGTCGAGCTCGCTCAGCACGTCGTCGAGGATGACGACTGGGGTCAGGCCTGCGCGTTCCCTGACGAGATCCACCTCAGCCATCTTGACCGCGAGGACGATGCTGCGCTGTTGACCCTGCGACGCGGCGGTGCGCGCGGGCCGCCCGTTGATGTCGAAGGCCAGGTCGTCCCGGTGCGGCCCGATCAGCGTCGCCGCGCGAGCGAACTCTTCTGCGGCGTGCTGCGCAAACGCATCGAGGAGTGCTCGTTCCGCGTGCTCCTCGTCGAGTGACGGCAGGGCATGTGCCGGCGCGTAGCGCAGCTGGAGCTGCTCGCGCCCGTCGCTGAGCTCGTTGAGCGAGCGTGCGGCGTGCGGATCCAGCGCCTGCACGAGCCGGGCACGGGACGCATGGATCCTCGCGCCCAGGCCGGCCAACTCTCTCGTGAAGCCGTTGAGCGTCTCCCGTCCGGAACCGCCCGCCCGGAGATGTTTCAGCAGCGCGTTGCGCTGCACGAGAACGCGCCGGTAACGGGTCAGCACGTCGCCGATCCGCGGTTCGAGCTGAGCGAGCAGCGTGTCGAGCAGGCGTCGCCGGCCTTCGGGGCCGGCCTTCACCACCAGCAGGTCCTCGGGCCAGAAGAGCACCACCGGGCAGACCCCGGGCAATGCCGACGCGCGGCGCGGCTTGCCGTCGACCATCGCCGATCTCCCCACACGCCCGGTGGTCACGTCTCGCACGAAATGCACAGCAAGCGTGCGCGGCGCATCCGGTCGCTGGATGGTCGCTTCCACGGCACACCGATCCGTCCCCCACCCCAGCAGATCGCCCACGACCGCGGCGCGCGGCGAGCGCGTGAGTGTCAGCGTCGCCACCGCTTCGAGCAGATTCGTCTTGCCCTGCGCGTTCGAGCCAGATATGACATTTACACCCGAGGCAAACCGTATGGTCAGCTCAGCGTAGTTGCGGAATTGGTACAGGCGAAGCTTGTCGACCGCGCACACCGCTGTGGCGACGGCGCTCACCTGGCGAGGACCGGCTGGGCCGGAACCACGTTCTCGCGGGCCGTGGCGGCGAAGCTCACGATGAGACCCGCGATGCGCGCCGTCCCCTCCGGACGCGCGCTGCGTGACACAGCCTCGCGCATGCCGCCGAGCGCCACCGAACCCGGCGTCGACAGCTCCGCGATCGTGTCCACCAGCTGCCGCAGACGCGGCACGTAGCGGCCTGCGCCGGTGTCGACGACCCATTCGACGTTGCCACGCTCCTGTCCAGGGAGATACCAGCTGAGCAGCAGCGGCACACCACAGCAGAGCGCTTCAGCGATCGTCCCCGGCCCCGCCTTGGTGACCAGGACGTCCGCGGCGCGGACCCAGTCGGCCATGTTGTGCACGAAACCATGTACCGGCACGGCGCGCCCGTGCGTGTCGCGCAAACCGGCGAGGCGGCGCTCGGCGCGCGCGTTGCGGCCGCAGATCACAGCCAGGTCGACAGGAAGGTCTGCAGCCGCAAGCGCTTGCGCCCGTCGCGCGATCCCGCCCGAGCCGTCCGCCCCACCGCACAGGAGCACCATGAAACCCTCGGGGCGCATTCCGAGCCGGGCGCGCAGGGCAGCTCGCTCCACCGGACCCGGAGCGGGCGCCTGAAAGCTGGCGTCGACGGCCAGTCCGTACTCGAAGCAGCGTGAGGCCGAGATGCCGGCTCGTCGGCAGCGGTCAAGACCGCCGGGAGAGGGGATCGCGATCGCATCGACCTCGCGGCACGCCCAGAAAGCATGGACGTCGACGAGATCGGTGATCACGGTGATCATCGGCAGCCGCCGTCCGCGACGATGGGCGACCCGTGCCGCCGCGTGGTTGAGGAGCGGGTGGAACGAGACGACGACCGCCGGGTCGAGCGAAGCGACGACCCGTTGCAGGCCGGGTTCGAGCCGGCGGAGCACAGCGCGATCGATCACCGAGACGGCCGCCCGGGAATTCGTCGCGTGGTACAGGGCGCCCCAGAGCCAGCTCGCACTCTGCGTCAGCGGGCCGTACAGCCGAGTCGACGTTGCCACCAATCCGGGCGCCGCGGTCGCGAACGGATCGACCACGCGGATGTCGTAGACGCCCGGGTGCCGCTCATCGATCTGGCGAGCGACGGCGGCCGCGCTCGCTCGGTGGCCACCACCGGTGTCGGCGATCAGGAAGAGCAAACGCGTGCGCACGGATCTGTGCTTCATCCGCTCAGCGTCACAACCGCCGCCTCAAGGCCTTCCGGGCCAAGCGCCGTCAGCGCGAGCGGATCCGTCCCGTCGGCGTTCTCGGCGAACGCCTCGAGCGTGCCCGCCGAATTGGGGGCGAGAAACGCGAGACGGCGGACGGAGGGACTGACCGACACGGACGACAGCACGGCGGGCTGGTGCGCGATCGGAACCTGCCCGGCGCTCTCGACGCTGACCTGTACCAGCTGCGCCGAGGATCCTCCGCTGGACACGGCGACCAGGGTGCCTGATGACGAGTAGCCAACGGGGGACAAAGACTCGTCGAGCTGTCGCGGCGGCGCACTGCTCGGCCCGATGCCGATGAGCCAGGTCCCGGTCCTGGTCCCGCCCTGCCGGAGCAGGGCCAGCTGTGAGCCGTCGGGGCTGATCGCAGGCGTGGTCGAGCTTCCCGCAACCCCTGGGATGGCGTACCGAGCCCCGACGACCGCGTCGGCTAGCTCGACATGGCTGTGTCCGACGTCCACGCCCACATCCAGGGCGAGCAGCTCGCCCCGTTGGTCCCAGACGGCGGGCGAGAGCAGCGGGTCCCCTGCGGGGAGGGTCCTGGTGGTGCCGGTGTCCGCGTCGAACAGTGCCACCGCGTCACCGTGCGCGTAGGCCAGCGTCGAGCCGTCTGCCGACCATGAGGGCAGGTTTGCGCCTGGCACCTCGGTGCGCACAGTGCGCCGAGCCACATCGAGAACGACGAGCGAGGGCGGCGCTCCGCTCACGGTCGAGTCATCCTCCACGATTGCGATCCACTTCCCGCGCGGGGACAGGACGGCGGCTCGGTACGTGGTCAGCGGCGCGCCGAGGGCCGCCGCGCCGCAGCCGGCGGGATCCCCGCAGCGTGGCGCTTCCACCGCCACTGCGGCAGCGATGGGTGTGCCCGGCTCCGGAGCGCCGAGGGATGTGAGAAGCACGCTCGTCGGCGCTTCGCCGATCCGCTCTGCGAGCACGACACCGTGTCCGCCCGTCCCCAGGTTCCCGGTCCTGAACGTGCTGACGACGGGCAGGGCGAGTGTCTGGCGATGCTGGTCGGTCGCTGTAGTCGCGATGCTGACGAGATATTGAGTGTCGGGAAGAAGCAGGCGTCCGGGGTAGACCACGAAGCGACTTGCATCGAGAGTGCTTCGCACCACTCGCGTTCCCCGCACCGCAGGATCCAACTGGACCGCGCCGGCGGTCGCCGCCGTCGCCATGCCACCACTGAACGCGATCGTTATCACGCTGTCGATGGGCACGCCGCGCGCCCCGTCCGAGGGGCTGATGCCGCGCACCACCGGTGCCGATCCCGTGGTGAGGTCCCAGCGATGGTCCACGGAATTCACGGCACCCGATGGATCCGAGAAGCCGCCCAGGACGGTGAATTTGTACGGGGTCAGCGGCGCAAAGATCGCGCCGGTGTGCTCGAGGACGAAGGCGGTGTCACCGTCGATCCACTTGATGTGGCAACTGCCGGTGGAACGCGGTCCGAAGGCGTTAGCGAGCTCGCATCCTGGGAGCTGGGGTGACATGCTGAAGCGCCCGATGAGCGAAGCCGCCACGACCGCTCGATCGAACTGAACCTCAACGGGCGCGTCGGCCTGAACCCCCAGCGATCCGCGGGGTGGGTCCAGGGCGATGATCTGTGGTGGCGAGGCGAAGCAGCCACTGAGGAGTGAGCAGAGCAGGGCAAAGGAAGCGAGCCAGGCGGCGCGGCGCGCCACGGTGGGTGCGCTCAGTACGGAGCTGTGAGGGCCGCTTCGACGTCGATGGTGGAGAGCGTCGGCGCTCCGCCACCCTTGACCTCGATCCGTGATGTTCTTTCCGCCGCGATCGCAGCGGCGGCCGCGGTCGACTGATCCAGGGTGGGGTGGGACTCCGTGTAGGCGCCCAGGATGCTGCCGTCACGCAGCAGGATGACGCCCATCTCGTTCGACCCGATGACGATCACCGAGCCGGGGACCTTCTCCTCCATGAGGTACTCGAGCAGCGCTTCGAGGTTGACGAACCGGCCGAGCAGCCCGGAGAAGAGCGCCGGGGCGCTGAACAGCTGGGTGACCGCGAGCACGGTGTCACCGTTCAGCTCGATGACATCGAGGACACCATCGCCGCTGTCCATCTGCCGCCGGAACTGCAGAAACGCGGCGTTGTCGAGCAGGACCTGCCCGTTGCCGCTCACCGCCTGACCGTCGTGGAGGATGATCACGCCTCGATAACCGCTTCCGGTGAGGCGAACGTATCCCGTGTGGCGGTCAGCCCGAAGAGTGCGCAGCAGCCGGGGGAAGTCGACGAAGGCGCTCTTCAGCCCTTCATAGTGGGCCCGCCCTGCCGGCAGCGGATAGAAGACCGCCGGCTCGGTGCGCCGCGGCCCGGTTTCGACCGCCGGCTGCGGCGTTGCGACGGCGGACGGCGGGGAGTAGGGCGTGTGGGCAGGCTCACCGGCCGCGGGTTCGGCGGCGGTGGAGTACTGGGTGTAGGCGAGCGGTTCGGCGGGCGGCCCGGGGGCCTCCTCTTGAGCTGCTGCCCAGGACTCGAGCCCGGATTGGGCGGCAGGCGCGTACTGCTCCGTCTCGAGCGGCACGGTGAGAGGCGGGGTGGTCTCCTCGTGCCCCTCGGCCGCGGCGTCAATCGTGGGTTCGACCACCGCGTACCCGGCGCTGTGCTGCGGCCAGGCGTCCGAGCCGGAGGCGCCAGCGGGCGCGCCGACGCTCGTCCGCCTGGTCTCGGCGGCGGCGATCAACTCGGCCGGCGAGGCCTTGATCGTCTCCTCGGCGGGGAGCTTCGCCCGCGGATCGAAGTGATACGAGCCGTCCCACCAGCCGAGCGCGTCGACGACAACGTCCTCGCCCTGTCCTCCAGCACCCGCAGCGTGAAACAGGTGCCCGAAAAGGAAGTAGAGCGAGGCGTTGTCTGATCCGTTTTCCAGTGAGAGCGTCCCGGTTGCCCTCTCCGCCTGCATGGTCTGGAGGAGGCTGCCGAGGCCACCTTCACGCAATGTTCCTTGCGTCTGCACCGAGTGGACCTGTGTTTTTTGCCGATGCCGCGCGAGCGGCCAGCCCTGAATTTCGCCCGTATAGTAGCAAGGCGGGTGAATGACGAACCAGGTGGGGGCAATTCGCGGCCGTCGCGACGCCGGATCGAATCTACAATCGCCAGAGGAAGTGCGAGGAGCTGTTGACGGTCAGCAGGTCAAGGTGCTCGTCGTGGACGACGACGCGCTGGTACGAAAAGCTGTCCGCCTGACCTGCGAAAGCGAGGGGTACGCCGTCCAGGAAGCCGAACGTGGGGCCGACGTGCTCGCTCGGATCGACAGCTTTCACCCGGACATCATCCTGCTGGACCTGATGCTCCCCGACCTCTCCGGGTTCGACGTCTGCCGCGAGGTGCGCCGCGCCGGCCACCGGATGCCGGTCGTCATCCTCAGTGCCAAGAACGAGGAGATCGACGTCGTGCTCGGCCTCGAGATCGGAGCCGACGACTACATCAACAAGCCATTCCGCCCGCGTGAGCTGCTGGCCCGGATCGGCGCACACCTGCGCAAGGCCAAGGAGACCAAGGGCGAGGCCCCCTCCGACGACGCCCGGCTGATCTTTCGCGACCTGGTCATCGACAAGACCGAGCGGCGCGTCATCCGCCAGAACCGCGACGTGATCCTGACCCACACGGAGTTCGACCTCCTGGCGTACCTCGCCTCCAACGCCGGAAAGGTTCTCTCGCGGGAGCGCATCCTCAGCTCGGTCTGGGGCTATGAGCACCCGATCGAGACCAGGGTGATCGACGTGCACGTCAGGAACCTCCGCCGCAAGATCGAGCCCGACCCGTCCTTCCCTCGTTACATCCTCGCCGTGCCCGGCATCGGATACCGGTTCGCGCCCATTCGTCCCTGAGTGGGAAGGGCAAGTAGACTGGAAGGCGTGCCCACGCCCCCGATGCTGCGGTCTCGCAGTCCGCAGGAGGCCAAGGCCCAGCCCGACCCGTTGGCCTCGCTCACCCTGTTCGGCCTGGCGGTCATCGCGGCCGCGCTCCTCGCCGCCGCGATCCTTGCCGTCTACACGTACTCGACCCCCGCGGCGGAGCTCCCTCTGGTCGTCGCGACAGCCCTGGCATTCGGCCTCGTGCTCGCTGCGAACCTCATCGGCGCGGTGGTCCGGCACTTCGGGGTGAGGCGTCCCAAGTAGGTGGCCGGCAACGCCGTTCCGGAGCAGTCCGGGCCCGAGCAGGCGGCCGGCAAGCCGCCGTTTCCCTCGTACGAGGAGTTCGCCTCCGACTTGCTCGAAGCCGTCGACGGCGCGGGTCTGGTGATCGACGATGTGCGCCATCACATAGAACCCGGCGTCGGGGAGCGGCGATTCGAGTGCACGATCCGCCTTGCCGCCGCCGAGCCGTCGCGCTATCACGTGCACATCAGCTTTCTGTGGGATGCGCTGCTGACCTACGTCGCGACCTACGGGCCTGGCGCGGATTGCGAGCTGTACCACGACGACGAGGAGGCGCAGGACTGCCCGCATCAGCAGCTGTCGCCGCAGCCGTTTGTCGAGCTCGAAGCAGAGTTCGTGCTCGGCGACGGCGGTTACGAGCTGCAGGTGATGAGCGAGGTGGCGGGCTGGACAGACACCGTCCAGGGCCTGATGGGCAAGGCATTCCCCGATGACGACCGGCCCAGCGTCCACGTGGGCATCGCGGTGCTCGGTCCCACGACGCTTGTCGAGAAGTTCACCGCCGAGCACTCGTGGCTGATCGATTTCGAGAAGCAACCCGACCTGCAGGCGATCGCCCGGCAGATCCACTCTGCGCTGCGACTCATCCCGCAGCTGGCTGACCGTCTTCCCATCTGACACCGAGCTCGGCGAGAAGCCGTGTCAAGAACGGGCGGTTGGCAAGCTCGGGATGGGGCACGGTGAGATCCGGCAGATTCACGTGAATATCGCCGCGGGCACCGAGTAGCAGGACATCAGCGTCGGCGCGTCGCGGCCCCCAGCGATACGTCTCCTTGCGACCGGCCGCCACCTCGGCGGCCTTGCAGTGCTCGAGCCATCGCAGCGGAGGCCACGGCGCGGCGCTCCGCAGGCGCAACGCCTGGTTGTGAAAGTCGCCCTGCGCCGTGACCCCGACCGGCCGCGTCACCACCTCGCGAGAGGCAGCGTCGATGACGACAGCGTCGTGCGTTAGCGCGTCGCGCAGACGCGCAAGCGCGAGGCCGCGTTTGCCGACGTTGCTGCCGATCCCGACCCACGCGATGTCGGTGCTCTCAGTGCTCTCTGTCATATCGGCACGTCATGTCGCGGTGTCAGCCGGTGGGGCCGGGCATCGGCGCAGCGCGAACCTCTTGCGGCGTGCCGCGCACGACTGCGTCGACGACTCGCAGCGCGCGCACCGTCGCAGCGACATCGTGCGTGCGCACGATGGTTGCGCCATTGGCCACGGCGAGCGTTGCAAGCGCGAGGCTGCCTTCCAGACGCTGGTCAGGTGGAGCGCCGCCGGTGAGCGCGCCGATGGTCGATTTGCGAGATACGCCGATGAGGATTGCGCGCCCGAGCCCGCGGAGCTCGCCAAGCCTGCGAACCAGCTCAATGTTGTGGGCAGGCGTCTTGGCAAACCCGAAGCCTGGATCAACGATCAGCTGTTCTGCGTCGACGCCCTCACGCACCGCGACGCTCACGCTGCGTCGCAGCGACGCCGACACCTCCTCGAGCAGGTCCTCATACACCGGTTCCCGGCGGTTGTGCATGAGGACTGCGGCGGCCTGCGGATGCGACGCGACCACCCCTGCCATGTCGGGGTCCCCGAGGAATCCCCAGATGTCGTTGACGATGCTGGCGCCCGCCTCGATCGCCGCCGCGGCGACCGTCGCTTTCCGGGTGTCCACACTGATCGGCACGCGCATCCGCGTCGCGAGCGCGTGGATGATCGGAATCACCCGCGCCGCTTCCTCGCCGGCGGTGACCGAGGTAGAGCCCGGCCGGGTGCTCTCACCACCGACGTCGATGATGTCCGCGCCGGCAGCCGCCATCGCTTGGGCGAGCGCGAGCGCCGCGTCGACATCGTTACCGATCCCGTCGCCGGAGAAGGAGTCAGGGGTCACGTTGAGGATGCCCATCACGAGCGTCCGCGCGCCGAAGTCGAGGCGGTGGCCGCGCGCCACCACCGGCGGTGGGGTGACCGAACGTGCGACCAGCACGTCCGCGATCGCCTGCCCGAGGGCCCCGGCATGCTCGCTCCAGGAGGCGAGGCGGCCGGGTAGCTCGCCGGCCGTGACCAGCGGCGAGAGCACGAGCGCGCTGGTGCCCGCTGCGTTGGCGAGCACCGCGCCGCCGGCGTCTCGCACAGAGCGCTCGAGCACACGCACCTGGCCACCGTCGAGTCCCTGGATCGACAGCGCTTCGACTGCGCCATGGCGCGCCAGCACCATCAAATCCGACGTCTGAATCCCGAGGCGAAGCGCGGTCTCTCGCAGCGCGTCCTCTGGACCGGGCAGCAGTGGTCGCACGTTGAACCGCGATGCCGCGAGCGCGCGCTGCGCGTCGGCCGGGTCAGTCAGGTGGCGTACCGGCGGGCAGATCGGCCGGCTGCAGCTCGCCGGCGGAACGCTTGGGCACCATCACCGCTCTCTTGAAGATGCACACCCGCTCGCCACGCTGGTTGTACGCGCGGGTCTCCACCGTGACCACTCCTCGATCCGGTTTGGTACTGGATTCACGCTTGTCGAGGACCGTGGTCTCCGCGTAGATGGTGTCGCCGTGGAACGTCGGGTTCTCGTGTTTGAGTGACTCGATCTCGAGGTTGGCGATCGCCTTGCCGCTGATGTCGGCGACGCTCATGCCGAGCGCAAGGCTGTACACCAGGTTTCCCACCACGACGTTCCGTTTGAATTGCGTTCGCGTCTCCGCGTAGTGAGCATCGAGGTGCAGCGGATGGTGGTTCATGGTGATCAGGCAGAAGAGATGATCGTCTGCTTCGGTGATGGTCTTTCCCGGCCAGTGCTTGTACGTCGCACCCACCTCGAACTCCTCGAAGTAGCGACCGAACTGCACCGCTGAGTCTCAGCCGGTCGCGGCGAGCCGGCCCGCGTCGTGCTCCAGGCCCTGCAGCGCGTCGAGAACGTCTGCGACAGCCGGGTGATCACCCGCTGCTCTGCTCAGGTATTCGTAGGCGACCCTGTCGCCGGGAGCCATCACGAGAACGCCGCCCTGCTGGAACGGGTGTCCCTGCACCGCGCTCTGGCGTGCCCCACGCCGCCACGCTCGCAATGCCGAACCCCACGTTTGCGGGCCGAGCGTCTTGAGCAGTCCCTGGCGGGCACCGATGGCCCGATATGACGTGAGCTTCGGGTCCGTGAGCACCAGGCTGTCAGGAGCGAAGTGGGCCCGGAACGCCTTGGCGTGCCGCGGTCCGCCGTTGCCGACGAAGATCAGACTCGCCCCGAGCCGCTGGATATCCGCGGCGGCGTCGCGCATTTCTGCCACCTGTTCGCGGCAATAGACGCAGCCGAAGTGGCGAAGCCACACCACCACGGCGGCCCGGCGCTGCCAGAGGTCGCCAAGCCGCACCGGCCGGCCGTTGACATCGAGGACCTGCGTTTCAGCGAGCGCGCGTGCATCCATTCCTCGCCCTACTCTAGCCGCGAAAGATGGAATCACGTCGCCATGAGCCGGCGGAATGTCCGGCGACGATCGTGCGCGGGGAGGCGCTCGACGTCCTCGGGCAGCTCCCGGACGGTTGCGCGGGCCTCGTGTACGTAGACCCGCCGTTCAACACCGGGCGGCGGCGATCCGGGATGCGTCTGCGCGCCGTGGCCGATGAGGGCGGGGCGCGCAAGGGATTCGCGGGACGGGGCTACCGCGTGGTCAGTGAGCGGCGCGAGAGCTTCGCCGACCGGAACGACGACTACCTCGAGTGGCTGCGCCCCCGCCTGGTCCAGACCAGACGCATTCTCGCCGCGCACGGCACGCTCTACTTCCACATCGATCCACGCGAGTCGCACTACTGCAAAGTGCTGCTCGACGAGATCTTCGGGCGATCGTGCTTCCTCAACGAGATCGTTTGGGCGTACGACTTCGGGGCTCGCTCCACACGGCGGTGGCCGGCCAAACACGACGTCATCCTGGTGTACGTGCGAAACGTTGACAGCTACCACTTCGACGCCAGCGGTGTCGATCGGATCCCCTACATGGCTCCGGGGCTGCAGACGGCCGCGCGCCGCGACACCGGCAAGCTGCCGACCGACGTCTGGTGGCAGACGATCGTGCCCACGACGTCGCGCGAAAGAACCGGATATCCGACGCAGAAGCCGCTGCTGCTGCTTCGTCGCATCGTGTCGGCGTCGTCGCGACCCGGCGAGCTCGTCCTCGATTGGTGTGCGGGCAGCGGCACCACGGGTGTCGCCGCGGCGGAGCAGTCACGACGCTTCCTGCTCGTCGACGAAAGCGCTGCCGCCGTGGAGGTCATGCGCGCGCGCCTCGCGGCCGTGCCGGGCCTGCGCATCATGGATGGGAATCAGCCATCCTGAAAGGAACGGACATGGACTCCGACGTCGACCTCTACCTGCGTGTCTGGGCATCGGCTCGCGACGCGGCCACCGCTGCGGCCCGGGAGGTGGCCGACGAGTCGGGCCATGAGTTCGCCAAGGCGATCGCAGATGCATGTCGCGCAGACGTGAGCGCGGATACGCTGCACGCCTCATTCGAGAAGGTTGCCGAGCTCATCTTCGCGGGGCGCGGCGCGGAGGATATCGGCGCCTCGCCCGAGCACAAGCTGCTCCGGGACTCGCTTCGCGGCTTCGCCCGTGACCGCATCGCCCCCTTTGCCCAGGACGTTCATCGCCGGGACGCCGATGTTCCTGAGCACATCATCTCCGGGGTCGCCGAGATGGGTCTTTTCGGGCTTTCGATCCCCGTGCAGTACGGCGGTCAGCTGGATGGCTCGTCCGACGCGAAGGCGATGCTGATCGCCACCGAGGAGCTGTCAGCTGCATCGCTGGCCGCCGGGGGCAGCCTGATGACCAGGCCCGAGATCCTGGTCAGCGCCCTCCTCCGCGCTGCGAACGAGGAGCAGAAGCAGCGCTGGCTGCCCGTGATCGCGAGCGGCGAGAAACTGGTCGCGGTCGCCATCACCGAGCCGGACTACGGCTCCGACGTAGCCGGGATCACGTGCAGGGCCGTCCGCGCATCCGACGGATCCTGGATCGTCAACGGCACCAAGCTCTGGTGCACGTTCGCGGGTCGCGCCAACCTGCTCTCGGTCCTGTGCCGCACCACGCCCGACCCCGGCCATCGTGGCCTGTCCCTGTTCGTCCTGGAGAAGCCGCCCTTTGGGGGACACGAGTTCGAGCATCGCCAGGAGGGCGGCGGGACCCTGCGCGGCCACGCCATCCCGACCATCGGCTACCGCGGCATGCACACGTTCGAACTCGTGTTCGAGGATTACAGGCTGCCCTCGGATGCGCTCGTGGGTACCGAGGGACAGGGCTTCTACCTCCAGATGGAGGGGTTCGCGACGGGCCGGCTGCAGACCGCCGGGCGCGCCGTGGGAGTCATGCATGCGGCGGTGCGGGACACCCTGGCATATACGACCCAACGCAACGTGTTCGGCCGGCCGGTCGCTGACCAGCCGCTGGCCCGCACGTTGCTCGGCCGCATGGCGGTGCGGCTTCACGCCAGCCGTGCGCTCTCCTACCAGGCGGCCGCTTCGATCGACTCGGGCGTCGGCCAGGTCCATGCCGCCCTGGCCAAGCTCTACGCCTCGCGAATGGCCGAGTTCGTCACCCGCGACGCCATGCAATTGTTCGGTGGGATGGGATACGGGGAGGAGACCGACGTTTCGCGCTACTTCCTCGACGCTCGCGTCCTGGCCATCTTCGAAGGCGCCGAGGAGGTCCTCGCACTCAAGGTCATCGGGCGCGCAATCGATGCGGCGCCGACGAGTCAGCCATGAGTACCGGCCCGGCCGTGGACGCGACTCCGCGTGTCGACATCCGTCGCGAGGACTGCGTTCGATTTCTCGAGAGCCTTCCCGACTCCTCCGTCGACCTGATCGTCACCGACCCCGGCTATTCGGGCATGAACCGTCACATGAAGTTTGGTCATGGGCGCATCGTCGGTCGATACGGATCGCCGGACAACGCGAAGTGGTTCAAGGAGTTCGAGGACGACCCGGATACCTATCGCGCCTTTCTCGCCCAGTGCCATCGGGTCCTGTCCGACGCGCGGCACATCTACGTGATGTTCGACAGCTTCTCGCTGCTGACGCTCGGGCACCTGGTCCGCGAGTGCTTCGACGTGAAGTGTGTGATCGTCTGGGACAAGGTGCACCTGGGGATGGGGCACTACTTCCGCCGCCGGCACGAGCAGATCGTGTTTGCCAGCAAGGGAAGCCGCAAGATCTCGAGCCGCGACATGCCGGACGTGTGGGCGGTGCCGCGCTTGCACCGCTCCGCATACCCGACCCAGAAGCCCGTGGCGCTCTTCGATCGGATGGTCGCGGCCAGCGCGGAGCCGGGTTTCGTCGTCTGCGACCCCTTTGTCGGCAGCGGCTCCTCAGCGGTCGCTGCCCTTCGCGGCGGGTGCCGCTTCATCGGCGCGGACATCGACGAGCGGGCGGTCGCGCTGTCGC
>Ga0307477_10002175_pt1 | contig 15369 bp, 15 predicted proteins | sample atmos_gasesECM2C_FD_203316 | JGI IMG/M metagenome (GOLD analysis project Ga0307477, IMG submission 203316) | Hardwood forest soil microbial communities from Morgan-Monroe State Forest, Indiana, United States - atmos_gasesECM2C_515 | ecosystem: Environmental > Terrestrial > Soil > Temperate...
TAGTCATCATGGTTCTGAGTCACATATCCACCGCCGACTGCCTCGGTGCCATCCGCTAAAACCATTTCATCACTGTGCCCATCGGCCTGGCTGATTTGTGCGAGAAAACTCCCGTCATTAGCATTAAAAGCCTCTGTGCCATACCATTTGTAATCCACGTAACCGCCAGAACTCGGGCTATGCGTACCCGTCAACGAGTAGGTCAGGTGAGTGCTGTCCGGCATGGCGGCGACGGTAAATTGCCCATTATAAAAACTATCGGGAACATTATCGATGGTGATGGTTGAGCCGACCGTGATGCCCGAGGGCCACGCACTCTGGCCGATTACTGTCACCGTGCCGTTGTTATCCGCAATGTTGCTTATAGTTGTCTCGCGCCCCGCGTAAATTGTGTTCCAACTCACGGCGACGTAATTCCCGATATCACTGATACATGCGCCCGCGGGTAATTTATCAGCGGGGGCTTCATTCTCCACGAGGTCGCCTGGGGCATAAATCTTGTGGAACCAGGACATACTCGCAGTGCCAGCGCTGAGATTCATGCTGATAAGTCCAAATCCGTATACTCTGCCGCCGCCGTCCACCAACTTCGTACCAATTTTCGTGTCATCTTGAGAAATTCCACAGTAAATGTACGGCTTCAGCACTGGTCCACCAAGATTTGCGAATACGATCGTGTTACCCTGCGTATCGGTAGCTTGGGTGAAGGTTGCATCGGTGGTCAGCGCGTCGTTATTGCACACGTTGATAGTTTGGATTTTGTTTGAATTGACGATGATCAAAAGGCAATCGTTTGTGTTAGACCACTGGTAGTAATACTCGTCCACGCCATCAAACGGAGGCAGAGATACCTGACGAATGTAAGTGTAAGGGTCCGTTCCCTTCAACAGGTAGGCGCCGCCGCCCGGTCCGCTCAGAATTAAATAGGTCCCATTTTTGCTCCAGGATTCATATGGAGCATACTTTGGTGCATATCCTCCAACGGGCATACCCGGCTGGGGCGTCAGCCGTTTGATTTTTGTACCGAAGATGGGGTCTGTATAAACAGTCACTGGTGTGCCATCGTAAACGAGCGGCTTGGGGTCGTTTGGGCTCGGATAGGCTGTGCAGTCCCCGCTCAAGCTTTGTGGATTGATAGGGTTTGCGCGCGTGCAGGTTTTTAGTGAGGTAAACTGAGCAACGGGCACGATCGTAGTTCCAGGATTCTGCACAGACGTGGTAGTCGTGCCGGAAGTGAAATTCTTGCTTGAAGTCACGCCCACGCAGCCACTTAACAAGACTGCAACGAAAAGTGCTGAGCAAGCGCTCAAGCGATCGGTCATTTTCATCTTTTCCGAAGCACGCAAAAATGCGGGACTCAGATTCCCCTATGACCCTGCAGAAAGAGCCGGGAAGTACTTGCGTTTTGTTGTGCCCGAGCCCAGTTTCATAGAATCCATACTGTGGCCAGAACAGGGCTTAAATCTCCTGCTCGAACGGCCTAAATAGGTACAGGTAAGGAACAGGTAGTAAATTAGTGAACTCATGCTCACACCTGTACCAACAGGTCTCCTTGTAGAAGGTCTTGGGATGGGACTGTCTGAGTTGAAGAGGCATCCTGCGATCCCTTGGAATGAGGTCGCCGCTCTGTCTTCACCCATCGTTTTCTGTAGAATTGAGCATTCTTCGTGAAGCTCCCGCAGAAATTGTGAAAGAATCTTGGACAAGCCAGGGTAATGACGCTACGTCACTCGTTTCCGAGACCTATACTCCTCACGATCCAAACGATTTTGACGGGATTAGGGATATTGTTAATCGTCGTGACGTTCACTCCAGTAGATGAGTGGTGGGCCAGAAGACTGGCAGGACCCTTCAATGATCCCGAAGGCGATGTCTTAATTGTGTTGGGCGCTGGGGCTCTAGAGGATGGGGTAATCGGCGAGGGTACCTACTGGCGCAGCGTCTATGCATTGCGGGCGTGGAGGGAAGGTAGTTTTCACGCGATTGTTCTGAGCGGTGGCGGGCCGGCCAAGAGCTCAGTTGCTGAGTCGATGCTGGCGTTTTTGGTCCCGCAAGGTGTGCCACGGGAAGCGATTTGGGTCGAATCTCAGTCCCGTTCTACCCGGGAGAACGCTCTCTTCGCACAGCCGATTCTTGACGCTTTGGCAGGGTCTAAAGTTCTGCTCACTAGCGACTATCACATGTTTCGCGCGTACCATGCATTTCAGAAGGCTGGTGTGAGGGTCTTGCCGAGGCCAGTGCCGGATGTAGAAAAACGGGCGGGGCATTGGTTACTCCGCTGGGACTCCTTTCTGGACTTGGGAATGGAAACGACCAAGATCGTCTATTATTATTTCCGAGGGTGGATTTAGCTTGTCTCAGCGACAAGATGTGCCTCGCGATGACATTTCCAACAGAGTGTAATCAAATTCTCTTCGACATCATGTCCCAGCTGACTTCTAGGTTTTAAGTGGTGAACCTCCAAGCCTTCGAGGCCGCCACAACATTGGCATCGCCAATGATCACGCCTCAATACCAACTCTCGCAAGGAGCGATAGGCTGTCGGATCAAGCGCGACTCTTGGATCTTTAGGCCGCTGAATCATCATTTTCTCGGTTCAAGAGCGTGGAATCTTGGAATTGTCCGAAGGTGGCGCACCATCGGGACAGCCACCCTCTAGACTAGCTCCCGCCAAGAAATCTGCGCAGATCATCTCCAAGCAGTAGCCCCTCGATTTATCGCTTCCCAGCATAAGCCCGGCTGTTTCTAGGGCCTGCTCAATCACCGGCAGCTGGCTCTTGTAAACCTTGAAATAGATGATTTCCCAAGGCTCGGTATCCTTGCCCGTCAGGTGCTTTTCAACCTCTCGCTTGAACTCTTCTTTTGGTAGCTCGGTCGCTTTGTGCAACCAGGTTGCACAATCAAATTGGTCCCGATCTCGGCGTGCGACCTTTACCAGCTCCGTGGCTTTGCTCCATCCGACCAGCTTGAGATCAGGTTTGGGAATCTTTGGCAGATGTTCGTGAATGGCCATCAAGTAATAAGCCTTGCGCCTCGATTCCGGGAACTTCCTTTCTAGGTATTCGTCAAACGACCGCAGATTGTCCAGCCGCCAGTACTGTCCTGCCCGTACTTCGCAGAGATAGCGGCCCAGTTCCACAAATTGAGTGTCTCGTGCCTGATCTGAGCTTTTCTCCCAGGCCAAGATTTCATCGATCTTCGACAACACGAGTGAGGCTCGTCTGGAGTTCAGTGTCGGCGCCACGAGAGGCCTTCCGCTAATCCACAAGCTCGTCAAGCCAATCAAGGTCACTAGCTCCAGGACGTCGGACAAGCTTCGATTCAACAAGCTGCTGGTTACCGAGGCACAGCCCGAGCTGCGGGCAGCTAATGCAGCCGTTTTGGGGGAAGCGGATGCCGCTGTGCGGCAGGAACTCGCCGGCTTCAATATGGTTGGCCGTAGCTTCGACCATTCGACCGAACTCTTCTCTCTGCTTCTCGGTGATGGCGGTCTTGAGGTACTGAATCTCAGAGAAACGCTTTCTGACGAAGGCAACTAACGCCACCTCAGAAATCCCGCTCATCCAGGAGTAGCAGATCAGCTGAGGATCAAGAGCCAGCAAGCCATTAGGTTTTTCTGGATAGCGCGACGTGGTCGTCTTCCACTCGAGTAAGCAACGGTTGCCGTCGATTGTGCCAATCGCGTCGATGTAAGCAATGAAGTCATTTCGATCCGATAGGCACCGCGTAAGCCTAGCTTGCATGTTATGTTTAGGTTGGGAGATTTCGATGCGATCGTCCTGCGCAAGCCGCTCGAGCAGCTGAATGCCCTGTCGCAACATGCGTTCCCAGGTATCTCCGTGGGAATATTCCAGCGGCGTATCCTTATATATAGCCCATTCGCTGAATAAAGCTGCACCACTGTCCTCCCTGCGGAAGTAAGCGCCGAGAGCCAGTTCAAAGCAGCGGCCAAACAGCAGAGTTGCCCGGCTGTCCTTCTCTTTCCATCCGTCGAGATATCGATAGCGATAGCTTCTCGGGCAGCGCAGATATTGAGCGATTTGGGTATAGCTATACGTCATGGAGAGCTTCCCGATTCGTTGCAGGAGCAAATTCCTCCCAATCAGCAGCAGGGGCGAATCCGTCCAAATTCAGGAAAGAATGACCATTCAACGTAGTGTGTGATACGCGCACAATACCTTGCAGTCCAAGCAGGGCTTTTTCATCGAGTTCGTCTCGGCCCAGCAGATCGGTGTTGTAGCCAAAATCTCGCAGGAACCAGCTCAGCCGCCAGAGTGCTTTGGGTGTGCAATAGATCCGGCCGGTCAGTGAATGGCCACGATGCTGTTTAGGCTCGAGAACCGCGAAACGCACCAGGTAAAAAGGTCTGGTCGGATGCCAGCGATAGAATGCTCGATCCACACGGACGAGGAAGACGCCTTCAAGCTCATCGCAGCCGTTTCTGCTTTCGCGATGCAGGCCGGGAATGTGGCGCGTCATGAGCTGACCTCGTGCGGTGTGGCATAGCTGTTGAGCTTGCAGAGAAGGGCGGGGCGGTCCTTCGTTGCCCAATCGCTCAGGTTGGTAATGAAGGCTTCAATCTGCTCGCGAGTGGCATCCCGCAGGTTAGGAGTACCGCAGGAATCGGCGGCATAGGCTTTGACGAGATTGGCATCGAGCTGATGCTGACGGATCAGAAGACAGAGGCGATCGCGAAGGGAGGCGTGGCCGTTCTGATGGCCATTGCAGTTTGCGGCCGGGGCCGCCTTGCTCGGTTGGGATGTGTAGGTTTTAGGTTCCCACCCAAGCTCCTCGACAGAGCATAGGCCGATGCCGTAGGCCTTGCGAAGAGCGCGGTTGACGGCGCGGGTTTCCGCCACTCGCATCTCGGCGCCACGAACGAGAGGAGAGACGTTAGTGGGATCAGCATCACCGTAGCCTACAAATCCCTTGGAACGGGCAGATTCGTAGACGGTAGCTTTGAAGACCCATCGATTTGCTTCTGATTCGCAAAATTTGGTTAGCAGGTGGACTCGAATGCCAGCACACTGATTCAGTCGGGCAACTCGTAGAAGGCCAGAATGGGTGACATACCATCGGCCGTCCAGAAGCAAAACATCACCGGCTGCCAGCGATAAATCGTACTGGTCATAAAGTGTTTCGAGACTTCTGGCTTGGAGACTATGAATTCCATTCGGCCAGAGCCGTTTAGCGAGGCGTAGCTCGCTTACGAAGTGATTTTTAACCTTGGAGCAGGTTCGTTTCATGTCGCATCGCCCTTGTCTATGCTGTTCTATTACATTAGCATACATGTGCAGATAGGGCCGCGTCAAGCTGTTAGTTGGCAAGCTCGCATCCTTTCTCTTACAATCGCTCAAATGAGAAAGGACGCTCCATTAGCCTTCCGAATTCCAGCCGAGCTGAAGAAGAAGCTGCAAGAAATAGCGAATCATGAGGCGAGAAGTATTTCTCAGACTTGCGAAATGTTTTTGAGGCTCGGCGTCGAGGGATACCAAAAGGAAGGTTCTAAGTATCTCCAGCGCTTCCTTTCGCGACAAAAGAAGGAGGATCTCTCCGAGTAAATTCTGTCCAACCTGCTTTTAGTATCAGATCTGCGTTTCATGAACCCCTTGGTTGGACCAAAACGATTGCGAAAAAATCCACCACTTAGCGGATTGCTATGGGATTGACGATATGACTGATCCCGTACCTGTCGTATCTCGCGAGGAGTGCGCCCTGTGCCGGGCGGCAGCCAAAAGAGATTCGGCTATGGGTCCACGCAATCGAGCGGTGCTATGCACGACCACGGATATGGGCGATGTGTTAGGTTATTGGTAGGACGTGTTTTTTTGTCTGCCGTGAACGTTATGAACATTGTGAACGTTGCCAAGCATTTCGAGGCACACTCAATATAAGGGAGGGAAGAGAAAGGCGATCCGAGATCTCACCCCCACCAGACATTTCAGACCGCCGGTTATACCGAACTCATCTGTGTCTTGAGTTCGACAGAACCCTCTCCCAGCTCGAGCGCCTTCAGAGAATGCGTCTCGGACAGCCTGAAGCACACGGCTCACCATACGGGGATGCGTCCAGTTTCATGGAATCAGCCAGTTACGAACTGCCGAATTACCGAAGAAACAGAAACGGTGTCGATATAGTTCGCCCAGTTCCAAAACGAACAAAGCAGACTTACGCTCTTCTCTGCTCATTACGTGAGCAGTCCAACAAAAAGCACGACACTTTCGTCCCGAACATGCGGCCTCTGGCTCTTGACCGTTGCCGGAGAGCCATCATAATTAAGGTAATGTTGCCCCACATCCAGCCCATCAATCCGACGCGAATCGCGCAGCCGTTCGATCATCTGGATTGGATTTTCGAGTTGAAGCATGACGGCTTTCGGGCGCTGGCTTACGTTGAAGACGGCACCTGCCGACTGATCAGCCGCAAGCAGATCATTTACAAATCCTTCGGTGCACTCGCGGCAGCCCTGGCAGACTTGCCGGTCGCGAACGCGATTCTCGATGGCGAGCTGGTTTGCCTCGGCGCTGATGGCCGCAGCCAATTTATAGAGCTGATGCGGAAACGACGCCGCGACGCGAGTCTTCTACGCCTTCGATCTGCTCTGGCACGACGGCGAGGATCTGCGCCCGCTGCCGCTCGTGGAGCGCAAACGCCGCCTGCGACGGCTGGTCAGAAGCCATGATCGGCTACTCTTCGCCGAGCAGATCCAGGGCAAGGGCGTCGAGCTATTCCAGGCCATCTGTGCTAGGGACATCGAAGGCATCGTGGCAAAGCACCGCCTCGGGCCGTACGAGGCGAGGCCGGTGACGTGGTTCAAGGTGCTCAACGAGAACTATTCCCAGCGCCGTGGACGGCTAGAAATGTTCGACAAATTCAGGACCACTCGCCGTGAGCAAAAACCGCCCGTGTTAGAATCCGGCGCTAGGGATACTGGCTCGTAATTGGTGGACGCATCACGCGCCCGGGCCTTGATTGCTGTTCTACACTGGAACGATCGCGATGCCTTCGCCCAGGACCTCAGCCCGGAACGGTCCGGGCGCAGTCGTCGCTCCAGCGACAAGCGCCTCTCGGATTTTTTCTTTCTCCTCGCGAATCAACCATTCCAAGGCCACGATTCGTAGAAGCCGTTCCTGTTCGATTCGCGGAGCGATGGGAATGATTTGCACTACCCGTTTAGATTTGGCGGGCATTGGGCTGGACCTCCTGACGTCATCCATGCCACAGCTACGGGCCAATGTCAAAGTCGCAAAACCGGGGTCCGACAGGAAAATCCACTTACTGACCTCAACGCCGTAGAGCATATGGCATCATGGCACACACGTTTCGAAAACCCCTTTTCGCGTTCCCTCACAACTGATCCACGTAGGCGCAATGTCTCGTTTTTGGCGTTTCAAAAACAGGTGTTTTTTGAACGCGGCCCTTAAAGGAAGTTAGGTTTTTCGGACCGAATCAGGTTGACATCTGTCGTATTGTGTCCATACTCAAGTCAGCCCTGCCGCTAGACTGCTTCCTGAAAAGAGTCTGGAGTCTAGGTACTCCAGCATTAAGACCGTTTTCGTTGATTTGAAGTGTCTACGAACTGAATCGGCTCGACGAGCAAGGTGCAAGGTGCTCAAAATCTGCTTGCAAGGCGAATGCATGAATATCGAGCCTCACCCAAACAATGGCAAACCCGCTCGTTGCTTGGTTAGGGTCGAACTTGATCACAATGTTCCTTTAACTTACCATCGGTACGACATTGAACTCTTTGTTCCCACCGAATTTGCCACTCTGCTGGAAGTCGGTCAACCGATCACTGTCACCCTTGAGCAAAATGGGGATCGGAGCACGAACAGCAAGCCCACTGTCGCTCATCGTCGCAGGTAAAGAACTCGAACGCCACCTGCTTAGTTCGGCGCGGATTTAGCTCCAGACTGCTTGAGTTTACGATAGAGGGTGGTCTTACCGATGCCGAGCAGACGTGCAGCAGCCAGCTTGTCGCCGTTCGTTTCTTGCAACGCGCGCAAAATGAAGCGGCGCTCCATCTCTTCGATGGTCGTTAGCTCGGTTGAGTCGAGTGCTTCCTCGTTCGAATTGTGCCGCAGGTTGGACGGAAGATCGTCGATGTGCAGAATCGGGCCGGAGCCTAGTGCGACGGCGTGCTCCACCGCATTCTCCAGTTCACGTACGTTTCCCGCCCAATCATAGGACATAAAGCATTGCATGACATCTTCGGAGACTTTTCCGATTGAGTCCTGTTCTTCACTAAAGTGATTGAGGAAATAATGCACAAGAAGCGGAATATCGCTCTTGTGCTCTCGTAGGGGAGGCAGCTTAATTTCTACGACGTTAAGGCGGTAATAAAGATCCTGGCGGAAGCCGCCCGTCCGAATAGCTGTTTCCAAATCCCTATTCGTAGCTGCGATGATTCGCACGTCAACGGGCACGCGATGGCTAGCGCCGACTGGGCGAAGCTCACGCTCCTGCAGTACACGCAACAGCTTGGCTTGCAAATCGACGGGCAACTCTCCGATTTCATCCAGAAAGAGTGTGCCGCCATTAGCCGTCTCGATTAAACCGACGCGCGATTGCTGCGCACCCGTGAATGCCCCTCTGACGTAACCAAACAGCTCTGACTCAATCAATGTCGGCACCAAACCCGCGCAGTCCACGGGCACGAACGTCTTGTTCTTACGCGCACCGGAGAAATGAATAGAGCGCGCAACAAGCTCCTTGCCGGTGCCACTCTCCCCGACAACTAGCACTGGATAGTTGTGATGCCTTACTCTCTCAATCACCCTATAAATACGCTGCATTTTCTCGGAAGTGCCTATCAGACCTTCGAAACCGGAACGCGTTCGCAATTGCTCACGCAAAACGCAATTTTGTTCTTGGCGATTGATATGGTGCATCAGCTCCTCGAATTTTCGCCGCAATTCATCAACATGAAAAGGTTTGGCGATGTAATCCAATGCACCGAGGCGTGTGGCTGTGATTGCCGTTTCAATACTGCCGAACTGTGTGAGCATCATTACGGCGACGTGCGGATACTTGGAGCGGATGAGCTTTAATAGCTCCATTCCTCCCACTTCTGGAACTTTCAGGTCAGTAAGGACGATGTCTACCGGGGTTTCTTCAAGCAGTTCCAATGCTTGCTCGGTAGTTCCAGTTGTGTGAGCTTGAAGGGTAGCATCGACCGCAATATCCCGGCAAAGTCTACGCGTCGAATCTTCGTCATCTACGATTAGAACGGATAGACCTGTTGGCTCGGAATCGGCAGAGGTTAGCATTTGGGTCCTCCAGAACTTGTGACGTTTTTCAAGGAAGGGGGTAGGTGAGATGTTAGCACCGCGTCAATGAGAGGCAACTCACAAAGATGAGATTGTCGCATCAAGTAATACGCCACGCATTTGGCATTTATGCCTCGTCCAACACGAGACGGACACGATGCAGCAAGTGCTCTGACGTAAAGGGCTTCTGCAGAAACGAGGAGCTTTCCTCCGATTCGTCGCTGCCGGCAGCCCTCGGCGCGTATCCTGACATATACAGCACTTTGACATCTGGCCGAGCAGACCTGATCTGTCTGGCCAACTCCACTCCGCTTATGCCAGGCATGACCACATCCGTTAACAGCAGGTGAATTGGGCCCATGTGATTTCGCGCAAATTCTAAGGCTCGGCTGGGGGTCTCGAGGTCGACAACGGAGTACCCGCCGCTCTCCAAATAGTCTCGAATCACAGTCCGCGCGCTTTGAGCGTCTTCCACCAGCAGTACCGTCTCTGATCCGTGAGGAGCAATTTCTTCCACCCTTTCCGTCGTCTTAGCTTGGTCGGGCTGTTCGGCCATGGGCAAGAACATTTTGAAGGTTGAGCCATAACCGACCTCGCTTTGCACTACAACGTATCCACCAATCTGGGCAACGGTGCTTTGTACCATCGCTAGACCCAACCCCGTGCCCTTGCCAGGCTCTTTTGTCGTGAAGAAAGGCTCGAAAAGGCGACCCTGTATCGTGGGATCTATTCCAACCCCTGTATCGTTCACACTGAGCATCACGTAGATCCCGCGAGGGATGCCAGGATACTGATGTGCCGAGCTTTCGTTGACCTCAATATTCTTTGTTGAGATGGTCAGCGTGCCCCCCCCGGGCATAGCGTCTCGGGCGTTAACGCAGAGGTTAACGATCGTCTGCTGAAGCAAATTGCGATCTGCGCGCACTCGTCCCGAAGCGGGACTCAAATGCGTAACCAACGTGATGTTTTCGCCGATGAGCCGGTCCAGAAGCTTGCGAACCTCCTCCACGACGTCAAAGTTCAGGTCGATTACCTGGAGTTCCTGTGTCTTCTGGCGACCGAACATCAAGAGTTGCGTGGTCAGCCACTTTGCCCGCTCCGCGGCCTTGTGAATTTCCTCAAGGCGATCGTAAATAGCACTCGTCGCATCGATTTTCCGTAAGATCATCTGGCACTGCCCAAGGATAGCCACAAGGAGATTATTGAAGTCATGCGCGATACCGCCCGCAAGTTCTCCAAGCGCCTCCACCTTCTGAGCTTGACGTAGTTGATCCTCGAGTAGCTTCCGCCCGGTTATGTCCTCGGCGATAACCTCGTAACATTCCGTACCGCCTTGTTCATTACGAATTCGTCGTCCGCTCGTTCTCAGCAGGATCGGGCGGCCGTCTTTCCTTTTCCAAACGACCTCTAAGTCTTTCTGGTGATCAAATTGTGCGTACAGGTTAATCACTCGCTGGCGATCTGCCGGGCTTTCGTAGCGGTCTTTAATGTCGAGCGACAGAAGTTCTTTTTCCGAATCGCAGCCCAGTATGCGTACCATCGCGGGATTGGCGACGAGGAATTTGCCTTCCGGCGACGAGCGAAAGATTCCGTAGGGTGCGCCTTCCACCAACGACCGGTACTGCTCTTCGGATTGCCGCAAGGTTTCTTCTGCCCGTTTACGGGCCGTAACATCAGTCACAATCCCGCCGATGGCAAATACTTCTCCAGCCGAGTCGAACAATGGAAATTTTTGGCCTGCAATTGTATGCGGTCCGTCCGAGAAGTTGACGACATCCTCAAATTCCACGCGAGCAGAGGCCCGTAGCGCTTTTAAGTCGTTCGATCGAAACTGAGCGGCTTGCGCGGGGGGAAAGATTTCCTTGTCCGTCTTACCTATTAATTGTTCCTCGCTGAGGTGGAATGCCCTCTCGTGTTCTTTACTTACGAAAATGTACCGGCCCTCCATATCTTTGAGAAAGATAAGCTGCTGGCTATTATCTAAAAGCGTGCGAAGGTGCTTCTCGTTGCGTCGCAACTCACCCTCTGTCAGCCTGCGCTTCGTAATGTCCTCAGCGCTGCCAACCAATCGAGTAATCTGCCCCTGGGCGTCGCGGACCGGAAAACCTCGGTACAAAACCCAGGAGATCGAGCCATCCGGCCGAACTACCCTATATTCAATATTCTCAATCGGCTCTCCCTTGATGAGCCCTCCTAAAGCTTCCTTGAGCCGGCCTTGGTCCTCGGGGTGGACGCCATCCACGAAGTAGGTGGAACGAGCATATAGAGTTTCGACGCTGCGGCCCCATATTCCCTCGTAGGCTCGGTTGACGAAAAGGAACTGACTGAGATCGGTGTTGGAAAGAGCAATTACCAGCGGTAGGTGGTCAGCAATCTCGCGGAAGCGCACATTGGCTTGGAGTTCGAGAATCTGGCGCATTATCGTTATCACCTCATCGTTTGGTACTGCTGGAATCGCGAATCGTCGTGCTGATGGCGCAGGGTTTGGGCTTGTGTACTGTCGATAGATAGCTGCTTCGTAGCGGTGACGACGCAAAATCTCAAGCGTCGTTCTCGGGCCGCTGCTGGGATCGGCCTGATTCATTGGCCGACCTTATACGTTTGGTAATAATTTCTTAAAAGCCCGATTAATCCTGTAAGGAATTTCCCACTAGGTTAATCCTGTAGGGAATTTCCTAGTATCTTTCTAGAGTTCGGCGATGTGGTTGCGTATGGCATAACGAACCAGGCTGGCAAGAGAATCCAACTTCAATTTCACAAACACTCTTGAACGATAGCACTCCACTGTCTTTGGGCTGATTTTTAAAGCAGCAGCAATCTCTCTATGGGATATTCCGTTCGCCAGAAAACATACGATCTCTCGCTCTCGACGCGAAAGGATTACCGAGGAACCACGCTCTAGGCGGCGTTCACATCTTCCAATCCCTTCTGCTATGCCATTCGTAATTCGCTCTGAATCGGACCGGGTGAGACTGCGGTCGTTGCGAGGCAAGAGTCGCAGCGCCAGGTGTTGTGTTCGATCCGTATTTAGGATGGGCTGTGGCAGCAGCGTTTTGTTCACCCTGATAGCTGCTCCATTTTGAGCCTCGGGGCGGACCTCGACGACAAACACTCCGACCTCCTTGATTTCTCCGCGTCCGTCCCGGATCGGGAAGTGAGTGGCGTTCCAATTGACACCCTCTGGCCTTCTTGGAATGTTGCCTATAAGTTCGAACCTGGGAATGACCTCTCCAGTGGCGAAGACTGCGTCAAGGGCGGGCTCAATCTTCGCGGCGGCATTGCCAGTGATGTTACGAAGACTTTCTCCGGCATGGGCCTCCGCTGGAACTCGGTGCATCGCCGCAAGAGCCTTGTTTACGAGCCGATAGCGAAACCGACGGTCGAAAACGGCAAACCCAATATTTGATGTGAGCAGACCTTCGAAGACTTGGCTTGAGAAATCCGCTTCCCGCATCGAGCCGCCTTTCCGCTGTCTAGCGCCCTGCTCGGATGAATCCGCCTCGGGAAAGTTTTGATCCATGTGGGCCATGAACAATTCTGGCTTGGTACGCTAAGTCAGACAATCTGTCTAAACAAGTCCATCCTTACCATCAGGGTAATGCTGTACGTAGTCGCTTGTAAGGCACTGTCCACTAGGAGGCTGGGATCGGCTTAAGGACTTGTGTGAGCCTTCGCGCATCACTTTCAGATTGAGGCGTGCGTCTTGGAACCCTTGGAGAAGAAGGGCCTCGACGTTCACGGTTCAGCGATGCCGTTGAGAATGGCATAGTGCACGAGTTCACTCAAAGAGTGAATGTGCAGCTTGAGCATGATTCTCGCTCGATAAGTCTCAATGGTTCTGACACTGATTCCCAGCGCCCCCGCTACCTCTTTATTGCTCTTGCTTCGCGCAAGAAACTGAATGACTTCCCGCTCTCGGGGTGTAAGCTCCTCCGTTTTCATTCCTTTGATGGGACTCGGCTTGGTCGTCCGGGTGAAAGCGTCAGTCGGGAGTTGGTCGCTTGCAAAGAGGGCTTCTAGGAGGCGGACTGAATCGGTCAGCAACTTTTGGGACCACATCTGCAGCCTTCTCAGTTGCGTAATTTCTAATACCACCGCCGCTGCCAGTTTCAGTTTTCCGGGCGAGTCGTTGATAGGAAAGCAGCTTAAAAGCCAGTAGCCTTGATCTCTTCGTGTGAGTAGCTCGGCGCTGAATTCGTAATTCAGAAAGGGCTTTCCGGTTGAAAAGACCCTCTTGAAGGCCAACTCGAACTTGTCGGCTGCAGACCCCAGCACCTTGCGCATTGTTTCGCCTAAATGAGCCTCGTGAGTCACGCCATGCATCATTGCCCAAGCTTCGTTCACTAGTTGGAACCGCAGCCGTTCGTCACAGACTGCGAATCCGATTGTGCTCGAATGGGTGATGGCTGCAAGCAACAAGTCTTTCAACTCCTGCTCACTCGCTGACGGACGATTGCTTGATTTCGATGAGAGTTTCCGTGCTGACGGTTTTGTCCCTGCCATGCGTTTTCGGCTGTATCCTCTTGGACAGACGTCAGTTAATCAATGGTGAAGATTACGTAAGGGGTAAGCATACATTTCTACGTACGTACCAGTTGTACAAATAGCTTTTCCGTTATGGCATTTGCAGCCTACTTCTCAGGCTAGACGGATGGCGCTGACCAGCCGTTAGCACTGCATTTCTTCTGGGGGCCAACTCCTGATTACTCCGTGTCTCGGAGTGTGGGTGAAGAAACTACGTACGTATATGTACGCACTGCAGCGCCAGTTCCTTTCAGGTCATCCAAGTAGTTATCGTCCTGGGTACGGAATAGGGCCGCGTCCGCAGGGCAGACATGAATAATCAACGACCTGATGCTTCCGACCTTGCTGAACTGGTGGGCAAGCTTGCCTTGCACCAACATCTCTGCTTGATTTACGCAACGCAGGAAGAGCAGTTTTCGGCCGCAATACCTTTCCTGAAAATCGGTTTAGGGAGAGGAGAGAAGTGCATCTACGTCGCCGATGCCAAGACCACTGCCGCTGTGATAAAAGCGATGCGGGCAGACGGGATGGACGTTGATGCTGCTATCCGGCAGGGCAGCTTCGCAATCACAAAGGGATATCCATTGCCCGGCAACTTTGTCCCCGATGGCATGGTTGCCTTCCTGGCGGAGTCGGTGCAGTCCGCGAGGTTGGCGGGCTACTCGGCCTTACGAGTGATCGGCGAAATGACCTGGCTGACCGGGATCGAGCGCCGCCCTGAGCGCGTGATCGAGTTCGAAGCTAAGGTTAATCATATGTTTCGCGACTATGACGCTTTGGCAATCTGCCAATATGATCGCAGAGTTTTTCCACCCGAAGTACTCCTGGAAATTCTTCGCACCCATCCCACGGTAGCCTACGACTCGTTCGTCTGCGAGAACCCTTACTATGTTCCTCCGGACGAGTATCTGAATCCTGATCACCACGAGCGTGAGATTGAGCGGATGTTGACCAGAATGCGAGAGGACACGGCGACTAAGGAAAAACTGTGGCAGAGCGAGCAAGAGCAGCGCCAAGTATCCGCGCAATTGGAAAGAGAGCGCGCTCGCTTGGTCGAGGCTCAGGAGGTGGCGAAAATCGGAAGTTGGGAAGTGGACTTGCAGAGCTTGAACGTGATTTGGTCAGAGCAAACACATCACATCTTTGAGACTGATCCCTCTCGTTTCGAGCCCACGCGTCCAAAGTTCCTCGAGTTCATTCAACCGGAGGACCGTGCGAGAGTGGAAGCAGCCTTTGTAGCGTCCCTCGACAAGCGCTCGCCTTGCGCGGTCAAGTATCGGATCGTTATGCCGGATGGCCGCGTCAAAATTCTCGAGGAGCGCTGGAAAGCTTTTCATGATAAAGAAGGAAAGCCGGTTCGTCTTGCAGGCATTTGCCATGACGTCACCGAAAGTGTGAGAGCCGAGGAGAAACTCCGGCGCCTTTCCGGCATGTTTCTCCGCGTACAGGACGAAGAGCGACGAAAGATCGCCCGCGACTTGCATGATTCTACGGGCCAAAACCTCGTATCTTTGGCAACCATGCTTGGTCAACTTCGGGGATACATTCCTTCGAAAGAGCGAAAATCACGCCGGCT
>Ga0307477_10002176_pt1 | contig 15361 bp, 15 predicted proteins | sample atmos_gasesECM2C_FD_203316 | JGI IMG/M metagenome (GOLD analysis project Ga0307477, IMG submission 203316) | Hardwood forest soil microbial communities from Morgan-Monroe State Forest, Indiana, United States - atmos_gasesECM2C_515 | ecosystem: Environmental > Terrestrial > Soil > Temperate...
ACGCAGACACAGCTCAATGCCATCGCTAGGTCGTTGAACGGACGCCCTCGACAAACGCTCGGCTGGAGGTCACCATCTGAGGCGTTCAGCGAGGCCGTTGCGATGACGGGTTGAGCACGCAACGGATTGCGCTCGGGCACCGGGTCCGACGAACACAAGGTCAGAGCGGTATCGATCCGGGCCGCGGTTACCGAGCGACGACCGTCGGGGGTTGACGAGCGAGTTCGGCACCTTGCGGATGGGGTCTGGGACGTCGCTGAAGGCCGCACATGCCACCATGGCATCGAGCGGTGTCCGAGACTCCCCCATGAGAACTTTCGGTGTTGCCGCTACCGGCTTGGCGCGACCTGGAGGTGGACATGCCAACCCTCGGCGTGATCGGCGTCCCGACGAGCGCCGGTGCCCATGCTCCTGGTCAAGAGCGTGCCCCTACTGCGTTCCGTCAAGCGGGGATCGTCGAGCTTCTGACCGGGCAGGGTCTGGACGTTCATGACCGAGGGGATCTCCCCAAGGTCCGATGGAGCCCTGACCGGGCCAACCCCCGTGCGCAGCACTCGGAGCAGGTGGCCCATGTGGCCACAGCCGTCGCCGACGTCACCGCGGCAGCACTGGAGGACAGCGAGATGCTCCTCGTCCTCGGCGGGGACTGCACGATCGAGGTCGGTGTGGTCTCGGGGTTCCTCCACAAGCCAGAGCGCATCGGTCTGCTCTACCTCGACGCAGGACCCGACCTCAACGTGCCCTCGTCTGTACGTGTCGGGTTCCTGGACTGGATGGTCGGTGCCCACCTCCTCGGCCTCCCCGAGGCCACGCAGCCACTCAGTCACATCGGCCCCCGTTTTCCTCTGCTCGGCCCAGACCAGATCGTCTACATCGGAGCGGTCCCCGACGAACTGACCGACTGGGAGCAGCGTGTCGTCCGCGACAAGGAATTACGAGTGCACTGGGTCGATCAGGTGAAGGGCCGCGCTCGCCGAGCCGCCGAGTCAGCGCTGGCCGACCTGGCTGACAGCGTCGACCGCGTCTTGGTCCACTTCGACGTTGACGTCGTTGACTTCATTGACTTCCCCGCAGCTGATTTCCCGACCATCAACGCCGGACTCACTCTGACCGAGGCACTCGAATGCGTTGAAGTGTTCGCACACCACCCCAAGTTCGCCGCCTTGACGATCTGCGAGTTCAACCCCGACCACGTTGACGAGGGCCATGAACTCGTTCGTACATTTGTCCAAGGCCTTGCGACCGCACTTGCGCCTGGTCGGACCCGTTGACGTGACCCTCGACTGGTCCCGTTCACTCAACCGGGAGAATTCGAACCGGTCGGAAATGATGCCGGTGTGAGTGCGGCCCCGTAGGAGGCGCGCGCCGGCCGAGCCATCCGGGATCGCTCAGCCCCGTCGTTGTCAAGCGTCGGCCTCGACGGGGACGTCTATCCCTTCGGCGATGCCGGCAACTCCGGGAACACGGCGAACCAGCCTGAGGAGCTGCGGGTCAGGCGAGTGCCTGCCCTCAAACTTCCCTAACAACTGGGACACCGGTCGCTCATCTCGGCGCGGTCACATGGTCACGGCAAACAAACTGGCCACGGTGGCTCCCTGATCGGGCGGCCGACGAGGCACGTGCACGAGGAGCGAACGAGCGATGGACCCGAACCCCGAACCGGTCACCCGGTCACCCAGGCGGATGCTCGCGGTTGTCGCCGCGGCTGCTGCGTCCGTGGCAACCGTGGGTGGACTGGCCTACGGGCTGACCGCCGGTGGCACCGGGCCGAGCTTGACTGCGGTCACCGCACCTGGATCGACCGGAGCGGTCACCGACGCAGCCGCCGGCGGGTCGACGACGTCCCCCTCCAACGCGCGTCACGGGCTGCGAGCCCTCGTGCGGCGTGCCGTCCATGTCGAGATCGTGGTGGCCAAGCCGGCAGGGGGTTTCCGCACCATCGACATCGATCGGGGCACCGTGAGTGCCGTCTCGTCGACGTCGATCACCGTCACCCCTCCCGGCGGTAGGGCCCCGGTCACCGCAGCCATCACGTCGACCACGCGCCAACCGGGCGGGGCGGTGACCCAGGGAGAGCAGGTGGTGCTCGTGTCCTCCGACGCCAACGCGCTGGCAGTGCGGCCGCTGTCGGGTGCTCGAGGTGGGCCGGCTTCCCGTTCCGACGGCAGCCCGGGTCCCGGTTCCGGGACTTCGGGGACGTCCGGCGTCGGCGCGACCCTGTCCTGAACGGACGAACCGACCTCGCTGATCTCGCGCCGAGCTCGGTGCCTCAGCGCAGGCGCCACTCCACCCGTTTGCCCGAGGCGAATCGCTTCTGTCCTTGCGCGACTGCTTCAGGGTCGTTGCCCAGGCCGATGAAGGCCCATCCCAGACCGAGCGCCTGGCCCCGTGACAGCTCGCGTCCTGCCCACAGGGCACGCAGTGTCCCTTGGACGGCGAGCGGGTGCGCCTGGGCGATGACCCCCGCGGCCCACCCCGCCCGCTCCCGCAGCTCGTCGGCCGGCACGACCTCGGTCACGAGACCGATCTGCAGCGCCCTGTGCGCGCTCATGCGCTCCTCGCTTCCGAGGAGCGTCAGGCGGACCAGGTCACCGAAGGGCATGCGGTTCGTCATCTGCAGCGGCTCGAACACGGCCGCCATGTTGAACGTCAGGTGCGGGTCGAAGAAGGTGGCGTGCTCGGCTGCGATCATGAAGTCGACCTCGCCCAGCATGTAGAAGGCGCCACCGCACGCGATGCCGTTGATGGCGGCGATGACGGGCTTCCACAGGTCGTTGCTCTTCGGTCCGAGATTCTCGCCGGGGTCGTCGAACATGAAGGGCGTCGTACCGGACCCGATGTGCACCGTCTCGTCGGGCCCCGCAGACGAGCCGACCCCGGGTTCGGGCGCCGTCGTTCCGGCTGTCCGGCCCCGGCGGGGCCCTTCGGCGAGCGTTTCGGACCGGTCGATTCCCGTGCAAAAGGCCTTGTCGCCCGCTCCGGTGAGCACGATGACCCGAACGTCGTCGTGGCGCCGAAGCCACCGCCACAGGCTGCGCAGTTCGCGCTGCATCACCGTGTTGAACGCGTTGAGCACGTCGGGACGGTTGAGGGTCACCCACGCCACGCCCTCGGATTCCTCGTAGCCGAGCGTTTCGAACTCGGGCATCGCCTCAGGCCCTTTCACCCCGCCGCGACCTCCTGACGCGGCCGCGGGCACGGTACCAGGGGTCGGATCGTCGGAGCACACTGCGAAACCGGCCGTGCAAGAGGCCCGGTCCCCGAACCCGCCGGCGAAATGTTCGGGTCGACGACGCCGACGATCCGAATCGCATGCCGATCGTGACCCCGGCTACCTTGACCTCCCGACGCAGCTTGGCGGGCACCGGGCGCGCCGGCGTCGTCGGGAGGGTCACATGTCGGACGAGGAACTGCGCAAGGCCATCGGCAAGCCCGTGAGCAAGTCGAAGGTCACAGTCGAGCGCGGCCCGGTCGCCAACTTCGCGACCGCCGTGTGCGATCCGGATCCGGTCTACCGCGACCCTCGAGCCGCGCAGCAGGCAGGGCTGAAGGCCATCCCGGTGCCGCCCACCTACCCCTTCGTGATGCAGACGTGGGGCGAGTTCCCCGAGGACCAGCCGACCGACAAGCCCGCCGCCAACGCCATGGGTGAGGTCCTCGGGCCGCTCATGGCCAGCGGGGGCATCATCCTGCACGGCGAGCAGGAGTTCGTCTACCACCGACCCGTGTTCGTGGGTGACACGTTGACGGGAGAGGGCCGGGTCGTCGACGCGTACACCAAGGAGTCGAAGGGCAAGACCATGACCTTCTTGGTCACCGAGACAGTGTGGAGCGACGCCGCCACGGGTGATCCGGTCGTGACCACCCGCTTCAACGTGATCCACCGCGCCTGAGCGTTCCCACGCCCGTCGGCTCGTCCCCCGCCCGACCGCGTTGGCCACGATGCCGGGGATGGCGGACGAGGTCGTGTCCAGCTGTTCGAACCCGTCGACCCGGTCGCTGGTGCGCGCCGCCCTCGTCGGTCTGCGCTTCACCCCACCATGCCTGGTCGCGTCCCGAACGGACCCGCTGCGACGAGAACGGGTTCTGAAGTCCCAGGTGGGACGGTGGTAGAACGAGCGGGATGAGGACATCTCTCCTGAACGGCGCGCAGTGGGTGGCGGTGCTGCGCATCGGCCTCGGCCTGTGGTGGCTGGAGAGCTTCCGACACAAGAACCTGGAGGCGTGGATCCTCCGGCAGGCCGGGATCAAGTGGGCGGCGGACATCGCCGCCAAGCACCCCCTCGCTGCGGTGGGGCGTGGCTTCGAGGTGATCGTGAAGCCCCGGCCCAGGGCGATGACGTGGGTCGTGCTGGGGAGCGAGTTCGCCCTGGGGGCCGGGCTCACCCTCGGGTTTCTCACGCCGGTGGCCGCCTTTGCCAGCATCGCCCTCAACCTCGTGTACTTCGTCCTCATGATCCGCGACTGGGCCGAGCAGGGCCAGAACCTGATGATGATCCTGGCGGCCGTGGTTGTGCTCGGGACTCACGGCTGGCAGACGTGGTCGATCGACCACGCCATCGGGTTGTTCTGACCGCACTGAACCGAGACCGCCAAGGGACACGGACAGCCGTAGGAGAATGACCTGACGACAAGCCGAGCAGTCGGCTCGGACCGGCGTCGGGACACCCCAGTGTGAGGAGGCCGGGCACATGCCCATCGGCATCGGAGAGGACCACGAGGAGCTGCGGCGAACCGTTCGCCGCTGGCTCGAGGCGCGCTGCCCGCCGTCGGTTCCGAGGGCGTTGCTCGACGCCGACGCCGAGACGATGCCGCCGTTCTGGGACGCGCTCGCCCAGCAGGGGTGGCTCGGGATCCACGTGGGGGAAGAGCTCGGTGGACAGGGCGCCGGATTGCTCGAGCTGGCGGTCGTGGTCGAGGAGCTCGGGCGGTGTGTCGCTCCGGGACCGATCGTTCCGACCATGCTCGCCGCGGCCGTCCTGGCGGCGGGCGCCGATGCTGCCCAGCGCAAGGACCTGCTCGCCCCGCTCGTGGACGGCGGAACCCCGGGGGCCGTGGCGCTACCCGGAAGCGGTGTGCTCGAGGCGCGTCGCAGCGGGCACGGCGGACTGGTCGTGTCCGGGGTAGTGCGCCCCGTTCTCGGCGCGTCCTTGGCCCGGCGGGTGCTCGCCCCGGTTGCCGTGCAAGGGGCGTCACACCCCGACGGTGGCGCCGATGTGATGTGGTGCGCGCTCGACGTCGACGACGACCGGGTGTCGGTCGATCCGATCGCGAGCCTCGACCTCACGCGCCGCGTGGGAGCCGTGCGCGTCGACGGCGTGAACGTCGATCCCGAGCGGCAGCTGCCCGGAGTGTCGAATGCGCTCGTCCACGACCTTGCGCTCACGCTGACCGCAGCGGAGTGCGCCGGGGGAGCGCGCTGGTGCCTCGAGGTGGGGACCGACCATGCCATGCATCGCCGCCAGTTCGGTCGCCCGATCGGGCAGTTCCAGGCGATCAAGCATCGCCTCGCCGACATGCTGGTGGCGGTCGAGCAGATCACCGCACTGGCATGGGACGCAGCCCACGCGGCCGACGCGGATGACCGGGATCAAGCGGGGTTGTCGGCGGTGCTGGCGGGTTCGTTCGCCCTTGATGCGTACGCCGAGTGCGCCAAGGGCTGCGTCCAGGTCCTGGGCGGCATGGGCTTCACCTGGGAGCACGACGCCCACCTCCACCTCCGCCGGGCCCTGTCGCTTCGGCAGCTCCTGGGGGGCACGGCACCCTTGCGGGTCCAGGCATCACGCGCCGCGTTGAGCGGGCACCGGCGGGCGATGGTGATCGAACTGCCCGAGGACGCCGACCGGATCAGGGTGGACGTGCGACCAGCGGTCGCCGAGGTGGCCGCGTCAGACGGCGGGGCCGAGCGACGCCGGCGCTTGGTCGACACCGGCCTCCTCACTCCCCACTGGCCCGCGCCGTGGGGACGGGGCGCAGGGCCGGTCGAGCAGCTGGTGATCGACGAGGAGCTCGCCTCGGCCGGGGTGGCACGTCCCAACCTGGCCGTGGGCGCGTGGGCTCTGCCGACGATCATCGCCCACGGCACACCCGAGCAGCAGGAGCGTTGGGTCGGCCCCACCCTGCGGGGCGAGCTCGTATGGTGCCAGCTCTTCAGCGAGCCCGGCGCCGGGAGCGACCTCGCTTCGCTCGCGACCCGGGCGACGCGGCACGACGGCGGGTGGGTCCTCGAGGGGCAGAAAGTGTGGACGTCGATGGCGACCCGGGCCGACTGGGGCATCTGCCTGGCGCGCACCGACCCGGAGGCGCCCAAGCACGAGGGGATCACCTACTTCATCGTCGACATGCACAGCGATGGCATCGAGGTGCGCCCGCTGCGCGAGATCACCGGCGACGCCATGTTCAACGAGGTCTTTTTCACCGACGTGTTCGTCCCCGACGACTGTGTCGTCGGGCCGGTGAACGGCGGATGGCGTCTGGCTCGCACCACCCTGGCCAACGAGCGGGTCTCGATGGCTTCGGGAGCGACCTTCGGCTTCGGGATCGAGTGGATCCTGCGGTCGCTCGACGACGCGCAGCGGGACGATGTCGTCCTCCTCGACCGCTTGGGTGCGCTCATGGCGGAGGCGCAGTCGATCGCGTTGCTGGGCGCACGTGCCACCCTCCGGTCGGTGTCCGGGGTGGAGCCCGGCTCCGAGGCGAGCGTCCGCAAGCTCCTCGGGGGCGAGCACGAACAACGCGTCCAGGAGTTCGGGCTCGAGCTGCTCGGTCCGGACGGCGCCACGACCGAGGCGGACGCGGGGCGCTGGAGCCGGGGATTTCTCTCGACCCGCTGTCTCACCATCGCGGGAGGCACGAGCGAGGTACAGCGCAACGTCATCGGCGAACGGCTCCTCGGGTTGCCACGCGACCCCGAGCCACCCGGCTGAGGTCGAGCGCGCCCCGCGGCGCGAATCGAGGCATCGAGTCCGTTTGACAGCGCCCGGGCATGCCGCGCAAGCTGCGGGAACCAGCCAGGAGGGACGATACATGGGCGACCGCACGCTGAAGTTTGAGGACGTCAAGGAGGGGGACGAGGCGCCCGTCAAGCGACACACGCTGACGCGCACTGACCTCGTGCGCTACGCCGGAGCATCGGGCGACTACAACCCGATGCACCACGACGAGATCCTCGCCACGGCAGCAGGCCAACCGAGCGTGTTCGGCCACGGGATGTTCTCCATGGGTCTCCTCGGCACCGCGTTGACGGACTTCGTCGGTCCGGGCAACGTGACGGCGTACAAGGTTCGCTTCTCCCGTCAGACATGGCCGGGAGAGGAGCTCGCCACTCGGATCGTTGTCAAGGGCAAGCGAGTCGAGGACGGCCGGCATCTCGTCGACTTCGAGTGCAGCCTGGCGAACGCCGACGGCGAGGTGAAGGTGGTGGGCGAGGCAACCGCCGTGGCGGAGGCTTGACCCCGCCGCTCCTCGAGTCCGCACGCATCGGGGTGTTGTCGTGCCCGGCGAGAGTCGCCCATTGAGCACGTGGCGTCTCGCTGCGATCGGTGGACGCAGTGCCCGGGTACGTGACCGGGCCTTGACCCTCGCCGAGCCGCCCGGGTTGCTCGCCTAGGAAAAGGTGGTGCGCTCGGCCCGCCGAGGTGCACCGGCCTCTTCTCCCTCCTGTCGAGCCGTCTCGCACGAAGCAAGGACCTGCGGCGGGACTAGGAGTGACGGCGCGCCGCACCCCGGCTCGACCAGCGGGCAATCATCGACCAGCTGACGCCGGGCGCGAGGCGCCCGCGCTCAGCAACCCGGCGGGCTCCCCGACTTCCCTTCGGTTTGGTAGAAGAGCGTGAGCAGCCCGCAGATGGTGACCTTGGCCACTTGCCATTTGCCGTTCACGTACACCGCGTAGCCCTGCGAGTTGGGCAGGATGGCGGAGCCGTTGGTGCCGAGGATGTCGTAGACGACCTTGGCGCACGGAGAGGGCAGCCGCTGCTGGGAGCAGCCGGCGCTGCTCAGTGCCGTGACGCTGTCGATCTTGGCGCCCGCCGACGAGTTCGACAGCGGGGAGTTGAGCGCGTCCTGCATCGCGGAACGGATCTGCGAGCCGTTCTGGATGACCGCCACCTTCGAGTCGACGTTCTTGTCCGCCAGGTTGAAGAGGGTGGTGAACGAAGTCGAGATGTCGCTTTGCTCGGTGGCGGGGTTGAAGGTCGGAGCCGTCGTGCTCGCCGTGTTGTTCCCGCTACTGCAGGCCGCCGCGGTCAAGGCGACGGCGACGAAAAAGACGCCGACCGCAAAGCCCCGAGTGGGCTTCGGCACCCCCTTCCGGGTCGCTCGCGGCGTGTCGCTGCCTTGGGGTGCGCGCATCATCTGGTCTCTCCCTTGCTCTCGAGGTCCACCTGCTCGAGTCCGCCTGTTCGAGCCCCCACTTCGTTCGAGGGTCCGAATCGTTCGAGGTCCGCCTGTTCGAGCCCCGCAGGGCTGCCAGAGGTTATCCGGCCCGGACCATTCCTGACATTTCCGTCAGGGTGAGGCGGAGGGCCGGGAGGACTCGGCCACCTCGGGGGGCTCCGTGCGTCCCGGCCCGGCCGGCGGCTCTTGGAGCTCGGGGTCCGGGACGATGCCGAATACGGAGGGGGGAAGGACCCGCAGCGCGCCCGGGATCGCGGCCTGGACGACGCCCACGGCGCGAAACCACGGGGGTACGAAGACCTCCAACCGCCCTCGCTCGACCGCCTCCACGACCGCCCGGGCCACCCGGGCGGCCGGGACCTTCCGGGGAAAGCGGCGTTCGTAGTCGGCCCCGCGGTTGTCGAAGAACCCCGTGTCGACGGGTCCGGGATCGATCAGCGACACGCCCACACCGGCGTGGTACAGCTCGAGCGCCAGCGCCTGGGTGAACCCGACGATGGCGAACTTGGTGGCCGAGTAGGGCGCCTCGCCCGGGGCAGCGAAACGACCGCCTACCGAGGCCATGTTCACGATGTGGCCCCGGCCCCGTCGAAGCATGGCGGGCAGGACCGCCTTGGTCGCGTACACCGTGCCGAAGTAGTTCACCCGCATCACCCGCTCGATGGCGTCCACCGGCATCGCCGCCACGGCGCCCGCCGCTCCGATGCCGGCGTTGTTGACGAGGATGTCCGCCGGTCCGAGGGCGTCTTGCAGTTCGGTGAGTGCCGTCTCGATCTGAGTGCGGTCGGCGACGTCGGCCACGGCCACGCTCCCCACCCCCGAGCCGCCGAGCTCGGCCAGCGTGGCATCGAGCTCCTCGCGGTGACGCGCCACGAGGCCGACGCGCGCCCCGCGTGCCACGGCGTGCTCGGCCACGACCCGCCCGATCCCCTTCGAGCCTCCGGTCACGACGGCGACGGAGCCCTGCCACGACATCGTGTGTCGACCCACGCGACTCACCGTAGTCACGACCTCTGGCCGGCCTCACCCCGACGGTGGCGCAGGCCCCCAGGGCTACCATGCGCGTCCGGCGGGTCGGCCGGGGCGCAGCCCCGGACCGGACGCCCGTACGGAAGGGGCGAGATCGTTGGCCAGCACTCGCATGGGCTCCGACGAGTTGATCGACGCTCGGGCCCTGGCGGCTGCGTCCACCGTCGAGGGCCTGGCGGCGCGGGCCGACGAGCTCGTGCGGTCGATGGAAGATCCCACCGCGTTGCTGGCCAAGCCGTGCTCGTCGTTGCGGGAAGCACCCGACCTGCTCGCCTGCTTCGGGATGCTGCTCGGCGGTCTGGCGCCCCTGCCGGGGATGGACGTTCTCGACTTCGGGGCGGGAAGTTGCTGGACCACCCATTTTCTGACCCAGCTCGGCTGTCGCGTCGTCGCGGTCGATGTGTCGTCTGCCATGCTCGAGTTGGGTGAGCGGCGCTTCGCGCAACAGCCGGTGTTCGGTGAGAGGCCCAAGCCGTCGTTCTTGCCCTTCGACGGCCGGCACATTGCCCTCGACGACGCCACCGTCGACCGGGTCCTCTGTTTCGACGCGTTGCACCACGTGCCGAACCCAGCCGACGTGATCGCCGAGATGGGACGCGTCCTGCGCCCCGGGGGCGTGGCCGGGTTTTCGGAACCCGGTCCGTACCACTCACGCGACGCGCAGTCCCAGCACGAGATGCGGCGCTACGGCGTGCCCGAATTCGATCTCGTCCTGGAGGACGTATGGGGGTGGGCCGCCGGATCGGGATTCGACCGCCTGTCCGTGGCCATCTTCACCCCCGCACCCGAGTGGGTCCCCTTCGACGCGTTTGCGGCCTTCTTGGGGGAGGACCCGGCCGGCGCCACGGTTCCTTTCCGTTCGATCCGAATGCCGCGGACCGCGGCAAAGCTGCAATCGCGGCTTCAAAGGGTGCGGCGCGTCGCGGGCGAACTGCGCCATGTCGACCGGGCGCGCGCCACCCTTCGCCAGGTCGAACACGTGCGCGGCACGCTGCGCAACCGGCGGATGTTCCTGCTGCATCGGGCGGGAACCGAGACACCGGACAGTCGGGAGGTGACTGGACTGGCGGCCGACCTCGTCGTCTCGGACGTAGAGGTGGTGCACGGGGCTCGCACCACGACGGTGCGCGGGGTGTGTGCCATCCGCAACACCGGGCGAAACCGCTGGCTGGGCTCGTCGGCGGGTCTGGGTGCCGTGCTTCTGGGGCTGCGCGTCGGCCGGGGGCCCGAGCCCGCCGCCGATCACGGACGTGTCCCGCTTCCCGGCGATGGCGTGGCGCCTGGCGGGGCTGTCGAGGTGCGCTTCTCGACCAAAGTGCCCACGCCGCTACCCGGCGAGGGGCCTGTCCGCCTCGAGCTCGACCTCGTGTCGGAGGGCATCATCTGGTTCGCCGAGGTACACGGCCGACCGGTCGAGATCAGTGTGGACGCTCCCTGACGTCGCTCGATCCTCCAGGGAGTCGGAGGCCACCTGCTCCCCGACCGTGCGATCGGGACCGAGCGGGCGAGGTCAGGAGAAGGTGAACGGGGGCAGCCCGGAGGAGTGGCTCGCGAACAGGGTCGACTTGTTGTCGGCGAGCTCCTTGGGCGTCCACCTGCTGTCGCGCTTGACCTGGCCCGCCGGCCTCCATCCCTGCATGACCCACACCGACCCGCCGTACACGACGAAGTTCTGGCCGTTGACGTCGGAGGCGTCGTCGGAGGCAAGGAACACCACGAGGGGAGCGACGTTCTCGGGTCCGAAGGCGTCGAACTTGCCCTCCTCCGCCTTCGCCATGTCACCGAACAGGTCCTCGGTCATGCGGGTGCGGGCCCGGGGAGAGATGGCGTTCACGGTCACGCCGTAACGCTCGAGCTCCCGCCCGAGGATGATCGTCATGGCGGCGATCCCGGCCTTGGCCGCGCCGTAGTTGGCCTGACCGGCATTGCCGAAGAGTCCCGCCTCGGAGGCGGTATTGATGATCCGGCCGGACACCTCCTCGCCCGACTTGGCGCGGTTGCGCCAGTGCCGGGCGGCGAAGTGGGACATGGCGAAATGGCCCTTCAGGTGGACCCGGATCACGTCGTCCCAGTCCGACTCCTCCATGTTGAACGACATCTTGTCCCGGAGGATGCCGGCGTTGTTGACGAGGATGTCGAGCCTTCCCCACGTGTCGACCGCTTGCTGCACGAGTCGTTCGGCTCCGGCCCAGGAGCTGACGTCGTCCGAGTTGAGAGCGGCGTCGCCCCCGGACGCCTTGATGTCGTTCACCGTCTCCTCGGCGGGGTGGGCGTCGGCCCCCTCGCCCGACCTCGAGGCACCAACGTCGTTGACGATCACCTTGGCGCCTTCGGCCGACAGCAGGAGTGCCTCTTCCCGGCCGATGCCGCGGCCCGCCCCCGTCACAATGGCGATCTTGCCGTCGAGCATGCCCATCAGATGTCCTCCTGGTTTCACTGCCGTGCAGCCCGGGCGAAGCCCCGGCGTGGCGTCACGTTGACGCCGGTTCTCGATCCCGGGCAGCATGACCGATGGCGCTCGCCAGGGTCAACACGGCCGAGGTCGGCTCCGGTGCACTCCGCACGGCCCCGACGGGCACGCGTGAAAGCGGCTCGGGAGCGCCGCGTCTCGACCACCTGCGGAGCGCGCTAGACCTCGTGTAGGCCTCGTGCAGACAAAGAAGATAAGGAAAGACGGACAGGGAAAGACAGTGGCGACCACCCGATTCGACCTTCCCACCCCGGACGACTTCACCCGGCAGTGGTGGGACGCCGCCGCCGAGGGTCGGCTGCTCATCTCCCGCTGTGCCACCTGCGGAGATGTCCACTACTACCCGAGGCCGTTCTGCCCGCTGTGCGGGGCGGACACCGTCTCGTGGGAGGAGGCGAGCGGCCGGGCCACCCTCTACACCTGGTCGGTCGTCCATCAGAACGACCTTCCTCCGTTCAACGAACGGGTTCCCTATGTCGCCGCTGTCGTCGACCTGGCCGAGGGACCGCGCATGATGACGAACGTCGTCGACTGCGAATTCGACGACTTGCGTGTCGGGATGGCGCTGCAGGTGACGTTCCTGGACATCGGCGAAGGATTCCACGTGCCCGTGTTCCGCCCCGCGGGCTGACGGAGCAGCGGGACATGGACGGCGCCAGTAGCCGCGTCGCTCTCGTCACCGGGGGGAGTCGCGGCATCGGTCGGGCGTGCGCGCTGGCGCTCGCCGCGGACGGCTTCGACGTGGCGGTCAACTATCGGCGGGACGCCGAGTCTGCACAGGACACCGTTCGGGAGGTCGAGTCGCTCGGCCGGCGTGCCATCGCCTGCCAGGCGTCGGTCGAATTGGCCGACGAGGACGAGGCCATGGTGGACGCCGTGATCGCCGAGCTCGGCGGCATCGACGCGCTGGTCCATTCGGCGGGCATCGCCAGCCGCGGCAACACGGTGGCGGACACCGATCCCGCCGAGGTCGGGCGCCTCATGGGCGTGCACGCCCTGGCCGCCCATCACCTGTCGAGGCTCGCCCTTCCGTCGATGCGCTCGAGGCCGCGCGGAGATGTGGTGTTCGTGTCGAGCGTGGCCGCTCGGATGCTCGCCGCCAATGGCGCTCCGTACAACATGGCCAAGGCCGCGCTGGAGGCCCTGGCGATGACCCTCGCCAAGGAGGAGCGGCGCAACAACATCCACGTGAATGTCGTGGCCCCGGGGCTCGTGGTCACCGAGATGGGCCGGCGCCTCGTGCGTGCGATGGGCGTGGATGACATCGCCTCGCTCGACGCCGGCGCCCCCTTCGGCCGCGTCTGCCGGCCCGAGGACGTCGCCGGAGTGGTGCGGTTCCTGTGCTCGGACGCCGCCGGCTACCTGACCGGCCAGGTCATCGCGGTCGACGGCGGGGGCTGACGGCGAACCCACGTTTGGGAGCCCACGTTTAGGAACCCGCGTGTGGGAGCCCACGTTTGGGAGCTCACGTTTGGGAGCCCACGTTTGGGAGCTCACGTTTGGGAGCCCACGTTTGGGAGCCCACGTTTGGGAACTCACGTTTACGTCGTACCTGAACGCGGTAGGTCGCGACGGAAGCGGTGTCGGAGACCGTTCCGAGGAGGCAGTCGTGGACGCCATTGCAGTGTTGAAGGCCGATCACCGAGAGGTCGAACGGCTGTTCAAGGCCTTCGAACGGACCGGCAGCCGGGCGAAGGCCGCCAAAGGCGACCTCGTCAAGCGGATCGTGCGGGATCTGTCGCTGCACGCCGCGCTGGAGGAGCAGGACTTCTACCCCGCCGTGCGCGCCGAGGTGGCCGGCGCGTCGGATTACGTGCTCGACAGCCTCGAGGAGCACCACGTCGTCACGTGGTTGTGCGCCGAGCTCGACCGGATGCGCCCGGACCACGAACGGTTCGACGCCAAGGTCAGGGTGTTGATCGAGAACGTGCGCTACCACGTCATGGGTGAGGAGCGTGAGCTCTTTCCGGCGGTGCGAGCGGCACTGGGGCCGGCCCGGCTCCGCCAGCTCGGCCAGCGGCTGGAGCAGACCAAGCACCTGGCGCCGACGCATCCGCATCCCCGATCGCCCGACACGCCTCCCGGCAACCTCATCTCCGGTGTGGTGGCCGGTGCTTTCGACAAGGCTCGTGACGCCGGCAAGCGCGTGTTCGACGAGGCCCGCCACATCGCCTCCTGACGGATCCGCTCGCGGTCGTTGCGCGACGCCCTACTCGGGCGAGTGGCAGACCGCCTCGACGCTGTTGCCGTCCGGATCGCGCACGAACGCGCCGTAGTAGTTGGGGTGGTATTCGGGGAACACCCGTGGGGTGTGGAGGACTTCTGCGCCCGTGGACACCGCCGCCTCGAAGAACGCTCTGACGGTAGACCGGTCGGCGGCCGCGAAGGCGATGTGGGACTCCCGAAAGCCGGCCTCGCCCACCCGGGGACTGATCCAGAAATCGGGCTTGGGGGGTACCCCGAAGCCCACGACTTCGCCGAAGTCCATGATCCGGATCGCACCGAGCGGGGCGAGGACCTTGTCGTAGAACGCGGCACTGGCCGCGACCTGTGCGCACTGGATCCCGAGGTGGTCGAGCATGACGACAGCCTGCCCCTTTCGGGCATCCGCCGATCACCGGCGGTATGCCCGTGCGCGGGCTCGAACCCGCCGGAGCCCTACGGGAGGACCCGCGGACTGCGGCGGTCAAGTCCGGCGGTCGAGCCCGGGGAGAGGCCTCAGGCGGCGGCTTCTTCGGCTGCCACGAACCCGGGGGCCGGGGCGGTCGCCACGTCGCGGCGGGTCGCCCGCAGCATGAGAAGCGACACCACCGCCGCGATCCCCATCAGCACGCCGCTGACGGTGAAACCGGTGGTGTAGCCGTGCACGACGGCGTCGGCCCGGGTGGCCACGCTCGTGCCGTGGCTCACCAGGTAGTTGGTGGTCGCCGAGGCCGCGACCGTGTTGAGGAGGGCGACGCCCAGTGTCCCGCCCGTCTGCTGGGTCGTGTTGACGAGGGCGCTCGCCACACCCGCGTCGGCTTCGTCGACCCCGATGAGCGCCGTGCTGCTCAGGGGCACGAACGCGAGGCCCATACCCAGGCTCACGATGACCTCGGCCGGCAGCAGGTGGGCGAGATAGGCGCTGTGCGCGGTCACCTGGGTGAAGAGCCCGAGTCCGACCGCCGCCAACGCCAGGCCGCCTCCCATCAGGGCCCGCGGGCCGATACGAGGGAGGAGGCGACTGGCGATCCCGGCGCCCACGATGATCCCGCCCGAGAAGGGCAGGAACGCGAATCCGCTCTTGATCGCCGAGTAATGGAGCGTCCCCTGGAAGTAGTAGCTGAGGAACAGGAACATGGCGAACAACGCGATCCCGACCAGGAGTGACGCCACGTACGAACCGCCGCGGTTGCGGTCCAGCACGACGCGCAGCGGAAGGAGCGGGTGCTTGGTCCTGAGCTCGACGGCGACGAAGCTCACCAG
>Ga0307477_10002177_pt1 | contig 15361 bp, 18 predicted proteins | sample atmos_gasesECM2C_FD_203316 | JGI IMG/M metagenome (GOLD analysis project Ga0307477, IMG submission 203316) | Hardwood forest soil microbial communities from Morgan-Monroe State Forest, Indiana, United States - atmos_gasesECM2C_515 | ecosystem: Environmental > Terrestrial > Soil > Temperate...
GCCTCTTCCATCCTTATGTTGAGCATGTACGCCGTGCCTTTGCCTGCCTTCGACACGGCCTTCTTCAGCTTCTTGACGTCGTCGGACTCCATTTCCACCTCAGCCTTGACCTTCTTGAGACCCGCGTCGTCGAGGATTACCTTCGCGCCGAACTCTTCCTTGTTCCTTAGCTTCAAGAGCTTCGTGTGATAGTCGGCGTATGACTTTGCGAGCATCTCCTTCACACCCTCTTCGCTCTTGAAGATCACGCCGAACCTCACCGGGAGCGTGGTAGCCCTGGAGTTACAGGCCTCGACCACCTTTTGATGTGCCATTATGTTCCCTAGGTTTGCCTCGATTTCCCTGAACGGAATGGTGCTCACCACCGCCGTCACGTCATGGTACACGACGCCGGTCACCTCCTTCCCGTCGATTCCGATGCTCCCGAGGCTCTCGCCAGGCGCCTCGGTCACGCAGTAGAGATACCTCCCCCCGGTCGTCATTCTCTCCGGCTACTCCCCTTCCTTGTAGACCGGACGGAGTACGGCCAGAAGGTCTAGGGCGATCAGGTTAATGTCTGCGACCGATATCCTCACCTTGCCCGCGACCGCCACGCCCTTGTCAAGGAGCCGGTCGATTACGTCGACTATTTCCGTGGAGGCGCCGACTCCGCCTCCGTTTACAAGCGAGGCGAGCTCCGACCTCAGCTCTCCGGGCTTCATCCCGAACTCGCGCGACATCTCGACGAGCTCTCTGTCGATGGCCATGAAGGCGAGGCCGAGCCTTTCCACCTCCTCCTTTGTCAGCGACCCGGACTCGACCCTCCGGAGGGCCTGCCGCTGGAGGACTTCCTTCAGGAGCTCCGCGATCGTGAGGACGAGCTTTGCCAGCCCGTACTGGAGTTTCGCTCCTTCGCCGGAGAGCTCGAGGCTCTGCAGAGCCGGGGAGGACTCGCGGGGGGCGGCTTGCAAGCCCGGGTCACCTCATCGGCGCCCGCAGGGCGCCCGCTCGGCCCCTCAGCCTCTTACCGGACTTGGGAGCAGGTTCCCAAGGGAGCCTGATCCCGTATCGCTTCGCGGTCTCAAGAGACGCGATGACGAGGTTGATCTTGAGCGACAAGAGCTCGACCCTCCCGACCGTGACCGTTATGTCCCCGTTGATGACCACGCCCTTGTCTAGGATCCTGTCGAGGAGGTCGATCAGAGACAGGTCGCGGCGGCCGACCTCTCTAAGGGACATTTTGTGAAGGCCCCTCCCGCCTCATCCTGCAGTAGCCGCAGATGCCGCTGTCCTTGAACCAGTGCCTGCTGCAAAAGCCCGTGATGTTGTGTTCCCCGATGCTTTTGGAGAGGTAGACTTTGGCGATGTCGAACGGCGTCCCCCGCTGGCATTCCGGACACCGAGCGAAGATCCACCCCTTGCGCATCGCGTTCTCCAGCCCGACGCCCTCGTACTTTCCGCAAACAAGGCAAATCGCCAAGGTCTAGCACGCCTTTGTGGATGGTGACTCAAAACTGTGTCGCTACTCGGCCTCGGCGACGACTGGGTTCTGGGTCGGGAACGGGGCCGCCAGGCCGAGCGCCGTGGCGTACCTTAGGAAGGTGTCGATCCCTGCGACGACGATCCTCGCCCTCACCACGAGTATCTCTATACCTACCAGTGCGACCGAGACATTCGCGTCTATCACCAGCCCCTTGTCCAGGACTCTGTCTATGAGGTCGTAGATGTTTAGAAGAGGACGATAAGGCTGGACAGACTGCTGTGGGAACTGGGACATTACGAGTACTTCCTAGGATTATTCTATAAAAGCCAGTATGGAAGAATGTACTAGACCTGAGCACTGCGCCGACGGCGAGTCGGTGAAGGATCAAGTCCTCGTCTGGACCCTCACGGGGTGGCCGGATCCGACGAGCTCGATGAGGGTCTCATAAGCCTGCATGTACTTGCGCCCCCGCTCTGAGGTCTTGTATTCGACCTTCGGGCTTGGTGGGACCCGGGAGCGCGTGAGAAGTTCCTTGTCGACCAGGAACTGGACGTAGAGCTGGAGCTGCCTGGAGTTTAGATTGCACTTGAACATGATGTGGGTCTTGAGCGCGCCTTGCTTGCTCGCCTCCAGAATAGAATAGACGATGTCCATGTATCCTCTGTTTGCTCTCCCGCCCCCAATTGATGACAACCGTTAGCCCGTTTCCGAGACATATTGCGGGACTAGGGGATTGAGATTCTTGTCGTCGACTTTCGTGGCGGACTTCGCGTACTCGACCCTCCTGAGGGTGAACTCGTTACTCAGGCAAAGCTTTGCTGCGTCAAAGGCCTCCACATGGTTGATTGAGCTGTTGAGCCTGCTCTGGAGAGCACGGTACTCCGCCAACCCCCTGATCGCGTTGGACCTGAGGTAGAGCTTCTCCCGCTGCGACTTGAAGATATTGATCAGTTGCTCTTTGTCGTCGATCACGTCCGATATGTCGAAGTACACCTTCGGCTCGAAGTCCCTCGTGAGAGGTATCTCGTACTGGAGGATGTTCGAGTCGAACCTGCCGGCCTCGAGCGTGGCGCCCGCGACCGCCCTGTGGTCGTGGTGCGAGTCCCTCGAATGGTGGGTCAGGATGAGGTCGGGATGGACGGCGTCGATCCTCGACTCGATCCGCCCGATGAGTTCGGCGTCGAGCTCCAGACCCGTGTCGGGAAAACTGTCCAACCAAAGCCTCTCCGCGCCTATGAACCTGGCTGAGTCCTTCGCCTCCTGCGCCCTCTGTTCGGGATTTCCCGATGCGGCGCCCCTGCTCAGGGTGTACATGAACACCCGGTTCCCGTGACGCGCCGCCTTGATGAGGAGTCCGCCGCAGCCCAACTCTATATCGTCTGGGTGTGCCCCTATCGCAAGGATGTCCACAAGGGTGATACCCCCGGCATCCGATATAATCGTAGACACCAATTCTTCTAGTAGAATTTCGGCGGCCCCGAGGGCACTTCAGTTCACGAGGTCAGCTTGCGCGGCCCGCCCGACGAGCTTCCGGCTCTCGGGGCCGATGCTGAAGAGCATGTCGAGTACCGAGAGGTTCGGCACGAACTCGGGGACGAAGCGTTGGGGGTAGGGGGCGGGCACGTACCGCTGGTACTGCAACGCTACACCTTGCTCGCTGAAGAGCTTCTCATCCATGTAGGCCTTGCCGCCGGCCCCTGAGACGTAGGTGTCCGCGCCCATCGCTTTGCAGACGCCCACAAGGCGCTGAGTCCCTTCGCCGACGACGGCCAGCTGGGACTCCCTCACGACGGGGATGTCGATGTCGAGCCACTTCATGACGGCCTTCGTAGTCTCGAGGTTGAGGTCGAAGAGAAGGTCGTGCTTCCGCTGGTAGAGCCCCTCGAGGTACTCCTTGTAGAGGTGGAAGTAGGCCGAGTTCTTGTAGGAGTAGGATATCTTCTTCCAGTGCTCTTCTCTCCACGGCAGCCCGTTGTTGACCTCGACGGCCTTGTTCGGCATGAACTTGCCCGACTTGTTGATCGGGACGGTGAGCCACATCGGGCCTTGAGGGGCGAGGATCTTGTTGCGGTTCGTGAAGCGCTTGTCATACTGGACGTCGTCCATTATCACGAAAGCGTCCGCCATGCTAAGCTTGTGGAAGAAGCCTGGATACGGAAAGAACTGCGGCTGGTGGATGGCCAACCTCATCGATGGCCACCTGGCCGCCTCGGGGAGCGCTCCCCGGCTGCCTGGAGTTCTTGAAGGGACATCTTGAACCCCGCCTGGCGTGTCAGGTGGCGATTGCCGGGGTCTCCTCTAGGACCTTCGCGATTTCTCCGCTCCGCTTTCGAATCGTGATCGGCGAGATGCACGCCGAGAACGCGAGCCGCATCTGGGTCGCCGGGTCTCCGCTCTCCAACGATGCGAGATAGAGGGCCGCTGCGGCGATGGACAAGGGTCTCTTCCCCACGAGCGCATCGTTCCCCTTAATCCTCTTTAGGATCTCGAGGGCCTTCCGCTCCGTCGCTCCGTCCAAGGAAGCCTTCGCCGCGATGGAGGAGACGTATATCGCGGGGTCAGGGACGCTCGGGATGTTGGCGTTTCTCACGAGGACCTTGTAGAGGTACCTGAGCTTCCGCTCGTCGACGTTCGCCTTGAGCGCAACGACGTCGTCAGGCGGGCGGGGGATCTCCAGCTCGAGGCACGCGACGCAGACCGCCGCTGCTGAAGCCGCAGAGACCGACTTTACCTTCGGGCCCTTGCCGGCCGCGTCGAACGACTTTTCGTATATCTCATAGGCCCTGATCGAGACATTGGCGCTCAGCCCGAGCGACTCTGCGACCCGGCGGATCTCCGTAGACACCCTGGCCAACCTGCGCCTCTTCGGGTCCCAGGCTACTATCGCGCCCAGCTTCCGGAGCTGCCTCAGCTCGTAGTTCTGGCCTATCTGCCGCCCTCTGGCGTCAAAGTTCCTGGGCCCGACCATGGTAGGCATTTCGAGGTCGGTGTGCATGACCGATGCCATGGGGCTGCGGTTGAGCTCACGCGCCATCGCGATACGAGAGGCCGGGAGCTGAAGGACTGAATCGGTGGACCTTACCACAACGCCACAATTGACACAGACGTCCTCGCCGGATTCCTCATCCCGGAGAGTCTCCCCGAGGCATTCTTTGCAGACGGGGCGCCCGTGCGCTTCCAGAGCCTGGTCACTGTACATAGTCTACACGGACTTCTTCCGAAATTAAAGGACTTTGCAAGTTAGTTCTAGAACATTCTAAGGGATGCACATTCTAGAGAACGCGAGGAATCAGGTTGATTTGGAGCTAAAGAAAACACTCCCCAATAGGCAGCCCCTTGCACGCCGAGCTGCGGGCCCCTAGGGTTCTATGGGAACCCGTTGGGGACCTTTTGCCCGTCGAGGGTAATCATGTCGCTTATTCCCTCGTAGGCGCGGAGAAGCTTCAAGCCCCGCTCGCTCAGTTTGTATAGGCTTGAGCCCTGCTCGTACCAGATGAGGTTCCTCTCGATGAGGAAGCTCAGGTACTCCTTCACTTGCGCGTACGAGAGGTAGGCGCTGTACATGATCCTCGTCTTCGTGGCCCCGCCGTTGGCCGCCTGCAGAATCATTGCGATTATGTCGGTCCTGCTCCTGTACTTCATTTTGACCTAGCAGTGTTATAGACCTAATGAGTATTTAACGGCTCTGGAAGAATCTTCCATAGGGGGGTTTCCAGGTAATCCTGGCAGTCTCGGACCGCAAAGGGTCGAGCTCATAGCTTGGAGCAGCCATAGGCCATATGCCCGCCCTCGGATAGAACATTGTGCTGGACCGCATATAATCTGACCGAAAGATGAAGGTTCTGAGCGGCTTACCATTGGGTTGGTCGATGGTTGTTGAGACCGGCGCGGAAAATGACGCGGAGCGCTCCCGTTCCTCGAGGACATCTGTCGGCGGCCACCCCGGGAGCGGACCCTTTGCACAAGAGACCATGAGGACGGCCATGGGCTCGCAGGCTATCCGAAAGGAGCGCATCCCCCCATGAGCCACGACAGTAATCGGGGTCGATTGCAGTGAACGCGAGCGTCCTAGTGACCGCGAGCGGGTCGGTGATTGCAGAGGGCATCATAAAGTGCTTGAGGCTTGCAAATGCGAGGGGAGACGGCCCGGTCAAATACCGGATCATAGCCGCGGACGCGAGCCCGCTCGCCGCGGGGCTATACAGGAGTGACCGTGGCGTCCTCGTCCCACCGGCAGCGGCGCCGGGGTACGTCGAGAGCCTGATTCGGGCCGCGAGAAAGGAGGGTGCGACCGCGATCTTCGTCGGGTCGGACGAGGAACTCGGTCCGATCACAGAGTCACGCCGGCGGATAGAGGAGGAGACGGGGGCGGCGGTAATCGTCAATCCTCTCGAGGTATTCCTCGCAGCTGGAGACAAGTGGGAGACGTTCGTCACCCTCAGCAGGTTGGGGCTCCCTCACGCCAAGTCCTCGCTTCCGGATGATATGGACTCGTTCGTTCGTGACAACCCGTTCCCCCTGGTGGTAAAACCCCGCGAAGGCCACGGCTCGATAGGATTTCACGTCGTGAGGGACCGGGAGGGGGCGCAAGAGGCGATATTGACAATCCAGAGGATGGGGTGGCACCCCCTTCTTCAGGAGTTCCTGGGAAACGGCGACCAGGAGTACACGACCGGGGTCGTGGTAGACGCCCGAGGTAGGAACGTGATCTCCTCGATCTCCATGAGAAGGACGCTCAGAGGCGGGCAGACCTACAAGGCCTTCGTCGACGACTTCGCGGACGTGAGAAGGGCGGCGGAGGAGATCTCGATGAAGCTGGGGTGCAGGGGTCCATTGAACGTCCAGGCGAGGATGGTCGGAGACCAGCTCAAGGTCTTCGAGCTCAATCCGCGGATCTCCGCTTCGTGCCCCATCAGGGCGGTGGCTGGCGTGAACGAGCCCGACATCCTCTACAGGAACGCCGTCCTGGGGGAGGAGATGCGGATCTCGGGCTACGAGAGGCTGGCGTGCTTCCGCTACTGGAACGAGGTTTACGTGCGCCAGGGAGCTTTGGAGGCGATGGCCAGCGAAGGCGAGACCGAGGGCCCAGACGCGCTCGTCCCGGACTACTTTTGACCCCATGTGCGTCCCGGGCGTGCCGCTGAAGGTGAAGGTCGTGTAACCGGCTCCCAGGGTCGTGCTGGAGGACTGGATGGTAGTGTACATCCCGGTCAGGAGGACGACTCAGGTTCAAAGACGGACCTAGAAAGATGGGGGGCTTCCCGGGATGGGTATTGAACCACTACGCGAAGGCTGATGGGGGGGCGGGTCGCTTAGGGCGGGATTCTTTCCATAGGCTCAAGGAGCAATAATGGCGAGCTTGGGGGTCAAAAGGGCGGGTCTTGCACGTAGGTGGACCCTCGATTTCGCAACCTTCGAATCCCGAGAATCGCGATCGTCCCAACGGGAACGGCGAGTAGGGAGATGATTGGATAGCTAAGGGCTACCGCGCCCGTGTAGACGTCACCCGTAGAAGCGAGGCCCGAGATCTCTCCTGACACGCCGAGGTAGCTGTAGGTCGCATTGAACCCTCCAGACGGTACGTATCCGAAGGTCACCAGTCCGCTGCTATTCGTCACCCCTGTGGACTGCGTTTCGTTCGCACTGGTTAGGACGACCGATGATCCCTGAATGGGTTGGCCGAAGACGTCGACGACCTTAATTGAAACCGGGTATGAGGGGAGAGAGACAGGCGCTTCTAAGGGGGCCACGTCGGGATCGTGGGCCCTTGTCGTCTTGGTTGAAGAAGTCGAAGTGGTCTTGCTGTGTGCAGACGTGCTTGATTTCGCAGAGGATGTTGAGCTGCTGGTGGTGCTGCTGGACGAGGTGCTTGTCGTAGGGGTTGATGTCTGGACGACTGTCGTCGTGGTGGTGACCGGCTTGGTCAAGGTAGTCGTGGTCGTGGTCGTCGCGGGTGTCGAGGTGGTTGTCGTCGTCGTGGTGACCGTAGTAGTGACCGACTTGGTCGTGGTGCCGGTTGTCGTCTGAGTCGTCGTCGTAGTGGTGGTCTGCTGAACGACTGTGGTTGTCGTCATCGTCGTCGTCGTGGTGGTCGTCGTCGTTGGCTGACTTGACGTGGTGCTCTGTGTCGAGGTCGTTGTTGACGATGTGGTCGTTGGCGCCGTCGTCGTAGTCGTCGTAGTCGTCGTTGGCTGACTCGTTGTGGTGCTCTGTGTCGAGGTGGTCGTTGAGGATGTGGTCGAGGAAGTGGTCGTCGTCGGCGCCGTCGTCGTATTCGTAGTGGTCGTCGTTGTCGGTTGAGTCGTCGTGGTCTGAGTGGAGGTCGTCGTCGAGGAAGTCGTCGTTGTGGGGCTCGTGGAGCTCGAAGAGGTCGTTGTGGTCGTGGTCGTAGTGGTCGGAGACGACGCAGACAAGGCGAAGACGAGGTTGGTGTTGCCCTGGACCGTGAATGTGGCAGTGCCGCCTCCTCCGTTCGCCGTAGTCCTTGAGAAGGTCCCGATGTTGGACCCTGTGACATAGAGGGACCCAAAGTCGTCGAGGGTGACGCTGATCGAGTGTCCGTCGGGGACCGAGAGACTCTGCGGGGTGTAGGTTCCCGACTCGAGGATAGTGTTCGAGGATGTATCAAGCACAGACTGGATGTAGAAGCCGTTGACAGCTCCCGTCGAGCCAACATCAGAGATTGACAGTGTATGACCCGTGCGGTAGTAAGCGGCCACGGTAGTCGGTCCCGCGAGGGTCATGGTCGCGCTGTTGGTCGTGCTCCCGGTGCTCATGTGGTCTAGGAAGACGTTCCCCCAGTTGTACGGAGGATAATAGTAGACCTTGACCGTGTACTGGGCACCGACCTGTCCCGAGTACGTGACCGGGGTGAAACCGCCGCCCACGACGACGCCGTTGGACGATATCTCTACGTAGATCCCGTTGAAGGAGCTCCCGTTCATCCAATCGGACTGGACGGTGATGACGGCCGTCCCCCCGCTCTGGGTGGAGGTCGAGGTGGTACTGGTGCTGCTTGAGCTCGTGGTGGTAGTGGTGGCGGTGGGGGTCGTGGTGGTCGATGTGGTTGTCGTAGTGGAAGAGGTGCTAGAGGTGATCGGGAAGTATTGTTGATAGACTGGCCATGCAGGCTGTGGATTCAGGTTGGAGTCGAAGACCCCCATACCTCCAGCTGCCCCGCCATAGTCGGACCAGTCGTACGCGAAGACCCCGCCTATGTTGGGCGTCGACTCCATCAGGCTCATGAACTGCTGATAGTAGGTTGCCTGGTTGGCGGGACTGCTCGTCGTCGTCACTCCGCCACTTGTGATTGAGGCGGTCGGCCATCCCCACTCGTCTATTACCATTGGCTTCCCCGTGACTGCATAGGACTGTGCTAGACCGGCCTGGATGAGCTGTCCCTCTGTCACTGTGCCTATGAGACTGTTGGGCATCTCAGCTCCCCCCCAGCAGCACGTGTAGATGTGCATCGAGACCTCCGAGAGCATGACTGATGCCGTGAGGCCTGTCGTGGGGTCTGAGAGAGCCCAAAGTTGCTGGAGCCAGTTCACGATTCCGCTCGTGACGCCATTGGAGTCGATAGGCCACGGCCACGCTAGGGTCGGGCCCATTAGCGTATTGCTGGGGTTCGCAGCCTTGAGAGCCTGATAGGTGGGGATGAGATACTCGAAGTATTGCTGAGGGGTCCAGGGGGTCGTCCCTGTGCTGCCTCCCGCGAGGTTCGGCTCGTTCATGAACTCCCACTCTGTAATCCAGGGCATCGTCGTGGCTGCAGTGTAGACATAGGTGTACCACTGCTGCGGGGTCAGTTGTCTGACGTCCGAATACACCGGGGTCTGCCAGCCGAAGTTTGAGGGATTATAGCTGAAGAGGTTGGCGTTCAGACTCATTAGATCGTTGATGCCCGCTGAGTGAATCATAGGTGTATTTCCATTAGGGCCGTATTGCCTTATCCACGTCATCTTCTGTGAGGCAAGGCTGTTGATGAAGCTCTGCGGCGTGGGGTTGTTGACGTCCAGGCCGACCTGCGGGATGACGTTCGGGGGCGGAGACGCCGACGAAGGGTGCAACAGCATCGGGGAGACGAACCCACTGACCAAGAAGGTGACCGCCATCGCCGCTGCGAGGAATCTTCTAAAAGAATGATTAGGGAACATAAACCAGAAGAATCTCCTATACGATTTTACATAGACTTCGGGGGTAATATTTAACACAGATGGAAACAGCCTAGGCATCTTGGTTGCACATTTACAAAAATAATGCTAGACCGGCCCGCGTTTCAGTAAGAATTCACTCGGTCTTTCGCATTCAGGGCCAAGGAACCCGGTCCAAACACCTCAGACCCGAGTCATCTCGGAGGGGGACTGCTTGACCAATCGAGGACGGGTCGATTACGGCATTTTGAAGGAAAGGACCGCGAGTGACGTCCCCGCGACGGTCAGGATGGCGACGAAGAAGGCGCGACCATTATCAGACAAGCCTGACACTAAGTCCCCCTCTTTTTGCGACCCTTCTTGACCGAACGCCTCTCGCTTACGGTCCGCCTATCGACCGGACCGACCGCTCCAGGAGCTTCACCAGATCTCCTCACCATCAGCTTTTGTCGCGGGGTTTAAACCGTAGCCGTTCGGTCAGGCTCCGACCGGATTGGAAATCGAGGACTCTGGGGACCCCATGTATCAAACCTACTTTATGGTGGACTGGGGCAGGGTGAAGCAGAACCCCTCGGAGAAGCGTTGCCTCGCCTGCGGCGGGGAGATGGTGGACGTCGAGCCCATCCGCGACAAAAAAGGCCTAGTCTACAACGGCCTCGCCTGCCACAAGTGTAAGACGATACTGTGGATCAAGCAGTAGCGCCTCCCGGGGGATTTACTTTTCTACTCCCGAGGGCCCGGCGCCGTCGATTGTCGGTCCTCAGCGGCGAGGAGGTTGCAAAATACTGTTCCTCGTTCAAGAAGGTGAACCCGAACGGGGTCGACCTCGCCCCGAAGGAGGTCAAGGCCATACCTCCTGGCTCCACAATTATCATCGACGGCGACGACCGGGGGTACCTCGACGGATCCGGGAAGGTCGTCGACAAGAAGGCCCTTCTCAAGCCAGACTCCAAGGGCTTCTACCGCTTTGACAAGGGCAACCTGTACGAGCTCAGGTTCCCGAAGGTCTCCATACCTGCGACTTGCACCGGGTTCGCGTATCCCCGCTCCACGGCCAACAGGCTCGGGATAATCAAGCTGGAGACCGCCGTCTTCGATAGCGGTTACTCGGGGGAGCCGACCCAGACGATCTTCACGCCCCTCGAGGCGAGGGTCCACAAGGAGGAGGCCCTGGTCCAGCTCGTCCTGATACGAAACGAGTCCCCCGCGAAGGAGCTCTACAAGGGCAGGTATCAGAGCGAGAGGTCTGGGGCCTAGCCGCCCTTCCGGACCACATCCCTGTAGTACTTGCATTCATGCCTGAGCGTGCATGACTCGCATCGAGGCCCGATAGGCTTACAGGTGGTCTGCCCGAACCTCACGAACAGGTCGTTCAGCTCGAGCCAATAGCGCCTGGGGACGGTCGCGGTGAGCTCCTCCTCAGTCTCCTCAGGATCCTTTGTCTCGACGAGGCCGAGCCTATTGGAGATCCTGTGGACGTGGGTGTCGACAGGGATCGCCGGCTGGTTGAAGCCGTAGACCAGGACACAGTTGGCTGTCTTTCTCCCCACTGCCTGGATCGTGAGCAGGTCCTCCATATTGGATGGCACCTTGCCGCCGAACTCGTCCACGATTTGCCTGGATGCCCTGATCACGCTCTTGGCTTTCCTGTTGTAGAACCCCACGGGCTTGATGAGCCGCCTCACGCGGGCCTCGCTGGCCCCTGCCAGCTCCGACGGGGTCCCGAACTCTGCGAACAGGCTCTCGGTCGCCTTGGTGGTGTTCTCGTCCCGGGTCCTGTGGGAGAGTATCGTCCCTATGAGTATCTTGAACGGGTCGCCGTCCTCGGCCTCCTTGAGCTCGGCGAGAGCAGTCGCGCGGCCGTCCCGCGTCTCGCGGAGCATCCTCCTGATCTCGACCAGGACGTGCACTATGCGGGGCTGCTTTCCGCGACCCATGGCTCCTTCACGCTCCACTCCGCAATCTCGGAGCAGGTCTTCGCGACATCGAAGGCGGGCGCGTACGAGACCCGTTTCCACGACTCCTGCTCCTTGACCCGGAGCCCCGCCCTGATCTGGGACGCCGTGTACAAGGGGAACGGGGTCTTGGAGAAGACGCCCTCGCGCCCGATCTTCTGCTCCCTACCCGCGGCCCTCGACAGGGCCAGGGCGACATCGTCGAGGCTCGCGTCGAACGACTTTACCAGGTAGACCTCTCCACCAACGCCCTTCGAGGCCACCCTCAAGAGCGCCTGGGCGACGTCCTTGGGGTGGGTGAACGACATCTTCGAGTCGCTCCCCTTTGGCAGCACGAGCTTCCCCGCCGCGAGCATCTTGAGGAGAGGGGCCGAGAGAGTTGCGTCGCGCGAGCCTATCGCCCTCGCCGCCCGGACGACCTTCACCCGCATCGCCGGGTTCTTCCTCCCGAACTCCAGGGCAAGGCGCTCCGCCTCCGCCTTTGCTTGCTGGTACGGGTGGGCGGGAGCCAGGGCGGACGAGCCGTCCAGGTCCCTCCTCTTGAAGCCGCAGACATCCAACGTGCTCAGAAGTACAAAGTCCTTCACCCCGTGCTCCTCCGCCTCCTGCAGGAGGTTCTCGAGCCCCCTGGTGTTGACCGAGAGGAAATCCTCAGTGCCGTCCCTCGGCGTCGGCGATGCGAGGTTGTAGACAACGTCGACCATGTCCAGGGGCTCGTGCAGCGACTCCCTGTCAATGAGGTCCGCTTCCAGGCACTGTATGCCGCACTGGTCCAGTATGCGAAGGTGGGAGCCCTTCCGGAACACGCCCTTTGAGATCTCCCCCTCCTTTAAGAAATACTCTGCAAGGTGACCTCCGATGAAGCCCGTCCCTCCCACTATGAGGTTCAACGCCTTAGGGCCCCCTGCAAGTAGACGCAGAAAACGGTGGTTTGCATCCCGCGACTAGCCCTTGCTCTCCGTCGGAGGCTGCACGTCAAAGTCCCCGCGGACCAGCTTCTTCTGCAGGTCCTCCTCGAACTTCGAGAGGCCGCCAAAGACCTCCCTGACCCTCTTCTTCGCCTTGGGCGATAGCCGCGGGGCGACGTTCTGTCCTCCGTACCGACCGTAGGCTATGCCCTTGAAGGGTATCCTCTCCCCGCCGACCTCGATGAAACCTCTCAAGATATTCGCGATATCCCCCCCGGTCACGTCCGTTATCAGGATCCGATATTCAGGAAACTCTTCTTCTCCCTGCAAAGCCGTAGGGCGCAACGGGCGCCGGTATTAAGGGCTGAGTCATTCCATTAGAAACGGGTTCCGAAAGTCTTCTTTGGGTGTGTTGAGCACGACGTGTGTGTTCGTCCTCTCGACGTGCGGTATGGCCAATACAGCCTTGGTAAAGTCGCTCAGCTCGCTCCTGTTCCTGAACTTTGCGATCACCATGCTGTCTTCGATCCCCGTGACGTCGTATACCGCGCAGACGTGAGGGAGCTTCGAGATCTCCTTCTCGACCTCGACGACCTTCCCCTTGGAGACGGTCACCTCGGTGACGGTCGTTATCTCGTACCCGAGGCTCTCCTGGCTCACCTGGGCGGAGTACCCCTTGATCACCCCCGCCTTCTCGAGCTTCTTCACCCTTTGCGAGACCGTCACTACGGAGGTCTGGGTCTTCTTCGAGAGGTCCCTGAAGGACTGCCGGGCGTCCATCATGAGCTCCTTCAGGATCGTCCTGTCCAAATCATCGAGTGGCATTTGATACTGCCATAGTCCCATTACCAGCCATTTGAATAGTTTTCTCACGATTATGCAAACAAGCGCAAGTTTGCATCGTAAAACTTATAACTCGAACGGGAAAGAGCCCTCTCGTTGCCCTTCGATAGAACTCCCAAGGGGCTCGTTCCCCGAAAGCGCACTCCCAAGCAGGTCATGACCGAGATCGCCAACAAGAACATAAAGTTCGTCGACCTCCAGTTCATGGACGTCCCTGGCCGGACCCAGCACGTCACCATCCCCCTGGCGATGATGGAGGAGGACATCTTCTCAGAAGGGGTGGCGAAGCTCGACGGCTCCTCGATCAAGGGCTTTGCAGAGATTTACGAGTCGGACATGATATTGAAGCCCGACCCTTCCACCTTCGCGGTCATCCCTTGGGGCGACGAGAGGTTCCCCACCGGGAGGCTCATCTGCGACGTGGAGTGGGGCTTCGGCAAGGGCCGCTTCTCACGAGACCCGAGGTACGTCGCACAAAAAGCCGAGGCGGCAATGAAGGCCGCGGGCTTCACAGACTCCTATTGGGGGCCCGAGATAGAGTTCTTTGTCTTCGACAGCGTGACATGGGATGCTTCGAGCCCGTTCGCCTCTAGCCACAAGATCACCTCGATTGAGAGCGCCTGGGAGGCGCGAGGGACCAATTTCCCGATTCGCTTCAAGGAGGGCTACTACCCCGTCCCGCCGGCGGACACGCTTCAAGACTACCGAAGCGAGGTCGCATACTACCTCGACTCCTCGTTCGGTGTCGTGAACGACGCCCACCACCACGAGGTGGCCACCGCAGGGCAGTGCGAGATCGACATGTACAGGGACTCGCTCGTCCCGATGGGGGACAGTTGCCTCTCCTACAAGTTCGTCGTCAAGAACGTCGCCAACAGGCGCGGGATGATCGCCAGCACAATGCCAAAGCCCATCTTCGGCGACAACGCCTCGGGGATGCACGTCTCGTCGAGCCTCTGGAAGGGGTCTAACAACGCGTTCTACGATTCCGCGGACAAGTACGCCGAGCTGAGCCAGGTCGGCAGATACTATGTGGGAGGTATGCTGAGCCACAGCAGGGCGCTGACCGCGATCACGAACCCTACTACCAACTCTTACAGGAGGCTTGTCCCCGGGTACGAGGCGCCCGTCTTCATCGCCTGGAGCAAGGCCAACAGGTCCGCGAACGTCAGGATACCCGTCTATCACAAGGGCAAGGCAGAGATGAAGAGGAAGAGGGCCGAGTTCAGGACGCCCGACCCGTCGGCCAACCCGTACCTGGCGTTCGCCGCCATCTTCGCAGCAGGCCTCGACGGGATCAAGAAGAAGCTCGACCCCGGGGACCCTGTCAACGAAGACATCTACAAACTGACCGCCGAGAAGAGGAAGGCCTACGGCGTGGGCGAGCTCCCGAGGAGCCTCCAAGAGTCTCTAGACTCTCTGAAGAGCGACTCGAGCTTCCTCCACGGGGTGTTCTCAGAAGACATGATCGAGACCATCATCGACCTCGAGACAGAGGCGTACAGGGCGGTCGCGGCGCGGCCGGTCCCGATTGAGTTCTACCTCTACTTCGACATATAGGGTCATCCCTAGCGAAGCGGATGAGCACCAGGCATCGTCGGAAGTCGGGCGCTAGTCCTGGGGTAGTGGTAAGGGACGCAAGAAGGGGCGACCTCCAGGCTCTTCTCGATATCTACAACCACGTCGTACTCACGTCCCCCGCTACGTTTGACCTGGAGCCTCTGACTCTCGGCCAGCGCAAGAAGTGGCTCTCAGAGCACGGACGAACGCATCCGCTGGTTGTAGCCGAGAGCAGTGGCCTGATCGTCGGATACGCCAGTCTCTCTCCATTTAGGGACAAGCCTGGCTATTCAAAGTCGGCTGAGGACTCTGTGTACGTCCACAGGAACTTTCAAGGAAAGGGAGTGGGGACATCGCTGTTGAAGGAGGTCCTCGCGAGGGCGGTGAGCCTTGGATACCACACAATAATTGCCGGAATCGTTCCTCCCAACAAGGCAAGCGTCCGGCTCCATGAGCGATTCGGGTTCGCCTATGTCGGCA
>Ga0307477_10002178_pt1 | contig 15359 bp, 11 predicted proteins | sample atmos_gasesECM2C_FD_203316 | JGI IMG/M metagenome (GOLD analysis project Ga0307477, IMG submission 203316) | Hardwood forest soil microbial communities from Morgan-Monroe State Forest, Indiana, United States - atmos_gasesECM2C_515 | ecosystem: Environmental > Terrestrial > Soil > Temperate...
AGGCAGCAACCACGAAGAAATGACAGTGTTATACTACCCAGACGGGCACGGGGGTTTGCCCGGAATGTTTGGCGATGAGTCCACTCTGGTCGAAGAGCATCTGCACACACTCTACACCGGCGCGGTGGCCAGTCAGAAGAGGAGCAAGGGGACATGGGAGATCAAGTTAGGGAGCTGTTGAACTGGGCGCGCCAGCGCAAGATCCTGGCTGCAGCATTTGTCGGCTTCACCTTGGTTGTGGGAATCCTGATCGGCTCGGTGGTTTCCGGTCGGGTCTCCGCCACGAAGGGATTTGGGTTCCCGGGAACAACGGCGACAACGCTGACGGTGCCGGATCCCATTCCTGCGACAAATACTTTTGCGGGCATCGTGAACAAAGTCGAGCCCGCGGTGGTCAATATCGCCACGACGCAGGTGCTGGAGCGCCGGCAAGCGCGGAAGCGCCGGGCGCAGCCTTATGATCAAGATGATCCGATGCAGGATTTCTTTGACCGCTTCTTCGATGGCCGGCCGGACAGCCCCCCGCCAGCAGACCGCAGCCTTGGGTCAGGCGTGATCGTGGACAAGCGCGGCTACATCCTCACCAACAATCACGTCATCGAGCAAGCCACCAAGATTCAAGTGCAGTTGAACGGCGAGACCGCGAGGTACACCGCTAAGCTGGTGGGCGCGGATGAAGACACCGACCTCGCCGTGATTAAAATCGACGCCAACAAAGAACTGCCGACTGCAAAGCTGGGCAATTCGGATGGTGTGCAGGTAGGCGACTGGGTTTTGGCCATCGGCAGCCCGTTCGGACTGCAAGCCACGGTTACGGCCGGAATCATCAGCGCCAAGGACCGCAGCGGCATCGGGCAGCAGTTCCAGAGGTTTTTGCAGACCGACGCGGCCATCAACCCCGGCAACTCGGGCGGGCCGCTGGTCGACCTCTCCGGCCAGGTGATCGGCATCAACACCGCCATCATTACGGGCAGCCGCGGCTATGAGGGAGTGGGCTTCGCCCTGCCGTCCACAACCGCGATCCGCGTCTACGATCAAATAATCAAGCAAGGGCGCGTGACGCGCGGCTCGATTGGCGTGAGCTTCCAGGAAGAAATCAGCACCAACCCGATTACCCTGAAATCCCTCGGCGCGCCCTACGGCGTCGTGATCGAAAGCGTACAGGCCGGCAGCCCGGCGGAAAAAGCTGGACTGAAGGGCGGGGACGTCATCACCAGCGTGAACGGCCATGCCGTCAAGACCGGCAACGACTTGGTCAATCCCATCGCGGAAGCGCCGATTGGAAGCAAGGTCAAGCTAACCTACATGCGTGACCGGGCGCAGAAAGAAGCCACTGCCACGGTCGAGGACCGTACGCGGGTTTTCCCGAATACCGCCGGCCGCATGAGTGATCAGCCCGGCGAAGCGGTTCCCACCGAGTTCGGTTTGCACGTCGAAGAACTGACGCCGGAGCGCGGGCATCGCGTGGGCATTGAAGGACAAAAAGGCGTGATCGTGTCGGAAGTTGAACCCGCGTCGTTCGCCGAAGACCTTCTGTTTACTCGCGGCGACGTGATAACCGAAATCAATCGCCAGCCGATCAATTCAGTCGCGGACTACCGGGCTGCGGTGTCCAAGCTGAAACCCGGCGACGACGTGGTGTTCAAGGTTCTTCGCCGGCAGGATGGCGACCGGATGCTGACGGTTTATCTGTCCGGCAAAGTCCCGTCAGACAATCAACAATAACGCGGCACGACCCGATCGATGCGCATGAACCTTCAGAAGGCAACGCACCTGGCTTCGTCGCTGCTGCTGGCAGCGGGGCTGGGTGCGTTTTCTCGTTCCGTGCAAGCCAAGCCTGCCGGAAGGAAGGCTGCCGGTTCCACCGCGCACAGCAGTTCACACAAAAGACAGTCTTCGAGATCCAAACGGAAGGAACGCGGCCAGCAAGCCCCGACTCCCGAACGCATTACGGAAATCCAGCAGGCGCTCGCAAAGGACGGTTCGTACACGGGGAGACCCAGCGGGAAATGGGATGAGTCCACCGCCGAGGCCATGAGGAAGTTTCAGGAGTCTCATGGCCTGAGCCCAACCGGCAAGCTCGATGCCCGGAGCCTTCAGCAGTTGGGCCTTGGGTCTCCGATCGCGGGCGTTGCGCGGCCGCTGCATTCCACCACGGCTTCCAGGCTGACTGCGCCTCCAACGCAATCCGGCCAGCCCCATCACTAAGTCCTCCACTTCCAAGACCTCATCCTCGTTGCCTGTCGTGCGGCGTTCTTTGCCATTGCATTCCAGCGAGAAGTGAATTAGAAAGCGCAGGTTGTGCCTGGAAAGGCCCCCGCGGAGGTGTGCCATGCGGCGGATTTGTCTGCTCCTTCCGATGGTCCTGTTTGCTCTTGTGGTTGCCTTATCTCCCGTGTCTGCACAGCCAAAGCAGGTTGCAAAAACCGTTAAGGCTGTGCGCTTCGGCAAGCTGTGGGATGCCCAAGGCAAACTGTGGACAAGCGCCATCGTCATCGTGGAAGGCGACCGCATCAAGACGGTGACGAGCGACCGAGCGGCGATTCCTTCCGGTGCGGAAGTAATCGATCTTTCGCCATACACCGGGCTGCCGGGACTCATCGACGTGCATACCCACATGACGATGTACACCGACGAGACGCCGGGCGAGCCGATGCTGAAGCAACTAACGGCCAATCCGCCGGCGGTGGAGGTCTTCCTTGCGCGCAAGGGCGCGCTGCGCACGCTGGAAGCCGGAGTGACCACGGTTCGCGACCTGGGCTCGGATCAATATATGGATATGGCCATGCGCGACCTGATCAATCGCGGCGAGATGGTGGGCCCGCGCATGTTCGTTTGCGGCTATGGCCTGTATATTACCAATACTCCTTACAAGCCGGGATTCCCTCCCCCCGCTGGCGGAATCGCCGATGGCGTTCCGGAAGTGCTTCGCGTGGTGCGCCAGCAGATTGCCGCCGGAGCGGACGTCATCAAGATGTATGCGTCGACAGGAACGGATGATGACGTCACCGGCTTCGAGACCTACAACTACGAGGAGATCAAGGCGGCCGTCGACACCGCGCACCAATTCGGCAAAAAGATCGCCATTCATTCCTACGGGCCCGCCGGGGCACGCGACGCCGTGCGGGCGGGAACCGATTCCCTCGAGCACGCAACCGACATGGACGATGCCACGATTGCGGAAATGGCGAAGCATGGCACGTTTTACGTCCCAACGATTGATCACAACCGCTACTACATCGACAACGGAGACAAAATCGGCTACGCGCCAGGCTACAAGGAAAAATTACAAGCATTCATCCCGCGCAATCTGGAAACCGCGCGCAAGGCGTTCAAGGCCGGAGTGAAGTTCGCTATGGGCTCGGATGCGATTTACACGATGTTTGGCCAAAACACGCGCGAACTCGGCTGGTTCGTCAAAGCGGGAATGACGCCCGCGCAGGCGCTCGGCACGGCTACCAGCAATGCCGCAGAACTATTGGGCAAAGAAAAAGAGCTCGGCGCGGTCGCGCCCGGCTTTTTTGCTGATTTAGTCGCCGTCGAAGGCGATCCGCTGGCGGATATCAACGTGGTCCTGAACAAAGTGCGCTGGGTAATGAAAAGCGGCGAAGCCGTAATGGATAAAACGAAGGCTTCGGGCGCCCGTTAAGACAAGGCTTCCCCAGCAGTCGGAGAATTTGTTTGACAGGCTGGCCTTTAGGAAAAGTAGATATACGCAACCGATTGCGACTGAATGCCCGAGCTAAGCTACTCGCGAGGTCCTCACCTCGCGCTTCGAGAAGAGACCATCTTTGAAGCGCGGTCGCAGATGGCTCGCGGGCTGCCTGCGCACGAAGCTCTTGTCGTGCGCCATCAAAATGCCCGGCTCACTTATCGCGAACTGAAAGAGCGTGTCGAAGAAACCGCGCGTGGGCTAGTGGGCCTAGGGCTCGAGCCCGGAGAGCGCATCGGGGTATGGGCCAGCAGTTGCGTCGAGTGGGTTCTCCTTTTCCTCGCCTGCGCGCGCACCGGAATGGTTCAGGTGAACGTCAACCCAGCGGCAAGGTGCAGAAGTTCATCATCCGCGAGCAGGAGATCCGTGAGCGGGGTCTCGAGGAGGTTGCCCGCATCCGAACCGCGTGAACGAGCTGTCTCCGCTACGGCGCCGGTTTGCACAGACGAGCGATTGCCGCTGCCGCAAGGGCGATGAGGTAGAGGGACCCCTCCACCAAGAAACAAGCGAGTCAACCTTTGAACGTGGGCGGTTTCATTGCCATCATTAGATTACTCCATTCGCGATGAGATTCTTGGCGGGTGAACAGTCCCGCTCCCGTCATTCCCCCCCGCGCTCGTCCCGAGTTATGCTCCGCCAAAGAACGATTCAAGAGTGCCAGCGCGCGAAGAAATGCCGATTTGACGCTGTTGCGAGGCGACGGTAACATTTTTGTCTCGACAGACGAGTGGCTCGCGCTGCCTTTCCGCAACGTCCCGGATCGAAATCCGGCAGCCGCGTGAAACACCAGGAGGAAGTATGGCCACGGCAGTAGCGCCAAGGATTTTCAGGAACTTTATCAACGGCGAATGGGTGGAGTCGCGCTCGGGCAAAGCCTACGAAGACCGCAACCCCGCGAACACCGATGAGTTGGTGGGAATGTTCGTGGCCTCGACCGACGAAGATGTCGATGCGGCGGTAGAAGCGGCAGCAGAAGCATACAAGAAATGGCGGCTGGTACCCGCGCCGAAACGCGCGGAAATTCTGTTCCGCGCCGCCGAGCTGCTCGTCGAGCGCAAAGAGGATTTTGCCAAGGACATGACCCGCGAAATGGGTAAAGTCCTCGAAGAAACGCGCGGCGACGTGCAAGAAGCCATCGACATGACCTACTACATGGCCGGCGAAGGCCGCCGGCTCTTTGGTCAGACCACCCCTTCGGAATTGCCCAACAAATTCGCCATGAGCGTGCGGCAGCCCATCGGCGTCTGCGGGATGATCACGCCGTGGAATTTCCCGATGGCCATTCCCTCGTGGAAGATGATGCCGGCCCTGGTCAGCGGGAATACGGTCGTGCTGAAACCCGCCGAAGATACGCCGCTTTCCGGGTATCACCTCGTACAGGTATTGACCGAAGCGGGTGTGCCGCGAGGCGTCGTGAACTTGGTGAGCGGTGACGGGCCCAATGCCGGTGCGCCTCTCTCGCAACACAAAGCCGTGCCGGTCATCAGCTTCACCGGATCGAGTTCGGTGGGCCGCCTCGTCGCCGAAGCCTGCGCGCCCGATTTCAGGCACTGCAGCCTGGAGATGGGCGGCAAGAACATCCTCATCGTGATGGACGATGCGAACCTCGATCTAGCTATTAACGGCGCGATTTGGGGCGGATTCGGCACCACGGGCCAGCGTTGCACCGCCGCCAGCCGCATTGCCGTGCACAAGAGCGTTTACAAAGAGTTCGTCACACGGTTCGTAGAGCGCGCCAAATCATTAAAAGTCGGAAACGGCCTGGATCCGGCAACCGAAGTGGGGCCGCTCATCAACGAGCAGCAATTAAACACGGTCGCGACCTACGTGGACATCGGCAAACTCGAAGGCGCGAAACTGCTTACGGGAGGAACCCGGCTAACCGGCGGCGCCTACGACAAAGGCTGGTTCTATGCCCCTACGGTCTTCGGTGACTGCTCGCCAAACATGCGCATTGCCCAGGAAGAAATCTTCGGCCCGGTTGTTTCGGTGATTCCGATCAGCAGCCTAAGCGAGGCCATTGAAGTGGCGAACGGCGTGCCTTACGGCCTTTCCGCTTCGATTTACACGCGAGACGTGAACCGCGCTTTCCGGGCCGCACGCGATCTGTACACCGGAATCGTCTACATCAACGCCCCCACGATTGGGGCGGAAACGCATCTGCCCTTTGGCGGCACCAAGCAGACCGGCAATGGCCATCGCGAAGCCGCCATCGCCGCCATTGATTTCTTCACCGAATGGAAGACCGTCTACATCGATTATTCCGACAAGCTCCAGCGCGCCCAAATCGACAATTCTTGAACCGGCCCCCGTGAACCATTTCTGCCAGTGCGCGCGTTGACCGCCCTTGACACACTTTCTACAATAGATATAGAGGGTTCAGTCATGCGGAGCATAGTGCTGCCATGAGAACGGCCGCGCTACAGGAACGGCGTAACCGCCAGATTCTGGCGGACATTGTGCGCACATACATTGAGACGGGCGAACCGGTGTCTTCGCGCGCCATCTCCAAGGGCTTCGAGGAGAGTTTGAGCACGGCCACAATTCGCAACGTCATGGCCGACCTCGAGGACGGCGGGTTTCTTTACCAGCCGCATACTTCGGCAGGACGGGTGCCCACGGCCGCGGCCTACCGTTTCTTTGCCCAGGAGATTGCTTCGGAGGCGACGATCAGCGTCACGGATCGCGAATGGATTCAGCGCGAAATGAGCGGCGCAAAAACCGCCGCGGAAATCACCGAGCGGGCGGGCCACCTGCTTGCGGAGGTATCGAACGGGCTGGGGATTGTCGTTTCCCCTCCGCTCAGCAAGACGGTTCTGGAGCACGCGCGCATGTGGCTGCTTCCGGATGGGCGCGTAGTCGTTGTGCTGATTTCTCCTGGAGGAAAAACGCGGGACAAGATTTTGCAGCCAAGCCGCCGCTTCACACAGGCCGAACTCGACGCCACCGCCGAGTTTCTGAATCGCCACTATTCGGGCTGGAGCCTCGAAGCGATTCGCGCGGACTTGCTGCAAAAATTGGCGGCCGAGCGCGAGCGTTACGAGGGAATTGCGCAGAACGCGCTTTCCCTGTGTGACCCCGGCGTTCTCGACGACAAGTCGGCCTCGCAAGTTCACGTAGAAGGGACCGCGCAGATCGTGGGGACAGCGGATTTTGCCGACCAGGCGCAGCTCCGCGATCTTCTAGCGGCCATTGAGGAGAAACACCGCTTGGTGACGCTTTTAAACGCATGCATCGACGCGCCCGAGCCCGTTCACGTGCTGATCGGCGTCAAGGAGATTTCGCAAGCGGGTGACAACCTTGCGCTCATCAGCGCCCCTTACATGGGCAACGACCTCGTGCAGGGTTCGCTCGGCGTCCTCGGCCCCACGCGCATGCACTACGAGCGCGCCATGACGGCGGTGGCTTACGTGGCCCAGCTTTTCAGCGAAGCGCTGAGTAAAATTTAAATTCTGTGTTCAGAAGAACAGGAGAAGTGCCCCGGTGAGTAACAAACAAGGGAAGGAAGTGAACGTCGACATCAAGAAGGATGTCAACAAGGAAGTGGATAGCTCCGAACTCGAGCAAGCCGCCGAGGCGAAGGTCATCGACGCGGACTCGGCGAAAGCCGACGCGGATAGGGCGAAACTTACGGCGGACCTTGAAGGGTTGCGCCAATCCATGCTGCGCAGCCAGGCCGATTTTGCGAATTACCGCAAGCGCATCGAAAAAGAGCGTTTTGAGGATTCTAAGCGCGCCACGGCTCGCGTGATCGAAGGACTCATCCCGATTCTCGACGGTTTCGAGCACGCTCTCGCCGCGCATCGCGAAGCGGAATACGAAAATTATCGCAAGGGTTTCGAGCTCATCTACAAGCAATTGCTGGACAACATCACGAAACTCGGCGTAGAGCGCATCGACCCCCTGGGAAAGCCGTTTGACCCGCACCTCCACCAGGCCATGGATCGCACCGAAACGACGGAGCATGCCGACGGCGTCATCCTGCAAACGTTTCAGCCCGGCTACGTCTTTCATGGGCGGGTGTTGCGTCCCGCGATGGTTCGTGTAGCGGTCCATCCGAGTCCCGCATCGAAACAAGCAGTGAACTAAGGGGGAGAGAAGTTTCCATGTCCAAAGGGAATCCGCTCGATTACTACGAAGTGCTCGGTGTATCGCGCACCGCGACGCTCGACGAGGTCAAGTCTGCCTACCGCAAGGCTGCGCTGAAATGGCATCCGGACCGCAACCCGGAAAACAAAACCGAGGCCGAAGCGAAATTCCGGGAATCGACGGAGGCTTACAGCGTGCTCAGCGACCCCCAGAAAAAGCAGATCTACGACACCTACGGTCACGCCGGACTCTCAGGTGCTGGCGCCGGGCAGGGGTTTGACCAGACCATTTTTCAGGACTTCCACGACATCTTCGGCGATTTCTTCGGCTTCGAGGATTTGTTTGGTGGCGGAGGGTCTCGTCGCAGCCGCGGACGGGCCCAGCGCGGCGCAGACTTGCGTTACGACATGACGCTCACCTTTGAGGAAGCCGCGGCGGGCGTGGCCACGAAGATCAAACTGCCCCGCCAGGAATTCTGCGAAGCCTGCAACGGCACCGGCGCGAAGAAGGGCACCGGCGTGGTTACCTGTTCCGCCTGCGGCGGGCGCGGCCAATTGGCCTATCAACAAGGATTCTTTACCATCACCCGGACGTGCCCTTCTTGCCAGGGCGCAGGCCAAATCGTGAAGGAGCGCTGCCCCGAGTGTCACGGAGAAGGCCGCATCGAGCGCGAGAAAACCATTGAACTGCGCATTCCACCAGGCGTCGATACCGGCACGCGCCTGCGTGTTGCCGGCGAGGGCGAACCCGGCCCCAACGGCGGCCCTAAAGGCGACCTCTACGTCGTACTTGAAGTCAAGCAGCATCCCTTCTTCGAGCGGCGCGGCGCGGATTTGTACTGCACCATTCCCATCAGCATCGCGCAGGCCACGCTCGGAACCGAGCTTCAGGTGCCCGGGCTGAACAGCGAGGAGAAGCTTAAGATCCCCGAAGGCACGCAAAGCGACTCGGTGTTCCGCGTCAAAGGCAAAGCCTTACCCGATCCGCACGGTGGCGGCCGCGGTGACCTCTACTATCACGTTCGTGTGCTCACGCCCACCAAGCTCACGCGCGAGCAGCGCAAATTGATGGAACAGCTCGGCACGACGTTGAAGGTGGAAAACAAACCTGCCGAGCGCGGCTCTTCGATCTTCGACAAGGTCAAGGACATCTTCGGCTAGGGAATCGAAGCTCCAAAATGGTACTGCGGTAGCGGGATTTCACCCTCCCTAGCTCTGCGGGCAGCGGCGCAAAGCGCTGCCAGGTAGGCTTTTGGCCCGCGAATCCAAGGGTAGTGCGATAGAATTTCGAGGTGCGCCGGCGCTTTTTCGTCGACGAATTTGTGGATGGCCGCGCCGTTATGGCAGGCGAGACGGCGCACCATCTGGGCCGCGTCTTGCGCGCGGAACCCGGCCAGCTCTACGAACTGAGCGACGGCAAGCGGGTCTGGCTAGCGCGCATTGCAGAGGTAAAACGCGACCGCGTCGAGTTCTCTCTGATGGAGGAGTTGCCGTCACGCGAACCCCTTTTACAGACGGTGCTGCTTCTTTCCATCGTAAAATTCGACGCCTTCGAGTTCGCGCTTGAAAAAGCTACCGAACTGGGCGTCTGTCGGATTGTACCGCTGGTCGCCGTTCGCAGCGAAAAATCTCTGCTTGCCGCGGCCCCCAAGCGTGCGGAGCGGTGGAAGAAGATTCTTCTGGAAGCTTCCCAGCAATCCCGACGCCTGCGCATCCCGGAACTCGCTCCGCCCATGAAGCTCGAAACTGCCCTTTCATCGACTTCCGGCCGCCTGAAAATCCTCCTTTCCGAACGTCCTGAAGCGCCCTCCCTCCGCGGCATCCTGGAAGGGCAAAACGCTGCCGCCGCCGTCGTTCTGGCCATCGGCCCGGAGGGTGGCTGGACCGACGCGGAGTTCCAGCGCTCCCAGACCCATGGTTTCCGCGAGGCATCGCTCGGTCGGTTGATACTGCGCACGGAAACGGCGGTGATTGCCGCGCTGGCCTCTTTAAACTATGCTCTTTCTGGCCCAGCATCCTGAATCTGGCGGGGATCAAGGGCCATTGGCATTTTAGCCAAACCGCTCGACCGGGCATCTAAGGCTCCGGAGATTGGCAGAAAGCTCACGAGCAGGAGGGGGCGCATCGCCCGGCGCTTTTTACGCAACATGCCAAAATCGCAACTGGCGCGCGCCGCGACGCCCATGCTATAAATAATAGAAGCACCCACGATGGACCGTTCGGACCAGAAACAGCGCGGCTCTGTAACCTCACCGGAAAATCCGGATTCTCTCCTATCCTCCCCGCTCTTGGCGAACGCGTCCGCTGGCGCCGCGAGCGGCGCTGCATCCTCGGCAAACACGCTTCGTAAAGAGATTCGCGTCTGGACGCGCGACTTGCTCATCGCTATCGGCCTCGCGCTTGTCATCATCGTCTTTCTCTATCAGCCTGTGAAAGTCGAAGGCACCAGCATGGCGCCGCTGCTCTCCGACCAGGAACGCATCTTCATTAACAAATTCGTTTACCGCTTCGAGCCCATTCAGCGCGGCGACGTCGTGGTTTTTTGGTACCCGCTGGATCACAGCAAATCATTCATCAAGCGGGTGGTGGGCCTGCCCGGCGAGACCGTGGAAATTCGTCAGGGCGTGCTCTACGTCAATGGCAAGGTCATTCCCGAACCTTACGTGCCGCCGCAATATGAAGACAACAGCGACTTCGCGCCCCTGCCGGTGCCCAAGGACCACTTTTTTGTCTTGGGGGATCACCGCATCAGCTCCAACGACTCGCGCGTCTTCGGTCCCGTTCCGAGCCAGTTCATTTATGGCCGCGCCGTTTTTGCGTACTGGCCTGTGGATCATTTCGGCTCGCTCGAGAGCACCGAAGCGAGCAGCAAATAAATGTCGATGTGCATGAGAACGCAAGGAGGCTCCACTGACAGAAGTCCAGCACCGACCCGCGACCCTCGCGCTGGAAGACGGGCGCCTCTTTAACGGCCGTGCCGCGGGCGCCATTACGCGCCGCGGCGGTGAAGTAGTTTTCAATACGAGCCTCACCGGTTACCAGGAAGTTTTCACCGACCCAAGTTACGCGGGGCAGATTGTCTGCCTCACTTACCCGCACATTGGCAATGTTGGCGCTAATCCCGAAGACGAAGAGTCCGCGCGCCCGTACATCGAATCGCTGATTGTCCGGGAATTCTCCCAAATCTCGTCTAATTGGCGGTCTTCGGAAAGCGCGCAGCTTTACCTGAACCGCCACAAGATCCCCGTCATTTGGGACGTCGATACACGCGCGCTGGTGCGCCACATTCGCAACGTCGGGACGCTGCGCGGCATCGTTTCGACCGACGGCACGCCCGCCGACCAAGTCGTTTTCGAGGCCAAGCAGTTGCCCAAAATGGCCGGCCAGGAGCTTGCGAGCCACGTGACCTGCGCGAAACCCTACGGCTGGGACAAAGGCTCGGTCGAGGTGGCGATTTCGCCGTGGTCTGAGCAAATGGGTGAGTCCGATGCGAAGCCCGACCGGTATAGGCATCGCGTCATGGCCTTCGACTACGGCATCAAACAGAACATTCTGCGGCTGCTCGTGGACCACCACTGCGACGTGTGGGTCGTGCCGGCGCAAACTTCCGCCGAGGAGGCGCTAGCGTTGAACCCCGACGGCATCTTTCTTTCGAACGGCCCCGGTGATCCGGAGCCGATCGGCTACGCCATCGAAACGATCCGCAAAATGCTCGGCAAGGTGCCCATCTTCGGGATTTGTCTCGGCCATCAGCTTTGCGGCCTCGCTCTCGGCGGCAAAACCTTCAAGCTGAAATTCGGCCATCACGGCTCGAATCATCCGGTAAAGAATCTTCTCACCGAACAGGTGGAAATCACCGCGCAGAACCACGGTTTTGCCGTGGACCCCGATTCGCTTCCTTCGCGCGACGTGGAAATCACGCATGTCAACCTGAACGATCACACCAACGAAGGCATGCGCCACAAAAAAGTGCCGCTCTTTAGCGTGCAGTATCACCCGGAAGCTTCGCCGGGGCCGCACGATTCGCATTATTTGTTCACGCAGTTCACGGACATGATGAAGGAATGGCGCCAGCCAGGAAGCTCGCGCAAATGAGAGCGGCTCAGGACCCATGCCTAAGCGGAAAGACATTAAGAAAATCTTGATCATCGGCTCCGGGCCGATCATCATCGGCCAAGCTTGCGAATTCGACTATTCGGGAGCGCAGGCGTGCAAGGCCCTTGGTGCCGAAGGTTACGAAGTCATCCTGGTCAATTCCAACCCCGCGACCATCATGACCGATCCCGAGCTGGCTAAACGCACCTACCTTGAGCCGCTCACGCGCGAATACCTGGAAGAAATCATTGCCAGGGAAAAGCCGCACGCGCTACTGCCCACGGTTGGCGGGCAGACGGCATTGAATCTGGCCGTCGAGCTCTCGGAAACCGGCGTCCTCGAAAAATACAAAGTGGAAATGATTGGCGCATCGTTGCGCGCCATCAAGGTGGCCGAAGACCGCCTGTGGTTCAAGGACGCTTGCCGCAAGATCGGCCTCGAAGTTCCCGCGTCCGCATTGGTGAACAACGCGAAAGACGCACTGCGACTTTGCGACCAACTGGGTTTTCCCCTGGTTATTCGGCCATCGTTCACGCTTGGCGGCACCGGCGGCTCCATCGCCTACAACAAGGAAGAATTTGCCGAAGCGATCTCACACGCGCTGGACCTCAGCCCCGTCCACGAGGCGCTGGTCGAGGAGTCCGTGCTTGGCTGGAAGGAATTCGAGCTCGAGGTCATGCGCGATTTCCGCGACAACTTCGTGGTCATCTGCTCGATCGAGAACTTCGATCCCATGGGCGTTCACACCGGCGACTCCATCACCGTGGCCCCCGCGCAAACGCTGACCGACAAGGAATATCAGCGCATGCGCGACGCCGCTGCGGCCATCATCCGCGAAGTAGGCGTCGAAACCGGCGGATCGAACGTGCAGTTCGCCATCAATCCGCAAAACGGCCGCATGGTCATCATCGAGATGAACCCGCGCGTCTCGCGCAGTTCGGCTCTCGCCAGCAAGGCCACGGGCTTTCCCATCGCCAAAATTGCCGCGCGTCTCGCCGTTGGCATGAGCCTCGACGAAATTCCCAACGACATCACGGAGAAGACACCGGCGTGTTTCGAGCCCACCATCGATTACGTCGTGGTGAAGATCCCGAAATGGCAGTTTGAGAAATTCCCCGGCGCGGACAGCACGCTGGGCACGCAAATGAAGTCCGTCGGGGAAGTGATGGCCATCGGCCGCACGTTCAAGGAAGCCCTGCAAAAGGGCATTCGTTCGCTCGAGCCGAGTGCTCCCTGGCGCGCTCCCGCCGAAACGCCGGACTCTCTCCTCCGCGAAAAATTGGCCACGCCGCGTCCCGACCGCATTTATTGGCTGCTGACCGCGATGGAACGCGGCCTTCACGCCGAGGAAATCTGCGAGCTCACAAAAATCGATCCATGGTTCATTCACCAGATTGAAGAGTTGACGGCCATGAATCGCCGCGCGGCGAGCGTCACGGTCGAGACGGCTTCCAAAGATTTGCTGCACGAAGTAAAGCGCCATGGCGCAAGCGACGAACAACTGGCGCAAATCTGGCGTACCACGCCTGCTTTGGTGCGCTTGCAGCGTGCTCGTTACGGCGTCGCACCGGTTTTCAAGCGTGTGGACACCTGCGCTGCGGAATTTGAGTCCTTTACTCCGTATCTTTACTCGACCTACGAAGATGAGGACGAGTCCGACGCCCAGCCGCGCCCGAAAATCATGATTCTCGGCAGCGGTCCGAACCGCATCGGGCAGGGGATCGAATTCGACTATTGCTGCTGCCACGCCTCCTATGCTTTGCACGAAGACGGCTTTGAGACCATCATGGTGAATTGCAATCCCGAGACGGTTTCAACCGACTACGACACTTCGGACCGCCTGTATTTCGAGCCGTTGACGCTCGAAGACGTGCTTGCGATCGTCGAACGCGAAAAGCCACAGGGCGTCATCGTGCAATTCGGCGGGCAAACGCCGCTGAATCTTGCTTTGGAACTGAAGCGCAATGGCGTTCCCATTATCGGCACCGCGCCGGAATCCATCGACCTTGCGGAAGACCGCAGGCGCTTCGGCCGCTTGCTCGAGGAATTGAGAATCCCCCAGCCGCGCAACGGCACGGCGTTGATCCCCGAAGAAGCCGCGCGCGTGGCGGGTGAAATCGGCCTGCCCGTTCTGGTACGCCCGAGTTACGTGCTCGGTGGCCGCGCCATGGTCATCGCCTATGACGTCAACACCGTCCAGGATTATGTGGCGCAGGCCGCTCTCATGGGCCCGGCGCGACCCGTGCTGATCGACCAATTTCTCGAAGAGGCCACCGAGGTGGACGTGGACGCCCTGGCCGACGGGACCGACGTAATCATCGGCGGCATCATGGAGCACATTGAAGAAGCCGGAGTGCATTCCGGCGACTCCTCTTGCGTGCTTCCTCCGGTAAGCCTGACACCGGCGGTTCTTGACACGATTCGCGAATACACGCGTCGCTTGGCCCTGGCGCTGAAGGTCGTCGGCTTGATGAACGTGCAGTACGCCATTCAGCGGGACACCGTTTACGTTCTGGAAGTGAATCCCCGCGCCTCGCGCACCGTTCCCTATGTGAGCAAAGCGACGGCCGTGCCGCTCGCGAAGGTCGCAGCTCGGCTGATGGCCGGAAAAAAGTTGGCAGCCATGGACCTGCCGGTGGTCAAGAACAACGGCGTTGCCGAAATCGCCGTGCGCGAATTTTATTCGGTGAAATCGCCGGTTTTTCCCTTCAACAAATTCCGCGGCGTGGACACCATTCTAGGACCGGAGATGCGCTCCACTGGCGAAGTCATGGGCATTTCGACTTCCTATGGTCAGGCCTTTGCCAAGGCGCAACTCGCCGCCGGGCAGCGTTTGCCTCGCAAAGGCACGGTGTTTCTCAGTGTAAACGACCGCGACAAAAAGCACCTGGGCGCGCTCGGTAAAGAGCTGGCCTCTCTCGGTTTTCGCTTGCTCGCCACGCGCGGCACGGCTGCGGCTCTCGAAGCTTCCGGAATCCACGCGGAGGGTGTCTTCAAGGTCAACGAAGGCCGACCCAATATCGTGGACCTGGTCAAAACCGGGAAAATCGATCTGATCATCAACACGCCGCTCGGCCGCGAATCTTTCTACGATGAGAAATCGATTCGGCGCGCCGCGATTCGCTACAATATACCCTGTATCACCACGCTGGCTGCAGCGAACGCGGCGGCGCGGGGCATTCACGCGCTCCGCGAGCAGGGCATCGAAGTCGCCGCTCTGCAGGACTTGCACAAAGGGCAAGCCGCCACCTCCGGCGCGCCCGCATCAGGAGATTAGCTCATGGATTTTTCCGGCGTTTTTCCCGCCTTAATCACTCCGTTTGCCGGGGACGGCTCGGTCTCGGTGGCCGACTTGCAGCACAACATTCAACAGTACAACCGCACCGGAGTGGCCGGCTACGTGGTGAACGGCTCTACCGGCGAGTCCGTGCTGCTTTCGAACTCGGAAACGGAAGCCGTTCTCG
>Ga0307477_10002180_pt1 | contig 15351 bp, 11 predicted proteins | sample atmos_gasesECM2C_FD_203316 | JGI IMG/M metagenome (GOLD analysis project Ga0307477, IMG submission 203316) | Hardwood forest soil microbial communities from Morgan-Monroe State Forest, Indiana, United States - atmos_gasesECM2C_515 | ecosystem: Environmental > Terrestrial > Soil > Temperate...
TAGGTTAGCCGACAATAGCAAACCATCCGGCAACCTTTCCAGCGATCAAGTACGTTCAATTGCTGAGGCAGGGCTGGAGGAGAGCTGGATCGAAAATCAGCGGGAGGTGATGGCGACTGGGTCGGTGCGGCGCCAGCAGTCGTAGATGAATTCCCAGTGTTGGTCGAAGCCGGATTTGAAGGTGACTGTGGCGGAGCGCTTGGAATCGTCGCTGTAGGCGATTTTGAAGTCGGCGGCTGCGGGGCTTGTCGAATGCAGCCATGCTTGGGCGTCTTTTTCGGAGTGGATTTCGAATGGGGACGGGGGCTCGGCGTGGGTGAGATGGTCGAGCAGGCAGATTTCGGTGGCTTCGCAGCAGGGAGTGGTGGCTGGCGAGTTGCGATGATTGCGATTATCGAGGCGCGCGATAAGGCTCTTGAGATCTTCGAGTTGGTCCGGTGGCGCGGGCAGCGTGGCCCAATATTTAAGCAACGGTAGCGCGGCCGGGTCTGTGAGATTCTCGATGATCCAATAATTCTTGGCGCGCTCGGGGTGCGCGTTGAAGAAGAGGAGAAGACGGTGCGTGTCGTTACCCGAGACGAAATCGGCGAGATGGTAGAGCATGTGATTGTAGACCCAGGGATCTTTGGGGCGGGCGCCGGATTCAAGCCACTTGAGCAGCGCATTCAGATCCGCTTCGTCCATCTTTGGTTGCGGGGGGCGGCGACCGCCTTCGGGAAATTCCATGGGGACCAGGATATTGACAGGAATCCAAATGTCCCAGTAGTCGCGGTAGACGTAGTCCTGTCGCGTCTGCAGATTACCGTTTAGAAGCTCCCACTGAATGTATTGCGAGGGTTCGATCTTGAGAAGATCGAGAGCTGCGGGCGCGAATTTGCGGCCGAAGCGGCCCCAGGCATTGATGACGATCTGGTGGCGCTCCCACACGTTGGAGGTTTGGCGCGCGAGCCGGTTCCAATAAGCAACGGACTTGGGAGAGCGAAGGGCGAGCGATTTGAGCGCGATTACGTGCTCCATCATTTCGCAATCGGGCGTGTTCTTGTGAATGATGGCTTCGAGTGCTTGCAGGTCGGCTACTTCTTTATTGGGATCGATGCTGGGCGCGAAAAAGCCCAGCCAGTAGGCAGCCATCGCGGCGCGCTGGTCACAACCGCTCTGAACGATGGAGCGGAGATTGTCGCGGTTGCGAGCGGCCGGAGGAATCATGTTCCAGCGGTCGTGCATTTCGAAGAGGACGGGATAGTCTTCGTCGGCGATTGCGGTTTGGGCGAGATTGCTCTCCTGTCCCGCTTCCGCATATTTCTGGATAAGGCCGACGGCGCGGGGCGTGCCGATATTGCGAAGCGCGGAGATTACGACGGCTTGTTTGTACTTGCCGCCTGTGAGGAGATGTTTTTCGAGGACGCCGGTGACTTGTTCCTGATTGCCGCTCATCACCATGGCGTAGACCATCGTGAAAACGGTTTCTTTGCCGTGAAAATCGGGGAGTGCGGGGAGAGTGGGGAAGGCGTTGCTGTCGGGCACGAGATTATTGAGGACGTTGTCGAGGAGCTCGTTGTAAGGAGTGAGTTTGGGGTTGTCCTGCTGGAGGACGAGGAGAGCGGAGCGGGCAAGGATGTTGTCGATGTACTTGGAATTTGGATTTTCGGCGATGCGCTGGATTTCTGCGACGGTGATGTCCTGCGGCGCGCCGATTTGAATCGTGCGCAGCAAGCGGCGTTCGAGGGGCTCGCGAGCGGCGGCGGGTTGCGGGAAGAATGCGAAAATAATTATGGCTAGAACGAAAATGATCCGGCGTAGCAACTGCGCAAGTTCGAGTGAGTTCGCCGGAGCGCTGCGATTCAAGGCTTTTCTTCCGGCTGGATCCGGTACATCACCGAGACGGAACCCGTGAAATGAACGGTGATGTTGCCGAGCAAGTCCTTCGAGGGATTGCGGGGCGCGCCGCGGAAGGAATTCAGCGTCCAGTAAGTGGCGGCAACGCCGGGGATCAAGACCTGTTCATCTGATCGCGCATTGAAATTTAAATTCTCGAGGTCTGGAGGGGGATCGGCGGATTTGCAGGCGTCTTTTGCGGCGGTGGTGGAGCACCACGTCTTCCAGGCGTCGGCGACGCAGCGCTGTTGCATGGCGTGCGTGAACGAATCTAGATCGGTGACGCGGTAGAGAACGGCTTCTTCGCGATGGCCGTTGGCGGAGAGGACGGTTTCACCAAAGCGGTCAAGGCCGAGTTCAAGCAGGCGTTGGAGGATCGCATCGATGGGCGCGGAGACGGGAAGCTCGACGTGAAGGCGCTGGATGATTTCGAAAGGCTGCGCGGTATCGGAGGAACCGTTGGGTGGAGGATTTTTCAGGGTGCGAACGCGTTCGAGCAGAATGAGTTTGCCGTGATTTTCTTCGACGTATTTCGCGATGGCGGCCATTTGTTTATCGAGCTCGGCGGAGGTGTGGAGCGGTTTGAGGCCTTGGACTGCGACGCCGCCAGCGATGATTGCTATTGAGGGCCCGATTTCGCCAGTGCAGGAGCCGAAGAGTTGCGCGGGGAGAGAGCCGCGGGGGACCATGCGTGCTGTGGGTATGCCGACGGAGGCTTGTTCTTGCGCGTGGACGGGTGGGATGGCGCAGAGGCACGTTACGGCGAGCACGAGGGCTGAGAGAGGGCGATTCATGACCTATTTTATTGTTGTACGTGGGGTGGGAGGGAGTGTCAATGAATCGGGAGGCGAAGGTGAGGGAGTGGTAAATCGGGATGCGGAGCAGGCCGTTCCCGGGTGAGTAAGGACACGAGTCCCTTATCGCGCAGCAACTTTCATCTGATGGTGAGATGTTATGATCCGGATGGGTAGTGGGCCCGTGGTGAGATCGAATTTGAATTCTATTTACGGAGATGTGCTGACGTGGCGTATCCCCCGATTGAGGATCACGGAATTATCGGCGATCTAAGTACAATTGCTCTGGTTTCCACGAATGGCACCATCGACTTTCTCTGTTTCCCGGACTTCGACTCGCCCACGTGTTTTGCTGCGCTACTTGATCAGGAACATGGTGGATATTTCGCGCTACGACCGCATGGCGATGAATACTCATCGAAACAGATGTACCTGCCCGACACAAACATTCTGCTGACGCGATTTCTGGCGGAGACGTCGCTCGTTGAGCTGATTGATTTCATGACTATTTCTGAGGACGGAGAACCTCAGCGTTTGGTGCGGATGGCGCACGTGATTCGCGGCACCGTCGAGTTCGATTGGGAGTGCCGGCCCGCATTGAACTATGCGCGCGACAAGCTGAGAACGGTCGAAGGAGATAATTTCGTCGAATTTGCGGGTCACTCAGATGCTGAGGTGCGGTTCCGTCTGAGTTGGAATCTCGGGATCGCGAGTGCGATGAGAATCGAGAAGGGAAGTGGTGTTGCAGGGAGGTTCACCCTGCAGCAGGATCAGTGGGCGTACCTTGTCTTTGAACACGCGAAGGATAACGAGCCGCAGCCGAACATTTCTCACGAAGCGATACAGCTTTTCCTCGAAGAGACTCAGAGTTATTGGCGCGCATGGATAAGGCAATGCAACTACGAAGGACGCTGGCGCGAGATGGTGCATCGTTCGGCGCTCGTGTTGAAACTGCTCACGAGTCAAAAATATGGCTCTATCGTTGCGGCACCGACGTTCGGATTGCCTGAGACGATTGGTGGGGACCGGAATTGGGACTATCGCTACACATGGCTCCGCGACTCCTCATTCACGCTGTACGCGCTTTTCAGACTGGGATTCACGGACGAATCGAACCAATTCATGCGTTGGATAAAAGATCGCATTGTGCAGAGCGACGGCCAGCACGGGCCTCTGCAAGTGATGTACGGCATTCGTGGCGAAACGAAGCTGGACGAATACACACTAAATCAGTTTTCCGGATACAGGGGTTCCAGACCGGTGCGCGTTGGTAACGCAGCGTACTCGCAGCTACAGCTGGACATTTACGGTGAACTGATGGACGCGGTTTATCTGGCGACGAAGTACGGTGACGCGCTGCCGTTTCAGGCTTGGAAAAATTGCCAGGAGCTGATCGCGTACGTCGCGAAGAGCTGGAGACTGGCGGATGAAGGAATATGGGAGGTGCGCGCGGGGAGGAAGGAACACCTTCACTCGCGTGTGATGTGCTGGGTCGCAGTGGATCGCGCGATCCGGCTTGGCTACAAACGATCGCTGCCGGCTCCTCTAGAAGAATGGCAGCTGTTGCGGAACGAAATTTACGAGAGCGTGTTCACTGATTTCTGGGATGAGGAAGTTCAGGCCTTGGTGGCGCATCGCGGGGCGAAAAATGTGGATGCATCGGCATTGTTAATGCCACTGGTGCGGTTCATAAGCCCGGCTGATCCTAAGTGGCTCGCTACTCTGAAAGCAATCGAGCGCGATCTGGTAGAAGATGCGCGCGTCTATCGTTATCGGGAGCAAGACAGAGAAGTAGATGGGTTGCGTGGAACGGAAGGCTCATTCACAGCCTGCTCATTCTGGTATGCGGAATGCCTGGCGCGGTGCCGGCAAACAGAAAAAGCCCATGAAATCTTCGAGCGAGCGCTGGGGTACGGAAACCACCTGGGATTGTTTTCCGAGGAGCTTGGATCGCGCGGACAGCATCAGGGAAACTTTCCGCAGGCTCTGACGCACCTGGCACTGATTAGCGCCGCGCATTACTTGGATAGGGATCTCTCGGGCGATCTTGGCACCTGGAGGTAGCTGGGCCAATGTTCGGAACCACTTCTCCAAATGAGGATTTTGTGGCCTGATCAGCGGGATTGGGAGACCAGGCCTGAGATTGTGTCCATGAGGTCGAATTTGGTTAGGACTTCGAGTTTGCCGCCGGGCATTTCGACGAAGACGGCTGGGCTATCGTGGCTGAGGATGTGGGTGATGCGCTCGACGGGGGCGGTGGCCGAGACTTGCGGCAGCGCGGCGCCCATTACTTCGCGGATGACGAGTTTGCGAAGGTCTTTTCCCTGGAGGGCGAGATTGAGAATCTGGTCTTCGAAGACAGTGCCGATAGGATGATTGTCGTCCTCGAGGACTGGGAGTTGCGAGATGTCTTCTTTCTGCATGGTCTGCAGCGCGTGGAAGACGGTTTGATAGGGGCGGACGATGACGAGCTCGCGCGATTTTCCGTTTTGATGCTTCACGCGAATCACATCGGCGGCTGAGATTGCCACTTCTGCGTCAACGTAACCGTGCTCCTGCATCCAGCCGTCGTTATAAATTTTGCTGAGGTAGCGCGTGCCGGAGTCGGGAAGGAATGCGACGATGAAATCGCCCTTTTTGCCATTTTTGGCAATGCGCAAGGCGCCGGAAACACAGCCACCGCCCGAGCCGCCGGTAAAAATTCCTTCTTTCTTGGCGAGACGACGGGCCCAGACGAAGCATTCTTCGTCGTTTACCTGGACAACGTCGTCGACGATTTTCAGATTCATCGTGCCGGGGAAGAAATCCTCGCCGATTCCTTCGACGACGTAGGTGGTGGCTTTACCAACCTTGCCTGACTTCACGAAATCGAAGTAAAGCGAGCCTATTGGGTCGACGCCGAGGATTTTGATGTTTGGATTTTTTTCTTTGAGGTAGCGGCCGACGCCGCTAATCGTGCCTCCCGTCCCCATGCCGCAGACGAAGTGCGTGATTTTTCCTTCGGTGTCGTCCCAGATTTCCGGGCCGGTGGTGTCGTAGTGGGCCTGCGGATTCATCTGATTTTCATATTGGTTCGGGTAGTAGGAATTGGGAATTTCGCGCGCTAGTTTTTTCGCGACGGAGTAGTAGCTGCGCGGATCTTCTGGTTCGACGGCGGTGGGGCAGACGATCACTTCGGCGCCGAACGCTTTCAACAAATCGATTTTCTCGCGGGATTGCTTGTCGTTGATGGTGAAGACGACTTTGTACCCGCGTGTGACGGCTACGAGTGCGAGTCCCATGCCGGTGTTGCCGGAGGTACCTTCGATAATCGTGCCGCCAGGTTTCAGGGCGCCGCGGCGCTCTGCATCGTCAATCATCCATTTGCCGATGCGATCTTTCACGGAGCCGCCGGGATTCATGTAGTCGGCTTTCACGTAAATTTCGGGCTCGAGGCCTTTCGTGAGGCGATTAAGGCGGATGAGGGGCGTGCTGCCCATAGTTTCGAGAATGTTGTTGCACTTCATGTGTGGGTCTTTTTCCTCCGGCTAGCTGAAAACACAGCTTAGAGAGTTCGGAAAAATCTGTCCAGCGCAGTTTCGGCAGATGTTCCCAGGGCCGGAGAACGAAGCCGCGTGCGTGATATTCTTTCGCAGGTAGCATTCTTCTTAAGCGAACTCGCTGGAGAGTGAAATGGAACGGAAAAATATCTCGTCTGGGACGCCTTGGGAGCCGATTGTTGGCTATTCGCGGGCAGTGCGAATGGGACCGTATGTGCACGTCGCGGGCACGACGGCTACGGATGCTGGCGGGAAAGTTGTTGGGGAGGGAGACCCCTATGCGCAAACCGTGCAGACGATCCGCAATATCGAGTCGGCGCTGGCGAAGGCGGGAGCGAAGCTTTCAGACGTGGTGCGAACGCGGATCTTCGTGGTGAATATTGGGGATTGGGAGAAAATTGGACGGGCACACGGGGAATTTTTCGGGCAGATACGTCCGGCGTGCTCGATGGTGCAGGTGAGCGGCCTCGTCTCGCCGGAAATGCTGGTTGAGATTGAGGCGGAGGCGATTCTGGCGGACGACGAGAATGTGCCGCGAAAATAGCCGTCAATCGCAGCCATCGATCGCAGAGACGGGCCAGCGGGCGTTGTAACAGAATATTCACAATGCGGTCGGGCTGTTTTCGCTAGAATCCGGGCTCTATGGCGAAAGAAAATCTGCAAGTTGTAGCAGTTGCCGGTGCGCGAGACGGTCAGCGTGTGCTGCATCTCAAGGGTCAGCTGAATATTCAAACGGTTTTCGTTTTTCAAGATGCGATGCGCGCGGAGACGGGGCCTGCGCTCGTGATTGATTTTAGCGATGTGGAGTTCATTGATTCAGCGGGACTTGGAGCGCTGGTGGCGGCGCACGTAGGCGCGCAAAGAGGGCAGCGCAAACTTGCATTCGCTGGCATGAACAGGCAGGTGACAGCGCTGCTCGACATGACACACGTTTCGCAGCTTTTCAAGACATATCCGACGGTGAAGGACGCGGAAGCGGCGTTAGGTTAATTCTTAGGCGTGCGATTCCTTTAGCGATGGAGCGGTCGCGCGTTCGGCTGCCGGCAACTTCGGTTCTACCCACTTCAGCACACCTCGCACGATAAACACGTTCAGGAAAATCGAAATCAAGGATGCGGCGAGAGTCGCGGTGAAAATCTCGTCGCCAACCATTCCGGATTTACGCGCGACCTCCACGAGGATGAAGGAAAGCTCGCCGATTTGAGTGAGACCGGCGGCGACGGCGATGGCGGTCCATTTGGAATAGCGGAAGATTCTCATCACCGCGAACCAGATTCCGAACTTTCCGAAGACGATCAGAAGCAGCATGATGCCGAGGAGAGGAAGATTGTGGATGATTACGGTTGGAACGACGAGCGTGCCGAGCGAGACGAAAAACATTGCAACAAAAGCGTCGCGCAGAGGTAGAAGAGTGGTGTGAGTTTCGTGCAGGTCGGCTGAGCCGCTGATGGAAACGCCCGCAAGAAAAGCACCGAGGGCCACAGAGAAGCCCAGTGTTTGCGCCAGTGCCGCTGAGGCGAGGCAGATGGCGATGGCAACGAGCAAGAAAATCTCCGGATCCTTCGTGCGGCGCGCGCGACGAAGAAGCCTTGGAACCACCGTTATCGCGAGAAAAGCGAGAGGAACCAGCAAGAGAGCTGCTTTGCCGAGCGTCAAGGCGATTTTCTGGAGGCGGCCTTCGGAGGGGCCGTTGAAAACGGGAAGGACGACGGTCATGAAGACCACGGCGAGATCTTCCACAAGCGTGATGCCTATCATCACTCGGCCATAGGTGGTGCCGAGCGCGCCGCGATCGGTAAGAAGGCGGGCCATGACCATCGTGCTGGCAACGGAAATCGTGGCACCGACAACGATGCCCTGTGCCATGCTCCACCCGGCGAGCCGGGAAGCAATCAGGGCGAGCGCGATCGACATCGTAATGCCGAGCGTTCCCCCTCCAATTGCCACCCATTTCACTTGCATCAGGTCTGGAATCGAAAATTCCACGCCGATGGAGAACATCAGCAGCACAACGCCAACTTCGGCGAATACCTCAAACGTGTGCAGGTCGGAAAGCTGAGGGCCCGGAGTGAAAGGGCTAATGGCGATTCCTCCGACGACGAACCCGAGAATGAGAGGCAGCTTCAGGCGCCAGGCGAGGAGCCCTCCCAGCACGGCGGCCAGGAATACATAGGTCAAATCGCGAAATAGAATTGGATCGGCTTCCATGCCTTCCCCGAAACTGCGCTTAGCCTCTTCTTCGCAACGGGCAATACTACTCCAACCATTGCGGGTGGCATCTAAGGGTTTTGGGCCGGGTCCGATAAATTTTGGAAACATCGCATAAAGGTAGTCACCGGTGGGATGTGGCCGGATGCGATAGAATGGCCGTTTAATGGAACGTTTCTATCGAGCGACGATGAAGATCGGAGGGGGCACGCTGTTTGGGCGCCTCGCGTTTGGATTTCTGGTGGTGTGCGCGATCGGCATCGGCGCGGCGGCTGGGGTTCTTTTCGTCTATTCAAGCGACCTGCCTGAAATTCACGCGCTCGAGGACTACCGGCCGGACGTCGTAACGGAGTTGTACGCCGACGACGGCCAGTCCATTGGAACCTTTGCGCTGCAACGCCGAATCCTGCTCACATACGGCCAGATACCCAAGGTGCTGAGGGATGCGATCTTCACCACCGAGGATCAGCATTTCGAAGAGCACTGGGGCGTGGATTTTCCGCGCGTGCTGGAAGCGGCGTGGCACGACGTCCGACACCATGGGATGAAGGAAGGCGCCAGCACGCTGACGATGCAGCTTGCGGGTGGCCTTTTCCTGAATCGCGCGGATCGCAGCCTTCACCGCAAGTTGCAGGAGACGATTCTCGCGATCGAGATCGAGCGCCACTACACGAAGGAACAGATTTTCACGATGTACTGCAACCAGATCTATCTGGGCGCGGGGAATTACGGTTTTGAGGCGGCGTCGGAATATTATTTTGGCAAACCGGTCGGGCAGCTGACACTTCCCGAGGCTGCGACCTTGGCAGCGATTATTCGTGGACCGATCTATTCTCCGATTGCGCATTCGGAACGAGCGCTGGCGCGGAGGAATCTGGTGCTGTCACTGATGGCGCACGATCGGAAAGTGACGCAAGCGCAAGCGGCGGCTGCGGCCAAGGAGCCGCTCGGGCTACATGTGTCGTCCGCGAGGAATGATTTTGCGCCGTACTTTGTGGAAGAAATCCGGCAATACCTCGAACACACCTACGGGACGGCAGCCGTTCACGAACAGGGTTTGCGCGTATACACGACGTTGAACGTCGCGATGCAAAAAGCCGCAGAGCAGGCCGTGCGCGATGGATTGCACTCCTACGATCGCCGTCACGGCTGGCGGGGGAATCTGCCGAACATTCTTCCGCAAAACGCAGTCTCGCAAAACACCGGCGGGCCGAATCCTGCCACTAAGCTGGACGCCTATCAAAACGAGGAGTGGCGCACCACGCCCGCGAAGGGCGATTACCTGCCGGGACTTGTGATGGCGGTCGAGCCGACTTTCGCGACGATTCGGGTCGGCGCGTATCACGCGATGTTGACACCCACGGATTTCGCATGGACGGGGAAGAAATCGCCGTCGCAGCTCCTCAAAGTGGGCGATGTAGTGGTGGTTTCGATCAAGGAAGTGGCAGGCTCGACGCTGCACGTGCAGCTCGAGCAGCAACCCGTGGCACAAGCGGCGTTGCTGGCCATTGATAATCCCACGGGCGAAGTGAAGGCGATGGTCGGCGGATACGATTTCGATCAATCCAAATTCAATCGAGCGACGCAGGCGGTGCGGCAGACGGGCAGCTCGTTCAAAGTGTACGTGTACGCGACGGCGCTCGAACAGGGAGCATCGCCGTTCGATACGATCGTGGATGAGCCCGTGACGTTCCGCAGCGGCGGCCAGAACTACTCGCCAAAGAACTACGATTTGAAATTCGAAGGGCGGATCACGCTGAGACGGGCGCTGGCCGACTCGCGCAACGTGCCCGCGGTGCGGTTGATCGAGCATGTCGGCGTGCAGAACACAATCGATATGGCGCGGCGATTTGGAATTACGAGCCCGCTTCCACCGTATTTGCCGCTGGCGCTTGGTTCGGCTGACCTGACGTTGATGGAACACACGTCTGCGTTCACTGTCTTTCCTGACGACGGGATTCACATCGAGCCACACTATATCCGGCGAGTGACTTCCTATGACGGGGCAGTGCTGGAAGAACCGCGGCCGAATGTGAAAGACGTTGTACAACCCGATGTGGCGCGGACGATGACAGCGATGCTCGAGGAAGTTGTGCAGTTTGGTACCGGAGTGCGCGCGAAAGAGCTAGGCCGCGTTTCAGCAGGGAAGACCGGCACAACGAACGATTTCACAGATGCGTGGTATATCGGATTTACCCCCCACATCACCGCGGGCGTGTGGATGGGGAATGATGACAAGCGCGTGTCACTCGGGAAAAAAGAAACGGGAGCGCGAGCGGCGCTGCCGATCTGGCTCGAGTTCATGCAGCAGGCGGTGCAGGTCTACCCGGTGCAGGACTTCCAGAACGTGGTGCCGCTCGAGAAGGAAGCGGGAGGACATCAGGTGAAGGTGGATACTCCGGATACGGCGCCGCCCGCCGATGCCGCCGAGCAGGGGTTGACGCAGACGCAGGCGATACCTCCGGCGAAAACACCTGCGACGCCGCGTTCAGCGATGACGCCAGCCGCCGCGAGTGCCGTCGTGAAGCCGTTAGAGAAAATTTCGGCACCCAAGCCGAATTAGCGTTGCCATTTCTTGCCGCGACGAACGAAACTCAAAAATCAAGAAGGCTAGGTTGAACATCCGCCCGGAGATACAGGAGAGGAGTGCCAGCTACGCGAGGCTTTCGCCGAATCCACACCGCCCCAGCAAGCCAGGGCTAGGAAAGCGGCGACGAGCCGCCGCACTCCAAATGAGGCGGGCTGAGCAAAGAGCCCTCCGGAACTGGGACATCGTAGGAGCTAATTAGAAACTTGATTCGAAGGTTCGGAAGCGGTGTTCCAGTTCCCATTGTTGCCGGGCGCGTTCACTTGATTGCAGGAATGAGGCGCAATCGGAGGTGGGTTTTTCCGCGCCAAGGGTATCCTGCGAACACGCCGCGTTCGAGCGGGAGAAGTCATCCGGCGCGGCCCAAAGGCTCGGGCCCGGCAGGAATGCGTGTTCGAGTCCGGTGCGCACCAGTTTTTTCAGGTCGGCGTAGCGCAGATTGTAGGTTTGAACCGCGCGCACGTATTCGTGGGTGAGATCGATGCGTGAGACGCCTTCGTCATCGGTTGAGAGAGCGACGGGCACGCCAAATTTGCGATAGAGCGGGAATGGATGCGAATTTCCTGCAACGCCGAGAATCACATCGTTACTGCTCAGATTGATTTCGACCATCACGTGCTTTGCAGCCAACTCCTTCATTAAATCGCCAGGACGATTTTCGTACATCACATCTACTCCGTGACCGATGCGCTCGGCGTGTCCTTCGTTGACTGCGAGGCGCACATGGCAGCAGAGGCCTTCATAAGTAACAAGCCCCGGCGCAATTTCTCCGGCATGCAGCGTGATGCGAACTTTGGGATAGAGCCCGTGAAGAAAATCGACCATGCGCATGTGCAGCGCGAAATCCGTCATTGAGATGTAGCCATCTTCGGGCATCACGAAATTAATCCCGGGGACGCGCGGATCAACCGACGCCACTTCGAACCCGAGCAGCGCTTGCGCGAATACCTGCTGTTTCGGAAAGCCGCGAAGCACCTGATAGAGGAAGCGAATTTCAACATTGCAGCCGGGCGAAGCATCGGGCTGTCCGCAATGCTGGCGCTCGTTTCGAAGTTTCTCAGCGCGATCCCAATGAGCGCGAGCAGAGGCGACGTCATCGCGCAGACCGCGATCGAGCAGTGCCTGTCGAAATTTGGCGAGATCATCCTGCCAGCCGAGCTCATTCGCAATCTGGATCGTGTGGATGAAGGGCGGCGTGTCCATCAGTTCGAGGTATTGCTCGCTCTGCGCGGCGGCGCGGGAGGAAACTTCGTCGAGCCATTCGCCGGTGTGGCGCGGATCGACGATTTGGAATTTTGCGAACGCATCGAAGAAATGATCGTGGCCGCTCGCGCCGGCGGAAGGAACGAAGGAGCGCATCGAGAACGCGTCCGCCAGCGAATCGTAGAGATGCTGATTTTCAAACGCGCGCGAAGCCGCGGCGTTGCCTTCGCCGCAAACAGGCTGCGGCGGGATGCTGCGCGTCATCGCGTCGGTCTTGAAGAAGGAGAGAGTATCGAGATCAACGCAAAGTTTGTCTTCAGCGCCGTCGCGAATCCACGACTCCGCGTACACAGCGCCAGCCAAGTGGCTATGGAGGTCGGCCCCTTTGGGCATACGCAGAAGAAATTCGCGCAGTTCGAGCGGATTCTGGCGGGCAGCCTCGAGCGCGCGAGCAGCGCGTTGTTCGGCGATGGAGCCGGAAGCGAGTACCGGCGTTGGGGCGGTCTTTCGCGCCGTCGCCTGTGCCAGAATCGGACTAGGAATGAGAAAAAACAGAATTGAAACGATTTTGGATAGCTGCGAACATCTGGAATTATCGAATCGCATTGCTTGGCGCTCCGGGCATCGGTGCGCCGAACTTTATCACGCCGAGAGATTTATTTGCGGGTGAACGGATCCCATCCGCGAGCGGCGAGCGGCTTGGCGGAGTCGCCGCCGATAAGCAGGATTTTTCGTCCCGATGTAATCTGGCCGATGCAGGTAAGGCTTGAAAAGCCGGGAGCACGTTGAAGCGTCTTGGTCCGCTGTGGAAGAACCGTAAGGAGTAGGCCGTAGTCATCGCCGCCGTGAAGTGCCAGTTGGAGAGCACTGAATTTCGGTTTCGTAGCTTCACGGAAAAGATTTGCAGGAACCGCGACACATGGCAGCCGATCGGCCTCGATTCGGGCGCCGACACGGCTGGCACTGCAGAGGCGCGCAAGGTCCGTCGAGAGGCCGTCGGAGATGTCCATTATCGCGCTTGCGGCTTGGCTCCGGGCGAGCCATTCACCAAGCTTCACCGGGATGCGAGGGTATAGGTGCTGACGCAAGACGTCTTGAAGGCCGCTCCGGCGCACCAGGTTCGCTCGCACAAGCTCCAGGCCAAGCTGAGCGCGGCCTAGCTTTCCGGTAACATATATAAGGTCGCCGGGGCGGGCACCTGAGCGGTTGAGGGCGCGCTCTCGCGAAACCTCGCCGAGCACGGTGATGCTAATCGAGACAGACCGGCTCTTGGTCGTATCTCCACCTATTAGGCGCATTCCGAGATAGCGAGCCGCGCGAGCCATTCCCGCGAGAAAAGCATCGAGCCATGTACCGATTCGGGACGCTGGTAACGCGAGAGTCATTAGGAAGTAGCGGGGGGATGCACCCATCGCAACGAGATCGCTGGCGGCACGTACCAGGGATTTATAGCCGACGGAATCGGGTGGGTGGGCTTTCGCCAGAAAATGGACTCCTTCTAAAAAGGCGTCGCAGCTCAAAACCCAGTCGCTGCGGCCCCCAGGAGACAAAATTGCCGAATCGTCGCCTATACCGAGTCGCAGCACACCCGACGCCCGATGTCCCAGAATGGAAGGAACTTTCCTGGCAATTCTTTCGACCAGCTGGTCTTCTTTGTGCATGCCTGAACTTCAGTACAGTTGTAGCAGAGTTCGCCGATAGAGTAAGGTAGAGCTAGGAGTATTATAGACTTAGGGTGGAATGGGAAAGCAAAAGGCAGAGAGGCTCCAAGGCGAACGGACGAATAGGATTGACGGCAAGCAATATGCTCTCTACAATCCGTGCCGTTTCGAACCAAGGCTCGCGGTTCAGACTTCTGAGGGAAACGGCTAGCCGTGCGAAGGCTGCGCGGCGTTCAGCCAACTAGCGGAAAGCTAATTCAGGACAAAACTGAAGATGAAGGGTAAGTCATACACGTTTTTTATTGCCTCAAGCGCTTCGGGCGGCATGCGGCGCTTGCGGGTGCCTTTCTACGTACTGAACGTGCTGATGGTGCTCGCCATCGTCGGCGGGATCACCATCCTGGCCGGCATCGGCTCCTATTCCCGGATGCTGCTGAAAGCCACAAACTACAATTCGCTTCGCCGCGAGCAGGACAACCTGAAACAGCAGTACAAGCAGCTTCAGACCGAAGTGAAGGACACGAACCAGCGCCTGAACTCGCTGCAATCGCTTGCCAGCGAAGTGGCGATGGCCTATGGTCTCAACCGCTTCCAGCAAACTCCTTTTGCGCTTACCGACGTCACGGAAGGCACTACGGCTGAGTTCCAGCAGTCGCTCGATGAGTTCAGCTATCTGGAGAAGAACGCGTCGCTGGTGACCGTCTCAAATGGCGGATTGCGGCTGATGCCTTCGATGCAGCTCAGCGCGCTTGGAATCGTGCCGACCCTATGGCCCGTGGTCGGCGAAATCACCGGTCATTTTGGCGAGCGGCTCGATCCGTTCAGCGGTGAAGGCGCGTTTCACGCCGGGATGGACATTGCCTCGCACTATGGCGATGGTGTCCGGGCTTCCGCCGACGGAGTTATAACGGTGGTCGACCGGCGCGCAGGGTACGGCAAGCTTGTCGTAATCGATCACGGATTCGGCGTCACCACCTGGTATGGCCACCTTTCGAATTTCAACACTCAGGTAGGAATGCACGTGAAGCGCGGCGATGTGATCGGGTACGAAGGCGCGAGCGGCCGTTCCACCGGCCCGCACCTGCATTACGAAGTGCGCATCTATAACACACCTGTGAACCCGTGGCGTTATCTACGGAATATACCCACCGCGGTAGCCGCTGCAGATTAGTCTGAGTTAGACCCGTCCGATTTTCACGCCGAATTCATCTCTCGAAATGAATCAGAGTGTGTGTCAGCTTTCAGAAATATTGCCGCCAGCCCTTACTCGTGTCGAAGTGCAATGATCGGCTCGATGCCAACAGCGCTACGGGCAGGAACGTAACAGGCGAGCAGGGCTGCACCGAAGAGAGCAGCCGCTACGGAAAGCAATGTGAGCGGATCTGTGGGGCTGACCCCGTAAAGGACGCCCCGCATTAGCCGAGTGGCCGCCAAGGAGCCGGCGAGACCAGCGAGCACTCCAATGGCTGTAAGTTTGAGACCCA
>Ga0307477_10002181_pt1 | contig 15350 bp, 13 predicted proteins | sample atmos_gasesECM2C_FD_203316 | JGI IMG/M metagenome (GOLD analysis project Ga0307477, IMG submission 203316) | Hardwood forest soil microbial communities from Morgan-Monroe State Forest, Indiana, United States - atmos_gasesECM2C_515 | ecosystem: Environmental > Terrestrial > Soil > Temperate...
CCTCCGTCTACGCGGACATCGATCGCGTGAAAGCGGAGAAGGTTGGAGTCACCCCGACCGACGTGTTTTCGACGCTGCAAGTCTATCTGGGCTCCCAATACGTGAACGATTTCAACTTACTGGGCAGAACGTACGAAGTGGTCGTCCAAGCCGATGGTCAATACAGACGCAACCAGCCGGACATCACGCGGCTGAAAGTACGCAACAGTTCCGGTGAAATGGTGCCGATTGGGACGGTGGCGCAGCTGCGGGACAATACGATCCCGTACCGTGTGCCGCGCTACGATCTCTTTCCAGCCGCGGAGGTGCAAGGGGTAGCTGCTCCGGGTGTCGCCTCTGGTACCGCGCTGCTCCGAATGGAGGAGCTAGCCCACCAGGTTCTCCCGCAAGGAATCGGATTCGAGTGGACGGATCTCTCCTTCCAAGAGCAGCAACACGGAACTCCCACGCTCGTTGTCTTCGGCGCAGCGGCTCTCTTCGTGTTTCTTGTGTTGGTGGCGCAATACGAAAGTTGGAAGTTGCCGATGGCGATCGTTCTGATCGTGCCGATGTGCCTCCTCGCATCCGTAAGCGGCCTGCTGGCACGTGGGCTGCCGATCGACATCCTGGCGCAAATCGGTTTCGTCGTACTTGTCGGCCTGGCCGCCAAAAACGCGATCCTGATTGTCGAATTCGCGCGACAGAAGGAAGAAGAGGGCACAGCCGCCGGAGAGGCGGCTGTGCATGCCGCACGTACACGGCTCCGCCCGATCTTGATGACGTCCTTCGCGTTCATCCTGGGGGTTGCCCCGCTGGCGGTCGCAACCGGCGCAGGCGCCGAAATGCGGCGGTCTCTGGGCACGGCGGTGCTGTTCGGGATGTTGGGTGTAACTTGCTTTGGTCTTCTCTTCACGCCCGCCTTTTACACCTTCATCCGCAATTTCGGCCGTAAGGAACGCGCATTGAGCCAAGCCGCGCTCAAAGCGGCGACGGCGATTGTTCTTGCGCTCAGCCTATGTGCAGGTGGTTGTGCCGTCGGCCCGCGCTATGTGAAGCCCACCACGAATCTCGCTCCATTTCATAATCTCGCCGGCGTCAGTGCGGCGAAGCCGGAGTTTCCGGCACCGGCTCTCGAGAGTTGGTGGACGGGCTTCAACGATCCGATGCTTGTGACGGTAGTGCAGCGCGCCCTGGACCAGAATCTCGATCTCGCTGCTGCGTTTGCGCGTGTCCGTCAGGCCCGAGCGGCAGCAGCGGCGGCGGGGGCGCAACTTCTGCCGACAGCTGATTTGGAGGCGACGGGCACAGCTCTGCACCAGAGCGTCGTCAGTCCGCTAGGCGCTGTCGCGAACAGTTTTCCCGGCTACAGCCGCGATCAACGCGAGTACACAGTTGGTGCCGCGGCGAGCTGGGAAATCGATCTTTCCGGAGGGCTGCGCCGCGGCAAAGCGGCGGCCGCGGATGAACTGCAGGCTGCGCAAGCCGAGCAGGTTGGGACTCGAATCACCGTGGCCGCCGAGGCGGCAGACGCCTACCTTCAGGTGAGGGAGTTTCAGGCACGGCTCTCGGTGGCGCAGCAACTGATCGACACCGATACACATCTGCTGGAGTTGGTCGAGGTACGTCGACGCGTGGGAGTCGCAGACGATCGGGAAGTTGCCCAAGCGGAAGCACTTCTCAAGCAGGCCAAGTCAACAGTGCCCTCCTTGCGTGTGGCCCTCGAAGCGCAGCTGAACCGTCTTGACGTCCTCATGGGTGCTCAGCCGGGAACGTACGCAGAAGAGCTTTCCAAGCCGGGCGCGATTCCCGGAATTCCGGCGATTGGCGGCGCCGACCAGCCTCTCGATGTCCTGCGCCGGCGGCCCGACATCATCGCGGCCGAGCGTCGGCTTGCCGCCTCGAACGAGCGAATCGGCGTTGCGATCTCTGACTACTACCCCAAGGTTTCGCTTTCTGGCGCGCTTGGATTCGACAGCACCAACGGAGGCACTCTTTTCAACGGGAAGGCGTTTCAGCCCATTGGCACGGGAGCGCTGCGGTGGCGTCTATTCGATTTTGGCAAGGTCGCAGCTGAGGTCGCGCAGTCGCGCGGCGCCTATGCCGAAGCGCTCGCCGGGTATCGGCAGGCGGCTTTGCGGGCCACCGAAGATGTAGAAAACGCGTTGATGGAGCTTGCGCAAACTCAGGTGCGGCTGGAGGAGTTGCAGGGCGAAGTTACCTCGCTTACGCGGGCTCGCGATCTTTCGGAACGGGCCTACAAGGCAGGCGCAATTCCGCTGACGGACGTTCTTAATGCGGATAGTCAACTTCTTGTTGCACGAAATGACGTCGAGAGCACCCGAGCGGATGCGGCTCGTGCTGCGGTGCGCACCTTCCGCGCTCTTGGCGGCGGGTGGGACATACGTAGCAATCCGTCTCTGAGCGCAGTCAAGTAAGCGCCTTGGAAGAAGAGCAGAGACAAAAGCTGTGAGGTGGGAGCTTATGCAAGGTCAAATCGCGGGAAAGGCATAACAAGGGATCCTCGTACATGCAGCCATCCCTGTCATGGTTAGTCTGCATGGGTCTGGATCAACTGAGGTAAAGCTATGAGTTCACCAGTTGTTAGGAGTAGAAACGTGCTCAAGAGAAATTCGATGCGCTTCGCCGCCACTCTTCTGGCGGTGCTCGCGAGCTTTGTCGCCGGTCCGAACGCAGCTCTGGCTGCCGCACCCCAGCATCATGATCAGGTGCCGGGCTTCTACCGAGTGAAAGTCGGCGACCTCGAAGTGACGGCCCTATACGACGGCACCGGCGTATTCGATCCGCACTGGCTGAACGGATCGAAGGCGACGATGGATGGTGTTGTCAAGGCATTGCAGGAAGATCCGCAGATGCTGGATGTTGTTGATAGCGGCTTCCTGGTCAACACGGGCAAGCAGCTAATCCTCGTGGATGCGGGCGCCGGCACCTGGTGGGGTGGGGCAGCGCTCGGGCGCTTGGCGGGCAGCCTCCGCAGCGCAGGCTACACGCCGGAAGAAGTCGACATCGTCTTGATCACGCACCTCCATTCCGATCACGTCGGCGGCCTGACCACGCAGGACGGAAAGCGCGTCTTTCCAAATGCCGATGTCTACGTCGCGAAGGCCGAAAGCGACTTTTGGTTGTCGCCGGAAATTGCTGCTAAGGCGCCGAAGGATGCGCAACCATTCTTCCAGAGTGCCCAAGCCATTGCAGCGCCGTACATCAAGGCCGGTAAGTGGCACACGTTCAGTGGTTCCGAGCCAATCGTCGACGGAATGCAAATCGTCCCGCTGCCTGGTCATACCCCGGGACATACCGGCTATGAATTTTCGTCAAAGGGGCAGAAAATCCTGTTTTGGGGCGACATCATCCATGCACAGCGAGTCCAACTGCAACATCCCGAGGTCACCGCGATTTTCGATATCGACCAGACTGCGGCTGCGGCGACGCGGAATCAATTGCTGTCTAAGCTCGCGCGCGAGGATGTTTTGATCGCGACGCCGCATTCGTCGGTATTTCCTCCCCTGGGGCGCTTGCGCAAGGACGGGAGTGGGTATAGCTGGGTGCCTGTGGTATTTACCGATCGATGGTAGGAGAAGCCGTAATGCTGCGGAGTACAGCGGTGATCAGTCTCTTATTTCTGATTTCGTGTCCATCTGCATTTGCGGGTGGTCAGCACAGGTTTTCAATCAAGGTGTTCACCTCTCCCGACGATCAGTTTTGGACTAACTCCGTCATTATCGAGGGAGAACATGAGGTGATGTTGGTCGATGCACAGTTAACAAAAACCAATGCTGAAAGGGTATTAGAGGAAATCAAGGAGACCAAAAAGCCGCTGTCTATTATCTACATGACCCATGAGCACGCCGATCACTTTCTTGGTCTGGAGGTTTTTAAGGAGGCGTATCCGAGAGTAAGAATTATTGCGAATTCTACGGTAACGGACCGAATCAACAACGTCTATCAAGAGAAAGTAGATAAATGGAAAAAGATCTTGGGCCCAGGTGCAACCTCTCACGTTGTTGCTATCGAAAAATTCGACGGCAACTTTATAGAATTTGAGAGCTCAAGAATAGAGGTCCTTAAAAATATCCAAGGCGACACCGATGAAAACACGATGCTTTGGATTCCTGGACAGAGAATTCTCATTTCTGGCGACGTATTGTTCAACGGCATGCACGTTTACACCGCAGAAACGGACAGTAAGGCTAGAGAGAAGTGGTTGAATTCATTGAATAAAATCAGAATATTGAAACCTTCGGTTGTTATCCCTGGACATAGCAAGGTTGGAGCTCCCCTTGACGCGAATACCGCCGTGGATTTTACGGAAAACTATTTATTAGTTTTTGAAGAAGAACTCAAAAAAGCCAAAGATCCGGACAGCTTTATCAACACTATGAAGGAACGATTCCCATCCGCCGACCTCCTCTTGGCACTCGAACGGGGCGCGAAGGCTAATGTTAAACCCTGACAAACAAACTGACGATTCGGCAGACCGAGCCTTCGTCGCGGGATGCGAAGGGCCAAATCAATCACCAGGGGATGGATGCCAATGAAGAAGTACAAGGTCGCTGTTCTGGACGATTACCAAAATGTGGCGCTTAAGAGTGCCGATTGGTCGGTGCTCCGCGATCGAGCGGACATCGCCGTATTTCAGAACCACCTCGCCGATCCGGACGCCGTGATTGAGCGGTTGCTGCCTTTTGATGTCGTTTGTGTCATGCGCGAGCGCACCCCGCTGCCCCGCAACGTCATTGAGCGCCTTCCCAATCTCAAGCTCATTGCCTCGACGGGATCTGGAAACGCGTCGATCGATGTCGCCACCGCGGGCGATCATGGGATCGCAGTGGTTCACACGGGGTATAGGTCGGACCCGACGATCGAATTTACTTGGGCGCTGATCTTGGCCTCCGCGCGACATATCGTGACGGAGAGCAACTCCGTCCGATCCGGCGGCTGGCAGCAAACAGTGGGCACGGATCTCCGTGGGAAGACCCTGGGCGTTTTGGGACTGGGGCGAATTGGATCACAGGTCGCGCGGGTCGGGAGCGCTTTTGGAATGAATCTGATTGCCTGGAGCCAGAACATGACGCCCGAGGCCGCCAAAGCCGCGGGCGCAATCCTGGTTTCCAAGGACCAGCTGTTCGAGCGGGCCGACATCCTGACGATCCATGTGGTCTTGAGCAGCCGTACGCGCGGCCTGGTAGGCGCCGCGGAACTGGAGAGAATGAGACCAACGGCCCTGTTGATCAATGCGTCGCGCGGGCCGATCGTCGAAGAGCAAGCTTTGATCAGCGTGTTGAAGAACAAACAAATCGCCGGCGCGGCGATCGACGTATTCGACATTGAGCCGCTGCCTCCGTCTCACCCTTTCCGGACGCTGGACAACGTACTGGCGACGCCGCATATCGGCTACGTATCGCATGGTCTTTACAAGGCGTTCTACGAGGATACCGTCTCGAATATTCGGAAGTGGCTCGATACCCATTAGGCACCCGTAGCTGACCCAGTACCGCAACTTAATGCAGGCAGGAAAAAGTCAAGCGGCGGGCGCCGCGCCGGGCAGAAATTCGTAGCGGTCGATCTTTGCGGCGATTCCCCTACGGCCGTCGGAGGCCGAATCGATCCGCACAATCGTGCCACGGCAGCGGATGTCCACTCCTCCGGCCTGGGTCACCTGTTGCGGCAAGGTGATCACAAACTCGATTTCGCCGCCGATTTCAAAATTGGCCTCAGCCACAAAATAGAGGCCACGGTAACTCACGTCGCGCGTTTGTGTCTGAAGTGTGGATCCATGCGCTTCACGCGCCAGGACGCGCAACGGCAGGGTCATAGTGAATCGCCGCGCTTCGCGGCGGTCGGCTCCGTCGCTCATGTCTCCCCCGGCTGGCTAGATTCTGAGGAACGCTAACATTGCAGCAAAGAAACTGCAACGCGAAATTCAAGAAATTATGTCCTAGTACGAGGTCGTGGCAGTTTGGATAACTCCGGCATATACTAGGAGTTAGCCCACCCTGCGGCGTGGTGTATGGTTTCAAAAATGCCTGGCCGCGAGCATCACCGCGTGCGGCTCCACCTCCCGGTAAGACTTCGCTGGATTACGCCTTTCGGTCGAAAAAGCGAGATTTGCGAATCGGTGAACGTTTCTCGCGGCGGCCTGCTCGTCTCCTGCAAGGAATCTCATTCTCCGGGTGTCGCGCTATGGACAACGTTTCCCTACGATGCTTCGATGTCTGATGGACAGCCGGAAATTCCCACGCGGGTGCTTCGCAACGAAGCAGTCCCAAATGCACCAATCACTTCGCATGTTGCGATGCGGTTCGAGAGAACGAGACAAGCGATTTCCAACGGCAATGGCAATGGCACTGATGCTGAACGGCGCGCCAGCCCGCGGCGCACTCTGGCGATGCCGGTTCATGTGCGACCCGAACACATGCCCTGGTTCGAAGAAGCGATGACCCTCGATGTTTCCGTCGACGGGCTTCGTTTTGTGAGCAGCCGAGAGTATGCGCTCAGCGACCGTCTCCTGGTGTCCTTCGATCCGTATGCATCGGCTCCGTGGCGTGGCAGTGCGGAAATCCCGGCGCGAATTGTGCGGGTCGAGCACTTGCCGGAAAGCAGTGCGCTCGCCATCACCGTACAACGCCTGCCTTGATCGATCCTGCTCATCGAACGTCGAATTCTTTCTATTTCGGTTACACTCGTGGCGCTAGAATTTTATTTCCATGTGCGCATCTCACGAATCGAGAAACTTTTTTCTCCAGGGTCCCGCAGGGCGTCTCGAAGCCATCCTATGGAGGCCCCTGAGCGGCAGAAAACCGCCGCTTGCCGCGCTCGTTTGCCACCCTCATCCGCTCTTTGGCGGAACGATGCACAATAAAGTGGTCTATCAGGCGGCTAAATCGCTGGACCAATTCGGCTTGCCTGTACTGCGTTTCAATTTTCGTGGTGCGGGGAAGAGCGAGGGCGCTCATGACCGGGGCCGGGGCGAGCAAGGCGATGTCCGCGCGGCGATCGATTTTCTGGCCGATGAATTTCCCGGCCTCCCGATGGTGCTCGCGGGATTCAGCTTCGGTTCATGGGTGGGCCTGCGGGTCGGCTGCGAAGATGTCCGCGTGGCCGAATTGATCGGCATCGGCGTGCCGGCGAACGACTCGGATTTTTCGTATTTATCGGCTTGCAAGAAACCGAAGCTATTCGTTCAGGGAAGCAATGACCAATTTGGCGCACTGGAGAAAGTGAAAACTCTCGTAGCTTCGCTTCCCGGGGACAACCGGTTGATCGCCGTGAATGACGCGGATCATTTTTTCACCGGCAAGCTAGACCAATTGGGGAGCGCGATCGGAGACTGGTTGGCGGAGCGCCATCCCCAGACCGGAAAGTAGACCTGATGAAGCTCTGCTCCTAGACGCTCTCGCCGCGGCTAAAGAGCTTACTGAATTGATCGGCCGTCGCCGGCGGCACTCCCGCCAGGCGCGCGTTTGCGAGCACATGCTCGGCGCGCGACATCCCCACCAGGGCGGTGGTAATTCCCGGCGACGATCGAACAAACTGCAGCGCGCACTCCGCGTCATTGGCAAGCCCCAGCGCCTGGGCCACAAATGCGGGCAGATTCCGGGTGACTTGCCCCTGCATCAGCGAGGCGCTGGCGATCAGCGTGATGCCCAACTCGCTCGCCGCTTCCATGACTGTCCGCTCGCGGCCGCCGAGAGATTGATTGCCAAGCGTCAGAGCTTCCGTCATTCCGAGATTGAAAGGAAGCTGAACAAACCGAAAGCGGTGTTCATCTCCGGCAATGTCCTTGGCGATCTCAGCGAGTTCGCCCAGTTGCATTGCATGGAGCGCCCGAGACTCCTGCCGGAATCCATTCCAAGTGGCCAAACCGTAAAACTGAATTTTTCCCGCTGCTACGGTGGATTCCAAGTAGATGAAGGCATCCCGTACGCGTTCAAGGAAATCCGGGCGTGAGACTTCGCCGAGTTGCGTCTCCGGATTATGAAGATAGTAGATGTCGATGCAGTCCACGCCAAGGTTGCGAAGACTGCGTCCGAGCTGGTCTTCGAGAAATCGCGGGGTCATGCAGTGACTGCCGGCGACGATGTCCTTTGCGCTGAACACGCCCGGCTGGAGGTATTCGCGGAAAAAATACTCGTTTGAATCAGCCGGCATGGATCCATCCGGCGTCAGATAGCCGCCTTTTGTGCAAAGAACGAATTCTTCGCGCGTAATCCCTTTCGCCGCGAGTTGCTTCAGTGCCGCGCCGATGTTGCGCTCGCTTCGCTGGAAACGATAGTTGATCGCCGCGTCAATGACGTTGAATCCGCCCTCAACTGCCGCAACGAGTGCCGCGGTGTAGTTTTCGTCGGTTTTTGCATCGGGTTGGCCCAGGTATGTGCCGATGCCCAAAGAGGAAAGCATCAGTCCCTGAGCATCACGGAAATGTCCGTCGGCGGCTTTGCCGGCAAACCGCTTTGCATACTGGCTCGTGGATTCCGGCGTGGCATGCGTTGTCATCGTTGCGTGATTCGTCCTTGGCGCGCAATTAGCGGTGATGTGGAAGTATAGCAGGGCTGCTCACGGCGAGGGTTCTTGCGGGACAAGCAGCCGTGCGCAGGCACGTAGGATGCGCCGGAACGGCCAGTCTTTGCCGTGAAAGAAAATTTCGCCCTCGCGCGGGCTGCTGTAATACCAGCGCGCTACAAGAGCCAGGTGCTCTCCCAAGTCATCTTTGCTCATCATCTCGTGAGAAACGCGAGCTCTCTCTTTCTCCTGCCCGGAAGAGCCGTCCAGATAATCTCGCAGGATTTGTTCTGCAGAACGCGGCTGGCTGGCGATTTCCGCGAAGCGTAGGAAAAATGGTTCATCCATGCAGCCGCTGCGAACCGCATAAACGCCAATCGTCTGTTCTTCTGCCGTGCGTTGGAGAATCACGGCATCCAAGTCCCGAATCCGCCGTGCAAGCTCCGGGCGGCCGCGCAGCACATCGTCCAGTTTCTCGATTTTCTTGTGCAATGCGGATGCCCGCTCGAAGTCGAGCTCTCCGCTGAAGCGCTCGCGTTCTTCTTCAGTCGTTGAGCGTAGTGAGCTACCGTTTGTGTCCAGAAACTGAACGAGCCGCTGCACCTCGGAGTCGTACTCTTCTTTCGTGCAACCCGCAAAACACGGTGCGAGGCACATCTTCATCTCGGAATAAATACAGCCGGGGAACGTGGGGTCGCGGCGGATTTTTATCTGACACCGCCGAACCTTGAAAAAATCCAGTGCGCGCTCGGCAAACGCTTCCGCCGAACGCCGCGATGCAAACGGTCCATAATAGGCGCCCGCGGCTGGGAGTCCCGCTTCGTCCACTGGAATGCGCCGGGTCACGTAACACCGCGGATAGGCGTTGCGCAGGCTTATTTTCAATACGGCTGGCGGACGCAGGCGCATCAAGTCCCGATAGCGTTTTGGGAAGATGCGTTTTGCGTGCTGATAATAGGTTAAGGCTTGCTCAAAAGCGGATCCAGTCAAGCGGTAGCGCACGCCACGCGCAAACTCGCGCAAGTTTAGCCGTTTGCTCGCCGGATCAACGGGGCCCATCAGCCGCTGCAGCCGCCTCCGCAAATCCTGGGTGCGGATGAGAAACGGCTCGGCCTTTTCCTCGTGCGGCTCGATCAAACAAACTGCTGGATGCGGCGGCAGAGCGGAGAAAAAACCCTCGGCGCGCGCAAGATTAAACTCAAGTCCACAGTCGAGTTCCAGCACGCTGTCAGGATACTACGGGCTGATTAAGACTTCAGGACCCAGGAAGAAATCACCAGGCGCTGGATTTCGCTCGTGCCCTCATAAATTTCGGTGATGCGCGCTTCACGATAGGCGCGCTCGACGGGATATTCGCGGCTGTAGCCATTGCCTCCGTGAACCTGAATTGCTTTGTGTGTCACGCGAGTGGCCATTTCGCTGGCGAAGAGTTTGGCGATCGCCGCGTCCCGGGTGAACCGCGCGCCGGTGTCTTGCTTCCACGCTGCCTTGCGCACCAGCAGTCGCGCCGCGTCGATTTCCGTTGACATATCCGCAAGCATGAACTGAATCGCCTGAAACTCCGAAATCGAGTGGCCGAAAGCCATGCGCTGTTGTGAGTATGCCAGTGCGGCCGCGAATGCGCCCCGCGCGATGCCGGTCGCCTGTGCTGCGATACCGATTCGCCCGCCGTCCAGCGTCGAAAGTGCGACTTTGTAGCCATCGCCTTCATTGCCGATGCGATTCGCCAGTGGCACCTCGCAATCGGTGAACACCAGCTCACAGCAGGCGGTCGCGTTGATGCCGAGTTTCTTTTCTTCCTTGCCGATTTTAAATCCGAGAGCACCTTTCTCTACGATAAGCGCCGTAATGCCTTTTTCACCCTTCGCCGGATCGGTATTCACATAGACAATCGAGGCATCGGCGGCACCACCATTGGTGATCCAAGCTTTGGTGCCGTTGATGATGTACTTCTCGCCTTTTTTCACCGCCCTGGTTTGCAGCGCCGCAGCATTCGATCCCGCTTGGGGTTCCGTCAAGGCATAGCAGCCAATTTTCTCGCCACGAGCAAAAGGCAACAGAAATCTCTTTTTTTGTTGGTCTGTGCCAAAGCGGTGGATGGGATCGCAATAAAGCGAGTTTTGGACCGAGAGAATCACGCCCGTCGAAGCGCAGCAGCGCGAGATCTCTTCAATCACGATGGTGTAGGCGACGTGGTCGAAACCCGCGCCGCCATCAGCTTCGGGAAACGCTATACCGGTCAACCCAAGCTCCGCCGCTTTCCCGAAAAGCTCCCTGGGGAACCGGCCGGATTCATCCAGTTCCTTCGCCAGGGGTTTCACCTCGGATTCCGCGAACTCGCGCACACTCTTCTGTAGCAGCTTTTGTTCTTCCGTCAGCTCAAGATTCACTGTCTTCTGCTCCGCGCACAAACCGACCGGCAGCTCGCATTCATTTTTCTTACAGCCTTTATCCGCATTTTAGATTCAGTGAAGAGCTTGGCGAAGCCTTTCGTACGTGGTCTGTAAATCTTCCGGGTGGACGCGGGTCTCGCCCGTGACGGTCATGAAGTTCGAATCCCCGATCCACCGTGGCAGAGCGTGCAGGTGCAGATGTCCCGTTACTCCGGCTCCCGCGGCCCGCCCCAGATTCATGCCGAGGTTCATTCCGTCGGGTTTGTAATTTGTCTGGAAAGCCTTTTCCACGCGCTGTGCCAGCTGCATCATTTCTTTCAGCGCGTCTGCTTCGCACAAATTCAATTCGGCCACATGGGCGTAAGGCACGATCATGACGTGTCCCGAGGTGTAGGGGTATCTGTTCAGGATGACGAACGCTTTGACGCCGCGGTGGACAATCAGAGTCTCGGCGTCACTGTTTTTGGCAACCGCGTCGCAGAAAATACATTCGGGCTGCCCGCCGCTGTTGACTTGCACCATGTATTGGTAGCGCCAAGGAGTCCAGATGTAGTCCATTGCGTCGGCCGCCTCGAGTCAGAATCCTGCGCACAGCATAACGCAGAATGACCGGGCGCGTGTTGCTGGCCGCTTGCGGAATTTCTTCTGCTGGGGCCGGCCGCTGCCTGATGGTCTCGTGTGCTCGAAACCAGAACGCCGGCAAGATAACGACGTTATCCCAACAAGAGGATGGATTTGCGTATTTGATCTCAGGAATTCGGCGCGGCCCCTGCGGAGGCCTGTGCTTCGGCACTGTTCACAAAGTCCTTCAGCTCTTTACTGGGTTTAAAGAAAGGAATTTTCTTCGCCGGAACTTCCACCTTTGCTCCGGTCTTCGGGTTACGTCCGACGCGACCCCGGCGTTGCCGCGTTCGGAAGCTGCCGAAGCCGCGAATCTCGATCTTTTCGCCGTTCTGCAGCGATTGGATGATGCTATCGAAAATAGTCTCGACGATGGTTTCTGAATCAGAGCGCTTGAGTTCAGTGATGCGTTCGACCTCAGCGACGAGGTCGGCTTTCGTCAATGTAGGTTGCTTGGTCATCTTCCCCATGCCTCGGTGCGTTGCCGGAGTCCCGGTGCCCGCAGCTTTTTGAAGCGAAACAGCTTAGAGGGGCGCCGTCCGCCTGATTGCCCCCCTTCCTATCATTAAAATGACCTTCAGGTAAACGAAATTCCGTCAGGGGTCCCGGACGGGCAGGCTGCTGCCCTTTTCACCTTCACAGAACGGACTAGCGCGCGGAAAGTTTGGACTGAATCGCGTCGCCAATGGTTGCCGTTGACGATGACTTCGACGTGTTGCGGTATTGCTCGATCTCCCGGCGTTCTATTTGCTTCGCCGCCGCGCGATAGCTCAGACCGATCCGCCGAGTCTCTGGGCTGATCTTGATGATCTTGAAATCGTATTCCTTGCCCGGCTCGAGCGGCCCGGCGCTCTTCAGCGGTCCGGTTGTCGTGCGGTGCATCGGCCCGTGCCCTTCGTCGCGCCGTTTGCGGTCTTCAATTTCCGTATTGTGGCAAAGGCCTTCGATATTCTCGCCCAGTTCGACGAAAGCGCCGAACATCGCAATCCTCGAGACTTTGCCCTTCACGATCTGCCCGACCTTGTGCTGCTTGAACCAGTCGCCCCAGATGTCATTGACCTGCTTGATGCCCAGCGACACCCGGCGATTCTCCGGGTCGATTCTCAGCACCTTTGCCGTCACCGGTTCGCCCTTCTTGAACACCTCGTGCGGGTTCTTTACGCGGCCGGTCCAACTCACGTCACCCACGTGCACCAGTCCGTCGAAGCCCTCTTCGATCTCGACGAAGGCGCCAAACTCCGCAATGTTGCGCACTTTTCCGGTAACGACCGTGCCGACGGGATACTTTTCCGCAGTTTGCATCCACGGATCCGGCAGGGCTTGCTTAATTCCCAGCGAAACGCGGCGGTCGCTCGGCTTAATGTCAAGCACAACCACATCTACTTCGTCGCCCACTTTTACGACTTTTGATGGGTGTGTGGCTTTTTTCGCCCAGCTCATTTCCGTGACGTGAACGAGGCCTTCGATGCCCTGTTCCAGCTCGACGAATGCGCCGTAATCCACAACTCCGACAACTTTGCCCTTGTATTTGCCGCCCGCGGGATATTTTTCTGATGCGTTGACCCAGGGATCCGGGATCAACTGCTTGAGTCCCAGCGAGACGCGCTGCTTCTCCTTGTCGAACTTGAGGATGATGACGTCCAGCTCTTGTTCCGGCTTCACCACGTCGGAGGGATGCTTCACACGGCCCCAGCTCAAGTCCGTCAGGTGCAACAGCCCGTCAATTCCACCGATATCCACGAAAGCGCCATATTCGGTCACGTTCTTCACGTGTCCGTGAACGGTCTGGCCTTCGCTTAACGTCTCCATCAACGCTGCGCGCTTCGCGTGCTGTTCTTCTTCGAGAATCGCGCGGCGGCTCACGACCACGTTGCCGCGCCGCCGGTTCAGCTTGGTGACACGCACCTGGACTTCGGTGCCCACCAGATTGTCCAGATTTTGCGTGGGTCGCAGGTCATATTGCGAACCTGGCAGAAACGCGCGCACACCGACCTCGACAACCAGGCCGCCCTTGATGCGGTCCACGACTTTGCCCGTGATTGATTCCTTCGCTTTATAGGCTGCGTCAATCTTTTCCCAAGTGCGCCGGCGGAGAGCCTTCTGGTACGACAGGATGACGTAGCCGTCTTTGTGCTCGCCCGTGCGCTGCACTTCGATGGTAGCGTTAGGCTCCGGACGCGGAATGTCCGTCTCGGTGAATTCCGCCGCAGGGATCAGACCTTCGGATTTTTGTCCGAGGTCAACCACCACGCCCTGCTCGGTGTATGCGACAACCTTGACCTCAATCAGCTCGTTTTGCGAGGCAGCTTCCTGCTGCTCGCTGTACTGCTCCATCAGCTTGCTCATCTCTTCGGAGCCGGCCGCCTCTTCAGCCGCGGCCGCTGCTTCAGCGTCCACGCTGCCGGCGATGCCGTGTCCCTCAGCCCCAGCCGACGATTCGGCCGACTTGTCCGGCACGGATTCGGCCTCTGCTGCCGGAGCCGCGTGGGTTTCTTGCGAAACCGATTGAGCAGGCGCGCTGGTCTCCGACGGAATGGAGTCCGCTGGATTTTCAGCCGGTACGGTTTCGGCAGAATTTATTTCGGTAGGAGCGTCAGTTTGAGCGGGTTCAGAATCAGGTGCAGGAACGGCGGCTGCCGCCGATGCAAGGTTGTCGTGGTCAGAAAACATGGTTGCGTGCCTCCGGGATAAGAATCCCTGTTTCGTCGAATAAGGTTCCTTGCGGATTCCCTTATGGGTTTTGTGCAAGGAGGTTGACCGCCAGGCGGCCACTTGGGACACAGATGCTGCGGGCGTCAGAAACGCTGCAACATCAAAATGATACGCGTCGCTTCAACCCCATGTCAATGAACCGGCAGAACATCCCCTAGGCTCTGGCACGGTCGGCTTGGCGCACTTCGCGGCGAAAGTCCGGCGCGCACACTTCCACTGTGCGGCACATTTCAAAAAGCCGCGAGCGCATGCGACTGCTGATTCGCTGCTCTAGAGAGTCTTCACGAGAGGCCGGCACGAATTTTCCACTGGGAAGTCTCGTCGCTTCGCCCTCAGCGGCCGGATTGTCAACATAGTTCGTCGTTATGATCGTTGTCAGTCTTTCGTTGTACCGGGCGTTCAAGATGATCCCGACTACGTCGCGGACCCAATCCGAGGGTTTGCTTGCGCCCAGATCGTCAAGTACCAGGATCTCGACTGTACGGATGGGTTCCAAAATTCCCATTTCGGTTGTTTGGCTCGCAGGGTTGTAGCTTGCCTGAATTTCTTTAAGGAGTTCGCGATAATCACAGAAGAGCCCGCCGTGCCCGCGCTTTATCAATTGCCTCAACGCCGCGACGGCCAGGTGCGTCTTTCCGACGCCCGATGGTCCCATGAACAGGAGTCCTTTTTCGGCTGCGCCAGGATAGTCCCGCACGAAACTTTGCGCCAGCAGCCTGGCTTGCTTGAGCGATTGCGCATGTTGCGCCGTCCATGTTTTTCCGTCGCTGAGGTCGGTAACGTAGCTTTCAAAATCGCAGTGTTCGTAACGCTTCGGAATCCGCGCGCGTTCCACCACCCGGGCGGCGCGCTCTTCCATTCCGCAATCGCATGCTACGGCGACGCTGCCCCCGGCGTCGTCCGGCCGAGGTACCAGCCTCCATCCCGTCCCTTTGCAAAGCGTGCAATTCTCCAGTGCCATTGTTGGTCTTAATCCAGGCAGTCGCCGGGCCTTACCCGAGCATCTCTACTCCGTGCCCACAGCATACGGTTGCATTTCGTTCACGGCAAGTTGTGTACTCCAGGAAATCTGTGGAAAGCTTTGGCGGCACAAACGTGAATCTGTGCCCACTGTTCCGTCTTGTA
>Ga0307477_10002183_pt1 | contig 15348 bp, 15 predicted proteins | sample atmos_gasesECM2C_FD_203316 | JGI IMG/M metagenome (GOLD analysis project Ga0307477, IMG submission 203316) | Hardwood forest soil microbial communities from Morgan-Monroe State Forest, Indiana, United States - atmos_gasesECM2C_515 | ecosystem: Environmental > Terrestrial > Soil > Temperate...
CGGGACTTGCTCTCGTCAGAACCTGCGCGGTTGTGAAAGCGCCGACGGAAGCCTCTCGGCTCTACGTGTGCCTGTGGTCCCGCGGCCCCGCCCTCGATGGGGTCGCCGGTCTCCGGCCGCTAGAGAACGACGACCAGCGCGAGGGCCTCGTGCTGCCGTTCTGCACGATGCCGGATGCTGGCGAACTGCGGTACTGGTTAGGCCAGCGGTCACCTGGGGACGGTGTCACCCGTCGTGGTCTCAGCGGGCCCCAACCGGGGTGGGTAGCGTGGCGGCCGCGAGGGGGGCGAGTGGCAGAGGGCCGGGACGCGCGAGGTGGTAACCCTGGCCATAGCCCGCTCCAATCCGTCGTAGGGTGTCCAACTCTTCGGCCGTTTCGATGCCCTCGGCGGTGATCATCGCTCCGATCCCGGCAGCGAACCGCACGAGAGCTTCGGCGAGTGCCCGCCTGGCGGGGTCGGCGTCGATGCCCCGGGTGAGCTCGATGTCGAGTTTGATGATGTCGGGGCTGAGGCGCAGGATGTGCTGGAGGCTGGAGTAGCCGGACCCAGCGTCGTCGACGGCCACTCGAACGCCCATCTCCCGTAGACGGTCTAGCGCGCCGATCAGGTCGTCGTACTCGGCGACCGCATCGTGTTCCGTCAGCTCGAGGACAACGCGGCCGGCTGCCGGCGCGAGCGTCTCGGCGAGGTGGCTCAGAAGGGCCGTGTCCGGTGACACGTTGACCGACAGGTAGACGTCGGGGGGCAGTCGATTGATCTGCGCGACGGCGGCGCGCACGGCGAACAGTTCGAGGTCGGCGCCGAGGCCGACGGTGGACGCCTCGGCGAACCATTGGTCCGGGGAGCGGGCCGGTGACGCCGAGAATCGGGCAAGAGCCTCGACGCCTGCGATACGCGAGGTGCCGAGCTCGACGATGGGCTGAAACATGACCATCAGTTCGTCGCCGTGTAGGACACGCTCGATGCGGCGACGGTGCTGGGCGGCCTGCTCGGCGAGCCGGCGTTCCCGCTCCTTGTTCTGGCATATCTCAGCTTGAAGAGCGGCGTTGTGAGCCTGGAGGGCGAGGTGGAGGCGACGGGTCTGGAGCAGGTTGTTGACCCTGAGCAATACCTCGACCTGTTCAAACGGCTTGGTCAGAAAGTCCTTGGCCCCCAGCGCCAATGCCCGCTGCCGGGCCTCGAAGGTGGTGTCGGCGGTCAGGACCACGATAGGTATGAAGGAGTCGGAGGGTATGACGGCGGCGAGCGTCTCGAGCACGGCGTGGCCGTCGAGTTGGGGCATGTGCAAATCGAGCAGGATCAGATCCGGCTGGATGGCGTGGTACTGCTCCACGGTTTGGCGGGCGTCGGTGATCCCCACCACAGACCGGGCGCCGGCCCGGCCCAGGAGACGCTCGAGCACCATGACATTCGCCTCCACGTCGTCGACAACCAGCACGACGGAGCCGGGAATGGCCGAGTCGGGCCCGATGCCGGCCGCGGCGAGGCTGCGGGGCCCGGCTGGCGTAGAGGGGGCCATGGGTCCATATCGGCGCCTCCACCGCTCGACCTGAGGTATGGCACCCGAACGATCGACCCCTCAGGTCGGTATGGGCACCCGTCGATAGGAATCACAGACTGCACCAAGGGGGACCGTTCGCCCATGCCAAGCAAATCCAGAGGCCCGCTCGGCCTCGTTGCGACCTTCGTGCTGGTGGCGATGCTGGCCGCCACCGCCGCCCTCGCCACCGTGGTGCGGTCCGCCGTGGGCACCGAGAAGACCAAACTCCTCCACGAACGGACCACCGAGGCCGGGCTGTTGATCGGCAGCCTGTTCTCGGGCTTGACGGCCAACCTGTCCGTCCTCGCCACCACCACCCACCCCCAGGCCGGCTCCACGGCCATGTTCACCGCCTCGGCCACGCCCCTCCTCGGAGCGGCCAGCACGATCGGGGTCTTGGGTGTGACCGGCGCCACTGTGCCTGTCCTGGCCGAGGTCGGCTCCGGTCCCACCACCGGCACCATCGTCGCCGGGCCACTGGCCGACCTCGCCCGGCGGGCGACTGCGGCGCACGGCATGGTCTCGTCCGTCTTCGACAACGGCCACGGCCGACATCTGACCTTCGCGCTCGCCTCGGCCAACGGTGTGGTCGTCTACGAGACGCTCAGCTTCGACATTTCGCATCCGTACGTCTCTGGCAGCACCGGCCCGTTCAGCGACCTCGCGGGCGCCCTGTACGTATCGTCGGTTGCTGACCCGGCTGATCTGGTCCTGGCAACCGGCAGGGTCCCCCTGTCAGGCCACCTCGAACGCCAACCCGTAGCCGTCGGCGCGGATCACTGGCTGATCGTGACCCGCAGCCAGCACCCCCTGGTGGGGTCCCTGGCCGCCAACGCTCCCTGGGGTGTCCTCGCCGCCGGCGTGCTTGCAGCCGCCTTGGCCGCAGTGCTGGTCGAAACCCTCGCACGCCGCCGCCGCTACGCCCTCGCCCTGGTCGACGAGCGAACCGTCGCCCTGCGCGACGCCCTCGAGGAGAAGGCTCGCCTCGAGCAAGGCGAACGTGAAGCACGACAAGTCGCCGAGGCGGCCAACCGCTCCAAGAGCGAGTTCCTGTCGCGCATGAGCCATGAGCTGCGCACCCCGCTCAACGCCGTACTCGGCTTCGGGCAGCTACTCGAGCTCGACGACCTCGACGCGTCCCAGCGAGAGTCTGTCGCCCAGATCGTCAAAGGAGGCCGACACCTGCTCGGCCTCATCAACGACGTCCTTGACATCTCCCGCATTGAGACCGGGAACCTGGCCATGTCGCCCGAGCCCGTCCTCGTCGCCGAGCTCATCGACGAGACCCTCACCCTCATGCGACCCCTGGCCGCGGCCCGCGGCATCGAGGTAGTCACGGCGGAACCGAACGCCCTGGAGGGTGTCCACATCCTGGCTGACCGCCAGCGCGTCAAGCAGATCATGCTCAACCTGGTCTCCAACGCAGTCAAGTACAACCATCCCGAAGGAACCGTCACCGTGTCCTGCGAGGCACACGAAGACCGCCGGCTGCGCATCACCGTCGCCGACACCGGCCCCGGCGTGCACCCCGACGACCTGGCCCGACTGTTCGTGCCCTTCGAACGCCTGGGGGCCGAACGCAGCGACGTGGAAGGCACCGGCGTCGGCCTGGCACTGTCGCGGCGGCTCGCCGAAGCCATGGGAGGCACCATCGGTGTGAACTCAGAGTTCGGCAATGGAAGCCGCTTCTGGGTCCAGCTCCCCGTCGTGGAGGGCACACTCGAACGCCTTGACCGTCTCAGCGACAAGCAGCCGGCTGTAGACGAAGTCATCGCCGGGCCCGATCGGCCCCACAAGGTTCTCTACATCGAGGACAACATGCCCAACGTCCGCCTGGTCGAACGCATCCTGGCGCGACGAGATGACATCGAGGTCATCCCCGCCATGCAGGGCCGCCTCGGACTCGCTCTCGCCCACGAGCACCACCCCGTGCTGATCCTCCTCGACCTGCATTTGCCCGACCTCGACGGCGTCGAGATCCTCCGCCAACTCCGCAGCGACCCCGCCACCGCATCGACCCCGGTCGTCATCCTCAGCGCTGACGCCACCGCCGGGCAGATCGAACGGCTCCTCGCCCAAGGCGCCACGGCCTACCTCACCAAGCCACTCGAGGTGCACCAGCTACTGGCCATCGTCACCGACGCCCTCGACGCCACAGCCGTCTCCGAAGCATGAGCTGATCTGCTCCAGCAGAGCGTGCGGGAGATGACGCTCCCTGCGCGCCGGGGTGGCGCCCAGCGCTACCAGATCCCGGGTATCAGTCTCGACGTTGTCATCAGTGCGGTTGGCCCACAGCCGTAGCGCCAGGCCAGACCAGTCGAGGAATAGGCCCGCACCAAGGAACACCCCCGCCCCTGGAAGCTGGAGTGAGGTGCTGGTTGCCACGGCGAGACCGGTTCCGATGCCCACCCAGGCGGCGAACGTGGCCCAAACGAGGTACACCGGCTCACGCCCCGAGTACCACCCGGTTCGTAGCGCGGGTTGCGTCGGGTCAGGTCTTGGGGAGGTCGATCCACTTGTCCCGGTGGGGAACCTCCTGGGACCGGAGCGCGCCGAGGAGCCCGTCGAGGTGGTCGATGCGGGCAACCACGTGCAGAGAATCGCTCCGGATGAAGCCAGCCTCGGCAGCGTGACGGAGCAGCTCGTGGAAGCGATCCCAGTATCCGGCCACGTTGAGCGTGACGATTGGCTTGGCGTGAAGGCCGAGCTGGACCCACGTGGCGATCTCCGTGAGCTCCTCGATGGTGCCGAGGCCGCCGGGAAGGGCGACGAAAGCGTCTGACAGGTCGTACATGAGCTGCTTGCGCTCGTGCATGGAGTTGACCTCGATCAAGTCGCTGATGCCACGGTGTGCCACCTCACGTCGAAACAAGCCGGCCGGGATCACGCCCGTGACCCGCCCTCCTGCTGCGAGCGCCGCGTCGGCCAGCTCTCCCATCAAACCGACCGCCCCTCCGCCGTAGACGAGGCGGATGCCACTTGATGCCAGAAGTGTGCCCAGATCTTGGGCAGCGTCGGCGAATTCGGGGTTCGTGCCAGGGGTCGAGCCGCAGAACACGCAGATTGAGCGGAGCTCGCGCATCACGAGAGCGTAGGCAGCACCTCGGTTACATGCGCCCGGTTGCCAGTCCACCGACCAGTGGCTGACCTCCCCCGCGGTGCCGGCGCGCCGAGCGGATCGCTAGCAGTCGGGGTCACACATCTACCAGGGCTGACCAGATCCAGCGGGCGCTTCTCGGTTGAGCGCTGTGGTGCGGGCCGCTAGGTTCCGCCCGGTGCTCCTGGTGGAGGGCCTCTTCAAGACGTACGGCACGACGGTTGCCCTCGATGGCGTCGACTTGGAGATAGCCGCAGGCGACATTGTCGGTCTGCTGGGCCGGAACGGTGCCGGCAAAACGTCACTGGTGTCCATCGTGGCGGGTCTGCGGCGGGCGGATACCGGCAGGGTCACCGTCAATGGCGTGGATGCGTTGCGCGCCGGCGCCAGGGCTCGGAGCCATCTGGGCCTAGCGCCCCAAGAACTCGGCGTCTACCCGACGATCACCGTGCGCCACAATCTCGAGCTGTTCGGCGACATCGCCGGTCTTCGAAGATCGGCGCTGCCTGCCAGAGTCGATGAGGTGGCCGCCATGCTGGAGCTCTCGAGCTTGGTGGACCGGCGCGTCTCAACTCTTTCGGGAGGTGAGAAGCGCCGTGTTCACACGGCCATGGCCATGATGCATCGGCCCGCGCTGTTGATGCTCGACGAGCCGACGACCGGTGTCGATGTGCAGACCCGCCGGTCGGTGCTGGCTGCCGTTCGTCGCGTGGCCGAGGAGGGTTCGGCTGTGTGCTACTCGACCCATTATCTGCCCGAGGTTGAAGAGCTCGGCGCTTCGGTTGCCATCCTCGACCACGGTCGGATTATCGCCCAGGGAACGATGATGGACCTGCTCGCCGCCCACGGCACTCCAGCCTTCGAGCTTGTCTTCGACGGACCTCCGCCAGAAATGGCCCTTTCGCAAAGGAGTGAGATCGACGGGAACGTGGTTCGCGTGTTCTCACCCGATCCGGCGCGCGACTGTGGAACCGTCCTGGCCCAACTCGGTTTAGATACGTCGCGGTTGCGGTCAGTCGAGATCCTTCGCCCAAGTCTCGAGAGCGTGTTCCTAGCCTTAACGGGGCATCGCTACGCCAACGAGGGGGAGAGCGTTGAACTTGCTTCGTAGCAAAGCCATCGCCCGCAACGACGCGAGAATCATGCTGAGAGATCCCTTCCCGCTCGTCATGCTGGCCGTGTTCCCTCTGTTTCTGATGGGCTTCCTCAAGCCCGTGTTCCGCCTTGACCTTCATCCAACGACCGGTCGGGCGGCCAACGGCGCCGAGCAAGTCGTGCCCGGGATCGCCATCCTCTACTCGTTCTTCCTGGTCGGCGCCGTCGGGTTCGCCTTCTTCCGCGAGCATTGGTGGTGCACCTGGGAGCGGCTCCGGGCCAGCGTCGCGACGCCGAGGGAGATCATGGTGGGCAAGCTCGCACCGCTGGTTGCCCTGGCCGTCGTTCAACAGGTGTTGCTTTTTGTCGGCGGCATCGCGCTGCTCGGCCTGGACGTCAGGGGATCGCTGCTAGCTCTCGCCATCGTCGGTCTGAGCCAATGCCTGTCCATCACAACACTTGGAGTTGCGCTCATGTCGCTGTGCCGAACCTCGGCGCAGCTCAACACGACCAGCAATGCTGTTCTGCTCGTGGCCGTGATCGGGGGCGTGCTCGTACCCACCAGCGTCCTGCCCGGATGGGCTCGCACGCTCGCCCCCGCGTCACCTTCCTACTGGGCGCTGAAGGGATTTCAGAACGTCATACTCAACGGTGGGGGACTTGGTGACATCCTTCGACCGGTCGCAATGCTGGCCGGGTTCTCCCTCCTCTTTGCCACCCTCGCCTTGACACGGTTCCGCTTCGAGGACGCCAAGACCGCCGGCTGGTAGCGACGATCGAGGACGAGGCGCGCACGTCGGCACCCTCGAGGTCAAGATGGCGCGGCCGGGCGTCAGGCGGCCTGGCGGTAGTGACGGACGGCAAGAGGAGCGAATACGGCGGCGATCGCCACGCACCAGATTGCCGCGATCAGCACCTTTGACAGGGTTGGGCCGCCCAAGACGAGGGCGCGGACGGCGTTGACGGTGGCCGACACTGGCTGGTGGTCCGCGTAGGCCCGCAAGGGGCCCGGCATCGACTTGGTCGACACGAACGCGTTGGAGGCGAAGACGAGCGGCGCCATGAGCGGGAAGGCCGCGGCCTGCGCGGCTTCGGCGTTCTTGGTGACGAGTCCGAGCAGCGCCATCACCCAGGACATCGCAAATCCGAACAGGAGGAGTAGGCCGACGGCGGCCAGAAGGCCGAATAGGCCGGTATGCAGGTGAAACCCGACCGCGAACCCGACGACCAACATGAGAATAATGACGAACAGGTTGCGCAAGGTGTCGGCCAGAGTTCGACCGGCGAGTACGGCGGAGCGCGCCATGGGAAGCGATCGAAAGCGTTCAATCAGGCCCTTCTGGAGGTCCTCGGCCAGCCCGACGCCGGTGTTCATGGATCCGAAGGTCACGGTCTGCACGAAGATTCCGGCCATCAAGAAGTCGACGTAGCGGACGCCGGGGATGTGTATCGCGCCTCCGAAGACGTACCGAAACATGAGCACGAAGATCACCGGCTGGATGGTCGAAAAGACGAGGACCTGGGGCGTGCGGATCATGGCCAAGATGTTGCGTTTGGCGATGGTCAACGCGTCGGCTGCGGCCCAGGCGAGCTTCGAGCGCGCTGGGCTGACGACTGGAACGGGTGCGGCGATCGTGATGGCGGACATCAGGCGGCTCCTCGGCTGCGACCGCCGGTCACGGCGGGCTCGGTGATCGAATCGGGCGTCGACTCCGGGGTTGCGTGCCCGGTGAGTTGCAAGAACACGTCGTCGAGAGTGGGCTCACGCACGAGTAGCGAGTCGGGTACGAAGCCGTCAGTGTCAAGAGCTCGGACCACTTCGAGCACGGATTGGCCGCTATCAGTCACCTTGATGGCCAGTGTTCGACCATCGTCAACCACCTCGGTTGGACCGACCCGCTGCAGCGGACCCAAGGCACGCCGAGCTGTGGCCACATCGGTGAGGCGGATCTCGACGATGGTGTTGCCGAGACCGGCCTTGAGCTGGGCGGCGGTGCCCTCGGCGATGACGTGCCCGCCGTCGACCACGACGATGTTTTGAGCGAGACGATCGGCCTCCTCGAGGTACTGGGTGGTGAGCAGAACCGTCGTGCCGTCATCGAGGAGCTCTTCGATAATGGCCCAGAGATCGCTGCGACCACTGGGATCGAGGCCGGTGGTGGGCTCGTCCAAGAACAGCACGGGCGGACGATGGACGAGGGACGCCGCCAGGTCGAGGCGCCGGCGCATACCGCCCGAGTAGGTGCGCACGGTCCGATCGGCAGCCCCAGCCAGCGAGAAGCGCTCGAGCAGCTCATCGGCGCGTGATCGGACGCCCGACCGGGGTTGGTGGCTGAGCTGGCCGATCATGCGGAGGTTCTCCCGGCCGGTGAGGTTGTCGTCGACGGCGGCGTATTGGCCTGCCAGTCCGATGTTCATCCGCACCGCCTCGGCGTGGCGCACGACGTCGAGTCCGAGCACAGTCGCGTGGCCGCTGTCAGGCTCGAGGATCGTGGTCAGGACCCGCACGGTGGTGGTCTTGCCAGCTCCGTTGGGCCCGAGGAGCCCCAAGACGCTGCCAGCCGGGACCTGCAGGTTGATCCCGTCGAGGGCGACGACCGAACCGAACCGCTTGGCCAGCTCCTCGACGATGATGACGTTGTCAGACATGCCTGTGATGCTCGCGCCTATCGTTGAGCAGAGTCAACTGTTTTCTTGAGTTAACTAAACGGTTGCGTGAGACCAAGGGACGGCGTATCATTCGCGCGTGGGACCAAGAACGAGTTCCGCCGCGACCCAAGCGTGGCGCTATGTGGCGGAGCTCTGGTTCAGCGACGAGACCCATAGTCGGTTCCATTCGGCCTGCGAAGCCGCGGATCTCACGCCTCCGCAGCTCAAGGCGCTGCTTTCCTTTGAACCTGGGCAGACCCAGCCGATGCGGGCGTTGGCCGAGGGATGGAAGTGCGACGCCTCGTGGGTCACAGGCATCGTCGACGGCCTCGAGGAGCGCGGCTACGTGCAACGCCAGACCCACCCGACCGACCGCCGCATCAAAGTTGTGGTCATGACCCCGCTGGGAGAGAAGGCCAAGGCGAGAGCACTCGAGCGGCTCCACGAGCCTCCCGCGTCGATCGAGGCGCTGACGATCGCGGAGCAACGCCAGCTACGAGACCTCTTGGCCAAGGTCCAGCGCGCCCGGGAGGCAGCCAAGCCTTAGGGTCGCAGGTCCACGGGCGCGGCGAGCGCCGTACGGTAACCCGAGTGACGGTGACGGTGGCGCCAGCGAAGCCGGGGACTCGAGCCTCGATCGCCTGGCGCCCAGTTGGCCTCCTGGTTGTTGTCGTCGCAGCCGCTCACGTTGCTGTGCTCACCCGCTACGGGTGGCACCGAGACGAGTTCTATTACGTGATCTGCGGCCGCCACCTGGCCTGGGGCTATCCCGACCAGCCGCCGCTGACGCATCTGCTTGCCCGATTGCTGGACGTGGCGGGTCTGGCCGGTCTGCGTCTCGGCGCTCTCGCCTCCCATCTGGGGTGCATGTTGGTTACGGCCGCCCTCGCCGCGGAGTTCGGCGGCCGGCGACGCGCCCAGGTGCTGGCGGCGGCGGCCGTGGCCGTCTCACCGCTGTTCATGGGCGCGTCCATGTTCTTCGGCACGACCATCATGGATCAACTGTTGTGGGCCGTGACCGTGCTGCTGGTCGTGCGGGCGGTGAGGAGCCCGAGTCCGTGGCGGTGGCTGGCGAGCGGGATATCGGCCGGGATCGGGTTGGAGAACAAGCAGACGGTGGCCGTGTTGCTCGTCGGCATCCTGGTTGGTCTGGTCGTGTCGAAACGGGATGCGCTGCGCGGCCCGTGGCCTTGGATGGCCGGGCTCGTCGCGGCGGTGTGCTGGTTGCCCAACGTGGTGTGGGACGCCAACCACCAGTGGGCCAACGTGAGGATGGCCGGCGTGCTGGCCGGCAAGACCGGAGGGCCGATCGGCTCCGGCGTGACGTTCATCGCGATCCTGGTTGCGAGCCCGGTGCTCGTGGTGGTGGCGTGGGCTGGCGTGCGGCGCCTGCGGGACGGTGAGCACCGTTGGTTGGTGGTGACAGCGATCACCGTGGTCGCGTTGTTCGTGCTGGCCGGTGGCAAGGCCTACTACCCGGAGCCTGTGTTCGTTGTGTTCATCGCCGCCGGCGCCGTCGCCGTTGAGGCGGCCGCCGCCCCGCGCCGGTTGCGCCCCGGGTGGCCGGTGGCGCTGGGAGCGTCGTTTGTCGCTGGAGCCGTGGTTCTGCTGCCGGTCCTGCCTCCAGCCGGAGCCTCGGCCATCCGCCCGGCCAACCCCGTTCTCATCGAGACCTACGGATGGCCGCGGCTCGTGGCCGAGATCGCTGACGCGTCGCGACGGGTCCGGATCGCTACGGTCACGTTCACCAGCAATTACGGCGAGGCTGGCGCACTGGCCTTCTTTGCCCGCGGTGTGGGGCTGAGGCTGCCAGTGGCCAGCGGGCACAACGCCTACGGCGATTGGGGACCCCCGGCCGGATCCGACGCCGCCGTGCTCGCCGTCGGGGAGTTCGACCGTCCGTACCTCGAGCGGTTCTGGGCGAGCGTGACCGAGATCGCGCCACTCACGCTCCCGCACGGGTGGACGGACGAAGAGACGGTCAACCACGCCGCGATCTACCTCTGCCAACAGCCGCGCGGGACGTGGGCCGAGCTCTGGCCGCGCCTTCGCCACCTTGACTGAAGCGTGTGTCCTATAGTAAACGTCATGTCTACTACCAGAGATGAGCCGCTCGGCGCGATGCTGCGGGACTCCCGGGAAGGACTCGCCCTCTCCCTGCACGAGGTAGCCGAGCGCGCCGGCTGCTCATCGGGGTACGTGCACAAGCTCGAGATGAACCTGGTCCGGACGCCATCGCCCAGGGTGTTGGCGGGCCTGGCTGAAGCGCTTGGGCTGTCGTATGGCCAGCTCATGCGCTCGGCGGGCTATCAGCCGCACGATGACGCCGCGCCGACCCGCCCGGGCGCGGTCAAGCGATTCAGCAACGCCCACATCGTCGAACTCCTCGAGGCGCTGCAGCACGACGTGGACGAGCTGAAGACGCTGGTGGGCGGCCGGGACTGAGCCGCATGGCGGCCGTAATCCGTCCCATGGACCCGGAGGAGCAGCGCGAGGTCTTGGCCGTCACGGCCCGTGCCTTTTGGCACGACCCGCTGTTCGACTTCTTCACCCGTGACCTGTTGCACGAGTACATCCGCTTGCCGGACGTCTTCCGGATGTACTTCAAAGATCTGCGGCCGGGCCGTTCCGAGACGTGGGTTGGCGAACATGACGGGAGGCCGCGCGCCGTCGCTGGGTGGCTTCCGCCCGGGGCCTACCCGCGTCCGGCGTTGCAGGAGGTCGCGCGGGCCCTGCGTGCCGTGGCCGTCGTGGCAAAGGCTCGCAACCGAGGCAAAGCGGCGCGACTGCTCCTCGAGGTGGATCGACGGCACCTCCGGGAACGCCACTGGTATCTGGTTATCCTCGCCACGGACCCATCCGTGCAAGGCAAAGGCCTCGGCTCTGCGCTCCTGGCGCCGACCCTCGAACTTTGCGACCGTGACGGCATCGTCGCCTACACCGAGACGCAGAAGGAGGCCAACGTGTCGTGGTACGCGCGGGCGGGCTTTGTCGTGAGCGAAGAGATCCGCCTTCCCGACACCCCGACTGTATGGTGCCTGCGGCGTGAGCCGACGTCTGACGCGGCGGGGCTATCTCGCTAGCCATGGCCCCAGACTGTTGTCATCCTTGGGCGAATGGCGGAGACGCATTTTGACGAGTGGATAGCCCAGCGCTACGAGATCCTGTGGCCGGAGCTGTTCGATCCCGCCGCGCTTGATCCGGCGGTGGACTTCCTCGCCCATCTCGCGCGGACTGGCTCGGCTCTCGAACTGGGCATCGGCACGGGTCGTGTCGCTCTCCCGCTCAGCCGTCGCGGTGTCCGCGTGCACGGGATCGAGTTGTCGCCCGCCATGGTCACGCAACTGCTCACGCAGAAGGGGGCCTCAGAGATCGTCATCACCGTCGGCGACTTCGCGAACGTCAAGGTCCACGGCGGGTTCGCCCTCGTCTATCTCCTGCGCAACACCATCACCAACCTGACGACCCAGGAAGAGCAAATCCAGTGCTTCCGCAACGCCGCCGCTCACCTAGAGCCCGGCGGGAATTTCGTCATCGAGAACTACATCCCCGAGCTTCGACGGATCCCGCCCGGCGAGACCACGCACGTCTTCACTGCCTCGTCCTCCCATGTCGGCGTAGGCGAGTACGACTTCGCGGCCCAGATCGAGCGCTCGCACCATTACTGGGTCATCGACGGCCAACTCAAGACGTTCTCGTCACCGCATCGCTACGTATGGCCGTCGGAACTGGACCTCATGGCACGGTTGGCCGGAATGACCTTGAAGGAGCGGTGGGGTGATTGGGATCGTCAGCCGTTCACCAGCGAGAGCCGAAGCCACATCTCGGTCTGGGAGAAGCAGGGGTAGAGGATCGCGGTCGCGTAGTGTTTCGGAGAAATGCGTCTCGTCATTGTCGCTGTCGTTCTCCTTGTCAGTGGCTTGCCGACAGCGGCGGCTGACCCCGCCTCGGGCTTCTCGGCGACGGTAACCGGAAGCCTCGAGTTCGGATCGTTTCGGATTGGGACCTCGGAGGCGACGGCGCCGCCGTCGCCGCCGATGTCGTTCAGTGATCGGGTCACGGTCACCAACACCGGCAGCGTCGCCTTCCAGGTTGACGGGTCGTTTGCGTCCAGTGACGATCGGGACGCGCTCGAGTACGCCGGCATCGGCGCCGACCCGGGCACGGGGCCGACCATCCTCGGGTCGTGCCTGCCCGGGCTCGGCCAACCCCCTCCGACCATCGAGCCGGGCCAGTCCTGCGTGGTTGCCTATGCCTTTCGACCCGCCCACCTCGGACCGCGGCCGGGAACCGGCACGGTGCTGGTCGTCCCGGTGTGCGGTAGCCCGCCGTGCTCAGAACTGATGCCGTCCTTCAACGTCGACGGTACGGGAAGCGACGGTTACGAGCTCGCTCACCGCAGTGGCCGAGTCGACGCCCTCGGCGACTTGGCTGGCACTGGTCTGCGCTTGGCCGGCGGGAGCGACCCGTCGCCCGTGGTGGCCTCGCTGGTGTCGCATCGCGGCGCGGCCCAGGCTGTATCCATCCACGCCGACGGAACGATCGCCGGGGGCGGCTTCGACCGCGGACCCCTACGGCTACGTGCGCCCATCGTCGGCGCGGCTCTCAGCCCCGACAGCACGGGGCTCTGGTTGGCCGCGGCCGACGGAGGGGTGTTCACATTCGGTTCGGCCCCGTTTGTCGGCTCGATGGCCGGCTTGCGGCTCGCCAGCCCGATTGTCGGGATCGCGTTGAGCGACCAAGTCGATGATGGTTACTGGCTGGTGGCCGCCGACGGGGGCATCTTCAGCTTCGGAGATGCGCCGTTCTTCGGCTCGACCGGTGGCGTGCACCTTGCCCAGCCGATCGTGGGCATGGCCGCCCACATGAACAACAACATCGGCCCCTTCAGCGGCTACTGGCTGGTCGCCGCCGACGGGGGCATCTTCAGTTTCGGAGATGCCCCGTTCTTCGGCTCGACCGGTGCCATCGCCTTGGCCGCGCCGATTGTGGGGATGATCACGCCGTACGACACCAGCGGGTATTGGTTGGCCGCCAGGGACGGAGGAGTCTTCAGCTTCGGCGTCGCGCCGTTCTACGGCTCGACAGCCGGGACTGCGACTGGCGACCCGGTCGTTGCCATCGGCGCTGCTCATCCGATGCGGCCCTTCGTCTGAACGACACTGGCTTGGCCGGCCGGGTCGCGCTGCTTAGGACGTGAGGGCCGGTGCGAGCTCTCTCCACGCCTGCCGGGGGAACAGGCCATCGCCGCTGAGCACCTGGATGCACACGTGGTCCGCTCCTGCGTCACGGTGCTCGCGGACGCGAGCTGCGATGGCTTCGCTGTCGCCCCAGGCGACGAGGGCGTCGATCAGCCTTTGGCTGCCCCCGGCGGCAAAGTCCTCGTCATCGAAGCCGAGCCGCCGCAGGTTGTTGGTGTAGTTGGGCAAGACCAGGTAGTGGGCGAGGTGGGCGCGGCCGAGCGTGCGGCCCGCGTCCGGATCAGTGGTCAACGCGACCGCCTGCTCGGGCAGCACCAGGCCTGACGGTCCGAGCGTCTCCCGGGCCCAGGCGGTGTGCGCTGGGGTCACGTTGTACGGGTGCGCTCCAGCGGCGCGCGTACGGGCGAGCTCGAGCATCTTGGGCCCGAGGGCGGCCAGTACACGGCTGGAGGGCGCCAGGGGCGTGGACGCGGCATCGAGTTCGTCGAGGAAGGTCGTCATCGCGGCGAGGGGCTTACGGTAACGATCGGGCTCACCAGCATTGATCAGGCTGGCGTGGCTGACGCCGATACCGACGAGGAAACGATCCCCGTGTGCCGCCGTGAGGCGGGCGTGGGCATCGGCCGTCTCGCTGGCCGAGTGCATCCACAGGTTCAGGATGCCGGTGGCGATCGTCGCCGTCTTCGTTGCATCCATCAGCCGTTCGACGACGCTGAGGAGGTCTCCGCCGACGTCGGGGATCCACAGAGCGGAGTAGCCAAGCTCCTCCAACTCGACCGCAGCGTCGGTCGCCTCGCCACGATCCCCGTAGCGGAGTCCTGCGCTCCATATGCCCGTTCCGGTGATGCCTGTCATCGTCACATCATCGTCGACCCGCCGTACCACCTCGTCATGCGGTGGTCCGCCTCAGGTAATCGTCGGGCTGAAGCGGTGCTGCAAGATCTGAGCCATTTCCGTTGGGCTCGGCAGGGCGGCCATCTCCGCTGCTATACGCCGCGCCGCGGTCGCATACGAGGGGTCGGTGAGAACCGAGCGGATCGCGTGCCTGATCGACTCGGGCGCCACCTCGTCAGGGCCAACGGTCAATCCTGCACCAGCCCGGGTGATCAGGTCACCGTTGATGAAGTTGTCCGCACCCTGCGGAACCACGACTTGCGGCAGTCCGTGCACGAGTGACCCGAACATCGTGCCCGAGCCGCCGTGGTGGACCACCGCCGAGCAGTGGGGGAGCAGGTCGGCTTGAGGAATGAATCGCTCGACCCGAGCATTGGTCGGGACCGGGGCCAGGGCGGCGGGGTCGAGGTCGCCACCGATGGTCATGACAATGTCGACCGGCTCGTCCTTCAGGCCGTTGAGCGCGGCGCGGAAGACGTCAGCGTTGGCGAAGGACGTGCCCAGTGTCACGTACACCCGTGGCGGGCTCGGAGGGGCTGGTTGGATGGTGGGCAACGGCGCGGGCCGCATCGCCAGCCGCTCGCCGGCGGGTACCTGTTGTCTCTCGAGCGAGGACGGGGTCACCTCAATGGTGGTACCCCGGTAGATGCCGGCGTAGCCGGGGGAGTTCTGTCCGAGCGATCGCCAGATCGGCGAGACCGCATCATCGGCAAGCTCGACCACGTCATGCCCGGGCATCGGACTGATCAAGTGGTGAACTGCCGGCACGCCGAGCACGGCGGCAGCCAGCGGACCCGCCAGCGCGTACGTCTCGAAGAGCACGATGTCCGGGCCCAGCTCGCGCCCGCAAGCGAGCACATCGTCGATCAT
>Ga0307477_10002184_pt1 | contig 15340 bp, 13 predicted proteins | sample atmos_gasesECM2C_FD_203316 | JGI IMG/M metagenome (GOLD analysis project Ga0307477, IMG submission 203316) | Hardwood forest soil microbial communities from Morgan-Monroe State Forest, Indiana, United States - atmos_gasesECM2C_515 | ecosystem: Environmental > Terrestrial > Soil > Temperate...
AAACAATACTTTGTTTATATTCTGGCCAGCCGAAAGCATGGCACGCTGTACATTGGAGTTACAAACGACCTTATTCGTCGCACTCACCAGCACAAGCTGAAGGCTGTGCGAGGCTTTACGAAACAATATGACGTTCACAAGCTCATGTACTTCGAGATCTTTGACGATCCTCTCTCCGCAATAACGCGAGAGAAGCAGTTGAAGAAATGGAACCGCGAATGGAAAATTCAGCTTATCGAAAAGCAAAATCCTCATTGGGTCGATCTCGCGCATACATTGATTTGAAAGGATCGTGATTATGGATTCCGGCTCTCACTCGCTCCGCTCGTTCGGCCGGAATGACGAGGTCAGTGTTCCAGGTAACAGCGACGGCCCGGTCTTTCACGAGCCCTGGGAGGCGGAAGCCTTCGCGCTGGCCGTATCGCTTAACGAGCGCGGCCTATTCACCTGGAAGGAATGGGCAGCAACGCTTGGCGATGAAATCAAGAAGGCGCAAGCCACCGGCGATCCGGACACGGGCGAGACTTACTACCGGCATTGGCTGGCCACGCTCGAGCGAATCCTCGCTGAAAAAGGGGTGGTCGAGCGCGGCATCCTGGCGCGCACCCGCGACGCCTGGCAGCGCGCCTGCGCGCGCACGCTGCATGGCGCTCCGATCGCGCTGCGGCCCGAGGATTTTCGCAATTGAAGCGATGCGATCTTAGGCTTGCGCTTTGGCCGGCGCTGGATCCTTGCCGAAAGCAAATCTCACAACATTCCGAGCGCGTGCGGCAGCCACAGCGACAGCGCCGGAATGTAAGTGACCATGGCGAGGAAGATCAGCATGGTGATCAGCCATGGCAGCACCGCGACGGTGAGTTCAGTGATTCCCATTTTGGTGATGCCGGCGGCGACGTAGAGATTTAATCCGACCGGGGGATGGCACAGCCCGACCTCCATGTTGACCGCCATCAGGATGCCAAGATGGACCGGGTGGACGCCAAGCGCCGCCGCCATCGGAAACAAGATCGGCGCCATGATCAGGGTGATCGCGGCCGGATCCATGAAGTTGCCGGCGGCGAGCAGGACGATGTTGGTGACGAGAAGGAATGCGATGATGCCGAAGCCCTGCGCGGTCATCCATTCGGCCATGGATTGCGGAATCTGCTCCGAAGTGAGGAGCCATGAGAACACCGCCGCATTGGTGATGATGTAGAGGATCATCGCGCTCATCGAGGCGGCTTTGAGCAGCACCGCCGGCACTTCTTTGAGCGGCAACCCTTTGTAGACGAACACGGCGATGACAAAGGCGTAGACCGCGGCCACGGCGGCGGCTTCGGTTGGCGTGAACAGACCCGAATAGATGCCGCCCAGCACCAGAAGGATCAGGAGCAGGCCCCACACGCTTTCGCGGAACGTGCGCCAGCATTCGCCCCAGCTGGCGCGCGGCATGCGCGGATAGTCGTAGCGCCAGGCGCGATACCAGGTCGTTGCGCCGAGCATCGATGAAAGGATAAGGCCGGGCACCAGAGCGGCGATGAAGAGCTGGCCGATGGAGGCGGAATCGACGACCGCGCCGGCCGGGCCGCGCGGCTGCATGCCACTCGTCGCCACGGCGTAGATGACGAGGTTGATGGACGGCGGAAACAAAATGCCGAGCGCGCCGGACGTGGCGATCACCCCGGCGGAGAAACGCGGCGGATAGCCCTGCTGCATCAGCGCCGGCAGGATGATCGAGCCGATGCCGACCACGGTCGCCACCGAGGAACCGGAAATCGCCGCAAACAACGCGCAGGCGACCACACCCGCTAGCCCGAGCCCGCCATACCAGTGCCCGATCATCGAAGTGGCGAAATCGATCATGCGCCGCGCCACCCCGCCCGCGGTGAGAAAATTGCCCGCCAGAATGAAGAACGGGATCGCCATGATCTCGAAGCGATCGATACTGGTAAACAATTTCAGGCCGACCATCTTGGGATCGACGTCGGACAGTATGAACAAATAAGTCAGCACCGACAGGCCGAGCGCGATCGAAATCGGCATTCCCGACGCCATCAGCGCCAGCAACAGCGCAAACAAGAGCTCGGCGCGCACCGTGTGCGACAACTCGATGACGTGGAGCCTTGCGGCAAAGCAGATCAGCGCCAACGCGAGCGGAATGACGACGATGAGCGCCGCCGTTACGGCGGCGCTCACCGGATTCGGCGGCGAAGGCTTGGAAACGTGCAACAGTGCCGTCATCGCGCCGCCTCGATTGCCGCCGGCGGCGTCGTATCGTGCGGCGCTTCATAGTCGACGCCGTGGGCTGGATGCGGCACGACGCCGGTGCGCAGGAAGCGCCACATCACCTGCAGGAAACGGAAGCACATCAGATAGGAGCCGAGCGGAATCGCCAGATAGATCATCCAGCTCGGCCATTCGAGTTCTGGCGACACCTGGTCGGGATCGAGCTCATAGACGTAAACCGCGCCCAGCGTTCCGATCACCCCCGTGAACAATGCGCCGCACAGCATCGCGAACACGATCACCGGTTTGCGCGCCGCCGGCGTCAGCCGATTGACGAAAACATCGACGCCGACGTGAATACCGGTGCGCACGCCGAGCGCGGCGCCGAATTTTGCCATCCATACGAACATGTAGGTGGCCAGTTCCTGCGCCCAGGAGAGGTTGATCGAGGCGAGCCAAATGTAGACTGCGTTGGCCGCTGCTTTGAGTAGCAGAAACTGGTGGACGCCGGCCCAGCGCGCCAGGCTCGCCGAATTGCTGGCGCCATAGCGATGCACGACGGCGACGAAAGTCAGCGCAGTCGCCGCGCCGATCAGCGTGACGATGATCCACTCTTCAAGCCGGTCGAGAATACGGTCGAGCACCCGGCGCCCCGCGAGCTGATGCCTTCCCGCGCCGCGGGAAGGCACTGCCAAGCCTTAGGACTGTGGCGGTACGAAACCCGACTCCTTATAGACTCGTTCGATGAATTCCTTGCCGAACCGGCCTTGCATTTCCTTGTGCACGGGCATCAGCTTGTTGATCCACGCCTGCTTTTCAGTATCGGTGAGGACGTGCATTTGCACCTTGCCGCTCGCCTTGATCTGATCGAGCGCGTCGGCATTGTCCTTGGCCGCGGTGTCGTTGAAGAATTGCGTCGACTCTTTCACCGCGCGCTCAAGACCGGGACGAACGTCGGCCGGCAGGCCGTCCCAGAACTTCTTATTCGTGAGCAGCGAATAGGTGAGGCGTCCGTGATAGGACACCGTCAAATATTTCTGCACGTCATAGAATTTCTGGGTCCAGATGTTCGACGGCACATTGTCCTCGCCGTCAACCACTCCCGTCTGCAAGGCCTGATAAAGCTCGCCGAATGCGATGATCTGTGGGATGGCGCCGAGCTGCCGCGCCACCGCGTCCAAGACTTTGCTGCCCTGGATGCGCATTTTCAGTCCGCGAAAATCGTCCGGCGAAATCAGCGGCACGTTTGCGGTATAGACGTGGGCGCCATTGTCCCAATAAGCGAGCGGTTCGACACCCTTGTCCTCCAGTTTCTTGTTGAGCTCGCCCATCATCGGGCTCGCCATCATCTGCCGGGCGTGCATATCGTCACTCATCAGGAACGGCAGATCGAAGACGTCGAATTCCTTGACGCCGAGCGGACCAAATTTGGAGATCGACGGCGCCAGAAGCTGGACCGAACCGAGCTGCAAGGCTTCGAGCTCTTCCTTGTCTTTGTACAGCGAGGAGTTTGGATAAACTTCGACGGTCACTTTACCGTCGGTGTACTTCTCGGCGAGCTGCTTGAACATCAAGGCCGCTTTGCCCTTCGGCGCGTCAGGCGAGACGACGTGGCTGAACTTGATGATGATCGGGTCTGCAAGCGCTGGCCCCCCGGCGGCAAATGCCAGCGCGGCAGCGAATGCGAATACCAGCCATTTGGCAGCTGAAAACCTCATAACAACTCCTCCGGATCTGGCGGCGGCGGCCAGTGTCGCCATTTTCTTGTCTTCCATAGCGCGAATGCCGAAGCGGGCCAAGGATGCCCTCGCGGCGAACTTTTCGTCAGTTCCAGATAACGTTAAGTGACTGGCGCCTGTGGGACTATGCCGCGTTGTGCATCGCGGCGGGCGCTGCCTGCCAACAGCGGGCCGCCGATAATTTTGCCGGCCGGCCGCATGCTTTCCTTCCGATAGAGCCGCGGCACAGTTGAGGGAATAATCCGGCAACCTTTATCGTCTATTCGGCGCAATCCAGCCGCAAGCGCGTGTGTGGAGTTGACCATCCGGCCGATGGCAAAAGGCGACGCCGGCGGCAAAAGAAGGCTGATCGGCTAATGCATCGCGGCTTCGGCCCGCGGCAACAGCGCGCCCGGATGACTGATGATGTTGCCCGCCAGCCGGTGCGCCGCACTGGCCGCTTGCGCCGGCTCGCTGCCGGACAGCCGGGCGGCGAGATAGCCGGCGTTAAAGCCGTCGCCGGCCGCGGTTGGATCGACCGGCACTAAAATCTCCGGCACCGGCACGAACTCCGAGCCCCGCGAGGTGGCGACGAGCGCGCTGTTCGGTCCGTTCTTGACCACGATCTCGCCGACGCCGAAAGCCTGCAGCCGCGCCACTGTACTTTCCGGAGAGGGGTCGCCCCACAATACAGCCTCATCGTCGAAGGCCGGCAGCGCAATATCGACGCGCTTGAGCGCCTCCATGAAGACGGTCCGCGTGCGCGCCAAGTTTCCTTTCCAGCCGGCGGGACGAAAATTCCCGTCGAAAGCGACCTTGGCGCCCTGCTGCCGCGCAACTTCGAGCGCCGCGAACAGACGGCCAAGGCCATTATTCGAGTACAGCGACAGCGTGATGCCGGAAAAATAGATGAGCTGCGCCGAAACGAGGCTTTGCGCGATGCGCATCCAGTCGGCAAGCTCGAACAATTCCCGCGCCGGCGCGCCCTCGCCCCAGACCCGGCTCACGCGTTCGCCGGACCGGCCAGGCTCGACCAAGGACAGCGCCGGCAAACGGCCCGGCGCGCGCAGAATGAGATTGGCCCCGAGCCCTTCCGCCAAGGCCAATGCGACGATGCTGTCGGAATAGGGGTCGTCCCCGACCGCCGTGGCGAAGCCGACGCGAAGCCCCGCGCGCGCGAGATAGACGGCGGTATTGAAACTATCGCCGGCACAAGCCGCGGCGAAGTCGCCATCCGCCCCGCGCGTGAGTTCGATCAGCGCCTCGCCGATGCAGATGACACGCGGTATTTCCTCGCTCATGCGCGAACCTTATCAGGAAGGAAGCGAGATTGCCGGCGAACCGCTCGCGAGCGGCTTTTGCCGTTTGCGCGGCCGCTCGGCGGCTGGTGCGCGATCAGGATAATGTTATATTATAACATTATCGGTAAGACCCCACCGGCCAAGCGATGACTCATCATCATCACCAGGATGACGTGCCGCACCCTTCGGCGGCGATCGGCGCTTCACTTTTGCGGCTCTCGGCCGCGCAGCGCCTTGCGGTCGCGGGGATCGTGATCGCTCTATTATGGGCGGCGTTCTGGTGGGCGATCCGCTGATCGCGGAGCGAAGCGATGCCGCAGTTGCGATTGCATAATCTCACGCTCGGCTATGATCGCCATCCGGCGGTGCACCATCTCGACGGCGTCGTAAAGGACGGCGCGCTGCTTGCGGTGGTCGGCCCGAACGGCGCCGGCAAATCGACCCTGTTCAAGGCGATCGCCGGCACGCTTAAACCGCTCGCGGGCGCGATCAGGCGTGATGGTATCGATGGCCGCGGTGTCGCTTATCTGCCGCAAGTGCAGGAGATCGACCGTTCGTTTCCGATCGGCGTTTACGACATGGTGGCGATGGGACTGTGGCGCAGCCGCGGCGTGTTGGGCGCCATCGCGGGAAAGGATCATCATGCCATCGAAGCAGCCATTGCCGCGGTCGGGCTGACGGGGTTCGAGCGGCGCCCGATCGGCACGCTGTCCGGCGGACAAATGCAACGCATGCTGTTTGCACGCCTCGTTGCCCAGGATGCCCGCCTCATTTTGCTCGACGAGCCTTTCGCCGCGATCGACGCGCGGACCTCCGCGGAGCTGTTGACGCTGGTGCGACGCTGGCATGGCGAGGGGCGTACCGTGCTTGCCGCGCTCCACGATGTCGATCTGGTCAGGACAGCCTTTCCCGAGACCTTATTGCTGGCGCGCGAGCGGGTCGCCTGGGGTCCGACCCGCGACGTGCTCACGGCCGAGAATCTGAACAAGGCGCGCCGCATGTGCGAGGCCTTCGACGAAGCCGCCGAGACCTGCGCCGTGGCCGCGGAATAAATCAGACAAACGCGATGCTGTACGACACTCTGATTGCTCCGTTTGCGGATTTCGAATTCATGCGGCGGGCGCTCCTTGGCACCTTCGCGCTCGCTTTCGGCGCGCCGCCGATCGGCGTCTTTCTGATGCTGCGGCGCATGAGCCTGATCGGCGACGCCATGGCGCATGCCATTCTGCCCGGAGCCGCGATCGGCTTTTTGTTCGCGGGCTTGAGTTTGCCGGCGATGGCCGGCGCCGGCCTCGTCGCCGGGTTTCTCATCGCCATCGGCGCCGGGCTGATCTCGCGCTCGACGCAATTGAAGGAAGATGCCTCGCTTGCGGCGCTGTTCGTGATCTCGCTCGCACTCGGCGTCACCATCGTCTCGCTCAAGGGCAACACCATCGATCTGATGCATTTCCTGTTCGGTTCGGTGCTCGCCATCGACAACAGCGCGCTGGTTCTTATCCTCGCGATCACATCGGTTTCGCTCGTCGTGCTGGCCTTGATCTGGCGGCCGCTGGTGCTCGAATCCGTCGATCCGGGATTTCTGCGCACGGTCAGCCGCGCCGGCGCGGCCGCCCATGTCGTTTTCCTCGCGCTGGTCGTGCTCAATCTGGTCGGCGGCTTCCAAGTGCTCGGCACCCTGCTCGCCGTCGGCATCATGATGCTGCCGGCGATTAGCGCGCGCTTCTGGGCGCGTGACGTGACCGGAATGATCGCAGCCGCGGTCGCGAGCGCGCTCGTTTCCAGCTATGCCGGCCTCATTCTCTCGTTCCGCGCGGAACTGCCGTCCGGGCCCGCTATCATCCTGGTCGCGGGATTTATCTATCTCTTGTCGGTTGCGCTCGGGCCGGTCGGCGGCCTGATTTGGCTTGTTCTGCCGCGCCGGCATCTTGAAGCGTGAGCAATGCTGGTGCGAGGGAGATGCGAATCTGGCGGGGTTTTGGTCGCGGCCGCGATTGCCTATATAGCCTCCTGGGAGCTTCGCAATCAGCCGCGATCAATGCCGCCAACAAAGGCGCGAGGCCCGTAAGCCAAACGCCAGGAGATAGGAATGTCGGAGCAGTCTTCGTCTGAAAAAATCCCGGTGACGGTGCTGACCGGCTATCTCGGCGCCGGCAAGACGACCTTGCTCAACCGCATTCTCTCCGAACCCCACGGCAAGAAATACGCCGTGATCGTCAATGAATTCGGCGAAATCGGCATCGACAACGATCTCGTGGTCGGCGCCGACGAAGAAGTGTTCGAGATGAACAATGGCTGCATCTGCTGCACCGTGCGCGGCGATCTCGTGCGCATTCTCGACGGCCTGATGCGGCGAAAGGGAAAGTTCGATGCCATCATTGTCGAGACCACCGGGCTCGCCGATCCAGCACCGGTCGCGCAAACCTTTTTCATCGACGAGAATGTCGGGCGCAAGACCAGGCTCGACGCCGTCGTCACCGTCGCCGACGCCAAATGGCTCAATGAGCGGCTCAAGGACGCGCCGGAAGCCAAAAATCAGATCGCGTTTGCCGATGTGATCCTGATCAACAAGACCGATCTCGTCTCGCCTGACGAATTAAGCGACGTCGAGGCGCGCATTCGCGGCATCAATCCTTACGCTAAGCTGCACAGGACGCAGCGCGCCAAGGTTCCGTTGGATGCGGTGCTGGGCCGCAATGCCTTCGATCTCGATCGCATCCTCGATCTCGAGCCTGACTTCCTCGGCGGCGACGACCACGATCATCACCATCATCATGAGCACGATCACGGCCATGATCACGGCCACGATCATGGTCACGCGCATGCGCATGCGCATGGCGGTCTCAAGCACTATCACGACGAGGAAATGCAATCGATTGCGCTGCACATCGACAAGCCGCTCGATCCGGACAAATTCTTCCCCTGGGTGCAGGACCTGGTGCAGAAGGAAGGCCCCAACATTCTGCGCTGCAAAGGCATTCTCGCGTTCAAAGACGACGATCAGCGCTTCGTCTTCCAGGGTGTGCACATGATTCTCGACGGCGACCATCAGCGGCCATGGCAAGCGGGCGAGAAGCGCGACAGCCGGGTCGTTTTCATCGGCCGCAACCTGCCCGGCAAGATGATCACCGAGGGCTTCGAAGGCTGCATCGCGAAATAGCGTAGAGCCAGATCGATGGCGGCGAGCGGCAGCGATACAGTTTCGGTCGTCGAACGCACCCGTCCGATCGTGATCGATGGCGGTATCGTCGCTGCGCATTTTCTCGGCCACACCGCCGCGTTTGTTCTCGGAGAAGAGGCCATCGTGATCGCGCCGCCGGATGGTGAGCCGCGCCGGGTCGAGGCGCATGATGGGGCTATCCTCGATACGGTGGCCGACGACGGGCGCGTCGTCACCGCCGGCGACGACGGCAAAATCGTCGCCACCGATGGCGAGGGTGCAAGCAAAGTCTTGGCAAGCGACCCGAAACACCGCTGGATCGATCATGTCGCACTCGGGCCGGATGGTGTAGTCGCCTGGTCCGCCGGCAAGACCGCCTATGTGCAAGCGAAGGATTTGCGCGCATTCGAGGCGCCGTCCACGGTCGGCGGGCTCGCATTTTTCCCCAAAGGTTTGCGGCTTGCGATCGCCCATTACAACGGCGCCACGCTCTGGTTTCCCAATGCCGCCGGCGCGGCGCCGGAAAAGCTGGAATGGAAGGGCTCGCATCTTGGCGCGACGGTGAGCCCCGACGGCCGCTTCCTTGTGACCACGATGCAGGAGCCGATGCTGCACGGCTGGCGCCTGGTCGACCGCCAGCACATGCGGATGTCAGGCTATGCGGCGCGGGTCACCTCGCTGTCGTGGAGCGCGGGCGGTCATTGGCTCGCCAGCGCCGGCGCGAGCCAGCTTGTGCTGTGGCCGTTCCAGAGCAAGGACGGCCCGATGGGCAAGACCCCTCGCCTGCTGACGCCCTCCGGCCACCGCATCAACGTCGTCGCCTGCCATCCGCGCACCGACGTCGTCGCTGCCGGCTACGACAACGGCCTCGTGCTCTTGGCCCGCATCGAAGACGGCGCCGAGATCCTGGCCAAGAAACCGGGCGAGGCGCCGATCACGGCGCTCGCCTGGAGCGGCGATGGTCGCCAGCTCGCCTGGGGCACCGAAAGCGGCGAAGCCGGCATCGTCAATCTCGGCTGAGCGTCGAAGAACCGGAACTGGCGTGTCGTGCCATTCGTTATTCCAAGGTGAAAACGATCATTGTGCGTTCCGCCATAGTACTGGCGCTCACGGCTGTCGGCGTGTCCCCGGCGTGTGCCCAGGCGCCCAACGGTAGGCAAAAGCCCTGTGCCGAACTTAGCGATCCGTCGAAGACGCTGAGCGACAGGCTCGATCAGGGCGGCGGCGTGATCTGCCCGCCCGACGTTGATCCGGGCATCAAAGCGCCGGCGCCGGAAACCGGAAAAATGCCGGTGATTCCGCCACCCGGCAGTCCGGGCAGCGATCCCAGGGTTCAGCCGAAATAAAAACCTCTCCCCGCCGCGCGGGGAGAGGTCGAGTGCCGCTCGTCGCGACCTTCTCCCCCACGCGCGGGAGAGAAGGAGCGCTCAGATCACGTATTGCCGCAGCGGTGGATAGCCGTTGAAGCCGACCGAGGAATAGGTCGCGGTATAGGCGCCGGCCGCCTCGATCAAGACTTTGTCGCCGATCGCGAGCGACACCGGCAGCGGGTACGGCGTCTTCTCGTAGAGCACGTCGACCGAGTCGCAGGTCGGGCCGGCGATGATGCACGGCGCGGTCTCGTCGCGATCGTGCGTGGTACGGATCGGATAGCGGATCGACTCGCCGATGGTCTCGGCCAGGCCGTGGAACTTGCCGATGTCGAGATAGACCCAGCGGACCTCGTCTTCGGGGTTGCGCTTGGCAATCAGCACCACTTCCGCCTCGATGATGCCGGCATTGCCGACGAGGCCGCGGCCGGGCTCGACGAAGGTGTTCGGCAGATCGTTGCCGAAGTGCTTGCGCAGCGCTTTGAAGATCGCCTTGCCGTAAGACTCGAGCTTCGGCGTCCGGCGCACATAGCGCGCCGGAAAGCCGCCGCCGAGATTGACGATGGAAAGCGAAATGCCGCGCTCGGCACACGTCCGGAAGATCGCCGCGGTCGACGCGAGCGCCCGGTCCCAGGCTTGGACATTGTGCTGTTGCGAGCCGACGTGGAAGGAGATGCCGTATGGCACGAGCCCTTTTTTGTGGGCCAGTTCCAAAACATCGGCGGCGTAGGCGGGCTCACAGCCGAATTTGCGCGACAGCGGCCATTCGGCGCCCGAGCCGTCGCAATGAATGCGGCAGATGACCCGGCTGGCGGGCGCGGCGCGGGCGACTTTCTCGACCTCGGCCTCGCAATCAACCGCGAAAAGGGTCACGCCAAGCTGGAACGCCTCGGCGATCTCGCGCTCTTTCTTGATCGTATTGCCGTAGGAGATGCGGTCGGCGGTGGCGCCAGCCGCCAGCGCCGCGTGGGTCTCGGCGATCGAGGCCACATCGAAGCAGCAGCCGAGCTCGGCCAACAATTTGAGGATTTCCGGCGCCGGATTGGCCTTCACCGCGTAATAGACCTTGGTGTCCGGCAGCGCTTTGGCAAAGCTCTGATAGTTCTCACGCACGACGTCGAGATCGACGACGAGGCAGGGTCCGATATCGGTACGTTGTTTGAGAAATTCGCGGATGCGTGCAGTCATTTCACCCAGCTCCTAATCCGACTGGCGGCGTAGCCGCCGAGATCAACCTCCTGCGACGCTGACAGCGCTACGCATCACGCGGAGCATCTGCGTCGCCGTGTTTGTTGCCTCGGTCCGGATTAGGGGAAGCCCCGTTCCGCACTGTTGGCAAAGATGGACAAGCCCTTTCGGTGTCCCCGGCATTCGCGCCGGCAGTAACCAAAAAAGCCCTTCCGTCGTTGCTTTAAGCCGCGTCGCCCGTGGAGAGCGGGCATCGCCGGTTCGCCTCCGGCTGCCGGTCGCGGGAGCAAGGAAGTAGTGTTCTCTTCCTTAGGCGGCTGTCCGGCCTCTTGTCCGGATGCCCACCGACCGACACACGGCCACAGGCACGTGCGAAATTGGGCAAACCCGAAATAAGCGATTTAGTTCGCTCGTGCAACCCTTTTTCTTTTAAGGAAGTGTAAAAAGACAGACTCAGCTGTGCACGATGAACGCGAGCGCGGACTTCAGTCTGCCGTGAACGGCTCGACGCGGTGCGCCGCGCGCACGAACTCCACCATCACCGCGACGCCGCAGAGCATGAACAAGCCGTCGAGCACGCGCGCGCCGAGCGTGCCGAGCGCGAACAGGTTGGCGATCGCCCAGCTGCCGGCAAACGCCGCGCCGAACACTTCGGCGCTGATCAAGATCGCGGCGCTGACCACGGTGAGGACGTTCTGCCAGACGATGCGGCGGCGGCGCGGGGGTGATTGCTCGTTCATCGCGGCAGGGAGTTAGCCCGATTGGACGGGCACTTCAAGGCTTGGCTGTAGCCTGGCCCTGGGTTCACGCCGCATCGCGCGCGGCTTTGCCCAATAGCCCTGCCTCGACCAGCGCCGAGCGGATACGCTCGATCTCGGCGCGGCCGAGCTTGACCAGCGGCGGCCGCACCACCGCCCGCGGCAGCCGCCCGAGCAGCACCAGAGCCTCCTTCATGCGGTTGTGCATGTCGGCCCAGGGCTCGGCATAGAATACGAGCGCGAGCGGATAGATGCGGTCGTTCAGACGCCGCGCCTCGGCCAGATCGTTGCGCGCCACCGCTCGGAACAGCGCCGCCTGCAGGTCGGCGATCACGCTGCCACTGCCCGAGAGCAAGCCGTTGCAGCCCAGCACCAGCGAACTCAACAGCCAGGCGCTGTGCGTGGTCAGCACGTTCACCGGGCGCTTGAGGGCTTGCAGCGTGCGGACGTGCATCTCGTGCTGCTGGACATTGCCCGCCCAGTCCTTGATCGCCCGGATGGTCGGCACCGCCTCGATCATCTGCAACAGCGTGTCGCGCGGATAGCCCTGGCCGGTCGCCAGCGGATATTGGAAGACGATCAGCGGCAGGCTGGTGGCGTCGGCAATGCGCTTGAAGTGCTCGACCGCCATGGCCGGGCTCTGCCCGAGCGTAAACGCCACCGGCGGGAAAACGAGCAGCGCCGATGCGCCGCCCTCGTCCGCCATGCGCGCGATCCGGGCGGCCTCGAGGCTGCCGTCGGCCCATATGCCGTTGACGAGCGGCAGACGCCCGCCGATTTCGTCCTGCGCGATTTCAAGCACGCGACGCTGTTCGTCGAAGCTGCACGAGGCAACCTCGGTCGAATGGGCGTTAACCGTAATGGCCGAAAGCCCTTCGCCGGCGGCAACGTCGCCGAGGTGCTTGCGGAAGCTCTTTTCGTCGATCGTCAGGTCATCGGAGAATGGCAGCAGAACGGCGGGGATCACGCCGTGCGGCGTATAATGGCCATGGCGGGGCATTTGAGCTCTCCTCACGAATGTCCTGACACAAACGATCTAGCGCGGCGGATTTGAAGTTCCTAAATCGGAGCACGACCCTGTCCACCGTCCCTATATCATGCCTGCTGCCGCCTTTGCTAAGACCCCCGCCGATGCCCCAAGCCCCTGCCCGCCTCGATAACAGTCCAGCCGCCCCGGCGACCGCACTGGGCGACAATCCTCTGTTAGAGGACTGGACCGCCGCTGGCGGGGTGCCACCGTTCTTGCGCATTCGGGCGGAGCACTTCCTGCCGGCTTACGCGCACGCGCTCGCCGAGCACACGGCGGAGATCGCTGCCATTGCCGGCGCACTGGAGCCGCCGACATTCGCCAATACGATTGCCGCGCTGGAGCTGAGCGGTCGTACGCTCGAGCGCATCGACAACGTGTTTTCCCTCCTGGCCGGCGCTCATACCGACGATGCCCTGATGGAGGTTGAGCGGGCGATGGCGCCCCAGATCGCGCGGCATTGGAACCAGATCCACACCAATGCCGCTCTGTACCGACGCATCGACGCCGTAATGCGCTCGGCCGACCGTCTCGGCCTGAACCCCGAACAGGCGCGGGTGATCGAGCGTTATCACACCAGCTATCGCCGCGCCGGCGCGGCGCTCGACGATACGGCCAAGCGGCGGCTTGGCGAAATCATGGAGCGGCTGGCGGCGCTCGGCACTGCGTTCAGCCAGAACGTGCTTGCCGACGAGCAGGCGTTCATGCTGCGGCTCGAAGGCGAAGCCGAGCTAGCCGGACTGCCCAATTCCATCCGCGAGGCCTTGCAGTCGGAGGCGACCGAGCGCGGCGTCGACGGTTACGCGGTGACGCTGTCGCGCTCCACGGTCGAGCCGTTCCTGCAATTTTCGGATCGCCGCGATCTGCGCGAAAAGGTGTTTCGCGGCTTCGTCATGCGCGGCGACAACGGCGGATCGACCGACAATAAAGCGATCGTCTCCGAGATGGTTCGGCTGCGCGCCGAACGCGCGCGGCTCCTCGGCTATGCGGATTTCGTCCATTATCGGCTCGAGGACGCCATGGCGAAGACGCCCGCGGCGGTGCGCGATCTGCTTCGTGCGGTCTGGGGGCCGGCGCGTGCCCGCGCGTTGCTCGACCGCGACGCGATGCAAGCGCTGATCCAGGAAGACGGCGGCAATTTCAAGCTTGAGCCTTGGGACTGGCGCTACTACGCCGAAAAGCTCCGCCGGCGCGTGTGCGATTTCGACGAGACCGCCGTCAAGCCGTATCTCAGCCTCGATCGTATGATCGAAGCGGCGTTCCACACGGCCGGTCGCCTGTTCGGCTTGAAGTTCACGCCGCGCCCGGACGCCGCGGTATGGCATCCCGACGTGCGGGCGTGGCAGGTATCCGGCCCTGACGGCAAGGAGATCGGTCTATTCTTCGGCGACTATTTCGCGCGGGCCCCAAAGCGCAGCGGCGCCTGGATGACGTCGCTGCGCGACCAGCACAAGCTAAACGGCGAGATCACGCCCCTGATCGTCAATGTCTGCAATTTCGCCAAGGCGCCCGCCGGCGAGGCGACCCTGTTGAGCTTCGAGGATGCGCGCACGCTGTTCCATGAATTCGGCCATGCGCTGCACGGCCTGCTTTCGTCGGTGACTTACCCGATGATTGCCGGCACCAATGTCGCGGTCGATTTCGTCGAACTGCCGTCGCAGCTATTCGAGCATTGGCTGGAGCAGCCGGAGCTGTTGCGGCGCTTCGCGCTGCATTACCAGACCGGCGCGCCGATGCCGGAGCAATTGCTGGCCCGGCTCGTCGCCGCGCGTAATTTCAATAAAGGTTTCGCCACGCTCGAATACATTGCTTGCGCCGAAACCGACCTCGATTTGCATGCGCTGCCGCCGCCCGATCCCGGCGATCCACCGCTCGACGCGCGGGCGGTCGAAGCGGCAAGCCTCAAGCGCATCGGCATGCCGGACGAAATCGTGATGCGGCATCGTTTGCCGCACTTTGCCCATCTCTTCGGGGGCGGCGGTTATGCCGCCGGCTATTACAGCTATATGTGGTCCGAAGTGCTCGACGCCGACGCGTTTGCCGCCTTCGAAGAGACCGGTGATATTTTCGATTCCGCGACCGCGAAACGGTTGCGCGATTGCGTCTACGCCGCCGGCAACCAGCAAGACCCGGCCGAAGCCTACAAGGCCTTCCGCGGTCGGCTGCCGACCGCGGACGCGCTCCTACGCAAACGCGGCTTTGCCGCGCCCGCCACTGCAGTGAATTGAAATCATGGCCAATCCAGTGAGCCCGCACAGCGCCGGGCACCGCCGCGGTGTCGTCTGCGCGCCCCATTTTGCGACGGTCGAAGCCGGCCGCTCCATCCTTGCCGAAGGCGGCAATGCGATCGAAGCCATGCTCGCCATGGCGGCATCGATCGCCGCCGTCTATCCGCACATGAACCATCTCGGCGGCGACGGCTTCTGGCTCGTTCGCGAGCCGTCGGGGCGGGTGCGCGCCATCATGGCGGCGGGTCCGGCGGCGCTAGCTGCCAAGCCCGAGCTTTACGGCGATTACGAGGCGATGCCGACCCGCGGCCCTCTCGCGGCGCTTACCGTGCCCGGCGCGGTCGCCGGCTGGATACTCGCCCACGAAGCGGCGCGGGCGCGCGGCGGA
>Ga0307477_10002186_pt1 | contig 15338 bp, 12 predicted proteins | sample atmos_gasesECM2C_FD_203316 | JGI IMG/M metagenome (GOLD analysis project Ga0307477, IMG submission 203316) | Hardwood forest soil microbial communities from Morgan-Monroe State Forest, Indiana, United States - atmos_gasesECM2C_515 | ecosystem: Environmental > Terrestrial > Soil > Temperate...
GTAGAATCGCCATGGTACGCCGCCGTCGCCGATAACGGCGGCACTTATCGCACACCAGGCTATATAGGCGGGGTCCCCCGCATCGTCTCGGTCCAACCGATCCGTGAGTATCCTCTCGCCATCACCGTCGGGATTTCGGAAGACGTGGCTCTCGCCCCTTGGCGTCGCCAGTCGCTGATGATCGCGATCGGCGCGCTCGGCGCGGTTATCGGGTTCGCGATCCTTTTTCGAGCCCTTGCGGCCCAATTCCGCAGGCTCGAGCAAAGCTCCTTGGAACTCGAGCAAAGCGAAGCGCGGTTTCGTGGCTACGCTTTGACCTCATCGGACTGGTTCTGGGAAACCGACGACGCCCATCGCTTTACCTATGTGTCCGAGGGGATCCGTGCCCGTGGTCGGAATCCGGACAGCCCCATCGGCCGGCGTCGCGTGGACCTCGCCGCGGATGCCGAAAGCGAAGCAGCAAAATGGCAAGATCATCTTGCGGTACTAAGCCGCCACGAGCCCTTCCGCGAGTTCGTTTACACCTGGAAAGCCGGTGCAGAACTGACAAGCACCGCTTCGGTGAGCGGGGATCCCTTTTTTGACCCGTCGGGGCGATTTTTGGGTTATCGCGGAACGGCGCGTGACATCACCAAGCAAGTTCTCGCCGAACGCAGCTTACGCGATGCGAAAGACGCGGCGGAGGCGGCCAATCTGGCCAAATCGCAATTTCTCGCAAATGTAAGCCACGAGTTGCGCACCCCGCTCAACGCGATCCTCGGTTTCTCGGAGATGCTGGAGCGGGGCCTCGCGGGGCCGGTTCAGCCAAAACAGCAGGAATATGCCGGGCTCGTTAACCAAAGCGGTCAACACCTGCTCAACATCATCAACGACATCCTCGATCTCGCGCATGTCGACTCCGGAAAGTTCGAACTCCACGAAGAAAGCGAGGTCGATCCACTGCGCATAATCGACGCCTGCGTTTCTTTGATGAGGGACCGCGCGACTGGTGCCGCACTTCGTCTGTCGACGGAGATCGAAGATCATTTGCCGCTTCTCGTCGCCGACCCCACGCGGCTTAAGCAGATCCTGCTAAATTTGATTTCGAACGCCATCAAGTTTACCAAACCCGGCGGGTCAGTGCTCGTCACCGGCCGCCATGCCCCAGAGGGCGGGGTCGCGTTCGAAGTGTGCGATACCGGGTTGGGGATGACGCCGGACGAGATCGAAATCGCCTTGGAGCCTTTTGGTCAAGTAGACGCCAGACTCGCCCGTGAACACGAAGGCACCGGTCTCGGGTTGCCGCTCGCTCGACGATTGGCCGAACTGCACGGCGGCTTTCTGGAGATCAACAGCGAGAAGGGGCGCGGCACAACCGTAACCGTCACGCTGCCGGCAGCAAGAGTTATGGACGAAACGGCTGCAGCGAAGGTCACCAGGCTAACAACCGTCGACTGACAGACGGCGAGGCCGCGTAGCGGAACCGACGAGTCCAGCGGCGACATCGCCCCCAAAATCGTGGGCGGTGTGAGGCAGCTCACACGGGTTCTTTGCCGCGCGAGCTATCCTCGAGCTGCCGGACTTTGCCCCGAACTGTCGCCGCCAAGTTCATGACTAAGGCGAGGACGCCATGTCAATTAGCACCGACATTCTAACCCGTCGTACAACGCGGTTCGTGCTGTGGTGCCCGCGAACGCAGAACACGCCACCAGAGCTCGTAATAGGGCGCCTCCGTAATGGCAACCCGCCCGCCGTCGAGGGCATCCGACATGTCGCACTCGCAGCAGTTGCAGGTCCGGCCGGACTGTTCGAGGTCGCTGCGGCGAACTGCGGGCTCGAGGACGGCGCGGTTTATCACTACTGGTTTGAGGTAGACGACAGTCGATCCGATCTGCATCCCCCGGCCCGAGTGGTCGTGACGGACCCTTTCGCATCCTGTGTGGATTGGCGGGTGGTTCCGCCGGGAGCGACCAATAACACGCAGCCCGCCTCGGTGATCCGTTATGCTGGCCAGGGCAACCTCGCCGACTGCGACCCGGGCGGCGAATCCGCGGTATTTGAGGCGCCGGACGCGCCGGACAAGCTTTCCCCGAATAATCAGCTTGTCATCTACGAACTGCCGACGTCCTGGACCCTGAGCCGCTCGCTCAACGAGCCAGAACGTGCAGTGGCGACATTCCTTGATGCAGCAGCCCTGGTTGACGAACGGATCGGCGGCGCCAACTTTGCCGACCTATCGCTGTTGGACGCAGGCAAGGCGTATCTGGCCGAATTGGGCGTCAACGCGCTGGAGCTGCTCCCGCCGGCCGACAGCTTTTTCAAGCGGGAGTGGGGCTATGACACGTCGCACTACCTCTCCCCCGATTGCGATCTCGGTTACCCCGAGGGGGACCTCTCGCCGACCGCCAACCAGGACCTGGCCCGCCTCGTCGACGCCTGCCACCAGAAGGGCATCCGCTTCTTCATCGATGCCGTTATGGCCTTCGCCAAAGAGGAACCGTACAACCACATCGATGCCTCGGACTTCTGCATCGATCATCCCGAGGCTGACCGGAACGACCCTGATGCGCTGACCTCGGGCCGCGCCGACGGCTCGCGTACCCTGCGCAACGGCTTTGGCAGCACCCTGTGGCGGTACGCCAAGCCGGTCACGACTTACGACCCGGTCTCCGGCCACGTTCAGTCCTTGTTCCCGGCGCGCCAGCTGATGCTGACCTATCTGACGCGTTGGATGCGGGACTTCCGCGTCGACGGGATCAGAATGGACAGCGTCGAGAACGTGGCCAACTGGGATTTCGTGCAGGCCTTCAAGGACCTCGGGCGGACACTGTGGCGGCAGCGCTGGACCAATGCTGGTCTAGACCCCGCTGTCGGTGCGGATGCCCGCTTTCTGGTCGTCGGCGAGGAACTGACCCGCCCACCCGGCCTGCTCCGCCAGAGCCGTCTGGACGGGCTGTGGAACAATGACTTTCAGGACCGCATCCGCGCAGCGATCCTCGGCGAGAGCACTGGCGGCGACAACTTTGAGTGGACTGTGCGCAAGGCGATCGACTGCCGGCTCGGCGGCGTGTTTACCGACGGCGCTCAGGCGGTGAATTACGTTACCAGCCACGACGTAGAGGGCTTCCGTCACGAGCGGCTGTTTACGATGCTTCACGGTATGCCGGATGAGCAGATCGAGAAGCGGATCAAGCTGGCCTTTGTTTGCCTGATGACGGCGGTCGGGATTCCGATGTTTCTCGCCGGGGAGGAGTTCGCCGACCAACATGACTTTTTTGATCAAAACGGGAACGTAACCCAGCGCTCGGGTAAGCAGGTGGACCCGGTGAACTTCGGTCGGCTGACTGCAGCGCCCGGCACAGACAAGCAGGGCAACCCGGACGGATATTATGCCCTGACGCGTCGGCGGATCCACGCCTATGTAAGGACCCTGATCCAGCTGCGAACCACCGCGTCAGCTCTGGCCGTCAATGACACAGACTTCATCTGGACGGACTTTGGCGCGGGCAAACGGGTCATCGTGTGGCGCCGCGGCGGAGCGACTGCGGCGGTGCGGGTGATCGTGCTGGCGAATTTCTCGGACTTTGCCTCTGCGCCCGGCACGGATTACGTCGTCCCGACATGGCCAGGGCCGGCACCGGCGGGCAAAAAGTGGATCGAAGTCACGCAGAGACGCGATGTCGGTCTGGGGTCCGTCGGACGCGAGCCGATTTTCGCATGGGAGGCGAAAGTGTACACCTACGCCGATATCTCGGGATGACGCGACAGCTCGGCGACCAGTCGTTTCGAATAGCGCGACCGGTGCCCGCAAAGACCGAGGAGAATCAACGTGACATGCTCTACAGACAGATATACGGCGACTTATGTGGTGGCCCCATCTTTAGGCCCAGCCGACTGTCGGATCGCAGACTTCACTGATGTTCAGACGGCCATCAACGCTCTGCCTCCGACCGGCGGCAAGGTCTTTGTCAAGGCCGGCACTTATGTCGTCTCGCAGACCATCTTGATCAGGCAGAGCAACGTTCACATTCAAGGCGAAGGGATGGGTATCACCAATATCGTCGCAGCCTCGACGATGACCGCAACGCCAGCAATCCGGATTTACAACCAGCAAGCCGGCAATGTTTTGCCGCTGCTCGCCGACACATCAAAGGGTGATACGAGCGTAACCTTGACTCTGGCGAATGCCGCCAGCCTAGCCTCGGGCAACTATGTCCTGTTGTTCTCGAACAAACCGGTCGATACGGAAGACCCGCACAAGCACGCCGGTGAGGTCAAACAAGTCGATGTCGTCGACCTCGCGACCGGCGAGATTACGTTTGATGACCAGATTTATGATGCTTACTTGGTCAGTGATGGCGCAGCGAGTGCGCGGATCACAATGCTGCAAAACGTCACGCTGTCGGATTTCTCGGTTACTACGCTAGCTCCATTCTACACAGGAAATGAGGCATCTATTTCTTGCCGATTTATTGACAATTGGCAGATCGAACATGTGGAATCACATCATGCATACGTCGCCGGCATGCAATTGTTATCCGTGCGCAACTCGAACATCGCAGATTGCTATATCCACGACATTCGCGACAAACAACCGGCGGCAAACGTCCATTACGGCATTGTCGTCAGTGCTGCTTCGCAAAATGTCAGCATCGCGGGCTGTCGGTTTTCGCATACGCGCCACGCGGTGACTACCTGAGGTGCCAGCGGAGCCCTGGAGAACGGCGTGCAGCGTAATATCGTCGTTGCGAATTGCACGTCGATGGGCGCCGACACCGCACACTTCGATACGCATGATCCTGCAGCAAACGTGAGCTATATCGGCTGCGTAGCGATCGGCGGCAAACCGGCGCTGCAGGAAGTCGTCGGGTTTCAGATGCGTGGCAGCAATTCGTCCATTATCGGGTGTTCGGTGCTGCAAGCAATCGGCAAGGGCATCTTGATTTTTCACAATCGATCCAATGGCGCAACGATCACCGGAAACATGATAGCCGGTGTCAAGTCAGTGGCGGGAACCCTCGGAATAGGAATTCACCTGGATTCTTCGGGAACATCGCACCACACTATTGCGGGCAATGTTGTCAAACAGTGCGAGGGCTCGGCAATTGTCGGAGAAGGCGGGAACAATGATGTCGTGGTGAGCGGAAACGTCATCGACGGCACGAATCTGGTCGTGCCCGACGCGAGCATCGTTTTCCACAGCGCCGAGCGGATTACAATGATCGGTAACAAGATCACCAACAATCGGACGGGCAGCCCAATCGCGATGAAGGGCAGCTCGAAAGACTGGCTGATCGCCGATAATTTTTTCGCTCAGAACAGCAGCAACAGTCCGGCGCCATTGAGCGACGACTCGACCGTTATCAACAATTCCGGGTACAACCCACTAGGATCGATTGCCCTTCCCTGGCATCCGAACGGCGAGCTGACCAACGTGGGAGGGGGCGGCGCCAATCCGGTAAGCGGGCGACTTTACACGGTCAGACAAAGCGCGAAGACGATCATCATTACCGGCAGCAGCGGGACGCAGATCGCAATCGACGGAACCCTGACGGGCCTCTCGGCCGGGGTCTTCAAATTGGGAATCGGCGAAACCATCGCGGTCACCTATAGCTCGACCCCAACGAGCGCGGTCTCAGCCGATTGAGATCGTGCCCGACGCCGTGCTCGTGGCGGCGCCCGGACGCCTTGTTATAGCGTCGGCGGCCTGGTCACCTGGAAGCTCTGGCGCGCCTCCATGTGACGTATCCAGCTCTGCAATTTCGGGTGTTCTGCGATCGGCGCCCGGCCGTCCGGCACATTGCCGAAACAATAGAGCAGCGGGATCACCATCAAATCGGCGAGGCTGACGAAATCGGCCGCGAGAAACCGGTTTTCCTCCATCAACCGGTCGATCTCGGCGAGGCAGAGCCGGGCGCGCGGCAGTGCGGCAGAAATTGCCGCCTCATCCGGCGTACTGCCGAGAAAGCGCGGCGCCAATACGCGGTTGAACAGGATCGTGCCGGCAATGCTGGGCGAGGCATAGGCGTCGACGATGCCGATGATCTGGTTCATCCGCGACCACTGGTGCACGTCCTCGGGCTGCAGCGGCGCCCCGGCAAAACGCTCGTCGACGTAGCGCACGATCGCCTGGGTTTCGTACAGCACAAACCCGTCATGTTCGAAAGCGGGAACCTTGGCAAAAGGCTGGCGCGACAGGTGAGGCTCTTGCCGCTGAGCGCCGAACGGGATGTCGACCAGCTCGTGCGTCACCCCCTTTTCCGCAAGCGCGAGCCGCGCGCTCCACACATAGCAGCTCAGGGCCGGGCCATAGACGATCGGGTGAGCCATTGTTTCTCCGGTGACTCAAGCGGCGAGGTCGCTCGAAAACTGCGGCCGCGAGAGCAGCTCTTGGACCATCCGATGCGCGTGGTAGTGCATCGCGCATTTGACCGCATAGGTCTGGATGATCTGCGGCTCGCGCCGATGCCGGATGAGCCGCATCAGGCGGCGACGATATTCGCGGCGGAGGTCCACATCGGGTACACCGCGCATCAGCAGCACGAAGATCCCCGCCGCTTCTGCGAGGAGCTGTGCATTGCACGTGAACCGGCGCAGCGGGTGACGCCGCAGATAGCGCGTGCGGGCTTGCGTCAGCCGGAAGCGCCGGTCGAGGAACAATTCGTCGAGCCGGGCAAAATACGCGTCGGCCGCGTACAGCTCGCGCATCAGCTCGGTATAGCCGGCGTAGAGCGCTTCGCGACTGATCCGGAGCGGCACGACGTTGGTGCCGAAGCCCCCGGTGTGGGCCTCGTCTTCCAACGGCGTGAGCCTGCCTTCGCTTGCGAGCCTCGTGTACAGCGGGGTTCTGGGAATCGCCACCAGCATGTTGACCATCGCGCTGACGATCCGCGCCTCGCGCACAAAGCGGCTCTGCGCGGCAAAAATGCTCGCATCGTCATTATCGAACCCGACGATGACGCCGCACCAGACTTCCATCCCGGCTTCTTGGATGCGATGCACCTTGTCGAGCATGCTTCCGCCGCGGTTGCGCAGATTCTGCACCTTCTTGGTCTCGCGCAAGGCCGCCTCGTTCGGGGTTTCGATGCCGACGAAAACGCTGCTGATGTTGGCCTCCATCATCAGCTCCATCAATTCCGCGTCCTCGGCGAGATCGATCGAGGCTTCGGTCGCGAACATCAGCGGATAGCCGTGTTGTTCCTGCCAGGCGACGACGTCGCGCAATAGCGGCTTGATCGCCCTTTTGTTGCCGATCAGGTTGTCGTCGACGATGAAGGCGAAACGCTGTCCCGCCGCGACGAGAGCGTCGAGCTCGGCCAGCACCTGCGCAGAGGTCTTGATCCGCGGACGCCGGCCGAAGGTGACGATGATGTCGCAGAACTCGCACTCGAAGGGACAGCCGCGCGAGAACTGCACGCTGGCAAACGCGTAGTCCTTCATCCGCAACAAATCGAGGCGCGGGACCGGAACGGTCGCCATATCGGTGCGCTCGACCTGTTCGTAGCGGATCCCGTGGCGGCCCTCGCTCCACTCGCCGAGAAACTGCGGCCAGGTCTGCTCGGCCTCGCCGATAAAGATCACATCGGCTAGACCGGCAATGTCGTCCTCCTGCACGGTGACCCAAGGGCCGCCGACGACCGTGAAGATGCCGCGGCGCTTGAGTTCACGGAGGATTTCTTTCATTCGCTGGCGCTGGACGTTCATGCCGGTCAGACCGACGATGTCGGCCCGGGCGCAGCGGGCAAAGTCGATCGCCTCAACATTCTCATCGACCAGGGTGACCTCGTGGCCGGGCGGGGTCAGCGCCGCGAGCAAGGGCAGATTGGCAACCGGCATGGTCGCCTTGACGCCGAGAAACGGCACCGCGTGCTCGAGACCCCAATACGAAATCTCGAAGCGAGGGTTGATCAGGACAATATCGGCCATGTCACCTCGGCTCTCGCATAGATCACTTCTTGGTTGATGTCCCGGCCAAGCCCGGCGTCGCGCCACCGCCATTGTTGATCAGCGCCCCGAGGATCGCTGCGGCGCTGTCGAGGCCGGTCCCCTGACCACCCGTCGACACCACCGTTTGCGGCACCAGCCGCCCGATCAGCGCGACCACCTCTGGCTTTTCCTCAATGGTCTTAAGGAGCTGCTGGACCAGCGTGATCGTCAGCACCCGGTCCTGGCCGAGCACGTCGGCTTGCGCCCGCTGACCTTGCGCGATTTCTTCGAGCTCGAGCTTCTGGCCCTCGCCGTGCAGCTTCGCGGCGTTTTTGTTCTGCTCGGCGACCTGAACACCGATCACCGCTTCGACGAGCTGGTGCTGCTGTTCGGCCGTCGCCCGTGCCTTTTCCGTTTCGATCCGCTGCGTCTGCGCCTTCTGTTCCTGCTGGTAGGTGACCTGAAGTTGATCGGCCAATTGCTGGCGCAGCCGCGACACCAAGAGCTCCGGCGGCAACGCTGGATCGCCGAACTTGACTTCCTTGATCACGATCCCCGCCCGCAACCCCTCCGGGCGAATGGCATCTTCGACCGCGTGCTCGAGTTCGGCGCGATTGTCGGCGAGGTCCAACACATGACGGCCCTGCGCGCCGACGACGTTGCGGACGATCGAGCGGATCGTCGGGACCATGATATTATTCTCGATCTCGGGCAAGCCGCCGACCGAGGCGACGACAAAGGGGGCATTGTCGGGAGTAACCTGGGCCAGGACCCGGAGCTCGAGCGGCACCAGCCAGCCCTCGACAAACGGCGTAATGGCCGGGTCGGCCGAGCCCGGCGGCACCGGACGATCTTCCGAGCGTGGCGACTGGGTCAGATTGCCCGCCTGATCGAGGCTGAGGTCGATGTAGCGCTTCTTGTAGCCGCCCTTGAATTCCCAGGTCTGCACCCGGGTGCTCATCATCGTGATCTTGTAGGCTGCTTCATTGGCGTAATAGCGGCCGGGTTGCAGCGCCCTTTCCCAGATCCCGATGCAGCCGACCGGCACGAGAATAGCGGTGAGCTTGCCTTCATCGGATTTTGCTTCTTTGGCGGCGACGGCTTCGCCGCTCGCATTCGTCGACACCGTCTTCTGCTGGCAGGATGCCGGCTTCTCCGCGGCCAAGTTGCCGAAATGCACGGGTTCGACGACGTTGGATTTGACGACACCGACGGAGCCCTCGACGACGTCGACGGCATTGTAGATGCTGAGGTCCCACAGAAAGGTGTTCAGACGGTAATTTCCCGGTGTCAGGATCGTCGTCTGCGGTCCACGCTGACCACCATGTGTGAGGAAATATTCGGCGTCGAGCATATCGAGCTCATGCTCAGGCGGAAAGGTATCGGCCAAAAACTGATCGGGACGTAGCGGCGCGCCGTCTTTTGCGTTCAAGAATCCATATTTACCGGACGGGATTGAAACCACCTTTTTATTCTCGACCTGATAGATGACGTTGACGAGAAACCAGGGATGCCAGCCGGGGGTCAGAATCTCGGCCTGCGGACCCTTTTCGCCGTTGGTCGCGATGATGTGCTCGCCGGGCAGCGAGGTCGTTCCGTAAATCTTGTTGAGCACGGCAATTTCATCCGACTCGACATGGACGTACGAGGTCGCTGCCAGACAAACGAGCGCAATGACCACAAACACGATTCGCAGAGACAGCGAGAGGGTGCGGAAATCCGGTCGCGCCCGACTGACAAAGAGGCCGAGGATCGCCGGAGCGACCGCCGCAAGAATGAAATACAATATCGCTACGACTACCCAAAACATCGGAACCTCCAGACGGCCTGCGAACCCGGCCGCTCAGGTCAGTCTTTTCCCGCGCCTAGCCTACCGGAGGGCGTAACCCGCAGCTCGCGGCGCATAATCTTCCCGGTGGCGGTGAGCGGCAGCGCCGGGACAAAGACGATCTCCCGCGGCGCCTGATAATGCGCCAGACGGGCGCCGACAAAGGCGCGGATCTCCTCGGAGAGACCGGGGCCGGCCGCGACGTCGGGCTTGGCCACGACGAAGGCCTTGACGATCTCGCCGCGTACCGGGTCGGGGCTGCCGACGACCGCGGCCATCAGCACGGCCGGATGCTTCATCAGGCAATCCTCGATATCGGTCGGACCAATGCGGTAACCGCCGCTCGAAATCAGGTCGTCCTCGCGCCCCTTGTACCAGATGTAACCGTCGCCGTCCTTGACCGCGACATCGCCGGTCAGGCACCAACCGCCGGCGAATTTAGCGCGGGTCGCCTCCGGATTCTTCCAATACTCGAGAAACATCACGGGATCGGGGTGCCGCACCGCGATGATCCCGCTTTCGCCGGTCGGGAGGGGTCGCCCGTCGGGCATCACGACCTCGACGCGGTGGCCGGGGGTCGGCCGGCCCATCGATCCCGGGCATACCGGAAACAGCGACGCGCAGTTGCCGACGAGGAGATTGGCCTCGGTCTGCCCGTAGAACTCGTTGACCTCGACCCCGAAGGCCTCGCGGCACCAGCCGAGGATATCCTCGCCGAGCGCTTCTCCGCCGCTCGCCACCGAGCGAAGGCGGTGGCCGAAGAGCTGGCCCGGCGTCGGCACCTGCCGCATCATCTTGAGCGCGGTCGGCGGCAGAAAGGCGTTTCTGACACCGTGCCGTGCCATCAGCGCGAACGCCTCCTCAGGATCGAATTTGCGCGCCTGATGGGCGAGCACCGGAATGCCGAAATAAAGGCTCGGCAGCAGCACATCGAGCAGCCCGCCGATCCATGCCCAATCCGCCGGGGTCCAATAGAGATCGCCCGGCGCCGGGAAGAAGTCGTGCGCCAGCTGCACACCCGGCAAATGGCCGAGCAGCACTCGGTGCGCATGTAAGGCACCCTTGGGCTTGCCGGTCGTCCCTGAGGTGTAGATGACGAGGGCCGGGTCGTCGATCCCGGTATGGACCGGCGAAAACTGATCGGCGGCGCGTTCGAGGCTCGGCCATAACAGCGGGTTGCCGTGGCTGTCGCCGTCGACGACGAGGATCGTCGCGAGATCGGAGAGCCCGTCCGGCACCTTGGCCAGATTTTCACCATCGGTGATCAGCGCCTTTGCCGCACTGTCGCCGAGCCGGTGCTCGAGCGCGTCCGGACCGAATTGGGTGAAGAGCGGTAGGGCCACAGCGCCGAGCTTGTAGATCGCGATATGCGCGATCGCTGTCTCCGGGCGTTGCGCCAACAGCACGCCGACCCGATCGCCGGGCCCGACCCCCATCGCCGCGAGCGCATTCGCGCAACGATTCGAGAGCCGCTTTAGGTCATCGTACGAGAAGCGCTGTACCTCGCCCTCGGGTGCCTGGTAAACCAGTGCCAGCCGATCGCTGCCGTCGGCGTGCCGGTCGCATACCGCAACGCCGATATTGAAGCGCTCCGGCAGCTCCCACCGGAAGCCGCCGTAGACCTCGTCATAGCTTCCCCCGCGCTGGATCACCGCGCGCCTCCACCCGCGCACCGGAGCTACTCCTCAAACGCGCTCCCTGCAAGCAGCAGGTCACGGCCCGATGGGTCAGGTTCCGATCGCGAGCGGGCTCGCCAGTTTTTTCAGCGCGGCGATGACCGAGAGCGCCGTCAGCCGTCCGGTGCGCGGGTTCTCGGCCGACGGCACATTTTCGATCTGAAGCGAGAAACGGGCGGCTTCGGCCTCGACCTCGATCCGATGAACATTTCGCGACACGGTAGGATCGGCCCAGATCTCGATCGTCGTGTTGTCGGCTCCGATGCCGGCGAGCGCCAGGGCCGCCGCCACATTGACATTGGCCGGAAAGCCGCGCGCCGCCTCGCGCGCGGTGCCGGCAAAGACCCGTTTGGGCTCGGACAATCCGTCAATCTCGATGGTATTCTCCTCGAGATATGGCGCTCCTAACAGGCCCCGCGGCGGCTTGCGCGTGATCATGTGCACGCTCGAGATGCCGCCCTCCGCGGCGGCGGCGACCGCATCAAGACCCAACAGCGCCCCGGACGGAACGAGAATGCGGCCGCCGTGCCGGCGCGCCAGGTCGACGAGGTCGAGATTATCGAGGAGCGCGCCGCAGCTCAGCACGATGACGCGGCGGCCGTGCGCGAGGGCCGGCTCGGCAAGCTCGCGCAGCACCGCGGCGGGCGCGCATTCGACGATGAGCTCGGCGTGCTCCCATAGACTTGCCAACGGCACCACCGGCACCGGCCTGGCGAAATTCGCCATCGTCGCCGCCGCGCGCGCAGAGTCGCGCGCCGAAACCGCGGCGAGCACCAGCCCCTCCATGCCGCGGTCGAGATGCTGCGCAACGACCTTGCCGATCGCGCCGAACCCGCCGATCGCCACCTGCAATGTCACGGCAACCCCTCACCGTCCCAGGTTAGCCCCTCATCCTCCCGCTTCGCGGGTCCCTCCCTCTCCCCGCTCGCGGGGAGAGGGAGGGGTGAGGGGCAAGCGCCAAGCGTAATTATCGACGAAGCCAGTGATCCGCGATAGCGGTTTGGGTCAATACGATTTCGGCAGGCCGAGCACGCGTTCGGCGATGTGCGACAGAATCAATTGGGGACTGACCGGGGCGATGCGGGCAATCTGGATCTCGCGGAAATAGCGCTCGACATGATACTCGCGGGCGTAGCCCATGCCACCATGGGTCATCACCGCCGTCTCGCAGGCGCGAAACCCGGCCTCGGCGGCGCAGTGTTTGGCGGCGTTGGCGTAGGCGCGGGCCTCCTCGCCGCGGTCATGAGCGGCCGCCGCGCGCAAGACCATCAGCTCGGCCGCCTCGAGCTCGATCCAGCGTTCGGCGAGCGGGTGCTGAATGCCCTGGTTCTGGCCGATCGCCCGAACCTCGGGATCGCGACGCGCGAAAAGATCAGTCGACCCGCCAGTTCACAGTCGTCCTAGCGCCCGAACGGTGCTCCATCGGATGCGGCAGCTCGCTGTCGGACCACTGCGCCGAGCTCGGGGCGAGTTGGGTGTTGAGGCCGTCGGCGTTAAAGAACGACGCGAATCCCACGTTCTGGGTCGTCATCACCCGCCCGGATTCGTCCTTCAGCAAATTCGACTCGACCTGCCCGACGCCTGCCACGCGCGCCGTTGTCTTATCCCCCTCGTTTATGTCTATGCGCGCCTCTTTGGTTGGCAGCCAGTTCGCCACGATGTTGCCGAGCAGCTCCGGCGCACCGCCTTTCTTGCCCTGGAAGATCCCCTCCAATTCGCGGCGTTGCTCGGCCGAGGCGCCGTCGTCGATGTAGAGGCGACCGGTGCCGTTGCCGTCGAACAGCGTGGGGCCGGGAAAATCCATCGTCAGCACGACGGTGCGCGTGCCGAGATCGACCTCGGCCGAGCGGCCGCCTTGGATCAGATACCATTGCGTCGTGTTGCACCAGCCGCGGTCCATGACCATCAGCTCTTTGACACCGTACCAGCACGGGCAAAGCATGTTGCAGCTGCACGTCTCGATGACGCGACCACGCAGATTCCAGGCCATGTGGAGCCTCCTTCAGACGTCGCCGAATGCCTCAGTGAGCGCGCCGAGGGTAGCTGCGGCCGGGAGCGAATGTCCAGAAATTGCTGTGAAAGGTGCTGGGCCGATCAATACGATTTCGGCAGGCCGAGGACGCGCTCGGCGATGTGGCTGAGGATCAATTGCGGGCTGACCGGGGCAATGCGGGCGATCTGGATCTCGCGAAAATAGCGCTCGACATGGTACTCTCGGGCATAGCCCATGCCACCGTGGGTCATCACCGCCGTCTCGCAGGCGCGAAACCCGGCCTCGGCGGCGCAGTATTTGGCGGCGTTGGCGTAGGCGCCTGCCTCTTCGCCGCGGTCATAGGCGGCGGCGGCACGCAGCACCATCAATTCGGCCGCCTCGAGCTCGATCCAGCGTTCGGCGAGCGGGTGCTGGATTGCCTGGTTCTGCCCGATCGGGCGGCCGAAGACGACCCGCTCGCTGGCGTATCTGGCGGCGCGGCGTAACGCTGCGCGGCCGAGACCGACGGCTTCCGCGCCGATCAGGATCCGCTCCGGGTTCATCCCGTGCAGGATATAGCGAAAGCCCTCACCCTCCTCGCCGATGCGGTCACGCGCGGGCACCTCGAGCCCGTCGATGAACAAAAGGTTCGAATCGACCGCCTTGCGGCCCATCTTCGGGATCTCGCGCACCTCGACGACCTTGCGGTCGAGATCGGTGTAGAACAGGGTCATCCCCAATGATGGCCGCGTGACCTCCTCGAGCGGCGTCGTGCGCGCGAGGATCAGCATCTTTTCGGCGACCTGAGCGGTCGAGATCCAGATCTTTCGGCCCGACAGGACATACCGGTCGCCCTGGCGCACCGCCCGCGTCTTGAGCCGCGTCGTGTCGAGCCCGGTGTCCGGCTCGGTGACGGCAAAGCAAGCCTTCTCCCTGCCGGCGATCAGCGGCGGCAGGAAACGCCGCTTTTGCTCCTCACTGCCAAAGAGAACGACCGGGTGCAACCCGAAGATGTTCATGTGGATCGCCGACGCGCCGCTGAAGCCGGCGCCGGATTCGGCGACGGCCTGCATCAGGATCGCCGCTTCGGTGATGCCGAGACTGCTGCCGCCATAGGCTTCGGGCATCGCGATGCCGAGCCATCCCGCCTCGGCCATCGCCTGGTGGAACTCGTGCGGAAAGCCGCCCTCCTCGTCCTTCCTCAACCAGTACTCGTCGCCAAAACGTTCGCACAGCCGCGCCACCGCGGCGCGGATCTCTTGCTGCTCCGGAGTCAGCGCAAAAGTCATCTCCGCCTCCAGTCGCGCGCCGTGTGGCGTCGCGAGTTCATTCTTATATTCTCGCTTGAGCGAGGGCTAGGGGATGGTCCTCGTTCACGCCGAACGCGAGCGGCTGTCGCGGGCTTATGCCGCCGGCAAGGTCTCCGGGCGGTGGAAACCTCGGCGCGCCTATTCCTGGGTGCGATTGTGGGAAGACTCTGTGAAAACCTCACTCGAGCTTGAACGCGGCAAGCAGAAATTCTTTGACGGCCCTTACCGTCGCCTGATGAGCCGCCGCGTCGCATGCCACGAAGACCCCCCTCTCGACGCACGGGTCGTCGAGGGTAAAAGGCTGCCCGGTCCCGGCGTTCAGGACCACGCCGTCATCGCCTTCCACCATGGTGCAGTTGCGCGCGGTCTGCGCATCGGGCAGCCGCATGAGCTCCTTAAAATAGGAGACGTCGTAGGCGTGAAAATAGGAGACGTCGTAGGCGTGAAATGCGCCGCGGTATTCGGTCAGCCTCGCGTCGGCGCCGGCGTGCTTCAGCCGCTCCACATAATCGCGGCAAGGGCCTATCCGGACCCAATCGTCGGCCGTGCCGTGGAACAGCCTGATCGGCTTTCCCGTCGTCTTGTCGGCGTCGCGATGGGTCACATTGCACGGCGTGTACAATCAGATGTGCGCGGCAAGTTGCGTA
>Ga0307477_10002187_pt1 | contig 15337 bp, 11 predicted proteins | sample atmos_gasesECM2C_FD_203316 | JGI IMG/M metagenome (GOLD analysis project Ga0307477, IMG submission 203316) | Hardwood forest soil microbial communities from Morgan-Monroe State Forest, Indiana, United States - atmos_gasesECM2C_515 | ecosystem: Environmental > Terrestrial > Soil > Temperate...
AACTCCCGCTGCATGTCTTCCAGCAGGTTGATGATCTGGGCCTGGATCGACACGTCGAGCGCTGACACGGGCTCGTCGCACACGATGAGCTTGGGATTGAGCGCCAGCGCCCGAGCGATGCCGATGCGCTGGCGCTGGCCCCCGCTGAACTCATGCGGGTAGCGGTTGTTGAAGTAGGGGTTGAGACCGACCACGCGAAGAAGCTCCTGCACGCGCGTGTCCTTGTCCTTGCCGCGCATGATCCCGAAGTTCACGAGCGGCTCGGCGATGATGTCGCCGACCGTCATGCGTGGATCCAGGGACGCGAACGGGTCCTGGAAGATCATCTGCAGGTTCCTGCGCTGCTGACGCAGCGACTCGCCGCGCAGCGTGGTCAGGTCGACTCCGTCGAAGACGACTTGACCCGACGTCGCCGGGATCAACGCGGTCAGCACTCGGCCCAGGGTCGACTTCCCGCACCCCGATTCACCGACGAGACCGACGGTCTCGCCCGGGCGTATTTCGAAGCTCACGCCGTCGACCGCCTTGAGCGCACCCGCGACGCCGACGCGGAAGTTCCTGACGACGTCGACCACCCTCATGAGTGGCTCCTCCGCAGCCGCCGGCGGCGGAGTCTCGGCGACCGACGTGTCAGTCGCCGCCAACGAGCTCGCCCTCCTCGGTCGCCGGCGCTTCGAGAAGCCGGCCCTCCGCGATCAGCGGCTTGTACCCCGGCGGATGGATGCCACTGGCCGCACCCGGGCGCGTGTCGATGATGTCGCGCGCACCCATCTCCGCGTAGGCGCGCTCCATCGTCACCCAACACGCAGCCTGCTGCCCCGGCCCGACGATCTCCAGTTTTGGATCAACGTCGAAGCACTTTTCGATGCGGAACGGGCAGCGCGGGTGAAACTTGCATCCTGGCGGTGGCGCGATGAGGTCGGGTGGCAGCCCCTCGATGGAGCGCAGACGCTCGCGCCGATCCGCGTTGATGCGCGGGAGTGAGCGGAGCAGTGACCAGGTGTACGGGTGCTGCGGGGAGTCAAAGATCCGCTGGACCGGGCCCTCTTCGACGATCTCGCCGGCATACATGACGATGACCCGCTCGCACAGCCCCGCGACCACGCCGAGGTTGTGCGTGATGAGGATGATCGACGTGCCGGTCTCCTGGTTGAGGTCGCGCAGCAGCTCGAGGATCTGCGCCTGCACCGTGACGTCCAGTGCCGTCGTCGGCTCGTCGGCGATGAGGATCTCGGGGCGGTTCGACAGGCCCATCGCGATCATCGCCCGCTGGCGCATACCACCGCTGAATTGATGCGGGTAGTCCTTGACGCGCCGCGCCGCGTCCGGAACGCGAACCTGCCTGAGAAGGTCGAGCCCGCGCGCCACGACCTGCTCACGAGGCACCTTGTCGTGCGCGTGCATGGCCTCGTCGATCTGGTACCCGACGCGCAACACCGGATTCAACGAGCTCAACGGGTCCTGGAAGATCATCGCGATGTCCCGTCCGCGAATCTGGCGAAGATGTTCGTGGTCGAGCTTCACCAGATCACGGTCATGGAACAGGACCTCCCCGCTGACGATCCGTCCAGGTCGCTGCACCAGCCCGAGGAGCGACATCACGGTGACGCTCTTGCCACAGCCGGACTCGCCGACGATGCCGAGCGTCTCACCCGCAAACAGCTCGAAGCTCACGTTGCGAACTGCCTTGACCTCGCCGTCGTCGGTGAAGAACGACGTGCTCAGGTTGTTCACCTGCAGCACGGGCGTGGTCAATGCGATCCCTCGGACATGTCCAGAATGTGCATCAGCGCCTCTGTCTCGGGTCGAAGGCGTCACGAAGGCCGTCGCCGAAGAAGTTGAACGCCAGTAGCGTGAGCGACAAGGCGAAAGAAGGGATCAGCGCGATCCAGGGCTGGAGCCGGATCGCCTGCAGGCCTTCGCTGGCCATGCCTCCCCAGTCCGCGGTCGGGGGCGGCACGCCGACCCCGAGGAAGCTCAGAAACGCCGCAGTGAGGATGGCGATCGGGATGACAAAGGTGGCCTGCACGATGATCGGACCGAGAGCGTTCGGGAAGACGTGCCCGAAGAGGATCTTGCCGGCCCGCGCACCGCTGGCACGCGCTGCCTCGATGAACTCTCGTTCGCGGATGCTGAGCGTCTGGCCTCGCACCAGCCGGGCCATGTCCATCCAGATGGTCGCCGAGATGGCGATGATGATCGTGAACAGCCCCGCACCGATGCGGATGTAGAGAATCAGCGCTACGAGCAGGCCCGGGATGCCGTAGAAGATGTTGATCACCAGGCTGATGACCGCGTCGACGGCTCCGCGGAGGTAGCCCGCAACCAGGCCGAGAGTCACGCCGAACGAGAGCACGATCAGCGCCGTGCCAAGCCCGACGGCCAGCGAAACCTGCGTGCCCACCATGAGCCGGCTGAGCGAGTCGCGTCCCAACTCGTCGCACCCGAATGGATGCGCGCCGCTCGGACTTGCATACGTCTCGCACGCGCCGATGAAGTTCGGCTTGTAAGGCGTCCAGAAGAACGAGACGATGGCGGTCGCCACCAGGAACACCAGGTAGAAGACGGCAGCGAGCGCAAGCTTGTTTCGTCGCAGCCGCCGCCATCCGTCGCGCCACAGGCTCATCTGCTCCCGGGCAAGGACGCCGCCCGCGTAGTCCTGGGTGGCAGGAACGACTGCTGTAGCCATCAGTACCTGATTCTGGGGTCGATGACGGTGTAGATCAAATCGACTCCCAGGTTGGCGACCCCGATCAGCAAAGCGTAGATCGTGAAGACGCCGACGGTGATGTTGTAGTCATGAGACAGGATGCTCCTGACGAACTCCTTGCCCAGCCCCGGGATGCCGAAGATGTTCTCGATGACGACGCTGCCGGCGATGATGCCGACGATGAGCGGGCCGAGGATGCTCGTGACGGGCACCAGAGCGTTGCGCAGCGCGTGGCGCAGCGTGACCACATAGTCCTTCACCCCCTTGGCGCGGGCGGTGCGGATGTAGTCCTGCTGGACAACGTCGAGCATGGCGGCGCGGGTTATTCGCGTCACCTGACCCGACGTGTACAGCCCCAGCGCAACCGCCGGCAGCGAGAGCTGGGCGATGTCTCCGTACGTACCGGTCCAGGTGAGCGGGTAGCCGATCCCGCCCGTCAAAGTGGGCAGCCAGAGTGCGAAGACCAGGATCCCGAGGGTGGCGATCATGAAACTGGGAACGCTGTAGCCGATGACCGCGAACGTCGTCAGGGTGTAGTCGACCCAACTGTTCTGGCGTATGGCCGCGAGGATGCCGAACAGCATGCCCATGCCAACGGTGATGAGCAGGGCCGCGCCGCCCAGCTCCATGCTGACCGTGAGCTCTCGCAGCACGAGCGGGGTGACGTCCTGTCCCTGGATGACGAAGGACTGGCCGAGATCTCCGTGCAGGGCCGAGCGCAGGTAGTCCCAGTACTGCACCGGGATGGGACGGTCCAGCCCGTTCGCGTGCAGGACCGCCTGGAGCGACTCCCCGTGGAGCTTCTCGCTGATGAAGGCGTTCCCCGGCAGGGAGTGAACGGCCGCGAAGACGCCGAACGAAACGACAAGTAGCGTGAACCCGATCAGCAGCACCCGCTGCCCGATGTAGATCAGCGTCCCGCGGGTAAGCATCGGGTTCTCGTGGGCCTCATCGAAGAAAGGGCGCCCAGCCGGTGCCGGGCGCCCTTTATCTTGACTGTTTCAGCCGCTCAGTGGCTCTGGATCGAGATGCCGTTCCAGTAGTAGTCGGCCTGAGTGGTCGACCCGGCACCCTGCACGTACGAGTGAATGTAGAACTGGGCGACCGACTGGTAGAGAGGCCAGTACACGACGTCCTTGATCAGCAACTGCGAAAGCTGGTTGTAGAGCGGGAGCGCTTGAGTGGTCTGTTCGGCGTCGGCCTTGGCCAGCACGGTGTCGTAGGTCACCTGGTCCGGACCGGCGTCACCAACGGGATCGAACCCACCGCTGGTGTTGGCTCCGGAGGCCAGCGAGCCGTAGAGGTTGTCGAACCAGTCCTGCGGGCTGTTGTAGTCGAACTGCCAGCCGTCTCGCGCCATCACGTACTTGCCCGAGAGGCGATCCGCGATGAACGCCGACGCGTCCGGATGCGGATCCAGCGTCACATTGACGCCCAGGTTGGTCGACCACTGGCTCTGAAGGAAGGTGGCGACGTTGTCGTTCGGCGAGCCGGTGTTGTACGAGTACTTGAGGCTGCCGGTCTTGCTGCCGGTCGGATCCCATTGATGGAGCAGGCTCTTCGCCTGCGTCGGGTCGAACTTGGCCAGGGGATCCGCGTTGTCGCCGAGGTACCCGATCAAGCCCTTGGCGATGAGCCCGCCCGTCTGGGGGACGCAGATGACGTTGTGGCACACCGTGGTCGCCAGCGCGTTTCGGTCGATCGCAAGGTCGAACGCCATACGGAGGCCCTTGGCGGCGTCACTCTGGCCCAGGAACGGTCCGCCGGAGGACGGGTTGCCGATGTCAGGGCTCGCCCACGTTGTACGTCCCTTGGGAGTGAGCTTCAGTTGGCTCGAGAACCTCGAATCCTTCTGATAGCGGAGCGTGTCCGCGATGGGCTGCGTCGAGTCACCGCCGTAACCGATCAGGTCGTACGTGCCCTGCTCCCACGCCGCGTCGTTGGTCGACTGGGTGGACGGGTCTTTGATGTCGATGTCGATCTCGGTGAGGGTCGGCTTGGGAGATCCCCACCAGCCGGACACCTGCTTGAAGGTTTCCGACTGCTTCGGGACGTACGACGACATGTAGTACGCGCCCGTGCCCACCTGGCCATCGGTCACGCCCGGACCGCCGGGCTTGGACCACCAGTTGACCGGGTCGTTCATGACGACCTTCTCATCGACGATCGAGCCGACGCTGGCTTGCAGCGTCCACGCCGCGAGGCACCAGCCGCATCCCGTCGACGTCGTGATGGTAACGGTCTCCGGATCAGTTGCCTTGAGGCCGCTCATCGCGAAGGTCGGATCGTTGGCCGCGAGCTTCTGCTCGACGGTCGTATCGCAGGCGGTCACGTCGAGGCCCTTGCCGCAGACGGCCTTGGCCGTCTTGTCCACCGCGCTGTAGCCGGCGATCGCGCTGAGGCTGCTGCGGTAGGGTCCGCGCAACGCTGCGGCCCGGTTCCAGGAGTACACGACGTCCTTGGACGTGACCGGATCGCCGTTGTTGAACTTGGCAGCCGGGTTCAGGTGCACGGTGTACGTCAAGCCGTCAGAGGAGATCCCGCCGTTGCTCAATGACGGAACCTGCATCGCGATGTCGGGGACGAGTTGCAGGTTGTTGTCGAAGCGCCACAGATTGTCGAAGACGTTCTGCACGATCTCGCTGTCGACCTCGGCGTCGATCCGGCCGGGGTCCCATGTCTTCGGGTCTTGCAAGATTGGGAAATGCAGGACCTGTCGTGACGCCAGCCCGCCACTTGTCGCGGTGGAGCCGCCTCCGCCGCACGCTGCGACGGTCAGGACGCTGGCAACGCCCAGCACCATGCCGCCGATCTTGAGTTGAGATGGTCGCAAGGTCCGTCCTCCTTGTCTCTTGCCTAAGACGATGCCACGGGAAAGCCGATCAACCCGTGTCCGATCCCGAAATGAAGGTTACAGGCCAGGGCCGCGCACATGCCGCTGCGAACGTTTGAACTTCTCGGCTCGTGGGCCGACCTTGGCTTGAGATTTGCAACGAAATCCGCCCGTTTCGACTCCGTGTTCCGCGCTGCCACAATGGCGCGGCGAACGGATTCTGTAGCCTGAACGCGAGGTTGTCAAGTTTGCCAGGGTACCGAAACGCCTGTGCGCACACGACCATCAGGGCTCAAATCGGCATGGGATTCAGCGTCCTGGAAGGTCAGCGAGCCGGCAGGGGATGTCCGCGTCCTCGTTGAGGTGATAGCTGGCGCAGATGCGGTGATACCCGTCGGCAACGGTGAGAGCGACGTCATCGTGCACACGACCGCGCACCAGCAGCACCGGTGAAAGCATCTCTCCCTTGGCGACCTTCTTGAGGTCCTTGGCAACGTGGGGATTGTCGGGCGGTAGCCCGGGCAGGTTGCTCGCCCGGAGCAGATCCTTGGCCTTGCGGTGGATCAGCGGCGCCTTGCGCAGGGTGTCGACGACGGCTGCGGTCGACCTGTCGTCGAGGATGAGGCTGAGATAGTCGGAAGCAGCAGGGTAGTCGTGGTCGTCCGGTTGTTCTTTCCAGGTCTCGGACTGCTGGGGCGCCGGCATCGGTGCGGGTCCTCCTTGCGGAATCACGCGATCCTCGCACAGCTGAGATCGGCCGTCCACAGCCCGGGCCACTAGGATTCTCTGGTGACGCTGGAGGCGCTGCGTGAGCGGGAAACCACGCCGCGCACGCCGGACACGATGATCGGCGTCACGCGCCACGCTGCTCGAAGAACTCTGCCTGTCGTCGTTCTCGCAGCCGGCGCGGCATCTCTCGCCACCGAGATCTGCGCTTCGCGTCTCCTCGCGCCCTACTTCGGCAACTCCACCGTGGTCTGGGCCAACGTGATCGGGCTGATCCTCATCTATCTGTCGGTCGGCTACTGGGTGGGTGGCCGGCTCGCCGATCGGTACCCGACGCCGCGTGCGCTCGGCGTCATCCTGGTCGCGGCCGCACTCTGTGTCGCGGCGCTGCCTTTCATCGCACGTCCGTTCCTGTCGCTTGCGCTGCAGGGTTTCCAGGCGATCAGCGTGGGGGTCGTCGCCGGCTCGTTCTTCGCCACCTTGGCGCTGTTCGCAGTTCCGGTGTCGCTTCTCGGGATGGCCTCGCCGTTCGCACTGCGCCTGTCGATCACCGAGATCAAGCACGCCGGCAGCACCAGCGGGCGGCTGTCCGCACTCGCCACAGTTGGTGCCATCATTGGCACATTCGGATCGGCGCTGGTTCTGATCCCCGCCGTGGGAACGCAGCGCACGCTGCTGTCCGCAGCACTCCTCGTCGCCGTGGTCTCGATACCCCTCCTGGCACGCGGTGCAGTGGTCGCGACGCTTGTCATCGCTGCTCTTCTCGCGCTCCCACCCGGAGGCGTCAAACCTTCGGCTGGTGTGGTCGCGGAGCAGGAGTCCGCGTACCAGTACATCCAGGTTGCCGATGACGGCGGCAAGACGGTGCTCCGCACCGACGAGGGCATCGCCGACCAGTCCGTTTACCGGCAGAGGACCGCACTCACGGGTGCGGAATGGGACATGCCGCTGGTGGCCCCACCGCTCCTCGGCAGGCCGCTCCACCGGGTGCTCGTCATCGGCAACGCCGCGGGCACGTCGGCCCGCGTCATCGCATCCATGTACCCGGGTGTCTCCATCGACGGTGTGGAGATCGACCCTGCCGTCACCGACCTGGCACGCCGGTACATGGGGCTTGGCGGGGTCCGCGGCCTGCATGTGGTGAGCGCGGATGGCCGCGCCTTCCTCGCCACGGGAGCCGGGCGCTACGACCTCATCGTCGTCGACGCGTACCGGCAGACCTATATCCCTTTTTATCTCGCCACTCAGGAATTCTTCCAGCTGGTGCGCCAGCACCTCGAACAGGGCGGTGCGCTGGCGCTCAACGTCGAGCGTGTTCCCGGTGACGATCGCCTCGTGCGTGCCGTGAGCGGGACACTTGCGGCGGTGTTCCCACAAGTGTGGGTATGGCCTGCGCTGCGGTTCAACGAGCTGGTCCTCGGCCTCGACCACGCCGTCGATCCGGCGACGCTCGCAACACGCTTTCGCTCTGTCCCCGGCCCGGTTGGGCTGCTGACGCCCCTCTTCGCCCGTGACGCGCGCACCGTTGCGGCGGCCGGGGACCCGTTGACCGACGATCGCGCGCCCGTAGAGTGGCTCACGGACCGTGCGGTGCTGGCCTACATCGCGGCGGGGGGACGGCTCAACGAGGCGCTTCTGCCCACGGCCCCGTGACGCCACGACCGCGTCATGGCGACGCACAGACCCCACACCGAGGCGACCAGCAGCAGCGCGAACGGGGTGATCCTTCCGGGGCCACCGACGGTTCCGTTGCCGAGGTCGCGTTGCGAGGCAAGGGAGAGCACAACCCAGGCCGCGATAGCGGAAAGGGTGCCGGGACCGGGCCAGCGAAGGGCACGCCGCCCCTCTTCGCCCGCCATCCAGGCAAGGCCGATCACGAGCGCGGGCGCGAGCATGGTCAGATCGTGGCTGAGCAGGTGGGGGCTGGCGAAGAGCGAGAGCGCCACGGCGCCGGCGAGCGCCGGCTCGAGCACGGAGGAGCGCCGGCGCGCTGCTGTACCCAGGGCCGCGGCGGCGGCCGCCGCTGCCAGTGACGCCGAGAGGCCCAGCATGTAGGCGAGCTGGGTCGGCCCGAGCCAGGAACCGAACAGGCCACTCGCCCCCTGCATCTGAGTGAGCGGGCTGTAGGCAGGGCTGAACACGACCGACGCGAATGCCGCGATGCCGGATGTGCCCACGGTCGCGAGCGAGAACACGACGGTGGCGCCGGCGCCCATCGCGAACCCGAACAGGGCCCGCCAGTCGCGTCGTCCGGCCATGAAGCACACCACGCCGATCACCAGGTGAGGCTTGGCGATCGCGGAGGTCGCTCCGATCGCCAGGCCGGCCGCCAGGCGACGGTCTGCCCGCCACGCGGCGTAGGCGAGCGCCAGCCCCAGCACGGAGAGACCGTCCCACTGGCCCTCGATCCACAGGGCGCCGGTCCCGAAACCCGCGAGCGCGACCGCCCCGACCGACGCCTTCACCCAGTGCGGTGTCCTGGCCGGCCAGGGCGCCGCCCGGGCCGCGACCACGATCGCGGCGATCACCAGGAGCAGCTGCAGCCACGCCCACACCCGGTACGCGGTTGCCGAGTCGAGCAGCGACAGTGGCGCGGCCACGACCGCTGCAGCGGGCGGGTTCTCAAAAGGTATGTCGAGATGCGAGAGCGGGGTGCCGGTGCGTGCCAGCACCTGCTGCTCCGCCGGCCCGCTGTAGAGCTTGCCGGTTTCACCCTGCCGCCACAGCGTCGAGGCTGCGTACGTGCCCGCGAAATCGCTCGTGCGGGCCAGGGGCTGGGCGTCGACCCAGATCCGCCCGTACTGCACGAGGACGAGCGCGGCGATGCCAAGAAGGAGTGGCGCGACCAGCCGCGAGCGCACGATCACGTCTGGTCACTCTAAGAGCGCCCCGACACGCGCCTGTCGAAGCGCGGTCACCGTCGTGCAGCGAGCATCCTTGCAGCGGGCACTGCACAGTGCGCGGTCAGCCGGCCAGTGCGCGGGAGAACACGGCGAGGTCGGCGTCGCTGAAGAGTGCAAATGTGATCTCGCGGAGCGGCGTACCTGCCGCCTCGAGTGCGGCCCGGGCCTCGTCCACGGCGATCGGGGCAGCGTGGTCGACAGGAAACCCGTAGATACCTGTGCTGATCGACGGGGCAACCACGGTCGCGCAATCGTGCCGGGCCGCGAGCGCAAAGGCGGTTCGATAAGCCGAACGCAAGAGGTCGGGCTCACCGTGGAGCCCGTCGCGCCAACGGGGGCCGACAGCATGGATCACGTGCCGGGCACGCATCCGCCCCGCGCCGGTGACGACGGCGGACCCGGTGGGGCAGCCGTCGTAGCGCTCGTTCAGCTCGCGCATGATGTCGGGTCCGCCGGCGCGGTGGATCGCGCCGTCGACTCCGCCGCCGCCGGCCAGCGACTGGTTGGCCGCGTTGACGATCGCGTCGACCTCGAGCGTTGTGATGTCCGCGCGACGCAGCGCGATCCGCCCGGCCCCGAGGCGTCGCTCGTGGACGTCAGCCGCCATCGGGAAGGGACAGCGCCAGGCAGGCGTTGTGCCCGCCGAAGCCGAACGACGTGCTGATCGCGTTGTGAAAGCGCGCCGGGCGGCCGACGTTGGGCACGTAGTCGAGGTCGCACTCAGGATCCGGCTCGTCGAGATTGATGGTCGGTGGCACGAATTGGTCACGCATGGCCAAAACGGTGATCACCGCTTCGACGGCACCCGCTGCCCCGAGCAGGTGGCCGTGCATGGACTTGGTGGACGACATGGGCACCGTGGCCGCAGCGTCGCCAAGCGCCGCCTTGATCGCACGGGTCTCAGCAGCGTCGTTGAGCTGGGTCGACGTTCCGTGCGCATTGATGTAGCCGACGTCGTCCGCTGCCCAACCGGCGCGCGCGAGCGCGCGCGCGATGCAGCGGCGCGCGCCGTCACCGTCTGCATCGGGCTGCGTGATGTGCGATGCATCGGCGGTGGCGCCATAGCCGGCGACCTCCGCGTAAATGTGGGCGCCTCGCCGCTGTGCGTGCTCCCAATCCTCGAGAACCACGATCCCGGCGCCTTCGCCCATCACGAAGCCGTCGCGGTCCTTGTCGAACGGACGCGACGCGCGCTGCGGTTCGTCGTTGCGCGTCGACAGCGCTTGCATGGCGTTGAACGCCGCGATGCCCAGATTGGTGATCGACGCCTCGGTGCCGCCGGCGATGACGGCGACGCTGTCGCCGCGCCGGATCCATTCAGCCGCCTCGCCGATCGCGTGGGCTCCCGACGCGCAGGCGCTCACCACAGCGAAGTTTGGACCGCGTGCACCGCAATCGATGGCCACGAAACCCGCCGGCATGTCGGCGATCATCATCGGAACAGTGAACGGCGACACGCGGCGCACACCGAACTCGAACAGTGCGTTCGCAGAGCGCTCCAGCACCTCCAGTCCTCCGACGCCCGAGGCGATCAGCACTCCCACGTCCTCTGAGATCTCCCGCACGTCGATCCCGGCGTCGGCGATAGCCTGACGAGCCGCGCCGACAGCGAACTGAACGCACCGGCTGGTGCGGCGAGCCTCCTTCTTTCCCATCAGGGCCTCGGCGTCGAACCCGCGCACCTCCCCGGCGATCCTGGTGGGCAGCGCCGCCGCGTCGAAGGAAGTGATGGTGCCAATGCCGCTTGTGCCTGCGCGACACGCCTGCCAGCTCGACTCCGGATCGAGACCCAGGGGGGTGATCGCGCCCAGACCGGTGATCGCAACGCGCACGCGGCCGTTGGCGCTCATCGCGCCGCCTGCTCGCTTGGCAGGAGCGGCGCGCCCTGGGAGTGGTAGCCGCCGTCGACGTGGAGCATCTCACCGGTGACCCCGCGAGCCAGATCGCTCAGCAGAAACACGCACGCGTCGGCGACCGGGCCGGCGTCGCCGCTGTCCCAGCCGAGTGGCGCCTGCAGCCTCCACGCGTCCTTGAGGACGGCGAAGCCCGGGATGGATTTGGCGGCGACGGTTTCCAACGGTCCGGCGGCGAGCGCGTTCACGCGCACCCCGCGGCTGCCGAGGTCGCGCGCGAGGTAGCGGACTATCGACTCCAGTGCGGCCTTCGCCGGTCCCATCCAGTCGTACAGCGGCCAGGCCACCCGCGCGTCGAAGGTGAGTGCCACCACCGCCCCGCCAGTTGTGGGCATCAACGGCACAAACTCGGCGGCAAGCGTGCGCAGCGAGTAGCTGCTGATCTCGAACGCGCGCGCCACCGAGGACCATGGCGCCTCGAGGAAGGCTCCCCCGAGGCAGTCCTCCGGCGCGAAGCCGACTGCGTGCACGACCGCGTCCAGGCCGCCCCATCGCGACCTCACCTCGTGGGCCACCGCGCGGGCCTGTGCGACGTCGGTCACATCCAGCTCCAGGACCGCCGGAGAGGGTTGCAGACGCTTCGCGCTGCGCTGCGTGAGGCTCATCGCGCGCCCGAAGGATGTGAGCATCACGCCCGCGCCGCGCTCCTGGCATGCATTGGCGATGGCGTACGCGATGCTCTTCGGGGTGAGGACTCCGGTCACCAGCACCCGCTTGCCGGAGAGCAGGCCGATATTGGAAGGAGCGACAGTCACGGGCACAAGTGTCCTGTATCGGAGGTCCGCCGCAGGTGCGCGGTCGCGGCGGTCGGGCCGCAGCACAAGGCGTCGACAGCCATAGGCGCTGCCGCGCTCTCGCGGTTACGCGTCCAATGGGGGCGGCGTTTCCGGACTCGCCGCCATCAGGGTGAGCATCGCCCGATGCCAGGCCGGCGTGCCCGCGAGGATGTCGCCGTTCTTGAAGACGGCGTCGGCGTCGCCTTTCCAGTCGGTGACCACGCCGCCCGCCTCGCGGACCAGCACAGCCCCGGCGGCGATGTCCCAGATCGCCAGGCCGAGTTCGAAGAACCCATCCCAGACCCCCGCGGCCGTGTATGCCAGGTCGAGGCTGGCGGCGCCCGCACGCCGCAGATCCTCGAACTCGCGGAGCGCGCCCTCCATCGTTGGCAGGTAGCGCGCGAGCCGCTGTCTCGGCTCGCGAAAGGGGAACCCGGTGGCGACGACCTGCTGGGCGGCGGGGCGCGTCGACATCTGGAGCGGCCGGCCTCGCGCGTCCGCGGCTCCCTCACCGGCGGCGGCGCTCCATCGCGCCTCGAGGAGCGGGGCCGCGACCGCACCGACCACGGGACGGCCGGCTTCGAGCAGCGCAACGCTCACCCCCACGACCGGAAATCCGCGCAGCAGGTTGGTCGTCCCGTCGACGGGGTCCACTACCCACAGCTGATCGTGCTCCCGCGTGCCGCCGCTCTCTTCAGCCAGGACCGGGATGTGCGGGGTCCGTTCGCGCAGCACCTTGAGCACCGCAGCCTCGGCGGCGCGGTCGACCTCGGTCACATAGTCGCCGGCGGCCTTGACCTCGGCGGTGGCCGCGCTCGACCTCCAGCCGGCCCGGATCACCTCGCTCGCCGCTTCCGTGGCGTCGACGGCGACTTCCCGCACATCGGCGTAGGACCGCACACCCGCGAGGGTAGCCGCGGGCAGGCTCAGCCCGAGCGCCGGAGCTGGATGACCTGATCGGCCGGCGCGTCGCCGTTGCCGAGGCGGTGCTGCGGGATCCCTCCGCTCGCGAGGATCTCCTCCATCTCCTCGGCGCTCACCGGGTGGCACAGGTAGTACCCCTGTCCGTGGGTGCAGCCCAGCTCGCGAAGCCGTGTGATCTGGCCCGGCGCTTCGATGCCCTCCGCCACCATGCTCAGCCGGAGCGCTGAGCCGATTCCCACGATGGCGCGAGCAAAGTCTCCGCTCGGCTCGGACTGGACGAGGTCGTCGACGAAGGGCTTGGCGATCTTGAGGATGTCGACGGGCAGGCGGCGAAGATAGCTGAGCGACGAATACCCCGTGCCGAAGTCGTCGATGGCCACGCGGATGCCGGCGCGCTGCAGCGTCTGGAGCTTGGCGATGCTCGAGGCCGCATCTGTCAACAGGATCGTCTCGGTGAGCTCGAGCACGAGCGAATCCGGGCGCAGGCCGACCTCACGCACCGTCTCGACCACCCATTCAACGAACATCGGCTGCTGCAGCTGCCGGGCAGAGATGTTGACGCTGACCGTCAGGGGCTCGAGCCGCGGGAAGCGAGCCTGCCAGCGCAGCAGCGTGGCGCACGCGCGCCGGAGCACGAAGTCGCCGAGGATGAGAATTTGGCCGGTCTCCTCCGCCATCGGGATGAACTCGGCAGGGCCGACCAGCCCTCGGTGCGGATGCCGCCAGCGCACCAGCGCTTCCACGCCGCTGACGTCGCCGCTCTGCAGGTGGACGATCGGCTGGTAGTGGATGACCAGCTGGTTGGTGGCGAGGGCCTGGTCGAGATCCGAGCGCAGCTTGTGCCGGCTCACGATCTCGGACTCCATGCCCGGTGCGAACACGACGCAGCGGTCCTTGCCCGCGGCCTTCGCCGCATACATCGCGACGTCCGCGTGGCGCATGAGGTTGCTCGCGTTGTCGCCATCTCGGTCTGCAACAGCAACGCCGACGGAAGCTCGCACGTGCACCGTGTGGCCGGCGACGTCGAAGGGCGCCTTGAGTCCGTCGAAGATGCGCTTGGCGACGATCTCCGCCTCAGCCGGGTCTTCCAGCTCCTCCAGGAGAATCGCGAACTCGTCACCGCCCAGGCGGGCTGCCATGTCGGGCCGGCGCAGGCACCCGCGCAGGCGCTCTGCGACTCCGATCAGCAGGGCATCACCGGTGGCGTGCCCAAGCGTGTCGTTGACGCCCTTGAAATCGTCGAGGTCGATGAAGAGCACCGCCAGACGCTTGCCCGCGCGGCCGCTGCGCAGGAGCGCGTCGTCGATGCGGTTGCCGAACAGTGATCGGTTGGCCAGGTCGGTGAGCGAGTCGTGGAACGCCTGGTGCGACAGCTGCTCCTGCAGCTCCGTCAGGCGCGCGATCGACTGTTCCAGCCGGCCGTTCTCCAGCGTGGTCGTGGTCTGGATCGCCAGCGTTTGAAACAGCTGCAGGTCGCGTGAGTCGAATGGGCGCGCGTCAGTGTGGCCGCCGACCAGCAGGCTGCCGAGCATGCGCGACTCGCCGCGGAGCAGCGCGACCAGCGCGTCGCTGATGCCGCGCAGGCGCAGCATCTCGGCGGCCGACGGGGAGGTGCGGCGGTCGATGATCACACCGTCGGTCTCAGCCTCGAGCACGTCGTCGAGAAGGCCGAGATCGACCGCCACCATCACCTCGTCCTGCGCATCGTGGTGGACGGTGGTGCGCAGCGCCTTCTCGCCGGGCGCTGCTGGAAAGATGGTCAGCTGGGCCATCTCAGCGCTGAACATCGCGCGTGCTCGAGCCAGCAATTGCACGATGGCGGTCTCGAGCTCTCGTGATCCCTGTAGCGCGTCGCCGGCCCCGTGCAGGAACTCGACGGCCAGGCGGAGCTGCCGCTCCCGCCCCATGCGGCGGTACAGGAGCATGGTGGCCGCGCTGATGAGCAGCAGTGGCGCCAGCGCGTATTCGTCCAGGCGGATGAGCACAACTGCGAGCAGTCCGAGGGATGAACTGGCGACCGCCGCGAGCATCGCGAGGCCGAGGTCCCTGACCCCGGCCGGGAGAGCTGAGCGCGCGTCCGTCAGCGTCAGCACTGACGTGGCCACCCGAGCGACGACGACGATCCCGATCCCAGCTCCCGCGGCGGCCCACGCGCGCCAGTCGAGCACCGCGTCCGCGGGCGCCATCTGTCGGAAGACGAGGAACGCGACGCCGCCGAGAAGCAAGAACTGGGCCAGTGCCAGCGCGGTCTGCGCGACGTTCAGTGGCCGCGTCAGGGAAGCGGCTGCGCTGCCCAGCGCAAAGCCGGCGAGGACATCAAGAGGCGAGGCGTAGAAAAGCCCCAGGAGCATTGCCCCCGAGCTCACGCCGACACCCGGTGCCAGGCGCCGCGAGCCGAGGCTGAGCGGCATGCGCTCGGTCGCGAAGAACAGCAGAGCGAAGGGCCATACGCCCAGCTGCGGATCCGCATACGCAGCGAGTCCCCGAAGCGGTCCGATCCAAAGCAGCGCTGCACCGCTCGCAAGGCAGGCGCTGATCAGCCACATCCGCTG
>Ga0307477_10002188_pt1 | contig 15333 bp, 11 predicted proteins | sample atmos_gasesECM2C_FD_203316 | JGI IMG/M metagenome (GOLD analysis project Ga0307477, IMG submission 203316) | Hardwood forest soil microbial communities from Morgan-Monroe State Forest, Indiana, United States - atmos_gasesECM2C_515 | ecosystem: Environmental > Terrestrial > Soil > Temperate...
GCGGCGTGTGGCGATTGCGGGGAACGTGCCCGCGCCTTGACTCTCGCGGGCCGACCCCTAATTTAGGTCGTTCAATCTCAACGAGTTGCATACGGCGACCGCAGCCGCGACCACGGACAAGCTCGGGGAAATCCTCGTCCGTGAGGGCTTGATTACCCTGGATCAGCTCAAGAAGGCGCTCCTCGAGCAGAAGAGCTCGGGGATGCGGCTGGGCTATACCCTGGTCAAGCTGGGCTTCATTGAGGAGACCGAGGTCACGAAGAGTCTCGCCCGGCAATACCGGATGCCGGCGGTCGACCTCTCGCGCTTTGAGGTCGAACCCAAGATCGTGAAGCTCCTCCCCCCCGACATTGCGGTGAAGCACACCGTCCTGCCGCTCAAGCGCGAAGGGCGCACCTTGACGATCGCGATCGCCGACCCGAACAACGTGACGGCGATCGAGGACATCAAGTTCATCACGCGCTGCGACGTGTTTCCGGTCATCGCGGGCGAGTATACGCTGCGCAATGCGATCGATCGCTACTACCAACAGTCCGACGCCCAGCTCCAGAGTCTGCTCAAGAGCGTGGAGGCGGCGGAGGATCTCGAAGTCGTCGAGGAGGAGCAAGACGAAGACGTCAAGGCGCAGGACCTGGCGGACGACGCACCCGTGGTGAAGCTGATCAACGGGCTCCTCACCGACGCGGTGAAGCGTGGGGCGTCCGATATCCACATCGAGCCGTTCGAGCACGAGATGCGGGTACGCTACCGTGTGGACGGCGCGCTCCAAGAAGTGATGAAGCCTCCCGTGAAGATGCGGGCCGCGCTCACCTCGCGCGTCAAGATTATGGCGGCGCTCAACATCGCCGAGCGCCGCGTGCCCCAGGATGGCCGCATCAAGCTGAAGATGGGAACGCGCGTGATCGATTTCCGAGTCTCGACGCTGCCCGTGTTGTTCGGGGAGAAGATCGTGCTCCGCATCCTCGACAAGGGCAACCTGGCCCTCGACCTCACGAAATTCGGGTTCGAGGCCAAAGCCGAGCAAGACTTGATGCGCGCGATCCTCAACCCCTACGGGATGGTGCTCGTAACGGGGCCGACGGGGTCGGGGAAGACGACGACGCTGTATTCGGCGTTGTCGCGGGTGAACACGATGGAAGTGAACATCCTCACGGCGGAGGACCCGGTCGAGTACAACCTCCTCGGCATCAACCAGGTCCTGGTGCGCAACGAAGTGGGGATGACCTTCGCCGCCGCCCTCAAGGCATTCCTGCGACAGGACCCGAACATCATCATGGTGGGCGAGATCCGCGACATGGAAACGGGATCGATCGCCATCAAGGCCGCGCTCACGGGCCACCTTGTCTTATCGACGCTGCACACGAACGACGCGCCGTCGACCGTCACCCGCATGATCGACATGGGGATTGAGCCGTTCAACGTGGCGAGCGCCGTGAACCTGATCGTGGCCCAGCGGTTGGTGCGCCGCATCTGCGCGAATTGCAAGGCGGAGCACAAGTACTCCGACGAGGAGCTGCACGCGCTGGGGATCCCGCTCGCGGATGCGAGCAAGCTCACGTTCTTCAAGGGGCAGGGCTGCGACACGTGCAACGAAACCGGCTACAAGGGGCGGCAGGGGTTGTATGAGGTGATGGCGCTCTCGAGCTCGCTGCGGCGCATGGTCCTCAAGGGCGCCTCGACCGAAGAACTGCGGGCGGAGGGGGTCAAGGAAGGCATGCTCACGCTGCGCATGGATGGCATGTTGAAGGTGAAGCGCGGAGTCACCACCCTCGACGAAGTCGTGAAGGAGACCGCGGCATGACGGTGAACCTCCGGGCCCTGCTCGAAGAGATGATCGAGAAGGATGCCTCCGACTTGCACATCGTGGCGGGGGAGCGCCCCAAATTGCGCGTCGACGGCGACATCACCAATGCCTCGACGGACGAGGTGCTGACGCCCAAGGATACCCTCTCGCTCGCCTACTCCGTGCTCACCGAGGGGCAGAAGAAGCGCTTCGAAACCGAAAACGAGCTCGACTTCTCCTTCGGGATCCAGAACCTCGCACGGTTCCGCGGCAACTGCTTTAAGCAGCGCGGCTGCGTGTCGCTCGTGATCCGCCAGATCCCGTTCACCGTGCGCACCTTCGACGAGCTCGGCCTCCCGGCCGTCGTGGCCAAGTTAGCCGAGCGCCCGCGGGGCCTCGTCCTCGTGACGGGGCCGACGGGCTCGGGCAAGAGCACGACGCTCGCCGCGATGATCGACAAGGTCAACAAGGAGCTGAAGGGGCACATCATTACGGTCGAGGATCCGATCGAGTTCATCCACCGCCATCAGAGCTGTATCGTCAACCAGCGGGAGGTAGGCACCGACACGAACAGTTTCGCCGCCGCCCTCAAATACGCCCTGCGGCAGGACCCCGACGTCGTGCTGGTCGGGGAAATGCGCGATCTCGAGACGACCCAGGCGGCGCTCACGATCGCCGAGACGGGGCACCTGGCCTTTGCCACGCTCCACACCAACTCGGCGGCGGAGACGATCAACCGCATCATCGACATCTTCCCGTCCCATCAGCAGTCCCAGATCCGCGCCCAGCTCGCCTTCGTGCTCGAGGGCGTGGTGACCCAGACCTTGTTGCAGAAGGCGAAGGGGCGAGGCCGGGTCATGGCGGCCGAAATCATGGTGTGCACGCCGGCCATCCGAGCGCTGATCCGCGACGACAAGGTGCACCAGATCGAGTCGTCGATGCAGGCAGGCAAGAAATACGGGATGCAAACGCTCCTCGACGCGCTCTACCAGCTCTACATGGGCCGCGAGGTGAGCAAGGAAGAGTGCCTCCGCGTGGCGTCGAATCCGAACGAGTTCCTGCGCATGATCGGCGAGCAGCCGATGGACGAGCGCGAAGGGATACCCCAGGCCGGCACTTCGTCGGCCGGTCAGCCCAAAGTAGCCGCGCGCCGCTAGGCGCGGACGGGAGCACCTTATGGCGGTCTTTCAATACACCGCGCGCACGCTGAAGGGCGATCTCGTCAACGACAAGATCGACCTGCCGAGTCGCGATGATGTCATCGCCCACCTGCGGAAAAACCGCATGGTGGTGGTGCAGGTTCGGCAAGCGCCGCGGGAGTTCAAGCTGAACTTCGGCATGGGCGGGGGCGTCAAAACGCGCGACGTCGTCATCATGACCCGACAGTTCTCGACGATGATCAACGCGGGCCTCCCCCTGGTCCAGGCCCTCGACATCCTCGCCAAGCAGACCGAGAACAAGGTGCTGGCCGATACCACGCGCCAAGTCGTGTACGACGTGGAGAGCGGACACACCCTGGCCGATGCGTTGCGCAAGCACCCCAAGGCCTTCAGCGACCTGTACGTGAACATGGTGGCCGCGGGCGAGGCGGGCGGCATCCTCGACACGATCCTGCTACGGCTCGCGCAGTTCCTCGAGAAAAACGACGCGATCATCCGCAAGGTGAAGGGCGCGATGATTTATCCCGCCGTGATCATGTCGGTCGCGGCGATCGCCGTGACCGTCCTCCTCATCTTTGTGATCCCGACGTTCCAGAACATGTTCGCGTCCGTGAACCTCGAGCTGCCCCTCCCGACGCGAATCGTGATCGGCGCGAGCAACCTCCTGAAGCACTATTGGTGGGCGATGATCGGGGTCGCCGGGTTCGGGGCGTTTTCGATCAACCGCTATTACAAGACGCCGCCGGGCAAGCTCCAGATCGACATGCTACTCCTCAAGCTCCCCGTCCTCGGCGACGTGATCCGTAAATCGGCGGTGTCGCGCTTTACGCGCACCCTCGGCACGCTCATCTCCTCGGGGGTGTCGATTCTCGATGGCCTCGAGATCACCGCGCGCACGGCGGGTAATCAGGTCATCCACAACGCCGTCATGGAGTCCCGGGCCTCGATCGCGGGGGGGGAGACGATCGCCGCGCCGCTGCAGAAATCGAATGTCTTTCCCCCGATGGTGATCTCGATGATCGCGGTCGGCGAGCAGACCGGGGGCCTCGACGAGATGCTGTCGAAAATCGCCGATTTCTACGACGAGGAAGTGGATGCCGCGGTGAGCGCGCTCCTGTCCCTGATGGAGCCGATCATGATCGTCGTCCTCGGCGTGATCGTCGGCGGCATGGTCGTGGCGATGTACCTGCCGATCTTCGACATGGTGAACGCAGTGCAGTAACGGCCGGCCTCACCGCTGGTGCAGCACATCCGCGATCGCGGCGCGCACCCGCGCTCGCGGCTCCACCTTCTCCGCCGTCTCCAGCCGCTCCCGGGACGCCGCCCCACCGACGCGGGCAAGCACCTGCACCGCCTTCACCGCGAAGAGCGCGTCGCCATCGCGCAGCGCGCGCTCGGCGACGCTCGCCGCGCGGGTCGCGTCGAGCGCGGCAAGGGCATCGAGCGCGGCGCTGCGGAGCTCACGCGGCTCGCTCGCGACGGTGAGGCGCTCGAGCGCGTCGGCCCGCGGCTCGACGGGCCCGCCGACTTGGCGCAACGCCTCGAGGGCCACGAACCGGAGGCCCAGCGCGTGGCCCGGGGCGCACGCCGCGACCAGGTCCGGGAGCGCGTCGCCACCCGCCTCGCGCGCGAGGACGCCGAGCGCGGTCTCGCGGACGGTCTCGTTGGGGTCGTCCGCGTACATCGCCTGCGCCGCGGCCTTCGCTCCCCCGGGGTCGACGGCCGTGAGCGTCGCGAGCGCCTGGGCCCGCACGTCGCTGTCGGGGTCGCGGAGCGCCGAGCGGACGACCGCGCGCGACAGGGTGGCCGTATCGCGGCCGAGCTGAGCCACCGCGGTGCGGCGCAGCCAGGGGTCGTGCTCGTTCAACACGAGGAATCGGCGCGCGCGCGGCCTCGCTGTCGGCCGACGTGCCGAGCGCTTGCAACGCCCAGTTCCGCGCCGAGAAATCGAGGTCGTGCTCCGCCATGGTGGCGAGCTCGGCCGTGGCATAATCCCCGGTGACGGTGCCGAGCAGCCACCCGCCCTCGTCGAACCGCACGGCCACCGGGGCGTCCGGCAGGGGGATAGCGAATACGTCGCTCGCTCGTGACACCATGATGTCGCGGCGGACCACGGAATCGCGGGTGATGATGCGCACGGTCGCCGGAAATCGGAACAGGGGATGCAGGGAGTCCACCCGCTGGGTCTCCTCCACGGTCAGGCGCAGCACCCGCGTACCTGCGTCCCATTGGCGCGCGAAGCGGACGCGGGGATATCCGATGCCGTAGGCCCACTGGTCGAAGAACCAATCGAGGTCGCAGCGGCACGCCCGCTCGAAGGCCACCGCGAAATCGGCGGTGGTCACCGGGCGGTAGGCGTTGTCGGTGAGGAATCGGTGCATCCCCGCCCAGAACGTGGCGTCCCCGAGGAGGCGCCGCAGTTGATGAGCGAGCTGCGCCCCCTTCGGGTAGACGTGCCCGCTAAAGAACAGGGCGATCGGGTCCGTGCCTTGGTACTCCCCCCAGACGAGGGGCCGCTCCTCGTTCAGGTCGGCCTGCATCGCCTCCTGCTGCTGCTGCCACCACTCGAGCTCCGCCGCGTCCCGCCCCCGGGTCTGCTCGAGCTCGACCGACTCGAGATAGGTCGCCAGGCCCTCGTTGAGCCAGATGTCCGCCCACTCGGCGGTGGTCGTCAAGTCGCCGACCCATTGGTGCGCGAGTTCGTGCGCCACGAGCTCGCGCCCGGTATGCTCGGGCTCATCCCCCTCGCCATGGAGCACCAAGTCGCTCTGCGTGGTGGCGGAGACGTTCTCCATGCCGCCGTAGGTGAAATCGGGGATGGCCGATTGCGCGTACTTCGCCCACGGGAACGGGACGCCGAGGAGTCGGGAATACAGCTCGATCATCGACGGCGTCTCGCCAAAGGTGCGCCAGCCGGCCGCCACGGTGTCGGGGTACACCCAGTACTCGACCGGCACGCCACGCCACTCGTCTTCGAGAATCGCGAACGGCCCGACCACGACGGAGTAGAGGTAGGTGGACGCCGGTTGCTCCTGCGACCAGTGCCACACGCGCTGGTGCCCGCCGCTTCCCGGCGTCACGTCCACCAGGCGTCCGTTGGAGAGCACCTTGAGCCCCGTGTCGGCGGTGACGAAAAACTCCCACGTGGTCTTGTCGTTCGGGGCATCGTAGGTAGGCACCCACGCGCGCGTCTCCGTCGCCTCACCTTGGGACCAGATCACATTGCGCCGCGGCACGAAGTACACGCCGCGCTCCGGCGCGCCGTGATACCGGAGGGTGAACACGACCGTGTCCCCTGGCGCGGCTCGGCGCGAGAGGCGGACGGTGACGTGCGCCGTGTCGAAGGCGAACTGGAGCGGCCGCGCGCCCGCGTCGGTCGCCGCGTCGATCGTCAGATCTTCGGCATCGAGGCGGATGGTATCGGTGGGCGCACCGAGCACGACGAGCCGGGTCGCCACGGTGCCGGTCAAGCTCCGACTCGCCATGTCAAAGGTGACCGCGATGCGTTGGTGCACGAGATGGAACGCGCGGGGCCGTTCCGGCCAGCGTCGGGGCGGGACATACGCCCCGACGATCCCCGTGGGCCGCTGGGCGAGAAGCCGGGAGGCCTGCCCGAGGGGCAGGACGCAGCCGGCGACCGCGAGGAGGAGGGCGGGCGCGGGCGCCGGCACGGAACGCACGACCTAGCTGCCGGCCTTCGTGGTGGCCCGCGTGGCCTCGACCGCCTGCTCGTGGAACGAGTCGAGGTTCTGCGCGTGTTCGGCGTACTCGGGCCGTTGCCGCGCGCGCTCGGCCGCTTCGTTCTTCAGGAAGTCGCGATAGGCCCGTTGCGCGCCGGAGGCGTCCTTCAGCGACTCGAAGGCCATCGCCCGCAGCATGAACCCGAAGAGATGCGTGGCCGCGAGGTGCCGGATCGAGTCGGACTGGGCGAGCGCCCCGGGGGCGTCTCCCCCGGTGAGGTCGAGCACCCCGACGTGGTAGCGGGCGTCGATGTCGAGCGCCGGCAGCATGGCGTAGGCTTGCAGGGCCATCGGGAGGAAGAACGTGGCGCTGTCCGTTTTGCCGGAGGCGTGGAGGGTCATGACCCGGTTGTAGAGGCGAGTCGCCCGCTCCTCGGGGGACATCTGACTGATGTCCGGCGCGCTCATCGGGGGCGGGCCCGGGGCATCCGCGGACACCGCGGTAGGGCCGTCGGTCCCTTCGCCACGACCACCGAGCCGCAGCGCGAGTACGGCGACCAGCGCCCCGAGAGCCGCCCCCGCGACCCCCCAGGGCAGTCCCGCCCGCCATCCCGCCGCCTGCGTCACGCCGACCTGCGCACCGCACTTGTGGCAGAACCGCGCGGTGGGCGCGAGCGTCGTTCCGCACGCATGACAGGTCATAGGGCCGGAATGTAATCAGCGGGCGCGGGACCTCGCGCCCTGGTCCCGTTCCCCGGGGCGGCATAGCTTTCGGGCGACCCCGGCTCTTCCTCCCTTCCTCCCTCCTCAGGCGGCGACATGGGCAAAGGCGACCTTCGGACCAAGCGCGGCAAGATCCATCGCGGGACCTACGGCAACACGCGCCTTCGTAAGAAAGGGCAGACCAAGCAACCGCGATCCCAGCAGCAGGCCCCCGAGACCCCCGCTCCGCGAGCGCGCCCCGCCGTCTAAGGCGGCACTCTTGCACTTTGCCAGGGCGGGGCGAATACTTACGCCCGGTTGTTCCGCGGGGCTGGCCCTGGGTCGACGAGCTAACCTCCCATACCGATTCTTCTTAGGAGCGGCGTGCGCTGGCTCGGTGGCGGTTCTGCGGCTTCAGCGATTCCCAGCCCACGGAGTCTGATCCGGTCCATTTACGTGGGGCGGTTGTGCGTCGCCGTCGCCATCTATCTCAGCGCCGCGCTCAAGTTCAACGCCGTCGGCCCCCTCGACGTCCTGGTCACGTCATTGCTCGTGGTGGCGACGTTGGTGGTGGACGTCGCGAGCTATTGGTACACCCATGTCCGCGGGCGGCCTCCCGGCCTGACGTTCCTCTATGCGCAGACGCTGTTCGACGTCGCGCTCGTCACGACCGTCGTGCACATCACGGGGGGGCCACAGAGCGAGTTCACCTCCCTCTACGTACCCCTGATCGCCGTGACGGCGGTCCTCATGCCGCCCACGAGCACCGCCTTGGTCACGATCCTCGTGGGCATCGTGTACTTCGGCGACGTGTTTTTCGGTCACCGGACCGCGATGACGCCGAATATCGCCACGCAGCTCGCCCTGTTTGTAACGGTGGCGGCCGTGACGGCGTATTTCGCGAGCCGCGTCTCCGTCATGGGGGCGGAGCGCGAAGCGCTCGCGGGCGAGCTGCGCCAGGTGCAGCTCGAGGCGGCGGACGTGTTGTACAACATCCCGACCGGAATCGTCACCGTCGACGGCGACGGTCGCCTGCTGTACTGCAATCCCGCCGCGGAACGGATCCTCGGCTTCCGGGAGCGGGACTGGCGATCGCGGCCCATCATGCCCGAGTTCGCGCGGATCGCGCCCGAGTTTTGGGCGGCGGTGACCGCCACGGCCCGTCGCGGCGTGCGTGCGATGCGCGTCGAGGCCACGGTGCGCCTTTCGGACCGCACGTTCCCGATCGGCGTGACGACGACGACGCTCGAGGTCGCTCCCGACGCCGCGCCGCGCGTCACCGCGATCTTCACCGATATCTCGGACTCCAAACGGCTCGAAGAGCTGCACCTGAGGGCCGAGCGCCTCGAAGCCGTGGCAGAGTTGTCCTCGAGCCTCGCGCACGAGATCAAGAACCCCTTGGCGTCGATCCGGTCGTCGGTCGAGCAGCTCGCCCGCGCCTCGCGCTCGAATGCAGACGACAAGTTCCTGGCCGGGCTGATCGTGCGGGAGAGCGATCGCCTCTCCCGCCTGTTGTCGGAGTTTCTCGACTTCTCGCGCGTCCGCGTCACCGAATGCCGACCGGTGGACCTGCATGAGGTCGCGAGGGCGGCGGCCCGCGTCGTGCGCGAGCATCCCGACTGTCCAGAGGACGCTCACATCGTCCTCGAGGGAGAGGCGACGCCGATGGAGGGGGACGAGGATCTGCTGCACCGGGTCGTGTCGAACCTCGTGCTCAACGCCGTGCAAGCGGCGGGTCCCGGGGCGCGGGTGACGGTGCGCACCGGTCGCGCGCCGCTGCAGGAGCTGCCGCGCGGGGCCGGCATTGACAACCCCGTGTCCCTGCGCGTGAGCGACAATGGTCCGGGCATTCCGGACGCGGTCCGGGGACGGCTGTTCGAGCCCTTCGTCACGGGCCGCACGGGCGGCACTGGCCTCGGCCTCGCCATCGTGCAGCGGGCGGTCGACGCGCATCGAGGCTTGGTACTGGTGGAAACCGCGGCCGGACGGGGCACAACGTTCGCGGTGTATTTCCCGGCCGCGCGCCGCAAGGAGGAAGCCGCATGAGCCCGCAGCCTGCGTTGCTGATTGTGGACGACGAGCAGAGCATCCTCGACACGTTGCGGATCCTCCTCCGGAATGAGGGATTCGACGTGGTCACCGCACAAGGCGGGAAAGCGGGGCTGGAACAGCTCAAGGCCTCGGCCCCGGACATCGTGCTCACCGACATCAAGATGCCCGGGGTGAGCGGCATCGAACTCCTCGCGGCGGTCAAGGAGCAGGACCCCGAGACCCCCGTGATCTTGATGACCGCGCAAGCGTCTCTCCAAAGCGCGATCCAAGCGGTCAACGAGGGGGCGTTCCACTATGTACAGAAGCCCTTTTCGAACGACGAGATCGTCGCGTTGTGCCGCCGCGCGGCCGAGGTGCGTCGCCTCAAAGCCGAGAACAAGCAGCTGAAGCAAGAGATCCGGCGTCGTGAGCGCTCGGGGCTCGCGAAGCCGCTGGGCAAGTCCCGCGTGTTCCAGGACGTGATGCGCCTGGCCGAGCAGGTGGCGCCGACGGAGAGCACCGTCCTGATCCAGGGCGAGTCCGGCACCGGGAAGGAAGTGATCGCGCGCTACATCCACGAGCTCTCGACCCGGAGTGACGGGCCGTTCCTCTCCATCAACTGCGGCGCCCTCCCCGAGAGTCTGCTCGAATCGGAACTATTCGGCCACGTGAAGGGCTCCTTCACCGGCGCCGTGCGGGACAAGCAAGGGCTGTTCGCGGCGGCCCGCGGGGGCACGTTCTTCCTCGATGAAATCGGCGAAATGTCCCCCGCGACCCAGGTCAAGCTGTTGCGGGTGCTCCAGGAACGGGAGGCCATCCCGGTCGGCGCGACGGAAGCGATCGCGGTGGACGTGCGGGTGGTCGCGGCCACGAATCGCGACCTGGAGGACGATATCAAGCGTGGCCGGTTCCGCTCGGATCTCTACTACCGGCTCAACGTGATCGCGATTCATCTACCGCCCCTTCGGGACCGGCGCGACGACATCGAGATCTTTGTCACCGCCTTCCTCGAGCGCGTGGCCGTCGAGCACGGCCGCCCTCCCCAGCGTCTCGACCCCGAGGCGTTCGACGAGATCATGCGATACGACTGGCCGGGCAACGTGCGCGAACTGGAAAACGCCCTCGAGCGGGCGGGGGTGCTCACGAAAGGGGAGACGATCCCGCTCAGCGCGATGCCGGTCAAGATCACCGAGCACCGGGCCGAGCCGCTTGTGGCGGAGCGGTCCCACGTCAATCCGACGCTCGACGTCATCGAGCAGGCGTACATCACCTGGGTCCTGACGAGCGAAGGCGGCAACAAAACGCGGGCGGCTGAGGTGCTCGGGATCGACCCGTCGACCCTGTATCGCAAGCTCAGTCGCTACGAAGGCGGAGACAAGACGGGGACCGAGGCGTGAAGCTGTCGGTTCTCATCCCTGTCTACAACGAAGCGGGCACGATCGAGCATGTGGTCGATCGCGTGCGCGCCGTCCCGTTGTCCCTCGAGCTGATCGCCATCGACGACGCGTCGAATGACGGGTCGGGCGAGGTGCTGGAGCGGCTCCGGCACGACCGGAAACTCGATCATTTGGAGCGCCACCTGGTCAATCGCGGGAAGGGCGCCGCCATTCGGTCTGGCATCGCGCGCGTGACGGGGGACGTGGTCGTCATCCAAGACGCCGATCTCGAATACGACCCCGCGGAGCTGCCCGATCTGATTCGGCCGATCCTCGCGGGCAAGGCGGATGCCGTCTTCGGGTCGCGCTTCCAGGGCGGTCCCCACCGCGTGCTGTATTTCTGGCACTTCATGGGCAACCGGTTCCTGACGCTGTTGTCCAACATGTTCACCAACCTGAACCTCACCGATATGGAGACGTGCTACAAGCTGGTCCGGGCGGACGTGCTCACCCGTCTGCCGCTCACGGCGGAACGATTCGGGTTCGAGGTCGAAATCACCGCGCGTCTTGCGCAGGCCGGCGCGCGCATCTGGGAGATGCCCATCTCCTACAGCGGCCGCACGTACGCGGAGGGGAAAAAGATCACCTGGCGCGACGGGTTCGCCGCCCTGTTTCACATCCTGCATTACAACCTGCTCCCGCCCGATCGCCGCGGGCTGCCCCGCTGACCCCGGCGCGCGGGCAGCGCGGCGACGCTGTCGCGCTCGCGACTGAGTCGTTCCAACTCAAACGGGCCACGGCGGCGTGATCGACGCCGCGGCCGGGAGGCGAGACCGGGCGGCGCGCGACTCAGGCCTCGCCGTCGCCGCGGCGGTGCTTGCCTCGAGTGGGCTCGTACTCAACCGCCAACTCGTGGGCGTGTTCTACGACGACGGCGTCTACGCTAGTCTGGGTTGGGCGCTCGCCCACGGCTGGGGGTACGTCCACCCGAACCTCCCTGGAGCGCCGGCTGCCGTGCACTTCCCGCCGCTCTACCCGCTGATCCTCGCCCCCCTGTTCGGGATGCTCTCCGTGCCGACTGCCGGGCTCGCTGCGAAGGTGATCAACGTGATGTGCGCAGCCGCTGGGTACGGGCTGATTGCCTGGCATGCCACGCGGAGCGAGCTCGTGGGCGAGGGCGCGCCCCGCTGGGTCCCCGGCACCCTGGTCGCCGCGGCGGCCGTCGCCATTCCCGCCCTCACCCTCTTGAGCGCGCTCCTCTCGGAGCCGGTGTTCGGGTTGCTCGTCGCGGCCGCGGTGGCCCTGGCCGACCGCCCGCCCGCGCGGTGGGCGCCAAGGACGGCGGCCCTGGCCGCCGGCGTGGTCGTGGCACTCGCCGTCCTTCAACGCACGGTGGGCGTCGCGGCCGCCGTGGGCGTCGTGGCCTGGATCGTCGCCTCGCACACGCGGGGGGCGGCCCCGCGCCCCCCACGCGAGTGGCGCCGCGGGGCGCTTGCCCTGCTCCCCGTCGCGGTTGCCGGCGCCGGGTGGGGGGCGTGGGTGCTCGCGCACCAGGGCGCGATCGACCCCTTGCTCGCGCCCGATTACGGGTCCTACACCGAGCTGATCCGTGAGGCGGGGCTCGGTGCGGTCGGCGCCCGCGCCATCGATTTAGCGCGCCCTCTCGCCGTGCTCGTATTCGGGTGGGTCCCGAGCACAGCGGTCTATTACCTCTGCGGTATCCCAGCGCTCGGAGTGGGCGGTTATGGACTCTGGCTCCTCACGCGGCGCTCCGCTGTTGGTGTCACGCTCGTCGTGTATCTCGCGCTGCTCGCGTGCTGGCCAGTCCCCCCGGACCGCTTCCTTTGGGCGATCCTGCCTTGGCTCACCCTTGCCTGGGGCGCGGGCGCCGTGGCACTCTGGCGCCATGCCCGGCTACGCGTCCCCGTGGCCGTGCTCGTGGCCCTGCTGAGCCTCGGCTACGCGCGCTACGAGGCCCGCGGCTTGGCGGGCGGGTGGTGGGATCTCGCCGGCCGCCGGGTCAGCGACGACTTCACGCCGGTGCTTCCGGCGCTCGATTCCCTACCCAGGGAGGCCGTCCTCGCGACGGATCACGATCCGCTCGTGTGGTTGTACACTCATCGGGCGGCCGTGCCGGTTTACCTCTACCGCCTCCGTGGCGCCGCGGCTCTCGAGCCGCCACCCGCCGTGCACCGCGCCTACCTCGCGCGCCAAGGGGTGACTTACGTGCTCGCCGCTGGGGGGGCGGCCCCGGAAGCGCGGGAAGTGCAGGAGCTGCGAACCGCGTTCCCGGGATGGCTGGTCCCGGTGCGCTCCTGGCCCGACGGCCGCGTGCTGCTCGAGGTCCGGTGAGCCCGCGGCGGCTGTACGGGATCGTGGCCGCGTGCGCGCTCGTTGTCTACGTGGGCGCGCTGTGGAACAAGTGGGCGCTCGACGACCTCCTCATTGTGGCGGGCAGCCCCCTCGTGCACTCCTCGAGTGGGTGGTGGCGCGCGTTCCTCTCCCCTTACTGGCCGCCCGAGCTGGGGGCCTCGTTGTACCGCCCGCTCACCGTCGCGAGCTACGTGCTCGATTGGCACCTCGACGGGCCCGCCTGGTTTCACGCGGTCAACGTGCTGTGGCACGTCGGGGCGAGCGTGCTCGTCGCTGCCCTGACGCGGCGTTGGCTCGATGACAGCGCGGCGCTTGTGGCCGGGGTCGTGTTCGCGGTGCATCCGGTGCACGTCGAGGCGGTGGCGATGGTCGTCGGGCGGGCCGAGCTCATGGGGGCGGTATTCGTCCTGCTCGCCGTCTACGCGGCGCTGGAACGGCGCAGCGTCGGGTGGAGCGCCGCGTGCTGGGCCCTCGGGCTTCTCTGCAAGGAGAACGCGGCCGTCGCTCCCGCGCTCATCGTCACGGCGTGGGCCTGCGGCGTCGGGCGCCCGTCTCGTCGCCAGGTGGCGCTCTTTGTGGTCTCCTGGGTCGTCGTTGGTGTGGCGTATCTGGCCGCGCGGGAAGCGGTGCTGCACCGCTACCCAGCCCCGATCATCATGGCCGCGGTGTTCATCGGTCAGCGCCCGTCGCCGGCCCGTCTGACCGCGGTCGCGGCGTTGGCCGACGTCACCCGTCTGCTGCTCGTTCCGCTCAAGCTGCGCGCCGACTATTCCCCCCAAGAGCGGACGATCGTGTCCACGCCGCTCGATTGGCGCTTCGCGGCTGGTGCGCTGTGCGTCATCGGGTGGCTGACCCTCGCGGCCGCCGCGTGGCGACGCGGCCGGCGCGTCGAAGTCTTGGGGCTCGCCTGGATGGCCATTGCCTTCGCACCGGTGTCGAATCTCCTCTTCCCGGTGGGCATCTTGATAGCCGAGCGAACCCTGTACTTGCCCTCCGCCGGCCTGGCAATAGCTGCCGGAGGGTTCGCGCGGACGCTCCCGCGTCGCACGCTCTGGCTCGTCGTGGCGGGCCTCGCGCTCGTGGGAGGTGTGCTGACCGCCCGGCGCGTCCCGGTCTGGCGCAACAACCTCAAGGCGACCATGAGCATCCTCGAGGACTCGCCGCGATCCTACGTGGGACCCATGATCATGGCGGCGATCTACTTGGAGGACCGACGGCCCGACAAGGCCCTCGAGGCGGCCCGGCTCGCCTCGGCCGCCTTTCCGCTTGAGGCGCGGCCCTATCTCGCGGGCGCGCACGCCGCGTACCTCCTAGGCCAGCCGCGCGTCGCGGATTCCCTGCTTGCACGAGCGGATCACTTCTGCAATCCCTGCCGAGGCTTCTACGAGGCCGAGGCGACGGTGGCGCGCCGCTTGGGGGACGGCGCCGTCGCCGACTCCCTGCTTCTCCACGCCGAGCGGTTCACGGGGCCCTAGCATGAGAGCAGGCCCCCCCCGAGGGCGCGGCGCCACCGCTGCCGCGCCACCCCGCGCTGTGACCGTCGCCAGGCGCACCTACCTCGCGGTCGCCGCGTGCGCGCTCCTCGTCTACGTCGGCGCGCTGTGGAATCGGTGGGCGTGGGATGACGTCCCCATCATCGTCTATAATCCGTTGCTCCTGTCGGCCCGCGCGTTCGGGAGCGCGTTTGTTTCCTCCTACTGGCCGCCCCAGATGGGGGGCGGCCTGTATCGGCCGCTTCCGATCGTCACCTACGCGCTCGATTTGCGCCTCGGCACCGTCGCGTGGTTTCACGCTGTCAACCTGCTGTGGCATGCCGGCGTGAGCGTCGCCGTGGCGACGCTTGCGCGCCGGTGGAGCGGGGACCGCGCGGGGCTGATTGCCGGGGTTCTGTTCGCCGTCCACCCGCTGCACGTCGAGGCCGTGGCGAACATCGTGGGCCGTGCGGAGTTGATGGCGGCGCTGTTCGCGGTCCTCGCGGTCTACGCGGCGCTCGCGCGGGACGCCCTCGGGTGGAGCCTCGCCGCCCTCGCCGGCGGCCTGCTGAGTAAGGAGAACGCTGCCGTGGTCCCCGGCCTCATCGTTTGGGGATGGGTGGTCGGACTGGCCCGGCCGTCGCGGCGCCGGATGGCGGTCTGGGTGGCGGGCTGGGCGAGCCTCGCCGTCGCTTACCTCGGGGTGCGCTTCGCGGTGCTTGCGCCCTTCGAGCGGGTACTGAGCATCGCCCCCGT